>Ga0308175_100001248_pt1 | contig 17147 bp, 13 predicted proteins | sample PhyCR1_3_FD_203893 | JGI IMG/M metagenome (GOLD analysis project Ga0308175, IMG submission 203893) | Soil microbial communities from UC Gill Tract Community Farm, Albany, California, United States - DLSLS.C.R1 | ecosystem: Environmental > Terrestrial > Soil > Agricultural land | place: USA...
GACGAGGACGGTGCCGTCGGGCTCGACGAAGAAGTCGCAGCGGGCGAGGCCCGAGCAGCCGGCGAGGGCGAATACCGAGACGGCGAGCTCCTGCACGCGCGCGGCCGCCTCCTCCTCCAGCGGCGCCGGGGCGCGCAGCTCCATGCCCCCCTCGGTGTACTTGGCCTCGAAGTCGTACCAGTCGGCGTGGGCGACGATCTCACCGGGCACCGAGGCCCGCGGCGTCTCGTTGCCGAGCACCGAGCACTCGACCTCGCGGCCGGCCGCCGAGGCCTCGACGATCACCCGCGGGTCGTGGCGGAGGGCGAGCTCCACCGCCTGGTCGAGCTCCTCCAGCGCGTCGACCCGGGTGATGCCCACGCTCGAGCCCATCCGCGACGGCTTCACCCAGAGGGGCAGCCCCAGCCGCTCGCAGGCCCCCCACCAGTCGCGACCTTCCACTGCGGCGAAGTCGACCTGGGGGACGCCGTGGGCGGCGAAGAGCCGCTTCAGCGTCAGCTTATCCATGCAGATCGCCGAGGCCAGCACGTCGGAGCCGACGTAGGGGACGTCGAGCCACTCCAGCAGCCCCTGCACGCTGCCGTCCTCGCCAAAGGCGCCGTGCAGGGCCGGGAAGGCGGCGTCGGCTCCGAGCAGGCCGCCGCTGGGCGTCAGCTCGACGCTGCTGCCGAGGCAGCTCCAAGCGCCGGCGCGGTCGATCGTCACCTCCAGCACCTCGTGGCCGGCGCTGCGCAGCCCGCGCGCCACGGCGGCTCCCGAGCGCAGCGAGACGTCGTGCTCGGAGGAGCGCCCGCCGGCGAGGACAGCGACCTTCACGGTTCTTCTTCCAATTCGGCTTCGCCTTCTTCTTCGACCGGTTCGGCCGCCCGCTTGCCGACCACCAGCGTCACTTCGGAGCCCGGGCTCAGTTCCTTGCCCGGCGGCGGGAACTGGTCCACCACCCGCCCCACCTGGCCGGGGACTTCGGTTTCTTCTTCTTCGACGAACGGCGCCAGGCCCGCTTCCCGGACCGCTTCCACCGCTTCGCGGCGTTCCCTGCCGATCAGGGTCGGCACCGTCGCCATCTCCCTGCCGCTGGAGACGACCATCGCGACGCTCGATTCCGGCGCCACTTCGGTGCCGGCGCTGGGCGTCTGTCGGATCACTTGGCCGGTCGGGGCTGCGCTTTCCTCTTCGGAGACGCTCGGCACCAGGCCGGCGCCCCGCAGCCGCTGCACCGCCACCCGCCGCTGGGCGCCGACGAGGACCGGCACCTTCGCCAGCCGCGGCCCCCGCGAGACGAAGATCGTCACGGTCGAGCCGTTGGTGATCGCTTCGCCGGCGGGCGGTTCGGAGTGGACCACGAGCCCCTCTTCGACTTCGTCGGAGTGGACGGCGATCACGCTCACGTCGAAGCCCGCCGCTTCCAGTTTCTTCGTCGCCTCGGCGCGGGCCAGGCCGGCGGTGGCCGGCACCTTGCCCGTGCCGGGGCCGGCGCTGACCGTCAGGGTCACCCCGGGCTTGGAGCAGAAAAACGAGAGAAAGGAACAGTCTTCCTCGGCCTGGTGTCCCGGCGGCGAGGCCGGCGGGTCCTGCTCGAGCACGACGTCGGGCCGCGTCTGGCGCTCGACGGTGACGATCCGCACCACCGAGAACCCGTTGCGTTCGAGCCGCTGGGTGGCGGCGGAGCGCAGTTCGCCGGTGACGCCCGGCACCGGCGTGGTCGTGTCCCGGCTGGCCGCCCAGCCGATCAGCAGCCCGATCAGGACCGCTGCCACGAGCAGCGCCCAGAGCCACCAGTTGCGCCGCCGCTCGTCCTCCAGAGGCGGCTCTTCGGGCACCGCGACGACCGGCGGTGGCGCGAAGGCGGCGGTGTCACGGCTCAGCCCCGGTTCCCTCATCGCCTGGTCGAGGGCGGCGATGAACGCGTCGGCGCTCTGGAAGCGCTGGCCGGGGTCCTTCTCCAAGGCGCGCATCACCACCGCGTCGAGGGCGGGTGAGATCGAGGGGTTGATCGAGCTCGGCCGCTGCGGCACCTGCGAGACCTGTTTCATCGCCACCGCGACCGCGCTTTCGCCCTCGAAGGGGACGCGCCCGGTCAGCGCCTCGTAGAGGATCACGCCGATCGAGTAGAGGTCGGAGACGGAGGTGACGTCGTGTCCCTGGGCCTGCTCGGGGCTGAGGTAGTGGGGCGTGCCCATCACCGAGCCGGTCTGGGTGATCTCCGAGACGCCGGCGCGGGCGATGCCGAAGTCGGTGACCATCGCCTTGCCCTCCTCGTCGACGATCACGTTCTGGGGCTTGAGGTCGCGGTGGACGATGCCGTGGCGGTGGGCGAAGCGGGCGCCCTCCAGCACCTGGCGCACCAGCGGCACCGCCTGCGCCGGCGTGAGGCCGCTGTCGATCAGCTGCTTCAGGGTCGGGCCCTCGACGTAGCGCATGGCGATGTAGTGGGCGCCCTCGAACTCGCCGCGGTCGTAGACGGCGACGATGTTCGGGTGCTGCAGGCCGGCCGCCGCTTCGGCCTCGCGCCGGAAGCGTTCGACGAACTCGCGGTCCTGGGCGAAGCGGCGGTGGAGGATCTTCAGCGCGACCCGCCGCTGCAGGTGGGTGTCCTCGGCGAGCCATACGTCCGCCATGCCGCCGCTGCCGATCTGGCGCAGCACCTGGTAGCGGCCGTCGAAGACGCTCCCCTCGCTGACCTCAGCCACCGCCCGCTCCTCTCATTGCCGGTCCCGCGCTCAACTCATTCGCCGTTCAGGATCGTTTCGGCGACTTCGCGGAAGATCGGCGCGGCGACGTCGTTGCCGAACTGTTCGGTGCACTCGACGGAGGCGGCGATCGCGATCTTCGGGTCGTCGGCGGGAGCGAAGCCCATGAACCAGGCCTGGTTCTCGTTTTCGCCGCCGCCGCAAGCCTGGTTGCCGGGGGTTTCCGCGGTGCCGGTCTTGCCCGCCACCGGCACCCCGGGGATCGCCGCGTTGGTGCCGGTGCCGGCAGAGACCACGCCTTCCATCGCCGTGGTCAGCTCTTCGGCGGTCTGGGAGCTGATCGGCTGGCTGTACTGGGAGGGGTCCATCGTTTCGACCACGCGGCCGTCGGGGTCGACCACGCGCTTCCAGATCTGCGGCTTCATCAGCTCGCCGCCGTTGGCCACGGCGGCGGCGACCATCGCGATCTGCAGCGGCGTGGCCAGCAGCCGCTCCTGGCCGATCGCGACCCGCGCCAGGTCGACCGGGTCGTTGCGGTGCAGGGTGTGGAGGCCTTCGTAGACGCCGCTCTCGTAGACCTCGTTGTCGGGCAGGTCGATCGGCGGCGTCGCGTTGAAGCCGAACTTTTCCATCGTCTCGAAGAGCTGGTCCTGGCCGACCTGCTGGCCCAGCTGGCCGAACCAGGTGTTGACCGAGTTGGTGAGCGCCGTGTCGAGGGAGATCGCCCCCCAGTCCTGGTCGAAGTCGTTGGCGAGGACGTGGCCTTCGTCGATGATCGTCCCGGGCGCGACGATGGTCGTTTCCGGGGTGATCGTGCCGCTCTCCAGCCCCGCCGCCGCGGTCACCACCTTGAAGGTCGAGCCGGGCGGATAACGACCCTGGGTGGCACGGTTCAGCAGCGGCGTTTCGATCACGTTGCGGTTCAGCCGGCTGAGCTTGTACGGGACCCGGTTCGGGTCGAAGGGCTTGTTCGAGGCCATCACCTCGATTTCGCCGGTGCTGGGGACGATCGCCACGACGGCGCCGAATCCCGCCGCTTCCAGGCCGGAGAGGGCGACCCGCTGGGCGGCCGGGTCGATGCTGGTGACGATGTCGTTGCCCTCCTGGTCGCGGCCGGTGAGCTCGTCGAGGATCGAGCCGAATTCGGAGCCTTCGCCGATCAGCTGTTCGTTGTGGAACCGCTCGAACTCGGAGTCGCCCTGGCGGACGAAGCTGTAGCCGATCGGGTGGCCGTAGAGGGCGCCCTCGGGGTAGCGGCGGACGAAGCGCAACGCCGCGCCCTTGCCCTTGGCCACCGACTTGGCGATCACCGTGCCGTCGTCGGCGAGGATGCGGCCGCGGCGGATCTGCTGCTGCTCCAGCAGCGGGCGCTTGTTGGCGTTCTCTTCCTTCAGCGCCTTGGCGTCGAAGACCGACCAGTAGGACGTGAAGCCCACCAGGATCGCGAAGAGGACGACGACGAAGCCGAAGAGCTTGACGATCTGGCGGTTCAACGGAGGCTCCCGAGAGCCAGTGCCCCGCGGCCGGCCGGCGCGGCGGCCTCCCGCCGGGCGCGGTCGGAGACCAGCAGCAGCAGCGCCAGCAGCACGAAGTTGGCGACGATCGAGCTGCCGCCGTAGCTGATGAAGGGCAGGGTGACGCCGGTGAGCGGGATCACCCTGGTGACCCCGCCGACGATGACGAAGGCCTGGATCGCGAAGACGGCGGTCAGCCCCGTCGCCAGCAGCTTCGAGAAGCCGTCGCCGGCCAGCAGGGCGACCTTGAAGCCGCGGGCGGCGATCAGCAGGTAGACGAGGATCACCCCGCAGGCGCCGAACAGCCCGACCTCGTTGACGATCAGCGAGTAGATGGTGTCGGTCTGGGCGGCGGGCAGCAGCGCCGAGTGGGTCCCGGGCACCGTGATCAGCCCTTGGCCGAACCCCTTGCCGAACAGCCCCCCGTCGGCCTGGGCGAAGATCGACTGCAGGATCTGGTACCCGTTGCCCTGCGGTTCGCGGTATGGGTGCAGCCAGACCTCGACCCGGTCGTGGACGTGAGGGACGGTGGCGGCGAAGAACCAGGCGCCGACCAGGAACAGCGCCATGCCGACGACGACGAAGGAGAAGCGGCCGGTCGCGACGTAGAGCAGGGCGAGGAAGGCGGCGAAGAACATCAGCGAGCTGCCGAGGTCGCGGATGAAGACGAGCATGAACATCGAGGCTCCCCAGACCACCAGCATCGGGCCGAAGTGCTTGAGCGGCGGCAGGGTCAGGCCGAGCAGGCGGCGGGCGCCGACGATCATCACCTCGCGGTGCTCGCGCAGGTAGCTGGCGAGGAAGACGACGATCGCGAGCTTGGTGAACTCCGCCGGCTGAAAGGCCAGCGGCCCGAGCTTGACCCCGAGGTAGGCGCCGTTGACCTGCTGGCCGATCCCCGGCAGCCGCGGCGCGAGCAGCACCAGCAGCCCGACCACGGCGATCGTGTAGCGGTAGCGCTCCAGCACGTCGTAATCGCGCAGGAAGTGGATCGTCAGCGCGAAGAGGACGAGGCCGAGCACGAACCAGTTGGCCTGGTCGCGGGCCAGGGTCTCGTCGATGCGGTAGATCATCACCAGCCCGAAGGCAGTCAGCGTCGCCACCAGGGGGAAGAGGTAGGGGTCGGCGTGGGGCAGCCGGATCCGCAGGTAGACGTGCGTGGCCAGGCAGACCGCGAGGAAATAGGCCCCGTAGATCAGGCTGAGGTTGCCCAGGCGCGCGTCCTCCTGGGCGAAGACCGCGGCGAAGCCGGCGGTGATCAGCACCGCGACGGGAACCAGGGCGATCAGCTCCCGGTTCCTGGCCGACGTCAACGAAGCCCCTCGGTCTTTTCGATGTCTTCGACCAGCGAGACCGCGTCCGAGCGCGAGCGCAGGTCGTGCCCGGTGACCGCGTCGCGGCGCTTGGGCGGCAGCGCGCCCGTCTGGATCGGGCTCGCGTAGCGCTCGCTGTAGAGCGTGATCGAGAACGGCAGTTCGTAGGGCAGGCCGCGGTAGAGGGCGACGCGGCCGGCGGCGTCGGTGCCGAGGAACCAGACCTGCCGGTTGCCATACCAGGCGCCGAAGGTGATCGCAGCGAGCACCAGGAGGGCGACCAGGCCCTTGAGCGTCCTGCGCAACCCGCGGTGGCGCGGCTTCGCGGCGAGCTCCTCGCGCCGCTGGCGCGCCGCCTCGGCAGCGGCGCGGCGGCGCACCTCGGTCGCGGTCAGGCCGGCCTCGTCGGCCGAGGAGCCGATCAGCGTCGCCCCCTCCTCGGCGGGGGCGACGCTGGTGCCGTCGGCGTCCTCGAGCCGGAAGGCGACAACGGTGATGTTGTCGCGGCCGCCGGCGCGGTTGGCTTCGTCGACCAGCGCGCGGACGGCCGTCCCCAGCGAGGAGGCGCGGGACAGCACCTGCCCGATGCGATCGTCGCCGAGCATCGTCGTCAGGCCGTCGGAGCAGATCAGGAAGATGTCGCTGGCCTGGGCGGGCACGGTCTGCAGGTCGACCTCGACCTCGGGTTCTGGCCCGAGCGCCCGGGTGATGATCGAGCGCTGCGGGTGGTCCTCGGCCTGGGCCTCGGTGAGCTGGCCCTTGCGCCGCATCTCCTCGACCAGCGAGTGATCGCGGGTGAGGCGCTCGAGCCTGCCCCCGCGCAGCCGGTAGGCGCGGCTGTCGCCGACGTGGCCGATCGCCACCTCCTCGGCCTCGAGGTCGACGATCGCGGCGGTGATCGTGGTCCCCATCCCCGCCAGGCCCGGGTCCTTGCGGGCCAGCTCGTGGATCGTGCGGTTGGCGCCCTGGATGGTCTCCTCCAGGGCGCGCTCGGGCGGGGTCGCCGCGAGCTCGCGGTCGAAGGACTCTGCGGCGGCCTTGGAGGCGACCTCGCCGGCCTGAGCGCCGCCCATGCCGTCGGCGACGACGAAGACGGGGGCACGGGTGAAGAGCGAGTCCTCGTTGGCATTGCGCTGGCGGCCGGTGTCGGTGCGCACCGCCTGGTCTCCGATTCGCAGCGTCATCCCGCGACCCCCACGCTCAGCCGACCTCGAACCTGAAGACGGTGTCCCCGATCTGCACCGTGTCGCCGTCGATCAGCTCCGCCTCGCCGTGCAGGGTGGCGCCGTTCAGCAGCGTGCCGTTGGTGGAGCCCATGTCCTCGACGTGGAAGCGGCCTTCTCGCGAGAAGACGCGGGCGTGGAGGCTGGAGGCGTAGCGGTCGTCGATCCGCACGTCGGACTCCTTCGAGCGGCCGATCGAGAGGCCGCCGATCAGGTCGAAGCGCTGGTCGCGCTCGAGGCCGCCGCCGCGCTCGGCGATCAGCCAGGCGTCGGCTGCGGCCGGCGCCTCGGCGTATGCCGCCGGGGCGTGGAAGCCGGTCGCGTCGGGGGCGGGCGAGACCGTGCGCCGCAGGTCCTTCAGAGCGCTGCGCGCGATCACCAGCAGGAAGAGGTAGAGCACGGCCAGGAAGCCGAACTTGAGGGCTACGGAGATCGGGTCGTATTCCACGCCAGCACCCTAATGACGGGCCCAGATCGCCGCCCGGGCCACGCTACTGCTCGATGTCGAAGGTGAAAGTAGTCGTCCCCACCGTCACCTCGTCGCCCGGGCTGAGCCGGGCCGAGGCGACCCGGCGCCCGTTGACCTTGATCCCGTTGGTCGACCCCAGGTCGACGATCTGCCAGTCACCGGTCTCCGCCCGGCGCAGCTCGGCGTGGCGGCGGGAGACGTTCGGGTCGGAGAGGACGCACTCGGCCGACTTGGAGCGCCCGATCGTCGCCTGCGGCCCGTCGAGGACGTAGCGGCGATCGTTGAGGGAGACGACCGCGCGGGTGGAGACCAGCGCCCCCACCGCCTGCTCGGGGCGTTTGGGGCGGCTGCGGTCGCGCTCGCGGACCGCCGAGTAGACCATCGTGTGGCCCTCCTCCCCCTGGCTCGGGGCCGCGCCCTCGTGGGCGGGCGGCTTCACCAGCCGCGCCTGGATGCCGAACTCGCCCAGCCGCAGCCGCTCGTCGGTGCGGAACTCGACCGCCGGGCGGGTGAGCAGGTCGTAGGAGCGGCGCCGCGCGTGCTCCAGCAGGTAGCCCGAGAGCTCCTGCTCGAGGGAGCGCTCGTAGCCTTCGAGCTTGGCGCGGTCCTGGCGCGAGAGGAAGACCGCGTACTCGTTGGGCACGTAGACGCGCTGCACCGAGGCGGTCTTGTGCGCGTCCATTTCCTTGGCCAGCTTGCGGGCCAGTTCGACCGGCTGCACCTCGGAGCTGAAGGCGCGGCTGAACACCCCCTCGACGAGGCCTTCGAACAACGACTCCAAACGACTTAGAGCGCCGATGGCGAGATCCTAGAGCTATCCGAACCGGGGGCGGCTCAAGGAATGGCCGCGCCGTGGAGGGCGAGGAAGCCGCCCACCGCGGCGGCCGCGGCGAGAGCCCCGGCGCGGCTGAGGAGATGGCCGCCGCTGGCGGGGAGGTGGTCCGCAAGCGCGTCGAGGGAGTCCTCGATCGCGGTGCCGAGCTCTTCCAGGCCAGGCCGGTGGCTGGGCCGGGGCGACAGACAGGCATCGATCGTGTCGGCCAGCTCGCGGGGAAGGTCGGGCCGCAGGCGGCGCAGGCGGCGGGGACGGGCGCCGATCGCGCGCGCGGTCGCTGCCGGGGTGGCGCGGCGATTGGGGTTCTCCCCGCTCCAGCACTCATACAGGGTGAGGGCGAGGGAGTAGACGTCGGCCTCGGGGCCGGCGGCCCTCCCCTCCGCCTGCTCCGGCGACATGTAGGCGAGGGTGCCGACGACGTCGCCGACGGCGGTCAGCGGCGCCTCGCCGGCGAGGCGGGCGACGCCGAAATCCCTCAGCTTCGCGCGCGGCTCGCCGTCGATGACCAGCACGTTCTGGGGCTTGATGTCGCGGTGGACCACTCCGCGCGAGTGGGCGTGGTCGAGCGCCTCGCAGAGATCGGCGCCGATCTCGCCGATCTCGCGGTCGGAGAGATCGCCGGCGTGGGCGAGGCGGGCGAGGGTGGAGCCCTCGACCAGCTCGGTGACGAGCAAGGCGTTGCCGTCCTCCTCCCCCATCTCGTAGAGGGTCACGATCCCGGGGTGGTTGAGACGCGCCGCGGCCTGCGCCTCGCGCAGGACCCGGCGACCGGCCTCGCCGCGCTGCTCGATCGCCTTCACCGCCACCGGCCGCTCGAGGCGGCCGTCCCAGGCCTCGTAGACGACCCCGAACCCACCGCTGCCGATGCGGCGCTCGATCAGGAACCGGTTGAGGACCAGAGAGCCGACCAAACCACTTGCAGGTTCGGCGCCGAGGGCGGCTGTCCTGCGCGCCGGGCTGGGAAATAGGCACCGTTTGCGGGGTTTCTGCCCACGCCGCCCGGCCAGCGTTAATACTCTCGGCTGTCTTGGAGGACTTCAGCTCACGGCCCCAGCGGCGCCGGCCGCGGCCCCGACGGCGTCCCGAACGGCAGCAGATCATGCTGCGCCGCGGCCTCGCGCTCGCGGGGGCGCTGGTCGTGGTGATCCTGATCGTGCTCGGCGTGAAGGGCTGCCTCGACGCGCGCGCGCATCGCGAGCTCAGCGACTACGCCCGCAACGTCGCCCAGATCGCCGAAGAGACCCAGCAGACCAGCAAGCACTTCTTCGGAGAGCTCGAAGAACCCGGCAGCCTCACCGTCACCGACTTCGTCAACGAGGTGAACGCGGATCGCAGCGCGATGAGCAACTACGCCGCGCGCGTCGACAGCCTCGGCACCCCGGGCGACATGAGCAGCGCCCAGCGCAACCTCGAGCTGGTCTACGAGCTGCGCAGCAGCGCGATGGACCGGATCGCCGACAAGATGAGCACCGCCCTGGGCGACGCCGGGGCCGACAAGGCGATGGCGGGGATCGCCCGCCAGATGCAGGTCCTGCTGGCCGCCGACATCCTCTACGAAACGGTCGTGCGGCCGGAAATCAACGGCGTCCTCGCCGCCAACGGCATCTCCGACTCCGAAGCCCCGAAGAGCACCTTCCTGCCGGAAGGCACGAAGTGGCTCGAAGAAGACACCGTGACCGCGGCGCTGGGCGGCATCAGCGGCTCAAGCGGCAGCGCCACCCCCGGGGTGCACGGACTCGGCCTTGCCGGCGTCAGCGTCAACGGCTCCGAACTGGTGGAAGGGGCGCCGACGACGGTCGCGGCCGAAGAAGGCGTCGAAGTCGAAGTGCAGGTGCAGAACCAGGGCGAATCGACCGAGAACGGAATCACCGTCTCCGTCTCCACCGACGGCGGCCACACGCTGCAGGGGGAAATCGACGAACTGCCGGCGGGCGAAATCGGCTCGGTGACGATCCCGCTGACGCCGACGCCGAGCGGCGAAGTGACGCTCGAAATCGAAGCCGAACCGGTCGCCGGCGAGAAGATCACCGAAAACAACGAAGCCAGCTACACCGTCCTGATCGAATAGATGAGCGGTTCCGCGGCAGGGGCTGCGATGCGCATCGCCTACCTCGGCCCGGCGGGAACCTTCACGGAGGACGCGCTCGGGGAGGCGCTGCCGGAGGGCGGGTTCGAGCCGCTGCGGACGACCTCTATCCACGACGCGATCCTGGCGGTGGAGTGCGGTGAAGCCGAGCGGGCGCTGGTGCCGATCGAGAACTCGATCGAGGGCTCGGTGCGGGTGACGCTGGACACCCTCGCCTTCGAGGTGAGCGGTGTGAGAATCGTCGGAGAGCACGACTACCGGGTCAGGGTGCACCTGATCGGACGCGAGGGGGTGCGGCTCGAGGACGTGGAGGCGGTGCTCTCGCACCCCCAGCCGCTGGCGCAGTGCGCGCGCTTCCTGCGCGAGAGCCTGCCGGAGGTCGAACTGCGCAGCGTCAGCAGCACGGCGGCGGCGGTGCGGATGGTGAGCGAGTCCTCCCGGCCCTGGGCGGCGCTGGGGGCGAGGGCGGCGGCGACGATGTACGGCTGCCAGCTGTTGCGGGAGGAAGTCGAGGACCAGGGGGACAACGTCACCCGCTTCGTTTGGATCGCCCCGGCGGGGACCCAGGGGGCGGGAGCCGGGCCATGGAAGACCTCGCTCGTCTTCTCGGAGCTGGGGGAGGACCGCCCGGGGGCGCTGGTGGACGCCCTGAGCGAGTTCTCCAGCCGCGGGATCAACCTGACGCGGATCGAGTCGCGGCCGCTGCGCCGGGGCCTCGGCCGCTACATGTTCTTCTGCGACCTCGAGGGGGCGGAGACGGAGCCGCCGGTAGCCGAGGCGATCACGAGCCTGCGGAGGAAGGCGGAATCGGTACGTGTTCTCGGCTCCTATTCGGTCGGCTGAGCAGACACGGGCGGCGAGCGCCCTACAATTCCCTCCCACCATGGCCAGGGTGCTGGTACTCAACGCGACGTATGAGCCGATCAACGTCTGCACCTTGAGACGGGCCGCGGTGCTGCTGCTGAAGGAGAAAGCCGAATTGCTCGAGCAGCGCGAGGGCGCCGCCCTTCACTCCGAGCGGATGACGATGGAGCGCCCCGACGTGATCCGCCTCACCAACTACGTGCGGATCCCCCGCGAGGCCCACCGCCGCAAGATCACGCGCCGGGCCGTCCTCGCCCGCGACTCCTGGACCTGCCAGTACTGCGGCTCGACCAAGTCCGGCCTCACCGTCGACCACGTCATCCCGCGCTCGCGGGGGGGCAAGTCGGTCTGGGAGAACATCGTCGCCGCCTGCGCCGCCTGCAATCGGCGCAAGGGCAACCGCCTTCCGCGCGAGATCCACATGCACCCGGCGAAGGTGCCGAAGGCCCCCCCGCCCACCGTCTTCATCCAGGTCGCGAGCCCGAAGATCCCGGTGGCCTGGCAGCAGTACTTGCCGCAGGCGGCTTAGCTACTCGCCAGCACTGCCGTCGGCGGAGGCTCCGTCGGGCGAGGCCTCGGCCAGCTCCTCCTGACCCTCGGCCACGGGGGCGCCCTGCTCGCTGTCGGACTCGACCACCAGGGCAACGGCGCTGACGCGGTCGTCGTCCTTGATGTTCATCACCTTGACCCCCTGGGTGGCGCGGCCCATCTGGGAGATGCCGCCGACCGAGGTCCGCTGCACCATGCCGTTCTGGGAGATGAAGAGCAGGTCCTGATGCTCACCGACGATGAGGGCGCCGGCGAGGCCGCCCTTCCTCTCGGTCAGCTTCGCCGTGAGGACGCCTTTGGTCCCGCGGCCCTTGACCGGGTACTCGGCCACCGGCGTGCGCTTGCCGTAGCCGTTCTCGGTGACGACGAAGAGTTCGGTGTCGTTGCGCGCCACGTCCATCGCCAGCACCCGGTTGCCCTTGCCCGAGACGTTCATGCCTTTGACGCCGCTGGTGTCCCGGCCCATCGTCCGCACGTGCTTCTCGGAGAAGCGCGAGGCGTGGCCGGAGTGGGACACCATGAGGATGTCGTCTTCGCCGGAGGTGAGGCGTACCTGCACGAGCTCGTCGCCGTCGCGCACCTTGATCGCGATGATGCCGTCTGCCCGGATCGGCGTGTTGTAGGCCAGGAACTCGGTTTTCTTGATCAGCCCCTTGGCGGTGGCGAAGGCCAGGTACTTGTTCTCCTTGAAGTCCCGGGTGGGGATAACCGCCATCACCCGCTCGCCTTCGCGCAGCGGCAGCAGGTTGCGCAGGGAGCTGCCTTTCGAGGTGCGCGAGCCCTCCGGCAGCTCGTAGACCTTGAGCCGGTAGACCTTGCCGCGGTTGGTGAAGAAGAGCAGGTAGTCGTGGGTCGAGCTGATGTGGAGGTGGGCGATGTAGTCGTCCTCTTTGAGGTTCATGCCCATCACCCCGACGCCGCCGCGGTTCTGCTGCCGGTAGGTAGCCAGCGGCAGCCGCTTGACGTAGCCGGAGGCGGTGAGGGAGATGACCATCTGCTGGTCGGCGATCATGTCCTCGATCCCGACGTCGCCCTCGAAGTGGACGATTTCGGTGCGGCGTTCGTCGCCGTAGGCCTCGACGATTTCGGCGAGCTCGTCCTTGACGAGGCCCATCACCCTGGCTTCGTCGCCGAGGATCGCGCGCAGCTCGCCGATCCGCTCCATCAGGTCGGCGTGCTCGGCGCGGACTTTGTCGGCCTCCAGGGCGGTCAGCCGCTGCAGGCGCATGTCGAGGATCGCCTGCGCCTGCTCGCGGGAGAGCTCGAACTGCTCGATCAGCCCGTCGCGCGCGGCGTCGGGATCCTGCGAGCCGCGGATCAATTTGATCACCGCGTCGAGATTGTCGAGCGCGACCAGCAGGCCCTCGAGGATGTGGGCGCGCGCCTCGGCGCGGCGCAGTTCGTGCTGGGTCCTGCGGGTGACGACCTCCCGCTGGTGCTCCACGTAGTGCTCGATCAGCTCCAGCAGGCTGAGGGTCCGCGGCACCCCGTCGACCAGCGCCACCATGTTGGCGCCGAAGGTCGTCTGCATCGCGGTTTTCTTGTAGAGGTTGTTGAGAACGACCTTGGCCGGCGGGCCGCCGCGCTTCAGCTCAATCACCAGCCGCATGCCGGAGCGTTCGTCGCTCTCGTCACGCAGGTCGGAGATCCCGTCGAGCTTCTTGTCGCGGACGAGGTCGGCGATCTTCGTCACCAGGCCGCCGTCCCCGAGCTTCTTGACCATGAAGGGCAGCTCGGTGACGACGATCGCCTCCTTGCCTCCCTTCAGCGGCTCGACGTGGGCGCGGGCGCGGACCCTGATGCTGGCGCGGCCCGAGGCGTAGGCGTCGCGGATCCCCTCCATGCTCATGATCCCGCCGCCCGGGAAGTCCGGGCCCTTGACGTGCTCCATCAGGCCGGCGAGGTCGATCTCGGGGTTGTCGATGTAGGCGGTGACCGCGGCGGCCACCTCGCGCAGGTTGTGCGGCGGGATGTTCGTCGCCATGCCGACCGCGATGCCGGAGGTGCCGTTGACGAGCAGGTTCGGGAAGCGCGCCGGCAGGACCAGCGGCTCCTGCGTCGATTCGTCGTAGTTGGGGCCGAAGTCGACGGTGTCGGCGTCGATGTCGCGCAGCAGCTCGGTGGCGAGACGGGCGAGACGGGCCTCCGTGTACCGCATCGCGGCGGCGGGGTCGTCGTCGATCGACCCGAAATTGCCCTGGCCGTCGACGAGCAGGTAGCGCAGGGAGAAGTCCTGCGCCATTCGCACCAGCGTGTCGTAGATCGCCGAGTCGCCGTGAGGGTGGTACTTGCCCATCACCTCGCCGACGATGAAGGCGCACTTGCGGTAGGCCCGGGTCGGCTGCAGGCCGATGTCGTGCATGGCGTACAGCACGCGGCGGTGGACGGGCTTCAGCCCGTCGCGCACGTCGGGGAGCGCCCGCCCGACGATCACGCTCATCGCGTAATCGAGGTACGACGAGCGCATCTCCTGCTCGAGGCCGCGGTCCTCGATGTTGCCGGTCAGCGCGTCGAGTGCCATCAGCGCGCCACCTCGGAACGCTGACCGGCGCGGAAGACGCCCCGGCTTGCGGCGCCCAGGCTAGACGTCAAGGAACTTCACCTCTTTGGCGTGAGTCTCGATGAAGGCGCGGCGGGGCCCGACCTGGTCGCCCATCAGCATCGAGAAGATCGTGTCGGCGGCGGTCGCGTCTTCCAGGGTGACCCGGGCCAGCGTCCGGGTCGCCGGGTCCATCGTCGTCTCGCGGAGCTGCTTGGCGTTCATCTCGCCAAGTCCCTTGAAGCGAGTCAGCTGCACCCCGTGCCGGGCGAGCTCGAGGACGGCGCCGCGCAGGGCCTCGAACGAGAGCGCCGCCGACCTGCGCCCTCCGCGGGTGATTTCGAAGGGTGGTCGCCCGACCTGTTTCAACAGCGCCGCGTGGACCTCGACGAACTTGCGGTAGTCGTGGTGTTCGAAGAGCTCCCGCGGCAGGCGGTGGGTCCGCGCCAGACCGCTCTTGCGTTCAACCGCCTTGACCACGAGCAGCTCGTCGCTGCTCTCCAGCACCTCGGTGTCGAAGGGCTCGCTCTCCTCGGCGACCCGCTGCATCAGATCCCTCGCGGTGGCAAGCGTCCCCACCTGCTCGTCGAGCAGGTTCGACTCCTCGAGGAAGCCGACCGCCTCGTGGCCGAAATCGGCCTGCAGCGAGGAGCCCCACCCCTCGTACTCTTTCGCGCGGCGGATGTAGGACTTCCACCTGCCGGGGCTCAGCTTTCGGGTCTCCCCCGTCGCGTCGGTGAGCTCGAACTCCTCGAGCTTGTCGCGCAGCAGCAGCTCTTCCAGTTCGGACTCGCGCTCCAGGTAGGTCTCCTGGTTCCCCTGTTTGACCCTGTAGAGCGGCGGCTTGGCGATGTAGACGTAGCCGGCCTCGATCAGCTCCTTCATCTGCCGGTAGAGGAAGGTCAGCACCAGGGTGCGGATATGGGCGCCGTCGACGTCGGCGTCGGTCGCCATCACGATCTTGTGGTAGCGCGCCTCCTCGATGTCGAACTCGTCGTGCACGCCGGTGCCGATCGCCGTGATCAGCGCCTGGATCTCGTTGTTGGCGAGGACCTTGTCGATCCGGCTCTTCTCGACGTTGATGATCTTGCCGCGCAGCGGCAGCACCGCCTGCGTGTTGCGGTCGCGCGCCTGCTTGGCGGAGCCGCCGGCGGAGTCGCCCTCGACCACGAAGATCTCGGCCAGGCTCGGGTCCTTGACGGTGCAGTCGGCGAGCTTCCCGGGCAGGGTCGAGTTCTCCAGCGCCGACTTGCGGCGGGTCAGGTCGCGCGCCTTGCGGGCGGCGTCGCGCGCCCGCGAGGCCTCCACCGCCTTGGTGATGATGCGCCGTGCGTCGCCGGGGTTCTCCTCGAGGTACTCCCCGAGCTTGCGGTTGACCGTCTCCTCGACCAGGCCCTTGATCGGCGGGTTGCCGAGTTTGGTCTTGGTCTGGCCCTCGAACTGGGGGTCGTGCAGCTTCACCGAGATCACCGCGGTCAGCCCCTCGCGCACGTCCTCGCCGGCGAGGTTGTCGTCTTTGTCTTTCAGCAAGGCTTTGCTGCGGGCGTAGGCGTTGAGGGTGCGGGTGAGGGCGGCGCGGAAGCCGGAGAGGTGGGTTCCGCCCTCGTGGGTGTTGATGTTGTTGGCGAAGCTGAAGATGGACTCCTGGTAGGAGGAGTTCCACTGCATCGCCACCTCGACTTCGCCCTCCTCCTCGGAGCCCTCGAAGAAGATGACCTTGCGGTGCAGCTCGTCCTTGTTGTCGTTGAGGTGGCGGACGAAGTCCTCGATCCCGCCCTCGTACTGGAAGGTGACGCTGTTGGTCGCGCCCCGCTCGTCGACCAGCTCGATCTTCAGGCCGCGGGTGAGGAAGGCCGTCTCGCGCAGCCGCTCGGCCAGCGTCTGGAAGTCGAACTCCACTTCCTCGAAGATCTCGAGGTCGGGGAGGAAGGTGATCGTGGTGCCGTGGGCCTGGGTCGCCTCGCCTTTCGACAGGTCGTTCTGCGGCTTGCCCCGCTCGTAGTCCTGCGACCAGACATGGCCGTCGCGGCTGATCTCCAGGTGGAGCCGCTCGGAGAGCGCGTTGACGACGGAGACGCCGACGCCGTGCAGGCCGCCCGAGACCTTGTAGCCACCGCCGTCGCCGAACTTGCCGCCGGCATGGAGGACGGTCAGCACGACCTCGGCCGCCGGCCTGCCCTCTTTCTCCATCGTCCCGACCGGGATGCCCCGCCCGTTGTCCTCGACCGTGCAGGCGTTGTCGGGGTGCAGCGTCACACGGACGCTGTCGCAATGGCCGGCCAGGGCCTCGTCGACGGAGTTGTCGACGACCTCGTAGACCAGGTGGTGCAGCCCGCGCTCGCCGGTCGAGCCGATGTACATGCCGGGGCGTTTGCGAACCGCTTCCAGCCCCTCGAGGACGGTGATGTCCTTGGCGCCATAGGAATCGCCGCTGGCTTTTTTCTCAGGCAAAGAGTCCCTTCCGATCGACACAGAAAACCCCGGCCCCCGGGCTTGCCTCCAAGCGGGGTCGGGGCGTGAAGCTGGTTGCCATAAGAATACCAGTTGAGCCCCCTGACCCTGCTGCCCAATCGAAACGATTTCCCTGCAAATCGTGAAAAAAGCGTGACTAGGGACGCGCCGAGTTGACGCGGAAGCGCAGGGCTTGCGGCGCCTGCTTCCCCAACTCGGCGCGCAGCCGCTCCAGCAGCGCCCCCTGCATCAGGTCGAGCTCCTGGGCCCAGACCGCGTCGACGCACTCGACCGTCAGGGTTCCCGCGCGCTCCGAGACCGGGCTCGCGGCGGCCGCAACCCGCTCGCCCACGGCCGAGGCCCAGGCCGCCTGGGCTCTCGCCAGGGGCGTCTGCGGCGCGAGGCCGCGCAGCGCCGCCTCCCGGGCGGACGCTGCGGGCCGGGGTGCGCGGCGCCGGCTCACGCCGCTGCCGCCACGGGCTCTTCGGGCGGGGGCATCGACACCAGCCGCCGCTGGGCGGCGGCTGGTAGAGACTCTTTGTCTGCAGCGGTGATCAGCGTCTGTCCGGCAGCGCCGAGGCGGGCGACCAGGCGCTCCCGGCGATCCGGGTCGA
>Ga0308175_100001249_pt1 | contig 17147 bp, 11 predicted proteins | sample PhyCR1_3_FD_203893 | JGI IMG/M metagenome (GOLD analysis project Ga0308175, IMG submission 203893) | Soil microbial communities from UC Gill Tract Community Farm, Albany, California, United States - DLSLS.C.R1 | ecosystem: Environmental > Terrestrial > Soil > Agricultural land | place: USA...
GACGTCGGCGGTGCCGTCGTCGTGGCGCAGGCGCGCGACGCCGTAGACGGTGCCGCCGGTCAGCATGAGCACCGTCTCGGTGACGATGCTCGTCCGTTTCGCCGCCGTCGTGAAGCCGGGATGCCGGACGTGAAAGCCCGAGTCGCCGAAGAAGCGAGCGATGGGCACATCGACACGCGAGACCGCGGCAGTGCCCACCGTCGCGCCGGCGAGGATGCCGAGGTCGCGCCCGGTGATGACGACGCCCGAGGGCGGCGCCGCGCTCTGCGCACCCGCGGCGGCCGACAGCGCTCCGCTCAGCGCGACGACGAGCGCGAGTCCGCGCAGCGGTGATGTCGTCATCTCGCGCTCGCGCGGCGGCGGCGATGATGGTTGTAGAGCATGGCGGAGAGCGCGGCGACGACCAGCCCTGCGCTCCACCCACCGAGGACGTCGGTCGCCCAGTGCACGTTGAGGTACAGCCGGCTGACGCCGACGAGCAGCGGCACGAGCACCGCGAGCACCAACGCAGCCCATCGGCTCATGAGCCCTTCGCGCCAGAGCACGTACGCGAGCGTGCAGCACACCGCCGCCGAAACGGTGGCGTGGCCCGACGGGAAGGCGTACGAGCTGTCGACGTGGGCGCCGAGTCCAAGCGGACGCGGGCGCGCGTAGATGCGCTTCGCGCCGTTGAAGAGGAAGTCCGCAACGACGGGCACGACGAGCACTCCGGCCGCCACGCGGCGATGCCCGCGGAACCAGAGGTACAGGGCGCTCATGAGCGCGAGCACCCGCATGCCCATGATGCCGCCGATCCTCGTGATCCACAGAAAGACCGCGTGGAGCGCCGAGTTCTGGTGTGTCAGCGACCACCCCTGGACGGCGCCGTCGAGGCTCGTTGCCTTGTGGGTGAACACGTCCGCGCCGACCTTCGCGAACCCGAGGAGCGCCGCCGTTCCGATCAACACCACGATGGTCCACTCCCAGCTGAATCGCTGGGGCCACGTCCTCATGGTGCGACGGTGATCATGATCGACACGCGCTCGTGGAATGCAAACTTCTCGCCGCCGCACGACGCGCCGTACCCCAGTGCATGGCGGGGCGCTCCGCAACACAGCCGGAGCGGCCATCCATTCCCGTGATTGAACCAGTCATTCGGCGCCAGGGCCCGCTCGTGGGGTATCAGTGGCAGGCCAAGAAGGGGAGAATATTCTTCGAGTGATGATCCCTGTCTCGCAGGGCGACCGACTGCTGCATCTCGCCGGGTTCGGGACCGGCATCCTGCTCTACGCGATGCTGGGGATGATGGTCGTGCGCGCGGCCCGTGTCCCGGGTGGGCGGCGTGACAGCATCCCCCTCGCCACAGCCGTGCTTGGCTTGCTGTGGAATGCCGGCGCGATCTCGTTGTACGGGCTCCGTGATCTCGGGCTGACGCCCGGCGCAACCGCCACGCCCATCCTGCTGGCGCTGGGCACTCTCGCCTTCAGCGCGCTGGGCTTCTTGCCGGCGGTGGTCGTTCACGCGGCGATGCTCGGAGCGCCCGCACGCTTGCGTCGGAGCCTCACCGGCGCAGCGTACGCGCTGAGCCTGGTCGCCTGTTCGATCCAGGTATGGGGTGCGGTCACGCACCAGGTGATCCCGACGCCCGCAGCGCTGCAGTTGCTGAGCGTCGGCTATGCCACCGTCCTCGCGGTGCTCGCATTCGTCCTGCGCAAGTTACCCGGCGGCCGCGGCCCATTGACGGCGGCGTCACTGGCCGCGTTCGCGGTGATGGCGCTACACCTCAGCCACCACGTGGCAGGCACTGACCGGGTCGGGCCCGAGCTGTGGGGGCATCATGCGTCCATTCCCCTCGCCGTGGTCATCCTGTATCAGGATTTCCGCTTCGCGCTCCTCGACCTGTTTCTCAAGCGCGTACTCTGGGCACTCCTTTTCGTCGGCGCGGGGATCCTGGCGCACCTGTTCGTCGTCGTGCCACTGGTCTTGCCGCGGCTCGCGAGAGACCCGGCCGACCCGCTCGCAACGGTGATCCTCCTCGCGGTGTGGGGCATTGCCGTCGCAGTGGCGTGGTCGTGCCGACGAATCGTCTGGCTGTTCGTCGACCGAGTGGTGCTCCGCCGGCCCGACTACCGGGCAGTCCGCGAACAGGTCGCTCGTGAAGTCGCGCGGCTCGGCGAGGTGGATGCCGTACTCGCCTCCGTCAGCGCTGCCCTGAGCGCTGCGCTCGGTGCCTCGTCGGTGACCTGGAAGACAGACGATGCCTCGGACGCATCAGACGCAGCCCCGAGTCTCGTCAGTCTGGTATATCGCGGGAGCGCGGCCGTCGTCGCGGTGCCCACGGTCGAGGCGCGGCGGTTTCTCGTCAGCATCGGGGGCCTCGCACCGGGCCGACGTCTCCTGTCGGACGATGTGGCGCTGCTGGAGCACCTGAGCGCGGTCGCCGCGCGACGCATCGACGCCATACGTGTCGCGCAGGAGCGCTACGAGCGCGAGGCCCGCGAACAGGACATTCTCCGGCTGGCGACGGAATCCGAGCTCACCGCGCTGCGAGCGCAGCTCAATCCCCATTTTCTGTTCAACGCGCTGACGACGATCGGCTACCTGATCCAGACTTCACCGGAGCGCGCGCTCGGCACGTTGTATCGTCTCACGGAGCTACTCCGGGCCGTGCTTCGGCCGAGTGCGAACGAGCTCGTCCCGCTCGCCGACGAGATCGAGATCATCTCGGCGTATCTGGCGATCGAACGCGCACGCTTCGAGGAGCGCCTTCGCGTCACGATCGACATCCCGGACGACGCTCGCGTCGTGCTGATCCCGCCCTTGCTGTTGCAGCCGCTGGTGGAGAATGCCGTGAAGCATGGCATCGGCCCGGTCAGGGCGGGTGGAGAGGTGATCGTGCGGGCGCGCGTGGAGAATGGCGACGGCACGAGCCGCCTTCATGTCTCGATCGTCGATTCCGGCGCGGGCGCGGACCCGGCAGATTTCACGCGCCGACAACGCGACGGAGTCGGTGTGAGCAACGTGGAACGGCGACTCGCTCGACAGTATGGCGATGCCGGGACGCTCACCATTTGCACTGCGCCAGGAGCGGGGACGGTCGTCGACCTCTGGATTCCCGTCGCCCTTCCGGTCAACGGCGCGGGCTCGCGAGGTTCCTTCGCCGCGCCAGTGGGAGCAGCGCGCAGTCAGGCATCGTCGGTGCCTGCGGTCGCCGAGCGAGACGCCGCGTCATGAGCACCTCGCCCGCCACGCGGGAGCGACCGACGATGCTGCGCGTGGTCGTCGCAGACGACGAGCGCCCCGCGCGGCAATTTCTCGTGAACCTGTTGCGTGGTGCTCGCGACGTGTCAGTCGTGGGAGAGGCAGCCGACGGGGCTGAGGCCGTGGCACTCATCGAGCGCGAGCGTCCCGATCTGGCACTCCTGGATCTGGAGATGCCCGAGGTCGATGGGCTCGCGGTCGTTCGCCTGCTTCGCAAGGACGCCCTTCCACTCATCGCGTTCGTCACGGCGTACGACGCCTACGCGATCCAGGCGTTCGAGCTGAACGCCATCGACTATCTCCTCAAGCCGATCGACGCGACCCGCCTGCAGCGCACGCTGACGCGCGCTCACGATCGTCTCGAGCGCGCCGACTGGCGGGAGAGCGAAGCGGCGCGGCTCGCCGGCGTCGACGACGCGGTCTCGGCGAAACGGGCGCCGGCGCCGCTGGAGCGCATCCCCGTGCGGCGCCGAGAGGATGTGGTGTTGGTCCCCGTATCGGCGATCGTCTCCATCGTCGCCGACGGTGAGCTGTTGCATCTCACGACGCGGAGTGGCGAACGGCATACGATCACGTATCGCTTGAAGGATCTGGAGCTCCGTGTCCCTGCTGGCCAGTTCATCCGTCTGTCGCGCGGTGCACTCGCATGTGTGGACGCGATCGCGAAGGTGAGCCCGATGCCGGGCGGCACATACGTCGTCACGCTCACCGACGGCCAACAGCTCCCGGTGAGCCGCCTGCGCTCCAGGATCGTTCGCGACTCCCTGCTGAAGCTCTGAGCGCAACGGCCAGCGCTCGACCTCGATCACGTCGCCGGCCTCGATCCGCTTCCGTGCAGAGTGCTCCGCCTGCATCTGCTCGATGCGCGCCTGGATCGCGGGAAGCTTGAGCAGTTCGCTCGTGACCTGCTTCGCGCGCCCCAAGGAATACCGCGCCCGCTCGGCCGCCGCCGGGCCGTTCAGGTCATGAGGTACTCCTCGCAGAAGCGAAGGGCGAGCGGAGAGATGGCGGAGTAGGAGGACATACGAAAGCGCGGCGCCCCCGGCCGGGGAAGCCGGGGGCGCCGCAGTCGCTGCAGCGGTCTCAGTTGTGAGGGGCTATGTCAGTGTACGGGTAGCGCCGACGCCGAGCAACCTTATTCCGATCAGACGTAGTTCTTGTATTCGAAGTCCTGATCGCCGATGGTCAGCAAACGGCCGGTAAGCACATCGAACTCTCGACCGAACCCGTGACGGTAAGGGATTCTTTCCTTGTCGGCGAAAACGATGTACCCAACCACTATCTCATGCCGGTCAGAGGAAGAGATGCGCCGCGCTCTATCGACGGCAGCGGAAAGCGCCGAAACGATGCTGTCATCCGTGATGGTCAGGGGGTGCGCCTCACCGGCGCGGATCACTGTACCTGGAGGTAGGAGAGCAACGTCTCCGAAGGAGTGCAACGGCTGGATAGCATCGGTGCGTGTACGAAAGTGGGTCGTCACGCGGGATTCCACGATCGTAGCGTCGGAGCCGCCGTAGTTGGACAACACCGCTGTTACAACTCCGACGGGACGCTCTAACGAATCCTCATCACGCCATACCATCTCTCTGAGGACGAGCTTCGGCTGAAAAGTGGCGATGAATTCCCGCTCAACCTGGCGACCCTGCTTCCAGGCAAGGATATACAAGCCGATGGTAGCGGCGCCCAACACTGCAGTGAAGATGGTGAGCCAAAATGTGTACCGCGCCAAGCGCTCCTCGGCCGATGGCTCTGATCTTCGAGGCTCCACGGCAACCGCTCTGGGAGCCGTCGGTCGCTCAGGGCTGGCCGTGGGTGCGGCGGGCGTAGTCGGGGGCGACTTTCGAACCGTCGCTTGCGTGCGATCGACCGCTCGTGCCGCCGGTGCAGGCGGCTGCTGAACTCCAGCCGACACAGTCAGAAGACCGGCCAGGACCAGAGTCTTAAGGAGATCTCCGATCACGGGCGTTCTCGCTACGACACTCGCTGGTACATGAGCGCGATCGAGCCGCTGGAGTTCCCCACATCTTTCCGCGCAGCGTCTGTCAGCCGCCCGTGCGCCTGCTCCGCCTGGATTCGCGCCTCCTGCGTTTGAGCACTGTGCGGGTCGCTCGCCGCGAGCATCACTACGTGCGAAGCGCAACCTAGGTAGCCGATCATTAGCTGTACGGTCTCCGCAGGCGCAACAAGTCTCGCCGGAGCCGACGCGGCGATCATTTCGTTTATCAGCCGCCGAATGTCTTCGTACTTCACCGGCGGCCTGGGCGTGTTAGGGAGCCTCTCATCTGGGGCCATGATGGAACTCCAGAGGTCCGCCTTTTCGAAGAACGCTTCATATGCCACGAGCCGCGCATCCTGCAGACGTTTGCGATCGTCTCGCTCCATCTGGAGTCGAAGGTTGCTTCTTCCAATCCACTGCGAAACGAGGATGACGATGCCGCCGACGGTTGCGGTGATGATTGCTGCCCAGAGGGAGACCGGCAGGGTGACGCCGAAAATCGTCTCAGACTCGCTCACTTACGCTTCTCCTGGGTGAGACGCACGCCGCGCCCGGTCAGGTCATCGACGATCGCCTGCAGCGAGCCCGGCTCCTCAATGGTGCGCGCGGACGAGACGATCACGCCGAGCCAGGTCTTTCCCTGCGAGACCGTGACGCTGACGTTCATGACCTCCGGCTTATCCGGTTCGTAGTCGAGTCGGACGCTGAAGCCTGGGGGGACGATGAGTGCGGAGAGCATAGGTGGCCTCGCGAGAACATCCCAAGGTATCGACTCAACTCGGCCGGCGTCGAGAGGTGCTTCATACGCCGCTTCTCGTCGAGGCTGACGCCGCGATGATGTTGTGCCTCCGCGAATGGAGAGAATGAAGATCCACAGCCCGCACTCGCGCTGCTCCGCCTCGATCCAATGGTCGCAGCGCTCGTAAGGCGGCCTCCGACACGTCGAACGTGTTCGGGATGTGGTGGTGTACCGGGCAGAAAATCCGCCCCTCGTCGACGAGCTCCCACCATCGCGGACGGGCGGCACGTAGGAGCCAGGCAGAGGGGGCGGGCTGCCACTCGTGTGCCCGGACCGACCGCTCATTGAAAACTGCGTGTCGTCGGCACCGAGCCCCCGTACCCTCCGAAGAGCACTGCTGCGCTACCGCGCTGAGCCGATCCTGGCCTACAGTCGCGGCCACTCGTCTGATCGGAGTCGAAAGCCATGCCGTTGTTCGTTCGCTTTCCTCTGCTGTCGCGCGGAGTCGCCGTCGTCGCGACCGGAGCGCTGCTCGTGTCGAGCCCATTTGGCGCCGCACGCGGGTCGACCACTGCGCCAGAGCGTGTGGCGACGTCCATCGCGGCCGGCCTCACGGGAGTAGTCAGGGATTCCGCCGGGCATCCCGTCCCCAGCGTGCAGGTCATCATTGCGCGGCTCAACCGCGTGGCGACCACGAACGACCAGGGCGTGTTCCGCTTTCTGTCGCTCCCTGCGGGCACGTATCACCTGTCCACGCAACGCATCGGATTCGCACCGGGCCACGCCGACGCGGTGATTCCCGCCGATGGGTCCGAGGTGCGCGTGACGATCATCGTCCGGGCGACGGCGGTCGAGTTGACGGACATGCAGGTCACCACCACGCCGACGGGCGGCGACCCGCGCGACGTGCCTCAGTCGGTGACCGCGCTGTCGGGGGCGGAGCTCGCGCGACAGTTGGGCGGAACGGTGGCGCAGACCCTCGCGCGCGAGCCGGGCATCGCGATGCGATACAACGGACCCGCCGCGACTGCCCCGGTGATCCGCGGGCTGCAGGGCGAGCGCATCCTCGTGCTGCAGGATGGCGATCGTGCTGCCGACCTCTCGTCGGCCGCCCCCGACCACGGCGTGTCGATCGATCCGTTGACCGCGCAAAGCGTCGAGGTCGTGCGCGGCCCCGCGTCCCTGCTCTACGGCAACCAGGCCCTTGGCGGCGTCGTCAACGTCATCACGAACGACATCCCATCCGCGATTCCCACTCACATCGACGGCTTTCTCGCCGCGCAGACGGAATCGGCCACGCCAGGCGCGGCCGCCGCGGGAGGAGCGACCATTCCGCTGGGCGAGCGCTTCGCCGTCGTCGCGCGCGGTGGCGCGCGGCGCACTGACGATCTGCGGCAGGGCGGCAGGCTGGCACTGCTAAACAGCTTCTATCACAACTACTACGGCGTCGGCGGCTTCGGATTCGCCACGAACGCGGCGACGGGGGGTCTCGTCTATCGCGATTACAAGTTCGACTATGGTCTGCCCTCCGGTGAGGGAGAAGTCTCCAAGATCGACGGACGGCGGCATGAGCTCGTCGGGCGAACCGACTTCACGCTCAACAGGGGCGCGCTGACGTCGCTCCGCGTGAGCGGCACAGGCCAGTGGTACGACCACGCCGAGATCAATCAGGAGACGGGAACCACCAACACGAGCTTCGCGCTGAAGACGCAGACCATCGACGCGCTCGCACGCACGCGAGCGGGGCGTACGAATGGAGCCGTAGGGGTGTCCGGCATCTTCAAGCAATACGCCGCGCTGGGCGAGGAAGCCCTCACTCCTGCGGCCAACAGCAATGGCCTCGGTGCCTTCGCGTTTCAGGAGATCGCGCTCGGCTCAGCGACGAGCGACCCCGACGTGCGCGCGCCCAAGCTGCAGTTCGGCGGACGGATGGATGCGTACGCGATCGACGTGAAGCGTGGAGGCGACGAGAAGTTCGACGCATTCGTTGGCAAGCGCACGTTCAATCAGTTCTCTGGCAGCGCGGGAGTGAGTGTACCGGTGGGCCGGCACGTCACGGTCGCCGGCAGTGTCGCCCGCGCGTTCCGTGCGCCCTCCGTCGAGGAGCTCTCTTCCAACGCCTTCCATGCAGCCGCCGGGACGTTCGATGTCGGGAACCCGAGTCTGAAGGCGGAGGTCAATCAGGGATTCGATGGCGTCCTCCGCATCGACGGGGCGCGGGTGAACGGTCAGATCGCAGGCTTCTTCAACGACATCCAGAACTACATCACGCCCAACATCGTCAAGGACACGACGGTGGACGGCGACGATGGCGCGATGACCGTTCCTCTGAACCGCATCTCACAGGCGGACGCCACGCTTCGTGGCGTGGAAGGCCGGTTCGAGGTGGAGGTCGTGCCGCACCTGGTCGTGGGCGGCATGGGCGACATGGTTCGCGGCAAGCTCAAGGGCTCCGACACGCCGCTCCCGTTCATGCCCGCCGCCAGGCTGGGCGGATTGGCGCGGTGGGACGACTCGCGCTACTCGCTCTCGGCGGAATACCGTCACGCGTTCGATCAGAGTCGCGTGCCGCCATCGGTGTCCGACGAGGATCCGGCCGGCAGGCGAACACCGGCGTACAACCTGCTCGACCTCAGCGTGGGCTACACGCTGCCGGTGGGCGGCCAGCTCAACTCCATCGTGCTGCGCGTCGACAACGCGCTCGACGAGAAGTACGTCGATGCGACGAGCCGCATCAAGACCTTTGCGCTCAATCCGGGAAGAAACATCGCGTTGGTGTACAAGCTGCTCTTCTGACCCGTCGCGGCTACGGCAAGCAGGAACGCCGCGAGAACCACCTCTCGCTTCACTACCATCACTGTCGCCTTCGGGGCGGTGGTTGCCTCCGGCTTCGCGGCTGGTTGCGGCTCGCGCGATGCCCATCGTCCAGCCTGACGGACCCGTCGAACAATGGGAGTCCTACCTCCCTTGCGGTCGGCGCCTCGGCCGCGCTCGTGAATGCCACCGCTCTCTCCCTCTCGGAGCCGCAGGGCGGAGAATTCGTCCTGGTCGTGTCGGACACGTTCACGACACGCTCGGCGACGATGGCGTTTCAGGTCAGTGCGACCGGCATCTGCGCATTCGGTAGTTCGCGATGCACGCCGCCGCCGATGGCTACCGCAGCCAGCGGTCGAGCGCGCGCAGCCTGAGGTGTACGAGCGTGTCGTTCACGCTCGTCGTGCGGGCGAGCGGTGCGAGCCTGCTCACGTCGACGAACCGCGCGAGCGCCTCCGACGGCACGAACGGCGCCGGTTCGCGCGCCCACCACTGCGCGATGCGCGCTTCGTAGAGCCCGGGCATCCCCCGCTTGGGTGCTTCGCGCACCTCGTCGGGGATCAGGCCGCGCGCCGCCTCGCGCAGCAGGCGCTTTCCCTGGAGCCACGGCATCGGCGGCAGGGCGAGTGCGTAGTGGATCAGCCGCAGATCGAGATAGGGAAGTCGCACGTCGATCGGGATGCCGTGCACGCCCGCGTCGAGCGACTCCAGGAAGGGCTGCCAGTGATACTGGGCGAGACGCTCCGCCGCCGCCGAGCGTGTCGGGTGCGGTGCGCCCTCGCGTGCGCGGATGCGTTCAGCACGCCGTGCGCGCAGGTCGTCGCGCAGCCATGGGGGGCCGCCAACATCGTCCGGTACGCCGCGCATCGCCGCGCGACGCCGGCGCACGAGCGCGCGTACACCGAGGTACGGCCGCTTCCGTTCGTGCAGGAGGTGACCGATCAGATCGAGCGCGACCCGGTGCGGGGCGCTCGCGCGCAGCAGCTCGGTGAGGTGCGGCGGCGAGAGATAGGCGTCCGGATCCTCGCCCCAGAACGCGACGGGCCCGTGCTCGCTCGCGCGACGCAGCTCGTCGTGCAGGCCGAGGAAATCCGGGTCGCCCGACGGCTCGATGGTCTCGGGGATGGGCAGCGCGGTGCCGTCGCGATATCCGTGGGCGTCGACGTCGCTCAGCAGGTGCGGGATGCCGATGTACTTCGCGGCCTGCCGCGCGCGCGCGGTGTCGTCGGTGGGGGCGAGCGTCGGGAGGTGCGCCGTTTGCGCGACGATGCGCGTGTCCACGTCCTGGCGCGCCGCGATCGCGGCGAGGGTCGTCGAATCGAGGCCGCCGCTCATGAATACCGTGAGCGCGGGCGTGCGGACGCGGTCCCGCACGGCCGCCTCGAGGAGGAGGCGGAAGTCGGCGACGATCGTCTCCGCGTCGCGCGACCGATCGATCGGCGGCGCGGGGAGCGTCCAGTAACAGCGCGTCTCGCGTGCGCCTGTCGGGCGTACGGTCACGAGGCATGCGGGGGGCACGCGCTTCACGGCGCGGAAGGTCGTCGTCGACGGATCCTCGTTGAACCCTTCCGCGACGAAGTCGGCGATCGCGTCCTCGTCGAGCTCGCGTGAGGCGCCGGCGTCGAGGATCGTGGCGAGGGTGTTCGACGCGACCAGCCGGCGCGCGTCGTCGTGGTAGAACAGCATGCGCACGCCGAATGGATCGCGCACGAGCGTCGTGGCGTGCGACTCGCGGTCGTGGATCGCGACGCTGAAGTCGCCGAGCAGGCGCGCGGGCGCGTCGTCACCCCACGCCCGCCACGCACGGGCCAGGAGATGGATGTCGGCGTCGACGAGGTCTGCCCTCGCGCCCGACCGGCGCAGCGCGTCGACGAGCGCCTCGCGGGCGTCGAGCCGTACCTGCCCCGCGACGAGCAGCGGCCCGTCGGCGGCCCATGCGGGCGCGAGGCGGTGGTCGCCGACGTCGAGCAGCGCGGTCGCAATGCCGACCGGTCCGTCGACGACGAGCTGCTCGCCGTGCGGGCCGCGGCGGCGGAGCGACGGCAGGAGCGCATGCAGCTCGTCCGCTGCGACAGGCGCGGCGTCGAGCCGGATGACGACGGCGTATCCGGTCATGCGGCGGGAACGTGGACCCGCGCCTTGAGGTGCTTCAGGTTGGCGACGATGGTGAAGGTCATGATGACGAGCAGCGACCAGGAGCTCCACTTGCTCCAGTGCACCGCGGTCCACGCGCCCATCTGATTCGGGTAGCGCCAGATGCCGTAGAACGTGCTGATGTTCTCGGCGAGCCAGAGAAAGAACCCGATCAGGACGAAGGCGAGCAGCAGGGGCATCGTGCGCTCGCGGTCGTACGGCCGGAAGACGACGATCGTGCGCGCGTAGAGGCCGAGCGCGCAGGCGGCGAGGTACCAGCGCAGGTCGGGGATGAAGTGGTGCGTGAAGAAGTTGGCGTAGATCGTCACGGCGATGGTGGCGGCCATCCAGTACGGCGGATGGTGGCGGATGCGGAGGTCGAAGAGCCGCCATGCCTGGATGATGTAGCTCCCGACCGACGCGTACATGAAGCCGGCGAAAAGTGGAACGCCGAAGACCTTCGTGTAGGCGAAGTCGGGATAGCTCCACGACTTTATGCCGGCCGACGTCTTGAACAGCTCGAGACAGAAGCCGACGAGGTGGAACAGGGTGATCGCCTTCACCTCGTCCCAGCTCTCGAGCTTCGCCCACAGCATCCACCCCTGAATGCCGATGGCGATGATCAGCAGCGCGTCGTAGCGGGGGATGCCGAACAGTCCCGCGCGCGGCACGGTGAAGACGGAGAGAAAGAAGAGCGCGACGAACAGACAGGCACGCGCTTCCTTGGCGACGAAGTAGCAGAGCTCGAGCAGGCCGCGCCGCAGGCCCGACAGTTCGGGACGGGGCTCGATTTCGAGGAAGTGGGCGTCCAGGGTACGGAGCATTCAGGCCCTACGGGCGCGCCGCGCGGTTGGTGCCCGCTGTGGCCGCCGTCTGGAGCAGCGGGCGGATCCGGTACACGACGAGGCGCGGGCCACCGTCTCCCGAGAGGGCAAGCGCGAGCGCGTCCCCGGTCGCGGTGGCGTCGCGAATGACGCTGCCCTGCGTCAGCGGCAGCGCGACGTGCAGTCCGCGCCTTCGCCCGACGTCGATGACGGCGAACGAATGGTCCGCGTACGACGAGGCGACGAGTTGTCCCTGCGGACTCGCGCTCGCGCGCTGATAGCGGCGCGAGAGCATGCCGAGGTCCACGACGGCGCCGCTGCGCGCGATGCTCAGGACGTGCACGCCGCCGCGCATGCTCTGATCGGCGCAGACGGCGGCGTCTTCATCGGCCGCCGGCCAGCAGCGTGCCACGCCGTGCAGGCGAGTGAGGAGGTGTGTGCCCTCCCGGTCCTGACGCGAGAGTTGCCACGTGACGTGCGTGCCGCGCAGGGCGAGCAACGTGGTCCACACCATGGAGCGGCCGCGCAGGGCGCGCAGCGGGTTGCTGGCGAGCGACATGACGAGCCGCGAGCCGTCGTGAAAGGTGAACACCGACTGGCCGCGCAGCGTGTCCGGCGCGAACTCGATGCGGTGCACGTCGGCGTCGTCGCCGGTGTCATGCACGGCGCCGTCGAGCGTGACGAGCGCGCCGGTGCGCTGCCCGCCGAGTCGCGTGGCACTCACCTGCCAACGCGTGCCGCCATCGAGGAGACGCAGCGCCGGTGCGTACAGCGACCCGAGCGCGCGGCGCCACACGACGCGCCGCGCGCTGTCGGGATGCATGCGTTCCAGGCGAAGCTCGAGGCTGTCGCCGGTCCTCGCCAGTACGAGCATCTCCGTCTCGCTCGGCAGCACTGCGTCGAGCGCGCTCACGGTGTACGGCTCGGTGTGCTGGCCGATGTCGCCGGTGGTGAACTGGATCGTGTAGCTGTCCTCGTCGCCGTCGCCGTACGTGCTGCGCGTGAGGTAGCGCGCCCCGCCGGGCGAGAGGGCGACGGCATCCATGTCGCGCGGCAGCGGGACGGTCGCCACGCGCGACAGGCCGCCGTTGCTCCATCCGATCTCCGGTGCGGCGGGCCACAGGCGCTCGGCGAGTGTGACCGATCCCAGCGCAACGACGCCGAGCAGCGCGGTGCCGGCGCCGGCAAGCCGCAGCGCGGCGGTGCGCAGGGTGAACAGCGCCGCTGCGAGCCCGCAGAGGGTGATCGCCAGGGAGAACGCGCTCTCGTCTCCGGCGAGGTCGCGCGGCGACGCCCACGATGTCCCGACGCCGAGCAGCGTGCCGAGCGCGCCCAGGGCGAGCAGCACCAGCATGACGCGCGCGGCGAGACGTTCGTCGGGCGCCTGCGGCCCGCGGCGCGTGCGATACCAGGTCCATGCGAGCCACGCCGCGCCCAAGCCGAGCGCACCGACGAGGAGGACGAACGACGCGTCGTGCGGCAGGCCGATCGCGCTGCTCGTTCCGAGGAGGAGCAGGCACGTCGCCCCCATCGCGCCCAGCGCAGCGAGCGACATCGTGCTGGGCGCGACCATCGTGGCCAGCGCTGGGATCGCGACGGCCATCGTCCCGCCGCCGAGCAGCGCCGCGATCAGCAGCGCGGCGGCGAGGATGCGCGCGGCGCGTTCGCTCCGCACTGCCGGCTCGACGCGCCTCGTGCCGAACCGCGAGTCCACCGCGTCGAGGGCCTCCTGGATGAAGGCGACGTCGGCCTCGCGAACGTCCACGCTCCAGCTCCGGCTGTCGAGGGCCGTCGCGCGCAGCGCGCGCTGGCCATGCGCCGCGACGAGCCGCAGCTCGGCGAGCTCACCGTACGCCATGGCGCTGTAGGTCGACGCGCGCTCGCGAAGCGACGCGAGATCCGCGGGCGTGTCGGCCGGCACGCCGGCGAACCAGTAGGCGCGCTCGCCGTCGAGCACGACGTAGCTCCCCGCCTTCGCCGACGCGATGACGGTGGGCGTGTCGAGCGACGCCGGCTGGGCCGGCGCGGAGGCGCGGATCGCCTGGATGCGCCGTGCGAGGCTCGGATGCGTCCCCGCGTTCTCGACCTCCTTCGCCCAGCGGCGCGGCAGGCGAGCAAGCACGTGGATCTTCGTCAGTGCGCGGATCAATGCTTCGGGATCGTTCGTCAGCTCGACCGCACGGAGGTCGCAGGCCGTCTCCTGCTGTTGCTTCGGCGCCTGGCCACGCAGGAGCAGCACGCCGAGCACGGCGAGGAACGCCGCGCTGACGATCAGGTCGGAGTTCGGCCCCGTCACGAGCAGCAGCGCGGGCACGAGGGCGACGAGGAGTGCGACCACGACGATCGCGCGGCTGCGCGTGCGCATCCGGAGCGCGTCGAAGTATTCGTGGTGCGCGACCTCGTGCGCGAAGATCGCCGTCGTCTCATCCATGTCGAGCGTGTCGAGCAGGGTATCGCTGATCGCCACGGCCGGCTCGCGGAGCGAGGGAAGCGCGTACGCGTTCGGAACGCGGCCGCCCTTCACGCCGAAACGATGGATCGACGGCCGGCGGCTGAGTCGGTCGGCGCGGGCGAGGATCGCATCGAACCGCGCGAGGAGTGGCGCGTGTGCGACGTCGCTCTCCAGGGGAGAGCCACGATGCAGCCGGAGCCAGATCCTCGTGAACCGACGCTGCCAGATCAGCACGACGATGGCGCAGAGGACACCGAGGGCCAGCGCGAGCCCGATCGACTGGAATGTCGTGCCGGGAAGCCGGGCGCGGACGACTCGCGCCATCTGCGCCGGCGCGAGCAGGGCGAACGCGACCAGCCCCGTGCTCGCCACGAAGCCCGCGATGGTGGAGGCGACGTACTGCGGGAGAGACCACTCGTCGCCGAACACCGTGCGCCGGATCGGATACTGCGCGACGAGCACGCCGAGGAGCGCGAGGGTGGCGACGAGCGGTCCCACGGAGAACGCGCTCACCACCACGGCGAATACGGTGACCCGGGCCATGCGACGCTGGCGCGCCTGGAGCAGCTCGGCGAGCGCGGGGTCGTCGAGCGAGCGGAGGACCTGCCGCCCCGACCACCAGGCGTAGGCCGCCGGCAGGACGGCGAGAATGGCTGCAATCGCGATCAGCTCGGATGGCATGGCTGGGAGACGATCGCCGCGTCAGGCGCGGCACGACGTTCGGATCGGCGGCGGGAGTCTTTCGGTGCGCGCCGGGTATTGTATGAATGCTCTCCGCGGTCGCCAGAGCGATCGCACCGTCCCCGTTGCCCGCGCCCCCCGCCCGCAGTCGTTCCTGATGGCCATGACCTCCCCACGCCGATCGCTCGACGACGCGGCGCTCCGCCGAGCGCTGGCGCGCGCGCTCCGTCCCTACGTGGACGGCACCGCGGCGGGGATCTCGTCGTCGGTCATGACGCAGGCACGCGTCGCCGCCACGGCGCGCGATGCGGCCGTCGCCGTGCTGCCACTGCTCGGCGCACCCGCGCCCTCGGCGCACCGCGTGCGCGCGTCGATCATGCCGGCGCTCGTCTGCTCGTGGACCGAGCTCGACGCCGTGTTCGAGCAGGTGCTCGACCGGTTGATCGCGCTGCCGTCCGCGCTGGCCGGCGTGCCCGACCCGGCGTGGGACGCGGGACTTCCTCCGGCGCCGCGCAGCGCGTCGCGCGCCCCGGAGCGCGCCGCCGCGAGCGAGGAGGAGATACAGCGCACCTGGTCCACGACGGCGCGCGAAGGGGACGTCATCACCGGTCCGGCCGGCACGACGGGCACGCTGGTGCGCGCCGACCGCCGGCACGCGCTGATCGTCGAGGACGCGCGCTCGGTGCGGACGCACGGCAAGTGCGCCTGCGATCCATTGCGCCGTCGCGAGCGCGGCGAGGTGGCGTTCGAGCTGATCACCTTCGGGCGGCGGCGCGCCGTGCTCGACGTGCGGGCGGGGCACGCCTGCGCGCTGTGCCGGGCCCCGGTCGTCGCGGACGACCGATAGCTCCGACCTCGCCTGGGTGGCCATTGACGGAGCGCGGCGGCCCGTGCAGCGTCCACCCATGCACCTCCGCCAGGATGTCGTCTGCCCGACGATCGTGGGTCGCGAGGCCGAGCTCGACGCCGCGCGCGCGGTGCTCGAGCGCGCCCGTGGCGGCGCGGGACAGGTCGCGCTCATCGTCGGCGAGGCCGGCGTCGGCAAGTCGCGCCTCCTCACGGCGATGGCCGACGAGGCGCGGCGCAGCGGGTTCTTCACGATGCGCGGCGCGAGCTACGAGTCCGACAGCGCGATCCCCTATGCGCCGCTGCTCGACCTCGTGCGGCTGTTCGCCGAGTCGGCGTCACCCGCGCTCGTCGCCCACGTGCTCGCGCCCGCCGCGTCGGAGCTCGTCACGCTCTTCCCCGAGCTGCAGCCTCTGCTCCCGGAGACGACCCCTGCCCCGACGACGGATCCCGACACGGACAAGCGCCGGCTGTTTCATGCCGTGGCGCGGACGATCACGCTGCTCTCGCACACGCAGCCGGTCTTCCTCGCCGTGGAGGACGTGCACTGGTGCGACGACGCGACGCTCGATCTCGTCTTCCACCTCGCACGCGGCCATGCGGCGCAGCCGGTGTGCATCGTGCTCACCTACCGCGGGGAAGAGGTCGGCCCGCGGCTCGCACGGCTGATCACGGAGCTGGAGCGCGCCCGCCTCGTCACCGAGCTGCCGATGAAGCCCCTCGGCCGCGGCGAGGTGCGTGCCATGCTCGCCGCGATCTTCGGCCCGCGCACCAACCTCGGGAACGAGTTCCTCGAGCTGATTCACGGGCTCACCGAGGGGAATCCCTTCTTCGTCGAGGAGACGCTCAAGGCGCTGATGGTCGCCGGGGACCTCATGCCGCGCGACGGCGGCTGGCGCGCGCAGGCGCTCGAGCGGGTGCGCGTGCCGCGCACGGCGATCGAGGCGGTGCGACGGCGGATCGCCACGCTCACCGTGCCGGCACGCTCGATCGCGTCGATGGCCGCGGTGACGGGCCGCCGGTTCGACTTCGATCTGCTGCGCACGCTCAGCGACGTGGACGAGGAGGAGCTGCTCGCGCTCGTGAAGGAGCTCATCGCGGCGCAGCTCGTCGTCGAGGAGACGGGCGAGCGCTTCGCCTTCCGGCACGCGCTCACGCGCGAGGCGATCTACGCCGACCTGCTCGTGCGGGAGCGCGTCGCGCTCCATCGCGCCGTGGCCGCCGCGCTCGAGCGCGTGCATGCCGGCGCGCTGGACGGCGTCGTCGAAGCGCTGGCGTACCACGCGTGGGAGGCGGGCGAGTGGACCCGCGCGGCCGACTTCGCCGCGCGCGCGGCGCGGCATGCGATGGCGCTCTCGGCACCACGCGAGGCGGTGGCCCAGCTCGATCGCGCCTTCCATGCGTCGGAGAAGGCAGCGACCA
>Ga0308175_100001250_pt1 | contig 17143 bp, 13 predicted proteins | sample PhyCR1_3_FD_203893 | JGI IMG/M metagenome (GOLD analysis project Ga0308175, IMG submission 203893) | Soil microbial communities from UC Gill Tract Community Farm, Albany, California, United States - DLSLS.C.R1 | ecosystem: Environmental > Terrestrial > Soil > Agricultural land | place: USA...
CCATCACTCCATCGCTGCTGAACCAAGCCTCCATGACGCTGGTACGGGTGGACGGGCTTACACCGCCAACCCCGACACCCAGTCTGCCGAGCGTCACCATCACGGGGATGCAGAGTTTCAGCCAATCTCAGATCTCGTGGGCGCATCCCAATTACAACTGGTACGACGTCGTTTCCTGGCTGCAGGGGAACCATAATTTCAAATTCGGCACCAACATTGATCGTCAACACGATTTGGATAACTTCACGCCGAGCTATGCGCGTCCAACGTTCACGTTTGCCAGTCCCCTGGACTTTGCACAAGACCTTCCGCTCACTCAGAGCGGACCTGTAATCGACACCAGAACGCAGGCTCTGGCGCAAAACGTGTATACGCGCATCCACATGACTTACGTGAGCGGATTCGCCCAGGACGACTGGAAAGTCAATCGGCGATTCACGTTAAACCTGGGATTTCGCTACGAATACTACGGCCATCTGGCGCATATCGACCAGGGCGGAACGGATTCCCAATTCTTCTCGCCCGGTCCCGGCGCGACGTTCAACCAGTCAATTGCCAGCGGGTTCATGCGAACGGCATCCGCCGGGTTGGTCTCGACGAATACTCCGCAGGGATTCCTGCCGCGACTCGGCTTCGGATGGGATGTTTTTGGCAACGGAAGTCTTGCCATTCGGGGCGGATGGGGAACGTTTCTGAATCGGCTCGGTGATCTCTCTTACGCGGTATACACTAACCCTCCCTTTGGGTCCATTTCCTTGGACGTGCGCAATGGACAAAGGCCGAATTTCGCATTGGGGTCGCCTGATGGCCTTTCCTTCCCGTTGCCACCGGGGCTGAGCTTCAGTTTAAATTCTGCCGGCGGCCTTTCCGGAACCCCGGTCAGCGTCAAAGGACTAGGTCCGAACTTTGAAATGCCGGCGGCACAAATTTGGAACTTTACGGTTGAGAAGCGCCTGACGAACTCCGTAATCCTCGAGGCGGACTACATGGGCAGCCACGGCTATAACCTGTATGTTCAAACAAATGTGAACCGGTATGCCGGAGACCTTGTTGAACATAGCGGAACGCTTACCCGCCTGAATCCGAACTTCGGGGCCATCACTTATGGCCGGAATAACGGCTACTCTGACGCGCACTACGGTACGTTTCTTGTCAGTAAGCGATTTTCCAGGGGTTACTCAGCGAAAGGAATCTACACCTTTGGTAAAGGAACCGATCTCACATCGAGCAATGATAATGGCGTTGCCGGCGCTCAGAACATTCTGGATGCAGCCAATCCCGGATTGCAGCACGCGGTTTCCGACTTCAACGTTTCTCAGCGCCTGACGATTGATAGCGTGTACAACATCCCGTCCCTCGTCAAGACCGGAATCGGAAACAAGATCCTGGGTGGCTGGGAACTGGCGGGCATTGCTATTTTCCAGACCGGTCTGCCTTTCAGCGTCATCAGCACCGCTGCCTATCCAAGGGGCGACTACAATGCTGACGGATTCAACTATGACTATCCGAATACGCCCTCATTTGGCAATAGCGTGTCCGTATCACGGAGCGCTTACATCACCGGCTTGTTCCCCGTGTCGGCGTTCCCCGTTCCGCCTGTCGGCCAGCAAGGGAATCTGGGTCGCAACACGTTCAATGCGCCCGGGCTTGCGAATGTGAACATGAACATCATGAAGACGCTGCGGATCCCCTGGTTCGTCAAGGAAGGCGCGTCGTTCCAGCTTCGCGGTGAAGTTTTCAATCTCTTCAACCGGGTAAACCTGCTGTCGCCTGTGAACGATCTTTCGAATGCGCTATTTGGGAAATCGACGGGACAAAGCTTGCCTCGAGCGGTTACGTTCGGCGCTCGTATCCAGTTTTAGCTGAACTCAACGGGTGGCTCAGTTACGTATGAAGTTCTGTTCAGGCGTGCTGGTGATCTTCACCGGCATGCTCTGCTTGGGCGACGATCTGACAGAGGCGCTACGAAATAAGCGATACCAGGACGCATTCACGCAGTCCGAGATCCTGGTGAGATCAAACCCACGGAACGCGGCCGTGTGGACAGCTCGCGGATACGCGCTCGCGGGGTTGGGGCGGGACCCTGAGAGCCTAACATCTTTCGACACGGCGCTTCGGCTATCGCCGGACTATCCGGCGGCGTTAAAGGGAGCAGTCGAAGTCAGCTACCGATCGCATGACCGTCGCGCACCGATTTTGCTCAATCAATTGCTTCGCGCTGATCCGGCCAATGGGCCGGCACATGGAATGGCGGGCGTGCTGGCCTTCGAGTCCGGAGATTGTTCGGCAGCCATCCAACAATTTGAGCGGGCCGGCGCAGAACTGGCTTCTAATCCATCCGCGTATTCGCTTTACGGTGCGTGTCTCATCGCTAAACACCGGGCACACGAAGCCGTGGCCGTTTTCGCAAAGGTGTTCGCGGAGGATGATTTTGGCTCTGATCAGAAGAACAGGAAACCCGATCTCCTGTACCTCCTTGCGTCGGCAGAAGCGCAAGATGGGCAGATCGAAAACGCCATTCATCACTTCCGTCAGGCGATCGACCTCACTCCGAAAGTAGAGCGGAACTACTTCGAGCTGGCCGCCCTCTGTATTCAACGGGATAGATTGGCCCTCGCAGCCGAGGTAACCGACTTGGGATTGCGGAACGTGTCCGACGCCGGACGCCTGCATGCTCTTCGAGGCGTAATCGACGCACAGTTCGGAAGATACGAGGAGGCAGCAGCTCAGTTTGAAACGGCAAATTCACTGGATTCGAAGTCGGACTTTGGCGTGGCCGGTTTAGGGGCCTTGTATCTGGAGAGGAATCAGCCTGACTCGGCAGTCGCTGCACTGCGGGATCGGCTGCGGAAAGATCCCAGTGACGCTACGCTGAACTATCTCTTGGCAGAAGGGCTGATGCGCCAAGCTGTTACGGCAGGCTCGCCCGATTGTGAGGAAGCAAAGAGGGCTTTATTGACGTCGCTCCGGTCCAACCCGGATTCCGCGAAGGCGCACGCACTGCTTGGCAAGCTGTACGTTCAGAAGAAAGATTACAAGGGAGCGATTGACGAACTTAGACTTGCCGAGAAATACGATCCCACAAACCGCATGGCCCTCAGTCAACTTGCGATCGCTCTTAAACGCTTAGGACGAGGCGAAGAAGCCGCAGCAACATTATCCAAGCTGAGGGGAATCGTGCTGGCTCAGCCTAGTTCGGAGGTTGACCTGAGTCATATGCGTTCCATTCAATCAGCCGGTCGATAGAGCGGGCTGTGTCCGTGAAACCAATGCTGGCCGGCAAAACTAATTGATGCAGTCTCTGCCCCATCGGGGGTCTGCCGATCCTCGAAAGCAGTTCCGAAAATCTAGGATCTTGTCGGACTTTGTCATAGATGGGATCGACCGACAGCCAGAGCAGTTCCGCATCGTGCTCTTGATAAGCACGCTCAAGCCACTCAAACGTGCTGTCCAGGTCTCCAAGCGCGGCGAAAAAGAGCGCGAAATCCATAGCCGATGGCCTGGACTTTCGCATCTGTATGGAACTGGCGAATACTTGGCGAGCATTCTCCGTGTTCCCCACCGCCACGAGGGCGCTCGCCAGGAGAACGGCGGTTCGCCCCGTTCCTTTGGTGAGCGCGACAGCGGATTGTAGGTGCTCCAGCGCGGCGGGCAGATTCCCTTTCTGGAGATGGGCCATGCCGGAGAGTTGGTGTGCACGATAGAAGCCTGGCTGCAGAGCAAGAGTTCTCCGGCATTGCTCGATTGCTTCGTCGTAGCGTCTGGAGAAGTACAGAGTAAGCGCAAGGTCCGCATTGGCGTTAGGTGAAAGCGGATCCATTCCAACGGCCTGCTTCAAAGCCGTGATCGCGAGTTCTTGCTGGCCCGTCGCTGCCAGGAGCCAGCCGTACCACTGGCGCGCCGGTGCGTAGCCGGGATTGAGCAAAATGGCCGTACAGAACTCACGCTCGGCGCTACCCCAATCACGCCGATAGTGAAGGTCCACAAACCCAAGCGATGTGTGGGCTTCCGCAAGAGAGTAGTCGATGCGAACTGCGTCCAACGCCGCAGATCTGGCCCGTTCCCAGGATTCCTGGTGCGGAAACACGTCATACCGGGCGCCCAAGCTATAAGCGTCAGCTAACCCGGAATACGCAAGGGCAAACCCCGGACAGCTATCGATCAGCTGTCGAAAGCATTCCACGCTCTGGTGAATCCCATCGCGCGTGCGGCTATTCAGAAACGTTCGGCCTTCGGAATACAGTGCGAGGGCGAAATGATCGTTTTCTTTCCATCCTTGGTGCAGTTCTTGCCTGGCAGTTCGAAGGTAACTCCGTACGCCCGACGAGATCTGTGCACCAATGCGTTTTTGCGTGTCAAAAACGCCGCGTACTTCCAGTTCGTAGGCTTCGGACCAGACACAAAAGCCGGAAACCGGGTTGACCAGCCGGACATATACGCGAACATTCGCGTTTTCTCTGCGAACTGTCCCTTCTAAGACGTAGTCGAGGTTTACCGGGCGCGGGAATCCGGCGACCCCGCCCATACCGGGCGCACCCTGAGTTGGCGACGTCCACGCGGCGACGCGGATCGCCTCAGCTCCGCTGAGCAGGCAGACAACTTCGTCCGTGAGCCCGTCCGCGAATCCTGTGTTCAGATCTCCCGAGATCGGAAGAACGGCCACCGTTGTCGGACAAATTACGTGTGTTCCGGATGGAAGACCGTCAGGCTGAGCGTGATCCAGGTAGCGGAAAGTCGGAAGGTAGCCGCGCCCAGGAACTTCGATCCTTATGGAGTCTGTGCGGCCTTCGCCAGCGTAGTAGGTAAGTAATTTCTGACGAAGGCGACGGGCCTCCACTCGGACAATGGGATCGATACGGGAATCGTAGGAGGGATCGCGGTCGAAAACGTCGACCCCGATCGCGTACTCTTTCAGGCTGCCGGAACAGCCACTTGCGGTCCTCTCCACGAGAAATCGCAAAAACCTGGAAAGACGAGGAGACCGGGCGAACGACGAGCTGGCCAAGACCTTTTCCAACCAGTAGAGCGTTTCGGTAGAAGGAGGGATCAGACTGGTTCTCCTCGGGACCAACGATTTCGGGCGGAAAATCTGCGTTCTCCTTGCAAAACGAGCAAGGGCCGCGTGAGGCCCGAAAGCGCTTTCATGTCACGGTAACAGGCTACATCTTACTTTCTTGCGAACGAGCGTTCAAGTATGCTCTTAATCACGTACGTCTAGAGGACACAAGTTGCCCTGTTCTCGGGCGCGCGTCGATTCAGGAGTCAACGATGCAAAATCTATGCCGGGTTGCCCTTGCTTGTGCCTTCGTCAGCTGTTTCGGAGCCCTTTTGCGATCGCAATCAGCCAACGCTACTCTGTCGGGCGTTATAAGTGATCCTTCCGGGGCGTCCATCCCGCACGCGAGTGTCACAGCCCTTCATATAGCTACCGGTCAATCTCGGCAAGCAAGCAGCGGCGACACGGGTGAGTACACCATCCCGGACCTTCCAGCCGGAGAGTACCGGGTTACCGCAACTGCCCCCGGCTTTAAGAGTACGGTCGCGCCATCTGTAACGTTGCAAGTGAACCAAGCTGGCCGGTTAGATCTGAACATGCCGATCGGCGTAGCCTCGGAGCAAGTCAGCGTCTCAGAACAGTTACCGCTGCTTTCTACTCAGAACTCCTCTGTCGGCCAAGTAGTGGAGAATAAATCGATCGAAGGGCTCGCCTTGAACGGACGGCAGTTTTGGAATCTGGTTGCCCTGGTTCCCGGTGCGAGCTACACGCCAGGTGGGCAAGGAACCAGAACGGGCGGAAGTTCTATCCGTTCGTCCGCAGTCAACGTGCAGATTAACGGAACGGGATTTATCTACAACGGGTGGCTTCTCGATGGTACCGATATCACCGAGTACGAACAAGGCGGTACCAATATTCAACCAAATGTTGATGCACTGGCCGAATTTAAAGTTCTCTCCGCCAATATGCCCGCCGAGTATGGTCGTACGCCGAACATGGTGAGCGTTATCACTAAAAGCGGGACCAATCAATTCCACGGCACTCTGTTTGAATTTCTGAGAAACGACGCAGCGGATGCGAGGAACTTCTTCGCGGTGTCGAAAAACGCCCTCAAGAGAAATCAATTTGGTGGCGTGCTCGGCGGCCCCATCAAAAAAGACAAAGTATTCTTCTTCACAGACCTGGAGAATATGCGGCAACGCCAGGGCATTGTTTTCAACGACACGCTTCCCACCGATCCCATGAGAACGGGGAACTTCGCTGGTCAGCGCGCAATTACGGATCCGACAACCGGAAGAGCCTTCGTGAACAACGTGATTCCGACCAACCGCATCAGTCCACAGGCATCATATTTCCTGAAGTACATGCCTACACAAAGCCAGGGCAGTTTCAATGCTCCGCAGAGCCTCGACATCTATAAGGCAGATATAAAGGTGGATGCGGAGGTGACCCATGCAGATCACCTGATGGCGCGGTATTCCATTGCGGACAATCTGGAGAGCGATCCCAACCAGTACCCGTCTCTCGGCATTCAACCTTTGCAGAGCCGGGCCCAAAACGTAGCCCTCACCTGGACTCATATCGTGAGCCCGAAGTGGCTCAACGAGGCGCGCTTTGGTTATTACCGGGATTACTTTCTCTTCGGTGCGGTCTTGCCCGGGACTAATTTCCTCGCGCAGGCCGGAATCACTGGATTTGAACAGACGCAGCTCAGTCCGAGTTTTCCTCTGATCACGTTAGCCGGTTATTCGGGATTCAACGGTTCCGGCAGCAATAGCCTGCCCAAGGCGAATCGTATTCGCACGTGGCAGTACACCGACACGGTGAGTCACACTAACGGCAAGCACGATCTCAGATTTGGCGGCCAGCTCTATCACCAGAACCATGGCTTCTTCAACGGCCAGTCCCAGGAAGGTCAGTTTGCCTTTTCAACCAACTACACAGGAAACAGCTTTGGGGACTATTTGCTCGGGCTTCCGAACAGTGTTTTTCGTGCTTATCCGCTTTCGTTGTACGGCAACTATGCCAATCAGTGGGCCGCCTTTTTCCAGGATGATTACCGTGTTACTCACAATCTCACCTTGAATCTGGGATTTCGCTGGGCCTACAATCCCTTCTTCAATGGTGTGAACGGCCAGACCTCCGGATTTGACTACGCAACCGGCAAAGTCATCGTTCCGACCGACAGTAGCGGGAACCTCGTGAACCCGATGGCCCAGCCCGTGACTCCGCAGCTTATTCCTCTGTTTAGTGATCGGACATTGGGAACAAGCCAGCTCGGATTACCTGAGTCCATCCGGAGGACAGGCCCTGGCCAATTCTTGCCGCGGTTCGGTTTTGCGTGGCAACCCGGAGCAACCAGCAGGGTGGTAGTTCGCGGGGCGTATGGAATTTTCGATCAGTTTTTCGATACGAATTTGAGCTTGCAATGGGCGAAGGCGCCCCCATTGACTATTACGCAGACCATCAACAACACAACGCCGACTCCGACATTCACGTGGGCGAATCCGTTTCTGAACCAGCCGCTGGTTGCGGGCAACCCCAATCCTGGAAAGCCTTGCGCCGGAACAAGCCTGGTGCTCAACACCTGCGTGACGCCGAACGTGTTCGCAGCCCCAGTCGAGTTGCAGCACACCTACATCCAGCAATGGAACTTTTCACTTCAGTCGCAGCTGCAGAGCAATCTGGCATTGAACGTCGCGTACGTAGGCAACAAAACGACTCACCAACAGCTCATCTCTGTTCCGGACAACGTGCCGGCTCCCGCAGCGGGCGCTATCCAGGCCCGACGCCCCTATTCGCAGTGGAGTCAGCTGTCTATGGGCGAAACGAACGGATACGGAAACTACCACGCCCTGCAAACAACGTTAGAGCGGCGTTTCACGGCTGGATTTCAGATACTCGCATCGTACACCTACAGCCGATGCATGGATGTTGGCTCCAATCAGAGCGGACCAATCAACGTAGCGTTTCTCCACCAGAACTATGCGCCCTGCGATTACAATCTGAAGCACAACCTGGCCGTCAGCTCTGTTTATGAACTGCCTTTGGGTCGAGGTCGGATGTTTATGAGCAATGCGCATGGATTGATCGATGGCATTCTCGGAGGCTGGGGAATTGCTGGTATCTTGACCGCCCGCTCCGGGCTCCCGTTTACACCGGTGATTTCGGGTGATCAGGCGAACACGGGAGTGGGCAACCAGCGTCCTACCGTAGTAGGCGACGCATCCATCGCGAATCCCACTCCATCGGCGTGGTTCAATGTGAACGCGTTTGCGCTGCCGACAAGGTACACGTACGGCAACTCCGGGCGGAATATCCTTCTGGCGGACGGGCTCACTCAACTCGATATGACGTTGAAGAAGAACTTTCGGGTCACGGAGTCCACGTTCGTGGAGTTTCGGGCTGAGGCGTTCAACCTGCTGAATCATGCTACCTTCTCTGCGCCCAATGCCACCATTGGTTCGGCCTCAGCCGGCATCGTTACCAGTACGCTGAACTCGAATCGGATCCTGCAGTTTGCGTTGAAACTGTCATTCTGATAAGGATTATCGAAGCCGCAATTCTAGAAAGGGCAAGAAACGACAAGAATGTCATCCGAATTCAATCGCCGTGATTTCATAACGGCGGCAGCCGGCGGAACCGCGGCCATCAAACTACAAGGGGCGGCGGCGATCCAGTCTCCCGAGAAGCTCAGATCACAGCCGGTCATCGGAATCCAAATCGGCTCGATTTCGTTTCTCGACGAGGGAACCGAAAAAGTGATTGACATTCTCCAGGAGCGAGCTGCTGTCAACACGCTGTTCGTTGCGACGTTCACCTATGGCAACGGCATTGCCGGCCGGCAATTGAAAGATCATCCTCTTCCTGATCATGGCGTTCAGAATTACGATGATCATTTTCACGGCGGCAACTACGCCACGCCGCACGCGCAGTACTACAAAAATACGGTCATCAAAGACACGAAAGCGCCGGACCATGGCAACGTGGACATTCTGGAAACCGTCATTCCCGTCGCGAAAAAGCGCGGTGTTCGTGTTTTCACCTGGAGCGAGGATGTCTGGAACCCGAGCGTTCCCAACGTCGACAAGATTCAAGAACGCGATCTTTACGGCAGGAATGCACGCACGGTCTGCTTCAATAATCCCGATCACCACAACTTCCTGCTCGGTCTGATGGAGGACTTTACGCGTTCTTATGACATCGATGGAATTATGTGGGGATCGGAGCGCTATGGCGCTTTCGGGAACATGATCGAATCGGTGCATAACCGCAACGGGAATGACCCGTCTCGTGTTACCTGCTTCTGTACGTTCTGCCAGGAGAAAGCCAAAAAGCGTGGAATCAATGTCGAGCGAGCGTTCGAAGGATTCAAGGCACTGGAGACTTGGGTGCGGTCATGCCGTGCAGGCAATCGTCCGCCAGATGGCTACTACGTGACCCTCTGGCGCATGATGTTCCGTTATCCGGAGCTTCTGGCTTGGGAAACGATGTGGAACGATAGCGTCCACGAGACGTATGCCGCTATTTACCAGCTTGTGAAGTCGATCAAGCCGGAAATGCAGGTGGGCTGGCACGTGTGGCATGCAAACAGTTTCAGTCCCCTATTCCGCGCCCAAACGGATTACGCAGAGCTGAGCAAGTATTCGGATTATTTCAAGGCTACGGTCTATCACAATCTTGGCGGAACCCGGATGGAGACGTACATGACGAGCAATCGAAACACAATGTACGGCGATGTTCCCATCGACGAGGCTCTTCAGTTTGAATACCGCATCATGAACTACCGCGAGCGCGGATACGAGGAGCTTCCCTACACGGGCTTGTCTCCAGACTACGTTTACCGGGAGACGGTGCGCTCGGTCGCGAGTGTTAAGGGAACGAAGGCCGAAATTTGGCCCGGCATCGATGTGGACATTTCGAACATGGATCCCAAATTCAGTCGCTGCACTCCGCCGGTGATCAAGGAAGTTACTAAAGCTGCATTCCGTGGAGGCGGCAAAGGGCTAGTCATCTCTCGCAAGTATTCCGAGATGAAGCTTGCTAACTTGAGCGCGGTTGGGGAAGCTCTGCGAGAAGAAAAGATCGTCTGATCTGAAAGCAGCCATAAGCGATGAAGGCCGAAGGCGAAGAACCGCTCTTACAAGGTGTTATTGACGCTCACGTGCATTGCGACCCGGACAGCATTGCACGGGATATCGATGCAGTTGACCTTGCCCGGCTAGCGAAAAGGCTGGGAATGCGTGGCTTCGTCATAAAGAACCACTTTGAATCCACGGCACCTCACGCTTACCTTGTCAGGAAAGCAGTACAGGGGATCGAGGTCTTCGGCGGCATCAGTCTTAACCGGGCTGTCGGCGGAATCAATCCCGCGGCCGTTGATCGTATGGCCCGAGTGAAAGGGCGGTGGGGCCGTGTCGTTTGGATGCCTTCTTCCGATTCAGAAAGCCACGTGCGGTTCCACGATGAAGATCGCCCTTTTGTGTCTGTGTCGGAAAACGGTCGCCTGCTTCCGGAAGTAAAACAAGTGCTTGGCGTTATCGCGGAGTATAACCTGGTTCTGGCTACCAGCCATGCTAGCGCTCAAGAGAATCTGTTGCTGGTGCAGGAAGCTCGGAAGCAGGGCATAAGCCATATAGTCGTCACACACGCGATGATGAGTCCGGGCCACATGACAACCGGCCAGATGATCGAAGCCGCGAATCTCGGCGCCTATATCGAGTTTTCCTATAACGGCTTAATCGGACCTCATAAGGAATTCGGTATCGGAGACTATGCCGAGGCCATCAGACGGATTGGACCTGCGCGCTGCATCCTTTCGAGTGACCTCGGACAAACCGTCAACCCGGTCCACCCGGAAGGACTGCTGCAGTTTTTCCAGGGTTTGCTCGCCGAGGGACTCACCCGGGCCGAGATTCACCGGATGGCGACACACAACCCTTCGGATCTTCTGGATCTGGAACCAGTTGGCTCAGGCACATACTCTTGTTCCGACGGTGTAAGCACAATGACTTCCAGTGAGACGCGGTGACACCACCGCCGACGTGTTCCAGCGCTTTAGAGAAGGAAACGTACGCAACCGTCACCCGCCGGCTTCTGCCGTTGCTTTTCATCTGCTACATCCTTTCGTACATAGACCGGATCAACGTGGGATTCGCAAAGTTGCAGATGGCTCAGGATCTTAAGCTGAGCAATGCCGCTTTTGGCGCCGGCGCCGGCGTTTTCTTCCTCGGCTACTTCCTGTTTGAGATCCCGGCGAATCTACTTCTCGTCAGGCTGGGGGCGAACATCTGGCTTGGCGGGATCGTGATCGGCTGGGGAATTGCTTCCACCTGTACCGCGTTCGTGGCTTCCGTACCCGAGTTCTACCTTGTCCGTTTCCTCCTGGGAATGCTCGAGGCAGGCTTCTTTCCTGGCGTCATCTTCTATCTGACCTTCTGGTACACGAAGCAGTACCACGGCCGCATCATCTCGCTCTTCATGAGTGCCATTCCTTTGTCGGGCGTAGTGAGCGGAGCGGTTTCCGGTTGGATACTCGGTCATATGACGAATGTTGCCCGGTTGCGGGGCTGGCAATGGCTGTACATTCTGGAAGGCATCCCGCCCATCATCGCGGGTTTGTTTGTACTGGTGCTCCTTCCCGAAACGCCGGCAACGACCCGCTGGCTTCGTCTAGAACAAAAAGAGCTGCTGGCGAACCTGATGGCGGAAGATTCCAGCACGCGAAGCTCTGCTCAGGGCCATTTTCTGGACGCACTCAAGATGCCCGCCGTTTGGCTGCTCTGTCTCGTCTTCTTCGGCTTCGTCATGGCGAGCTATGGAATCGGTTTTTGGCTGCCGCAGATTTTGTCGGAGAGTTCGAGTAAAGATCCATGGACCATCGGCTTACTCTCGATGATTCCCTGGGGTTTAGGGGCAGTGGCCATGATCGCGGTCGGCCGGCATTCGGACATCACCGGCGAGAGATGCTGGCACGTTTCCCTCTCGGGGATTACGGCGGTTGTAGGGTTCGCAGTGTCCGCCATCCCCCATCTCTCTCCCGCACTTGGACTCGCGGCTCTGAGTGTGGCAACGGCGGGCGTGATGGCGTCTGTCGGAACATTCTGGTCGCTTACTGCCGGGCTGCTCCGGTCTACTGCAGCCGCTGCGGGAATCGCATGGATCAACTCCGTCGGAAGCCTGGCCGGGTATGTCAGTCCTTATTGGGTCGGCCAAATTCGCGATGGGACGAACAGCATGGCGTGGCCGCTCTTGCTGTTTTCCGGTTCGTGCCTGGTCTCCGCCAGCGCCGTGTTGCTCCTACGGGTCAATATCTCCGGCTCGATCGCGAGGCAAGCACCGAGTGTTCTGATCAACTCCGATTAGCGTCGAAACCGAGGAACTCGCTCAAGTTCTTTTCTCAAGTAGATCTCCGGTGAGGTTGTGTGCGGACTGCTTCGGTTCCCCGAATGGCCAAACAATCAAGCTGCACGTTGATAGAACTTGAGTAAACCGCCTAAGCGCTGGTGACAAGTGATGTTGGCGCGGAGGCTTGGAGGCGGCAAGTTTGGGTCAGGGAAGAGCAGCAAATTGTCTTTGCCTTGATGATGACGTTCTCGGTTTATAGTGGTGCAGATACTGAGTAATCGCCCGCCGCAGCGAAAGTCCACCAAAGAGGATGAGTTTGGACAAACACTCGCCCTTGATGGAACAATCAGTCAACTGACGACCTCCGTTTTTGGGCTATGCGGCAAGTTGAATTGACTGCTGCCCTAGAATGTGAACCTCGCCTGGAGCTCCAATCTTCTGTTTTTCGCGATTCTGAGAATCCAGTGCCGCCGAGGCCGCCAACTCCATAAGGTTGATTCGCAAGTCCGAAGAGCGGCGATGTTATGTTTCCGATGATCCGACCCGGGTTGTTGTGGTTAAGGATATTGCGAATTGATCGCTGAGATAGCAAGGTTAAACCGATGGCCAGTGGCCGTCGAAGAACTTCCGGACCCAGTGCCGAACGGTCCCGTCTGCGGGCGGCGATTGCCGGTCGATATCGAGCCTTCTCCCCGTGGACCAAAAGCAAACACCTTTGAAACGCGCAGATTCAAGAGTACGAGTGCCGATCCACGACCAAAGTTTCTGGGCAGTATCCTTTCACCAAAGATTGGATTCGGGTCAAGCAGCCCATATCCAGTGGATCCCAGTCCGGGTCTGCTCGGGTCTGTAGCCATTCCGGGTCCCCGGTTGAAAAGTGTGTTCCCATAAAGATCCTGCCCAACGGTGACATTGAAGGGGGCGCCAGAGTCAGCAACCAGAAGTGGACTGAACTGCATTCCCCATTTCGTTACGATCGTGCCGCCGAATGTCGCTTGGTTCCTGATATCAAACGATGCCGGACCATACTCCCCGGCCCTGTTGTATGGATTCGCGAAAAATGCTCCGACGCCAAAACCTTGGTTGGTGATCGGGCTCGGAACCTTTGAGCGCTATCTCTCGGGGTGGGTGGCGCTCTGCATGGTGGCGGGTGTCGTCATCGGCAAGCCTGCGCGGCATCGAGTTCGGCAAAGGAGGCCAGATCAACCCGCCCATTGCTGTGCTGATCTGGCTCATGATTACGCCGTTCAGGCCGATATCATCACCGGACGCTTCTTCCATGTGGTCTTGATTGCGGTGCCGACCACGTTGCAGGTTTATTTCAATGCGGCTTGGCTTACGGCCTCATGAAGTGGCTAAAAGTCGAGCATTTGGTAGTCGCCCCAGGGGCGCTCATCGGCGCTTCCAACTTCTTCGAGCGGGCGGTTGCTAAAGCCATCGCGCTCTTTGGCCCTGAGTCGGGCGCGGCACTCGCTACGGTAATCGGCGTGCTGGTGGAAGTGCCGGTCATGCTCTCGGTTTGCGTGGCCTGCAATTGCACCCGGCATTGGTTTCCTGCTCCCTTAAGAGGTGCGCATGAAAAAGCGCGTTCTGATTCTCTGCACCGGCAATTCCGCCCGGAGCCAGATGGCCGAAGGGCTGCTGCGCCATATGCCGGGGATGTATTCCAAGTCGAAAGTGCCGGGACAAAACCCGGCACCGTGAGGCCGGAAGCGATTAAGGCCATGCAGGAGTTCGGTATTGATATTGGCGGCCATCGCTCAAAGCATGTGGATGAATTTGACGGGCAACGCTTCAATTACGTCATTACCGTTTGCGACAACGCCAAAGAAAGCTGTCCCGTGTTCGTGGGCGCGGTCAAGCGGCTGCATCACAGCTTCGACGATCCGCCGACGCCCGCCGTTGGCACGGACGAAGAACGCATGGTCATTTTTCGCCGGGTGCGGGATGAATTGCGCGCTTATCTGCGCGACTTTGCAGCTTCGGAAAGCTTAAGCTGGCCAGAAGGTAGACGAGGGGGGCTGCTGCCCGATGGGTCTTACGGGTCAGCAACCCTGACAGAATTTTAAGCTTTCGGTCGATAGATCAACCTGAGTCCGGCAGCGCCGAACTTGCACTTGGATATCGAGACGAGGGCAGAAATCGTCAAAGCTGGAGCACAATTTGCCACCGCGCGTCATTCCCCAATTGAGGCTTTCAGGCACGATTCTCCAATGTCCAGGATCGTGATGTTGCCCCACCGAGTCCATCATTGCTTCATCCAACGGCAGGCGAGGGTCGTATCGGAGATGCGTCAATTCCTCGCTGAGTCAACCATCCCTAAACTCTCGAAGCCGTCTGCGATCTTCCCGAAGGGAGTGGCCACAACATCGGCATTGGCGATGATCAGATCGAACAGGCCGCCATCGGCAACCAGGTTGTCCGCAGCCGCGCGCACGGAGTTCAGGCTCGCCAGGTCGAGCTCGATCAATTCGAATTTTGCACCGGTGTCGGCGGAAGCTCTTCTGACCTCCGCTGTCGCTCGTTGTGCTTTCTCCAGATCACGCGCCGCGCTCAATACGTTTGCGCCATACGCCGCGAGCGCACGGGCCGTCTCCACGCCCAGACCCGCAGATACGCCCGTCACTAAAATCCGCTTACCCGTCAGGTTTAGACCTGCGAGAACAGCCTCCGTGGTTGATTTCGCATCAAGAATTCCTGGCATGCTGAACTCTCCTTTCCAAAAGCTTTGACACGGGCAGCAGCCCGCGATAAAAGGGAATCGGCCTCCGTTATGCGATCAAATTACCGGAGAGTGGCTCCGGTTGCAAAAATCAACGATGAAAACTAAAGCCGCCAAAAGGTCGACGCGCAAGCCGCGTGCCGACGCGCAACGCAATCGTGAGCGAATTCTTGAAGTGGCTTAGCAGGTTTTCACGCGTCGGGGTGCAGAAGCCAGCATGGACGAGATCGCCAAGCGTGCCAAGATCGGCCCGGGGACCCTATACCGTCACTTTCCTACTCGCGCAACAAATATGCTCCGTCCCGGCGAACTGGATACGCAATGTCTTTCTATCCGCTCAATCGGCGAACGACCCTGCATCCACGGGGAGTACATGGCCGGTGATCATGCGAGACTCGTCCGACGCTAGAAAGACCGCAGCATGCCGCGATATGTCGGCTCGAATAAACCGAAACGCCGAGCTGCAAGGCACCCTTGGCTTCCAGCATCTTCTTGATCCGCTCACTGCCCACCGCAGCCGGCGCGACCGCGTTGATTCGGATGCGATCTTTGGCGAAGGCGTGAGCGGTGGTTCGAGTCAGGTTCATGGCTGCCGCCTTCGAGGAGGCATACGCGGAGCGCCCGCCAGTCGAATTCCCGAAGCCCGCCACCGATTCCATGTTGATCACCGATCCGCGCCCGTTCTTGATCATCTCGGGAATCGAGAACCGAAGAGCAAGAAACGTGCCGAAGTGATCGACACGCATCTTCTTCTAAAACTCATCAATGGCGGCGGTTGTAACCGGACCGTCCGCGTTGCCCGAGCGACCTGCATTGTTGGGGGAGGATATCAAGCCGCCCATACGGCCGACCGCGTAGCGTACGGCGTCCTCGACTGATTCTGGCTGAGTCACATCACAGACCTGGAACGTCGCATCCCCGCCTGCTTGAACAATAGTCGGTGCAACTGCTTCGCCGTGGGCGAGTCGGCGCCCCGGCACTACGATGGGAGCTCCTTCGCGAGCGAACATGTCGGCGCAGGATTGGCCGATCCCACTTGTTGCCCCCATGAGAAGAGCACATCTGTTTTTCAGTCTGTCCATCTTTGATATTTCTGAATTGCAGCGTGTTGTTTAGCGTGGCGAAGGTTATGATCTGCGACCGCCGAACTCATCCGTGGAAACTGAGACGAATTCCCGGACGATTGTCGCTGGCCGACCAGTTACATGCTGCACGCCGTCGGCGAGTCGGTCGTACCGACCTGCCCGGTGCAACTCACCCATCGTCACCAGGTGCTTAATCAGGTGCTCCGGCAACCCCGCTCTTTTGAGCTGCCGTTCCCAATCGTCTGGCGAAACGTCAGAATAGGTGACTTTGCGGCCTAGCGCGGCCGAGAATTCCTCAGCGACCCCATGCATGTCCTGCGACCGCGGACCGGTTAGTTCGTACACCCGGCCAAGGTGTGGCCCCGGGTCAGCGAGGACGGCAGCCACTACACGGGCGACATCGGCAGCCGCAACCGGAGAGGTCTTACCCAGTCCAAACGGCAGTTCGATGCGGTCATGATCGCGGACTGTCGGACCTGCGAGGGAGACAAATGTTTCCAGGAACATCGTTGGCCGGATGTTGATGACTGGTACGCCGGACCACGCAAGCGCCTGTTCGCCGAGCCAGTGTTGCCGCTGCTGACGGCTGGGAGTAGTGTTCTGGATGCTCATCTGAGAGACGGTCATCTGGGACATGTTGACCAGTGCATCCACACCAACTTCCCGGGACACCGCCGCCATGATCATAGTGGCCTCCAGATACGCCTCCGACACGGACATGCCGAAGTAAATCCGCCGACAGCCGCTGACGACCCGGAAGACATCGGCGGGTTCGAGCAGGTCTCCGATCACCACATCAGCACCAGCGGCACGTAGGACGGCCGCTCGATCATCCTCGCGGCGAACCATCGCGCGAACCGGGAGCCCGCGATCGAGGAGCAGGCCGGTCACGGTGCGACCGATGGCCCCAAGCTGACCGGCTGCCCCGGTTACGAGTATGGGTCCCTCAGCTAGCATGCGACTCTCCTCGTTGCACTCTCCCCGATGGGCTCG
>Ga0308175_100001251_pt1 | contig 17137 bp, 17 predicted proteins | sample PhyCR1_3_FD_203893 | JGI IMG/M metagenome (GOLD analysis project Ga0308175, IMG submission 203893) | Soil microbial communities from UC Gill Tract Community Farm, Albany, California, United States - DLSLS.C.R1 | ecosystem: Environmental > Terrestrial > Soil > Agricultural land | place: USA...
CGGGTCGGCCATCACCTGGAAGTACCCCAGCGTGATCCTGCAGGGCGACAACTCCGTGGGTGAGTTCTACTCGGTCGCCGTGGTGAACGGCCGCCAGCAGGCCGACACTGGCACCAAGATGATGCACATCGGGAAGAACACCCGGAGCACCATCGTGTCGAAGGGCATCTCGGCGGGTCAGGGCCAGAACAGCTACCGTGGGCTGGTGAAGGTGCTCCCCAGGGCGGAAGGCGCGCGGAACTATACCCAGTGCGACTCGATGCTCATCGGCAACCGCTGCGGCGCGCACACTTTCCCGTATATCGATGTGCAGAACTCGTCCTCGTCCACCGAGCACGAGGCCTCCACCTCGAAGATCGGGGAAGATCAGATCTTCTACCTCAAGCAGCGCGGGCTCAACACCGAGAACGCCATCTCCATGATCGTGAACGGCTTCTGCAAGGAAGTGTTCAAGGAACTGCCGATGGAGTTCGCGGTCGAAGCCCAGAAGCTGCTGGGCGTCAGTCTGGAAGGCAGCGTCGGCTAAACCGCGGTTCGCGCTGGACGTTCGAGGGGAACCGACCCCGCGCATCGCTCACCGCTGGCCGCTTACTGGAGACGGACACGTGCTGGAAATTCGCGACCTTCACGCAAGCGCAGGCGGCAAGGGGATTCTCAAGGGCATCGATCTCACGGTCAATGCCGGCGAGGTCCATGCCGTCATGGGGCCAAACGGCTCCGGCAAGAGCACGTTGGCCCAGGTGCTCGCGGGGCACCCGGCTTACGAGGTCACCGGCGGGTCCATCCGCTACCGGGGCCAGGACCTGCTCGAGCTCGAGCCCGAGGAGCGCGCACAGGCGGGTCTGTTTCTCGCATTCCAGTATCCGGTGGAGATCCCCGGGGTGAGCAACGCGTACTTCCTGCGCGCGGCCTACAACGAGATCCGAAAGGCCAACGGCCTCGAGGAAGTGGATTCGATGGACTTCCTCGATCTGCTCGAGGAGAAGCTCAAGATCGTCGAGTGGGAGCCGGACATCATGAGTCGAGCGGTGAACTCGGGTTTCTCGGGCGGCGAGAAGAAGCGCAATGAGATTCTCCAGATGGCGGTGCTCGAGCCGACGCTCGCGATTCTGGATGAAACCGATTCCGGGCTCGATATCGACGCGCTCCGTATCGTGGCTGCCGGCGTCAACAAGCTGCGCCGGCCGGACAACGCCATCATCGTGGTGACGCACTACCAGCGCCTGCTCAACTACATCGTGCCCGATTTCGTGCACGTGCTGTCAGCTGGACGGATCGTGAAGTCGGGGGGTAAAGAGCTGGCACTCGAGCTCGAAGCCCGCGGCTACGAGTGGCTCGACGACGCAGTCGGAGCCGCCTCATGACCGAGGCGATCGTGCAGGAGTTCGAGGCCAGGAGCGGGGCGGCTACGACCGAGGCCCCGGAGTGGCTGGAGCCCATCCGGCGGGCGGCCATGGAGCAGTTCACCCGGACCGGCTTCCCGTCCGCACGTGACGAGGAATGGCGCTTCACGCCCATCGCGCCCGTCACGCAGGGCACGTGGCGTCCGGCCACCGGTTCCGGCGCAGCGCTGAGCCCCCGGGACTTGGCGCCGTTCCTGTTCGGCCACGCCGAGTGGACCACGCTCGTCTTCTTGGACGGGGTCTACTCCGATACCCTGAGCTTCGCCGGCCCGATGCCTGCCGGAGTTCGGGTCATGGGGCTCGCGGATGCGATTCGAGCGGATGGCGCCTTGCTCGGGCGGCACCTCGGCCGGCATGCGTCCATTGAAGGCTCGCCGTTCACCGCGCTCAACGCCGCGATGATGCGTGAGGGCGGTGTGGTGCACGTCGGTGCCGGCGTCGATCTTGCCGAGCCGGTTCATCTGCTCTTCGTGAGCACGGCCCAAGCGGCGGGGACGGCGGCTCATCCCCGCAATCTCATCGTGATCGAGCGGGGCGCCCGCGCCTCGATCGTGGAGAGCTACGTCACGCTGGTGCCGGATGGCTCGTACTGGACCAACCCGGTCACCGAGGTCGCGGTGGCGGCGGGGGCATGGGTGGAGCACACCCGGATTCAGCGCGAGAGCGAGCGTGCCTATCACGTGGGGCTTACCCACGTCGATCAGCAGCGGGACAGCCATTACCGCTCGTTCTCCCTGGCCATGGGCGCGGCCATGTCACGCCATAACCTTCACGTGCGCCTGAATGACGAGAACATCGAAACGCTGATGTACGGTCTTTATCTCACCCGCGGCGATCAGGTGGCCGATACCCACACGGCCATCTACCACGACCAGCCCAACTGCCGGAGCTGGGAGGTGTACAAGGGCATCCTGGACGGGCGCTCGCGCGGCGTGTTCAACGGCAAGGTGCTGGTCAAGCCCGAGGCCCAGAAGACCGACGCCAAGCAGACCAACCGCAACCTGCTCTTGAGCGACCTGGCCCGGGTAGACACCAAGCCGCAACTCGAGATCTTCGCCGACGACGTGAAGTGCACCCACGGCGCCACCGTCGGCCGGCTCGACGACGTCGCCCGGTTCTACGCGCGCAGTCGCGGCCTCCCGCGCGCCGCCGCCGATCGGCTGCTCACCTACGCGTTCGCCGCCGAGGTCGTGGACGAGGTAGCCCTGTTGCCGGTCCGGCAGGAGCTGGACCGCCTGGTCCTCGAGCGGCTCGGCGGCCTGTGATTCGCTCATGAGCGCACCGGCTGTCCCCGCCTTGGATGTTGAGCGCGTGCGGCAGGATTTTCCGATCCTCTCGCGGCGGGTCCGGGGGAAACCGCTGGTCTACCTCGATAACGCCGCCACCAGTCAGAAGCCACGCCGGGTGATCGACGCGGTCTCCCGGTTCTATGGATCCGACAACGCCAACATCCATCGCGGCGTGCACTACCTGAGCGAGCAGGCCACGCTCGCGTATGATGCCGTGCGCGCCGGCGTGGCCCGGCTGCTCAATGCTGCGATGCCGTCCGAAGTGGTGTTCACCCGCGGAACCACCGAGGGCATCAACCTGGTCGCCCAGAGCTGGGCTCGACCCCGGCTGAAGGCGGGCGACGAGATCCTGATCACCGAGATGGAGCACCACTCGAACATCGTTCCCTGGCAGCTGGTGGCCAGCCAGACCGGAGCGGTGGTTCGCGCGGTGCCCGTCACGGACACCGGCGAGCTGGACGTCGGGGTGTTCGACCGGCTGCTCACGGATCGAACCAGAATTCTGGCGCTGGGCCACGTCTCCAATGCTCTCGGCACCATCAATCCGGTCCGGTGGATGGTGGCGCGAGCGCGCGAGCGCGACGTGGTGACCGTGGTGGACGGCGCCCAATCGGTCCCGCACCTCCCCATCGACGTCCAGAGTCTGGGCTGCGACTTCTTTGCGTTCTCAGGACACAAGGTGCTCGGGCCCACCGGCGTCGGCGTGCTGTACGGGCGCGCCGACCGACTGGAAGCGATGGCGCCGTGGCAGGGCGGGGGCGACATGATCGAGACGGTGACACTCGAGCGGAGCACGTTCGCGGCGCCGCCGGCGCGGTTCGAGGCGGGAACGCCGATGATCGCGGAGGTGATCGGCCTTGGCGCCGCGCTCGAGTACCTCGAGGAGGTTGGGCATGCCGCCATCGGCGCGTGGGAGGAAGAGCTGCTCGGCTACGCCACCGAGCGCATGCGCGAGCTGAGCGGCGTGCGGCTGATCGGCACGGCGCGCGAGAAGGCCGCGGTCCTTTCGTTCGTCGTCGAGGGCGTGCACCCGCACGACGTAGGAGCCGTACTGGACGACGACGGCGTGGCGATCCGGGCAGGACACCACTGCGCCCAACCGCTCATGCGACGGTTCGGCCTCCCGGCTACGGCGCGGGCGTCGTTTGCGTTCTACAACACCCGCGACGAGGTGGATGCGCTGGTGCGGGGCGTGGCGCATGTCCGGTCGGTGTTCGCCTGATGGCGAGTCTCAACGAGCTGTACCAGAACGTGATCCTGGAGCACAACCGCTCGCCGCGGAACTATCGCGCCATACCCGACGCCAGCGGGAAGGCCTCCGGTCACAACCCGCTGTGTGGCGACGAGGTCACGGTCTGGATCCGGATGAACGGCGAGGTCATCGATGACGTGAGCTTCGAGGGTGCCGGCTGCGCCATCTCCAGGGCCTCGGCATCGCTCATGACGGGTGCCGTAAAGGGAAAGACCCGCCCGGAAGCGGTCGCCCTGTTCGAGCGATTTCAGCGCCTGGTCACCGGCAACGCCGCCGGTGAGCCGCCGGAAACCCTGGGGAAGCTTGCCGTGTTCTCTGGGGTGTCGGGGTTCCCGGTGCGGGTTAAGTGCGCCAGCCTGGCGTGGCATACGCTTCGGTCGGCGCTCGATGGCGCCACTTCCGACGAGTCGCGGAGATAGCCTCACTGATACCTATTATCGCAAGGAGTATGGCAATGCCCTACAATCCCGCTCTCGTGGCTCCGATGCGCCAGGAGATGGTGAGCATGGGTGCTCGCGAGCTGACCTCGGCGGCTGACGTGGACGCGGCCCTGGGCGACCAGCGGGGCACCATGCTGGTGTTCGTCAATTCGGTGTGTGGCTGCGCCGCGGGGAACGCCCGGCCGGCGCTGCGGCTGGCGTTGCAGCACGGCATCAAGCCGGGCCAGGTGGTTACGGTGTTCGCGGGCCAGGACGCCGAGGCGACGTCACGCGCCCGACAGTACTTCGCCGAATTTCAGCCGAGCAGCCCATCGATGGCACTGCTCAAAGACGGCGAGGTCGTGCATTTCATCCATCGCCATCAGATCGAAGGGCGTTCGCCGCAGTCTATCGCGGCCGATCTGACCGCGGCCTTCGAGCGGCATTTCGCCGCCACGGTCTAGCGAGGCCCCGATGAGCGGCCACGTCTTTCATCCCGGCCACCACGACCTGCACGGCGTCACCGTGGTGTTGGAGACCCGCGGCCCGACAACCTATGTGGGCCGCTTCGACAGCGAGGACGACCAGGGCGTGCACTTGCACGACGTCGGCCTGCACGACGCGAGCGTGGAGGGGTCGTCCAAAGAGGAGTTCCTGCGCCGCTGCGACAAGTTCGGAATTCGAACCGAGCACCGAGACCTCGTCGTGCCCCGGGCCGAGGTCGCACACATCGAGCGGCTGATCGATCGCGTGCGCTAAGGGCGGCGAGTGCCGCGTCGTGACTCGGCTCGTGGTCTAGTCCTCCGAATCAGAACCGTCAAGACGTCGCAATCGCCCAGTCGGCCCTGCCCGATGGAAGGCTTCCGAGCCAAACCCGATCTATGCGATGCGACCCCTGCGCGGCAGGATCGATATTGATTCGATGGCGTCTATGACGAGGCGATGGTCGTCGGCGCTATGGTGGGAGCACGTGTGAACCCGTGGCAGGGGGTGCTCGATGACTCGGCGGTACGATGTGATTGTGATCGGGGGTGGGCACGCCGGAGCGGAGGCCGCGGCGCTGGCCGCGCGGGCGGGCGCTGCCACGCTATTACTCACGCAGAACCTCGAGACCATCGGCCAGATGTCCTGCAACCCGGCCATCGGAGGGATCGCCAAGGGGACCGTGGTGCGCGAGGTCGACGCGTTGGGCGGAATCATGGGTCGCGCCACCGATCGGGCGAGAATCCAGTTCCGGATGCTAAATAAGTCCAAGGGTCCAGCAGTGTGGTCTCCCCGCGCGCAATGCGACCGCGGCCTTTACCGACGAGCCGTCCGCTACGAGCTCGAGCGCATTGAGAGGCTCCACTTTGCGCAGGGAACAGTGTCGCGGCTTAGAACGGCAAACGGTGTCGTCAGTGGTGTCGCAACGATGGACGGACACTGTTATGACTCGCCAGCGGTCGTGCTCACGGCCGGCACATTCCTGAGGGGTCGGATCCACTTGGGGCTGGGCACAGGGATTCCGGCCGGTCGGGCTGGTGAAGCGCCGGTACTAGATATAGTCCAAGATTTGGAAATGCTTGGTCTTAAGACGGTTCGATTCAAGACTGGAACACCCCCTAGAGTCGATGGGCGTTCGGTTGACCTCCGGTGTATGGATCGTCAGGACGGTGATCCGCAGCCATACTGGTTTTCCTTCCACGCTCGCGTCGATCATCCGCGACAGTTGCCATGTTACCTCACGCGCTCGGGCGAGCGGCTTCGCGAGATCATCTCTGTCCACTTGAAGGAGTCCGCCTTGTACGGCGGCGCGATCAGCGGCCTGGGACCCCGGTACTGTCCCTCCATCGAAGACAAGATCGTGAAGTTCCCGGAAGCCGCAGGGCACCAAGTGTTCTTGGAGCCTGAGGGGCTGGACACCAATGAGATGTACGTCAATGGCCTTTCCACTTCCCTGCCGCCGGCGGTTCAGCTCGAGTTCCTGCGTTCGGTTCCTGGCCTCGGGCGAGTTCATATGACCCGTCCAGGATACGCGATTGAGTACGACTATTTCCCACCGACCCAGCTTGGCCCGACCCTCGAAGTGCAAGCGTTGCCGGGTCTGTTTTTGGCCGGTCAGGTGAATGGCACTACCGGATATGAGGAAGCCGCCGGACAAGGGGCGGTCGCCGGGATCAACGCCGCCGCCAGAGCGCTCGGGCGTGAGGCGTTGATCCTGGGTCGACATCTCGCGTTCATGGGCGTGCTGGTAGATGATCTGGTCTCGCGTGGGGTTGATGAACCGTATCGGCTTTTCACCTCGCGTTCTGAGTACCGGCTTCTTCTGCGACAGGACAATGCCCTGCGCCGACTCCTTCCTGTGGCGGACAGATTGGGTCTGCTGACGGAGGACGAGCTGCGTCGGGCTGAGCGTCGGCTCGCCCGTGAGGAGGAGGTTCTGGATCTCGCGCAACGATCATCGATCTCCGCTGAGGCCGCCAACGACCTTCTGTCTTCGGCCGGTTCTTCACTCATCTCGGAATCGCAAACGGTGGGCGCTCTGGCAAAGAGGCCAGGGGTGTCGGTCCGATCTCTTTTCTCTCGATTGGGAGCCGAGCTTGGTACTGAGGAGTGCGAGTGGGCAGACATTGAATTCAAGTACGCGGGATACTTGGCGCGGGAGAGGGCTGCTGCGGAGCGACTCTCCAGGCTAGACAGTTTCGGCCTGCCCGACGATCTGACGTACACAGCATTCAAGACGCTTTCCTTCGAGGCCCGCCAGAAGCTATCTGCTCAACGACCGGCCAGCCTTGGCCAAGCCAGCCGGATCCCCGGCGTTTCCCCGAGTGATCTGCAGGCGCTGGTGGTCGAGGTGCTCAAGCTTCGCGGAGGTGTTTCACGTGAAACGGCTCGATAGCCAAATTTCGCGAGCCGCTCCGCAGTCGCCCGGCCCCGTACCTGCCGCTTTGAGAGTTGAGCGACCACCGGCGGGAACCGTAATGCCGAGACTCACCTGTTTCACGTGAAACGATCGTGGCGTCCCCTGTTGGCGTAAGTTGGCCCGCTTCCTATATTCATGGTCGAATGGCGCCATTGTACGGTACCCCCTGCCAGGCTGCTATATATTCTCCGTAAGTCGTTGTACCACAGGCACTTACAAGTGAGCGCCATTCATGGCTCATATCATTGCCATCGCCAACCAGAAGGGCGGCGTCGGAAAGACCACGACCGCCGTCAACCTGGCAGCATCCTTGGCCATCGCCGAGCGTCGGACCTTGCTGCTTGATGCCGACCCGCAAGGCAACGCCACCAGCGGCGTCGGGATCGTCAAGCATGAGCTTCAGCTCTCGCTCTATGATTCGCTGGTCGAAGGGCACCCGCCGGGAGACGTGGTCCTTCCGGTGCCCAGTCTCCCGCATCTCGCGGTGCTCCCCGCAACCCAGGATCTCGTAGGTGCCGAGCTGCAGCTCGTCGAGCGGCCGCATCGTGAGGCCGCGCTGCGCTCGGTCCTCGATCCGCTGCAACCGGACTTCGACTACATCGTGGTGGACTGCCCCCCGTCGCTTGGCCTGCTCACGCTCAACGTGCTGGCCTCAGCCAACACGGTGCTCATCCCGATTCAGTGCGAGTACTACGGCCTCGAAGGAATTTCCCAGCTCCTCAACACCGTTCGCCTGGTGCAGCAGAACTTCAATCCGGGGCTCGCGATTAGCGGTGTGCTGCTCACGATGTACGACGCGCGACTGAACTTGTGCCGCCAGGTAGCAGAAGACGCCAAGGAGTACTTCGGCGCAAAAATGTTCGTGACGCCGATTCCGCGTAATGTGCGTCTCGCCGAGGCGCCCAGCTTCGGCAAACCCATTCTGCTCTACGATGTGCAGTCGGTTGGGGCAAAGAGCTATCTCGCGGTCGCCCAAGAGCTCATCCGCCGTCTCGAGGGCGCGCCGCCTGAGCGCCCGCGCGCGGTTTCGGTCCAGCAACCTCCCGATTCCGTCGCGGCTCTCGAGGCCGCGGCCCTCGCGGCCGCAGCGCACTCCGCCGCCCAGGCATTGAGCCGACCGGACCATGCTGACGAACGCGCGTCGGTCGAAGCTGCATCCGACAACGCCGTCCCAGTCGACCATGCCCCGGATATCAGCCTGCCGGCACACGATGTCTCGCCTCATCCGGTAAGCGAAGGTGTGCCGGATACCCTCGCCGGAGAGCAGCCGGTGCCGGGGGAATTTGCCTCGCCGGACACTTTCGTGAACGGCGCGGACCTGGAGCAGAACTCATCCGAACCGAGCGTGACGGAGCCAACCGCCACCGACGAGAGTCGAGACGAGAGTCACGCTGCAGTGCACGCTGCCGAGGCGACCGCTTCCGACGGGTTGACCACGGGAGAGCACGCCGCGCAGGTCGGCGATGCGAGCTCCCCGGATCCGGATTCGCGCGAGTCCCAGCCCCACGAGCCTGAGGTGACGACATGAGCGACACGACCAAACGACTGGGCCGTGGGCTCGAAGCCCTTCTGGGCCCCGTGTCCCGCGAGCAAGCCGAGGCATCGGGCTCGCTCCGCGAGCTTCCGATGACGAGCCTGAAGCCGAACCCATATCAGCCTCGCACGACGATGGATGAGACGCAGCTCGACGAGCTGGTGGCCTCGATACAGGCGTCGGGACTTCTTCAACCGGTGGTGGTCCGACCAAAAGGCAACGGCTACGAGCTGATCGCCGGCGAACGGCGTTGGCGGGCGGCTGGCCGGCTCGGCTGGGCCAAAATCCCGGCGGTCATCAGGGACGTGGATGATCAGACCCTCCTCACCCTGGCGCTCATCGAGAATCTTCAGCGCGACAACCTCTCGCCGATCGACGAGGCCACCGGCTACCAGCGACTGGGATCCGAGTTCAATCAGCCCCAGAGCGAGATCGCCCGGATGGTCGGGCGGAACCGGGCGACCGTCGCCAATCTCCTGCGGCTGCTTCAGCTTCCACCCGATGTCCAGGCCATGGTGCACGACCGCCGGCTTTCCGAGGGCCACGCCCGCGCGCTGCTCGGTCTCGCTGAGCCGGCGGACATGGTGGCGCTCGCGCGTCAAGCGGTAGACGACGGGTGGTCGGTCCGGGAGATGGAGGCCCGCGTCCGGGGTGACCTGTCGAGCAGCTCCACCGAGGCGGCACCGGATGCGCCGCGCCGCGCCCGGCCCGCCGGCCGCGCCGTCACCGCCGACGTCAAGCGGATCGAGGATGCGCTGCGAAAGCACCTCGGCACCGACGTCCGCGTGACGACGCGCCGGCGCGGCCGCGGGTTCCTCACCCTCAGCTACTATTCGAACGACGATCTTGCCCGCCTGCTCGAGCTGATCCTCGGTCGGCCCTACCAGGGATGAGCCGCGCGTCCCGCGCGGTGACGATCGTCGTTCAACCTGACGGCACCACCCGCTCTCAGACCTATCGGGTCCCGGTCTGGGTGTTCCGCGCTGGCGTGGGCTTCATGGCGGCGGCGGCGGTGGCCGCCGTCGTGGTGGCGGCACTCTACGGACCGCTGCTCCGCGCGGCGGCGCGAGTTCCGGGGCTAGAGCACCAAGTGGCTCGACTGCAGGCGGACAACGCAAAGGTGCGGCAACTGAGCGCAGCTCTCGACAGCGTCGAATCACGGTACGCACAGGTGCGTCAAATGATCGGCGGTGACATCGTCCACGATCCCCTGACGGCCGGCGTCGCCCTACCCGTTGCCCCGCCGGTCCTCGCCCGCCTGGCCGAGGCCCCGCGCGGACCCTCAGTTGGCCTTTCGGTGCCGCGCCGATGGCCGCTCGATGAGCCTGGCTACATTACCCGCGGCCAGGTAAGCAGCGGAGAAGCCGATGAGGTTCATCCGGGCATCGACGTCGCGGTGGCGGCCGGTAGCCTGGTGCGGGCGGCCGGAGGCGGCACCGTCCATCAGCAGGGAGAAGATCCCGAGTACGGGTTGTTCGTCCTGCTCGATCACCCCGATGACTACCAGACCATGTACGGCCACCTGTCCCGGATCCTGGTGCAGCCCGGAGCTTCAGTGGCGCCAGGACAGGTCATCGGCCTGAGCGGGAACACGGGCCGATCCACCGCCCCGCATCTCCATTTCGAGATCCGACAGAAGGGTGTCTCGGTCGATCCGCGAACCATGGTCAAGGAGGGAAGCTGATGGGGATCTTCAATAACGCCGCCCGCGATGAGCAGGGGAACGAGCTGCGGCGGCGGCGCACCGATCAGATACCCTTTTCGATCATCGCGAGCGACATGACCGTCGTCGGCGATCTCGAGACCGAGGGAGTGGTCCGGATCGAAGGTAGGGTCAAGGGGACGGTGCGGGTCGGATCCCAGGTGCTGGTGGCCGCGGGCGCGGTCATCGAAGGCGACCTGCACACCCAGGAGGCCGTCGTAGCCGGACAGGTCAGCGGCGCCATCATGGCCAGCGAAAGGGTGGAGCTCCAAGCCTCGGCGGTGGTAGCGGGCGACATCCATACCCCCCGTATCGCCATCGTCGAAGGGGCGAGGGTCACCGGCGAGGTGAAGATGGACCACTCATTCACAGCCGAAAGCTCTCCGGATTCCCACAAGAGTTGATAAGCCAGCCTAAGTTGTGGAAAATCAGTAACTTTGTAGCGAAATTCACCGTCCGAGGAACCAAAGTGCGCTTGAAATGGCGCCATGCTGTCCTCATACTGTGCTTGGCGGCATGCGCCAGGAAGCCGACCCAGACGGGGCTGAGAGTCGGCCTCATCACCCCGGGCAGTATCGCTGACGCCGCGTGGAATTCGGGCGCATACGCAGGGCTCCAGCGCATTCACGACAGCCTCGGGCTGCCCGTGAGCCACGTCGAGGCCCGTACGCCCGCCGAGCAGGAAGACGCTCTCCGAACCTATGCCGCTCAGGAATATCGCCTGGTGTTCGCGCACGGCTTCGAATTCCAGGAGCCGGCGGAGCGAGTCTCGGCGCAGTACCCGAACACGATCTTCATCGTCACCTCGGGAGCCCGGGTCCACGGCAATGTCGCCCCCATCATCTTCCGGCTCGAGGAGGCCAGCTATCTCGCCGGCATGGTGGCCGGCGGCCTGACCCGTAGCAACATTCTCGGCTTCGTCGGGGGCATCGAGCTGCCGCCGATCAAGGCGGCCTACGAAGGCTGGGTCAACGGCGCCAAGGCGGTCAATCCAAAAATCCAGAGCAGGGACATCTACCTCAACAGCTTCGACGACGCGGCGGCGGGTCGAGAGGCGGCCCTCGCGCTGGTTCGGGTGGGCGCGGACATGTTCCACCACAACGCCGACGCGGCGGCACTGGGCGTGTTCCAGGCAGTCAAGGAGTCGAAGGGCGTCTACATCTTCGGCTCCAATGCCGATCAGTCCGCCCTCGCGCCTGAGCGGGTGGTGGGCAGCGCGGTCATCGACGTTCCCCATGCGCTTCTCCTGGTGGCGCAGGAGGTAAAGTCGGGCAGCTTCAGGCCCAGAGTAGAAGCTCTTGGACTCGCGAGCGGCGTCATACGCTACCAGCCGAACCTGGTTCTCAGCTCGATGGTGCCCGCCGCGCTCAACGCGCGGGTCAAGGCGGCGGCGGACTCGATTGCGGCCGGCACGCTGCACCCGGTGCCTGACAGCCCGTGAGCGCCGACCCGGCCGGTGAAGCGGCGGTTCCCCTGGCTGATATCGTCCGCTATCTCGACGAATACCTGCGGGTGCACGCCGTTCCGGATGAGCGCAACGCGGTCAACGGCCTTCAGGTCGAGAACCAGGGGCTGGTCGGCGGGATCGTCGCCGCGGTGGACGCTTCCCAGGCGACTATCGACGGCGTCATAGCCGAGGGGCCGGGCCGCGGCGGCGCAGCGCCGCTCCTGCTGGTGCATCACGGGCTCTTCTGGGACGGCAATGTGCCGCTGACCGGCCGGCGTTACCGGCGGGTAGCCGCCCTGATGGACCACGACATCGCCCTGTATTCCGCCCACATTCCCCTGGACCTCCATCCCACGGTCGGGAACAATGTGGTGCTGGCCGAGCGCCTTGGCCTGGCGATGGAGGGCTGGTTCGGCGAATACAAGGGCGTCCCGATCGGTGTGTGGGGGCATGCGCCGCCCCGGCTGACGTCGCGCGACGCGCTGGTAGCCGAAGTGAACCATGCACTGGGTATCTCGACCGCCGGTGCACGGCTCATTGCCGGGGGGCCCGAGCGGGTGGCGCGGATCGGCATCATCACGGGCGGGGCGGGCAACATGATCGCTGCCGCGCACGATGCCGGGCTGGACACCTACATCACCGGCGAAGGGGCGCACTACACCTACTTCGACGCGGTGGAATGGGGGCTCAACGTGATCTTCGCCGGCCACTACGCGACGGAAACGCTGGGCGTCCAGGCGCTGGCGTCGCACGTGGCCGAGCGATTCGATCTCGACTGGGAATTCCACGACCACCCGACCGGACTGTGACCGTCCCGCCAGCCCTCGCGATGCGAGGGATCGCCAAACGATTCGGCTCCGTACAGGCTCTGCGCGGGGCCGATTTCATGCTGGGCCAGGGCGAGTTGCACGCGCTGCTGGGCGAGAACGGCGCGGGCAAGACCACGCTGATGCGCGTGGCGTTCGGCCTGGTTCGGCCTGACGCGGGCGAAGTGGCCGTGCTCGGTGTGCCGCGAGCCGTAGCATCGCCGCGGGCGGCGCGGCGACTCGGGATCGGCATGGTGCACCAGCACTTCACCTCCGTTCCGGAGCTGAGCGTGGCGGAGAACCTGGCACTGGCGGCCGGGTGGCCGGTGGCGCCCATGCCGCTCCGCGCGCGAGTCCAGGAGCTGGGAGAGCGATACGGGCTGCCTCTCGACGCCGACGCGAGAGTGAGCGGATTGTCCGTCGGGCTCAAGCAGCGGCTGGAGATCCTCAAGGCGCTTGCCTCGGACGCCCGCATCCTCCTGCTGGACGAGCCCACGGCGGTGCTCGCGCCGGGCGAGGCTGACGAGCTGCTCCGAGTGGTGCGCGAGTTCACGCGGGCCGGGGGAAGCGCCGTCCTCATCACGCACAAGCTGGACGAAGCTCTCGCCGTGGCGGACCGGGTCACGGTGCTGCGGCAGGGTGCGGTCGTGTTCACCGGCGCGGTAGCCGGGCTGACGGCCGCATCGCTCGCGCGAGCCATGATCGGCGACAGCGAGTCGTTGAATTTGAGCCCCGCCCGTCCGCCGGCGGATGCCTCGGGTGACGGGGCGGTGCTGGTGCGGTTGGACGACCTCGAGGTGCCCAGAGAATCCGGGTACGGTCTCGCGGTCCGCAGGGCGACGCTCGGCATCCGCTCCGGAGAGATCGTCGGGGTGGCGGCGGTGGAAGGCAACGGACAGCGCGAGCTGCTCCGAGCCGTGGCAGGTCGCCTGCAACCGCTCCGCGGGCGTCGGGAAGTGGCGGGGCCGATCGCCTTCATTCCCGAGGATCGAACGACCGAGGGCCTCATTCCTTCGTTGAGTCTCACGGAAAACATCGTTCTGGGCTCTCGCCACGACGACCCCTGGATCCGCCGGGGGCGGGTGGACTGGAAGGTGGCCCGCGGCCGCACGGCCGCGCTGCTCCAGGAGTATGCTGTGACGGCCCCCGGCCCCGACGTGCCCGCGGGCTCGCTGAGCGGCGGCAATCAGCAGAAGGTGGTGCTCGGGCGCGAGCTCTCGCGCCAGCCCCGCGTGGTGGTGGCGGAGAATCCCACGCGTGGCCTGGATCTCAGAGCCACCGAGGCCATCCACGCCCGGCTCCGAGACGCCGCGGCCAACGGCGCGGCGGTGCTGGTCTACTCGAGCGATCTCGATGAAGTCCTGGCGCTCGCCGGCCGTCTGTTGGTGGCCGCGCGCGGCTCGATCAGCGAGGTGCCGGCCGGCGCGACGCGAGCGGAGATCGGCGAGCTCATGGTGACCGGTGGCCGCTAAGGTCCCCCTGCTCGCGATTTTGCTGGGGGTGCTGCTCCTCGCGGCCGGTCTCACTCTCGCGGGCTACGATGCCGTTGCCGCGCTCGGCGCGCTGTGGAACGGCGCCTTCGGCTCGTGGTACGCTTTCAGCTCGACCACCCTGGTGCGGGCGATTCCACTCACGATCATCGGACTGGGCATTGCGCTCGCGTTCCAAGGCGGCGCGCTCAACATCGGCGCCGAGGGGCAGTTCTACGCCGGTGCGATCGCCGCGACATGGGTCGGGCTGCACGTGGCGGGTCGGCCGCCCGTGGTGGCGCTGCCGTCGGTGCTCGCGGCCGCGCTGCTGGCGGGCGGCGGCTGGGTGGTGGTGCCGGTGTGGCTGCGGCTTCGGTACGGTGTGCTCGAGGTCATCAGCACCCTGCTGCTCAACTTCGTCGCGGCCTCACTGGTGAGCCTCATGGTCCAGGGCCCGCTCCAGGAATCCCGCCGCATCTATCCGCAAAGCGACCCGATCGCCATGACGGCCAGGCTGCCCGTCCTGCCGGGCACGCGGCTTCACGCCGGTATCGTGCTCATGCTGCTGGCAGCGGCCGGGCTGTGGTATCTGTTCGCCCGCACGCTCTGGGGCTTCCGCCTGCGAGCGGTGGGGGCGGGGCCGCGCGCCGCCACGATCAGCGGCCGGATCGACGCCCGGCGCATGGCCGCGGTCGCCCTGCTCGGCTCCGGCGCGCTGGCCGGACTGGCCGGCGGCGTCGAGGTGACGGGCGTGTCCTACGCCTTGTTCCAGAATCTGTCGCCGGGCTACGGCTTCACCGGAATCGCGGTGGCACTGCTGGCGCGGCTCAAGCCGCTCGGGGTTCTTGCGACCGGCCTCCTGTTCGGTGCGCTCGAGGCGGGCGCCGGCGCGATGCAGCGGGAGGCGGGTGTGCCGGCGGTGGCGGTCTATGTGGTGGAGGCGGTGGTCATTCTCGTGGTGCTCCTGGCCGATGCCGCCGCCCGCCGAAACCTGCTGAGGACCGCCACGTGACCGACCCGGTCGTCCTGATCGGCGGGTTTCTGGCTGCCGCGGTCCGGGTGGCGACGCCGCTGCTGCTCGCGGCCACCGGCGAGACCCTGACGGAGCGGTCGGGCGTGATCAATCTCGGGCTCGAGGGCATGATGCTCGCCGGCGCGCTCGCCGCCACGCTGGGCGCCAGTGCAAGCGGACCCTGGACCGGGTTCGCGGTGGCGGTGCTGGCGGGCATCCTGCTCGCGCTTCTGTTCGCGGCGGTATCGATCGTGGCGCAGGCCGATCAGATCATCGCGGGAACGGCCATCACGCTGGCCGCCGTGGGCCTGACCGGGACGGTCTACCGCGAGGCGTTCGGGGCCGGCGGCGCCGGGCTCACGTTGCCAACGCTGGCTCCGCTCGCCGTTCCCGGGCTCAGCCGCCTTCCACTGCTCGGCCCGGCGCTGTTCGCGCAGCCGATGCCGACCTACGTGGCGCTCCTGGCGGTGCCCATCTCGTGGTGGTTCCTGTTCCGGACCCGAGCTGGTCTCCTGCTCCGCGCCACCGGCGAGGGCGCGGCGGAGGCGCGCGCCGCCGGGGTGCGGATCAACGCGGTGCGCACGGCGGCCACCGTGGCTGGCGGGGCGTTTGCCGGTCTGGCCGGGGCGACCCTGGTCTTGGCGCAGGTGGGATCGTTCGCGGAGAACATGACTGCGGGGCGGGGATATGTCGCGATCGCGATCGTGGTGCTGGGGCGTTGGCATCCGATCGGCGTGGCGATTGCCGCGCTGCTATTCGGCGCCGCGACGGCGTTGCAATTCGTGTTTCAGGCGATCGGGCTCGCGGTGCCCTATCAGCTGTTCCTCATGCTCCCCTACGTTCTCACCCTGCTGGCGCTGGGGGGCGCGGTTGGCCGGGTGCGGGCACCGGCCGAGCTCGGCAGAGGATGAGCGGGGTCGAGGCCCTTACCGCCGTTCATCCTGGGCCAGCTGCTCGGCAATCCGGTCACGGGCCTTCGAGATGATGCCGCGCACCCGCTCCTTGAGCGCGGGGACGTCGGCGGGAGTGAGCCCCGTCGTTTCGATCGGCTCCAGCACCTCGACGACGGCGGTCGAGGGCCCGAAGCGCCAGTCGTGCTTCCGGAGCGCGGTGGCCGTCCCATGGAGGGCCAACGGCAGGATCGGCACGCCCGCGTCGATGGCAAGGCGGAAGGCGCCATCCTTGAACGGCAGCAGGTCGGCGGTGGTGGATCGGGTTCCCTCCGGGAAGATCATTACCGACACCCGGCGGGCCAGCACCGCCCGGCACTTGGCCATGGCCTCGATGGCGCTGGCGCCGAACCCGCGGCGCACCGGGATATCGCCGGCCAGCCGCTGCATCCAGCCGAGAAACGGCACGCGGAACAGCTCTGCCTTGGTGAGCCACTTCATTTCCCAGGGCAGGTGGCTGATGAGCAGGATGTCGACGAAAGATTCGTGGTTCGAGACCACCACGTAGGGACGGCGCGGATCGGCGGGCATGGTACCGGTACAGCGGAACCGCCACATCGGATTGAGCGCCGCGTGCACCACCGCGACCTTTCGGAAAACGTAGCCCACCAGGTAGCGCCCCGGATCGAACGGCGCCGTCACCAGGCGCAGCACCGCCATCGCGGGAAGCCAGAGCAGGATGCACAGGCCAAGCACCAGCCAGGCCCACACCGACACGATCGACTGCCAAACTCTCGACATGCGCCTCCGGTTAGCGGCCCCGCCGCCGGTGTGCTGGCGCACAGCCCCGGCGGCCGGCGCCGCGTAACCTTAGCGCCTGCCGGGACACACGGACAAGGGCGGTTGCTCATGGCGGCTCGTACCACTGACGACGCAGCGCCGGGAGAGGCCTTTCGGCCCGACGCTCCTGGCGCACCCGCCACCGGCGACGAAGGTGGGGCTGTCGAGCACC
>Ga0308175_100001252_pt1 | contig 17132 bp, 15 predicted proteins | sample PhyCR1_3_FD_203893 | JGI IMG/M metagenome (GOLD analysis project Ga0308175, IMG submission 203893) | Soil microbial communities from UC Gill Tract Community Farm, Albany, California, United States - DLSLS.C.R1 | ecosystem: Environmental > Terrestrial > Soil > Agricultural land | place: USA...
GAGCAGGATCGACGTGATGCCCGACTCGCCCATCGCGGCGAGCGCGCTGCGCACGCGCGAGGGCTCGTTCTCGCCCGTCGCGACGACGATGTCGGCGCCGGCGGTCTCCAGCGTCTCGACGTCCGCGCGCTTCGCCGCGCGGGTGACGACGACGGTCAGCGGCACCTCCGGCGCCTGCCCGACGAGCTTGGAGTCGAGCGGCAGGCGGGCGGTCGCGTCGAAGACGACGCGCCGCGGCTGGCGGTGCACGCCCTCGACGCGGGCCGTCAGCTGCGGATCGTCGGCGAGCGCCGTGCCGATGCCGACGACGACGGCGTCGACGGTGGCGCGCCAGTGATGGGCGAGCTCGCGCGAGGCGTCGTCGGAGATCCACTTCGAGTCGCCCGTCGGCGTCGCGACCTTCCCGTCGAGGGTCATCGCGGACTTGAACAGCACCCACGGCCGGCCGGTGCGCGCGTGCTTGCGGAACGCCTGGTTGGCGAGCCGCGCGCGGTGGGCGAGCTCGCCGCCGGCGACGTCGACCTCGATCCCCTCGTCGCGCAGGATCCCGAGGCCGCGGCCGGACGCCTTCTCGCTCGGGTCGTCGCTGGCGACGACCACGCGCGCGATGCCCGCCTCCAGGATCGCCTCGGTGCATGGCGGCTGCTTGCCGTGGTGACAGCAGGGCTCCAGCGAGACGTACAGCGTCGCGCCCGTCAGGTCGGCGCCGCCTGCCGCCTCGATCGCAGCGCGCTCCGCGTGCAGCCCGCCGTAGTCGTCGTGCCAGCCCTCCGCGAGCACCTCGCCGTCGCGCACGATCACGGCGCCGACGATCGGGTTCGGGTGCACCCGCCCGAGGCCGTTGGCCGCAAGGTCGATGGCGCGCGCGAGGTGCTGGTGGTCGGTTTCCAAGCGAAGCACGAAGGAGTTACTTTACGCCCGCGCACATGCCGGCCCGCAGGCGGTAGATCGTCATCACGGGGCCCGGGCGGCGATACGCGAGCGGGTAGTAGTCGAACGTCCAGTCGAAGTTGAACTCGACCGGACCGTGCCCCGAGCGGTAGGGCGAGAACTCCGCGACCTTGTCGGCGCGGCGCTCGAGCTCGGCGTAGTAGGCGATCGCGTTCGGCACCGCGCCGGGCTGCGCCTCGGCGCGGCCGCGCTGCGTCGAGCCGCTGACGACGTAGCAGTAGCCCTTCTCCTCGTAGAGGTCGATCAGGCCCGGCTGCAGCCCGCGCTCGTAGTCCTCGATGTTCACGATCTCGCCGGCGCCGAGCTTGATCGACCCGTCGCTCGCGACGTTCGTGCGGCTGGTCGGGAACTTCGCCCAGCGGTCGCCGTTGGCCGTCAGCGGCGACGGGTGGCCGAGGTCCTGCGCCCACGCGTCGGGCACGACCGGCTCGACGACGATGCGGGTATGGGGCCGGACGTTGGCGACCATCCAGTCGCGCGCGAGGTTGCGCGTGTCGGGGCGCGACAGCACCAGGCCCTCGTGCAGCGAGTAGACGAGTCCCTGCCCACACAGCGCGACCACACCGAGCGCGAGCAGCGTCGGGCGCAGCGCCGGGCGACGGCCCGAGAGCGCGTCGACGCCCCTGATGACGAGGTACGCCGCCAGGACGCACACGATCGGCAGGGCGGGCATGAGCCAGCGCCCGAAGAACCGCGACTGGGTGCCCATGAAGATCACGAACAGGATCGGGGCGGGCGCGAGCACCGCCAGCGCGCGGCGGTCGCGCAGCGCAAGCGCGACGACGCCCGCGACCGCGGCCAGGCCCGGCACCCACCCCAGCCCCCAGGTGAACGTCCACAGGTAGTACTCGGTGCCGTTGCGCTGCGTCAGGCCGAGCTTGCCCAGCGCGTCATCGGCGGCCTGCGACTGGTGTCGCAGCCCCTCGCGGAAGGCGCCGTGATCCAGGAACGCGTACGGATTGGCGACGAAGAACGCGGCGACCGCGAGGAGGCCCGCGAGAGCGAGGCCCGCGATCGCGTCGCGCCGCGCGACATTCGGGTCTGACCCATTTGTCGCATCGGCGAAGCGCACCGCCGCGGCCGCGACCAGGGGGAGCAACACGATGCCGCCGGTGTACTTCGTCGCGCACGCCAGGCCGAGGCCCACGCCGGCGAGCGCGTAGTGCCCGATCCGCCCGCCGCGCAAGATCCCCGCGGTCCCCCACAGCGACAGGCAGATCGGCGCCAGCGTCGGCACGTCGTTGAGCGCCAGGTGCGAGTAGAAGACCGGCAGGAACGCGACGGCCAGCAGGCCCGCCGCGAGCAGCCCGACGCGCCGGTCGAACAGGCGCGCGCCCGCCAGGTACAGCAGCCACACGGCGAGCGTGCCCACGACCGCCGCCGTAACCCGCGCGACGACGAACACCTCGGTCTGGTTCGTCGCGTAGGCGTGCGAGACGCCCTCGCGCCCGCCGAACCAGACGTCGAACACGACGTGGAGCAGATACGTGTACGCGGGCGGGTTGACGAAGTAGTGGGGGTTCCAGCCGTGGCCGAACAGCCCGATCGCCTTCGGCACGAAGTGCGCGTTCTCGTCGGCGTTGTAGGCGTAGGGCAGGCCGTGCTTGACGCCCCAGATGCGCAGCAGGAACGCCCCGGCGAGCAGGAGCCCGACGGCGACGCCCCAGCGGGTGCGTTCAGCAACGCGCATAGGCGCTGAAGTAGCCGTTGCCGGCGATCCGCTCGAAGCCGGCGCGCGGGATCAGCATGCGGTCGACGATCTTGTGCGGGACGGTCGGGTCGGCGAGCTGCTCGATCACGAACGCGGTGCGGTCGATCGTGAACAGCGCGACGCCGCGGTGCGTGCGCCCGAAGTTCTTCGGATCACTGCGCGCGACCACCCCGTGCTCGCCCGCCCTCAGGATCCAGCGGGCCTCGGGGATCAGCTTGTGGTTGGGAACCGAGAGCGGACCGCAGCGCAGCGCGGCGCGCACCCTCGGCCTGTCGAGCAGGTCCACCAGCGCGCGGTGGCTGTCGCCGCGGAACGTCAGGTTCTCGGTGAACACGCGGCTCTTGAGGTGCGAGGTCGTGTAGAGCACGCCCGCCAGCACGCCGATGATCGCCACGGCGGCCCAGGTCCACTGCACCACCCCGGGGCGCAGCATCGACCACCCGCCCAGCGCCACGGAGGCGAAGACCATGATCATCAGCGACGGCACCAGCAGGTAGCGGTTGATGATCGACAGGCCTGCGACGCCGACCATGAAGAACGTCACGAGGCCGAGCACGAGCAGAATCGCCGGCAGCAGCGCGCGCCGCGGCATGAGCCAGATCGCGATCAGCAGGCCGGCCATCGCCGCCAGCAGGACCGGCAGCTTGTCGAGCGACATCAGGAAGTCCCAGGTCGCCGAGGGCACCTGCGACAAGCCCTTGTTGCGGCCCAGCTCCTCGGCCAGGCCGGTCGTGTGGGTGAGCGAGAACAGCGGGTCGCCGGTGACGATCGTGTCGATCGCAGCCCATATCACCGGGCCCGTGGCGGCGAGGACCGCGTAGACGATCCGCTCGCGCCACGAGGCTCGCCAGCCGACCCAGAGCAGGTACAGCCCGGCCATCAGCCACGCCTCGGGGCGCATCAGGCTCGCCAGGACCAGCAGGATCATCACCGGCATGCCGCGGCGCGGGCGCTCGGCCTCCAGCGCCGCCGCCCAGACGACGAACGCCAGGTACGGGATGTCGATGTAGGCGCGCGCGGCCAGGAAGGGGAAGTCGAAGCGCGTCAGCAGCAGCGCGCCGGCGATCAGGCCGATGACCGGCGTGAACGCCGCGCGGCCGAGCCGGTACATGCCCATCGCGAGCACGACCAGCGACGCCATCGTGGCCAGCACCATGATGCGATCGCCGCCGCGGCCGAGCAGCGAGAGCGCCGCCCCGAAGACAAGCGCCAGCGGGTGCTCGGTCGGCGCGCGGTAGACCTCGAACGTCGGCTGGTGCAGGTGCAGGAGCTCGCGGCCCCACAGCAGCGAGTAGTACGAGTCGTAGTTCGGGTACGTCGGATAGACGAACGTGCCGACGGCGACGGCGGCGATCAGCAGGGCCAGAACGACCGCCGGCCCTCGCCTTGTGAGCGATGCGCTGGGCATGGTGCGAGAGGGGCGGTCCAGCGGCCGTTCGCCGTAGACTCGCGGAGCTCAGTATCCCATGAAGCTCATCATCCAGATCCCCTGCCTGAACGAGGAGGAGACCCTCCCGATCACGCTCGCCGACCTGCCGCGAGAGGTTCCCGGCTTCGATTCGGTCGAGTGGCTGGTGATCGACGACGGCTCGACGGACCGCACGATCGACGTCGCGCGCGAGCACGGCGTCGACCACATCGTGCGCCTGACGAACAACAAGGGGCTGGCCGCCGGCTTCCAGGCCGGGCTGGACGCGTGCCTGAAGCTCGGCGCGGACGTGATCGTCAACACCGACGCCGACAACCAGTACGACGCCGGCGCGATCCCGAGGCTCGTGGCGCCGATCGTGGCGGGCACCGCAGACATGGTCGTGGGCGACCGCGAGGTCGTGACGATCGAGCACTTCTCGCCGCTGAAGAAGTCGCTGCAGCGGCTCGGGTCGTGGGTCGTGCGCCAGGCGTCCGACACGTCCGTTCCCGACACGACATCGGGGTTCCGCGCCTACAACCGCGAGGCCGCGATACAGCTGGCGGTCGTGTCGAAGTTCACCTACACGCTGGAGACGATCATCCAGGCGGGCAAGCTGCTGGTGGCGACCGACCACGTGCCCGTCGCCACCAATCCCAAGCTGCGCGAGTCGCGCCTGTTCGGCTCGACCTGGAGCTACGTGCGGCGCAACAGCGTCTCGATCTTCCGCATCTACGCGCAGTACGAGCCGCTGCGCGTCTTCATGACGCTGGCACTGATCGTCGGGCTCGCCGCGGTCGGCGTCTGGACGCGCTTCATCGTCGCGTGGATCACCGGCTCGGGCTCGGGCCACGTGCAGTCGCTGATCCTGGGCGCGGTGCTGTTCAACGCCGCGGTCGTGCTCGCGGCGCTCGGCGTGATCGGGGATCTGCTGTACGCCCAGCGCGTCATGACGCAGCGCACGTTCGAGCGCGTGCGGCGGATCGAGCTGCAGCTCGGCATCCCGCCGTCGCATTACGAGCCGGGCGCCGCGAAGGGGCGTGAGCCGACGACCGGCGCGCACGCCGGCCCCGCGACCGAGGAACGCGAGGCGGTCAAGCTTTGACTCCCTCCGTGACGGTCGACCGCGAGGGCACGGTCACCGGGAACACCTACGACAAGTACGGCTCGGCGAACCCCGTCGTCAGGCGCCTGATGGCGAACTTCGAGGGAACGCTGGAGGAGCTGTTCCGCCGCGCGGCGCCGGCCTCGCTGCTGGACGTCGGCTGCGGCGAGGGCGTGCTGACCCACAAATGGGCGCAGCGGATCGACGGCCGCGTGGTCGGGATCGACCTCGACGACCCGCAGCTGCACGAGGAGTGGAAGGGCCGCCAGTGCCCGAACCTCGAGTACATGGTCATGAAGGCAGAGAACCTGCCGTTCGGCGACGACGAGTTCGACGTGGCGACGGCGATCGAGGTGCTCGAGCACGTGCCCGACCCGGAGCACACGGTCAGCGAGATGGCGCGCGTGGCCTCCGGCCACCTGCTTGTCTCGGTGCCGCGCGAGCCGTTGTGGCGCGGGCTCAACATGGCGCGCGGCGCGTACCTGCGCGACCTGGGCAACACGCCGGGCCACGTGAACCACTGGTCCAAGCGCGGCTTCGTGCAGCTGCTGTCGCGGTACGGCACCGTCGAGGAGGCGCGCTCGCCGTTCCCCTGGACGATGCTGCTTGTCCGGGTCCGCTGAGGCGCGCGGGTACGCCCGCGGCGCGCGCGTCCTCTCGGTCGGCATAGCGGCGACCGGCGTCTTCACGTTCGCCTACTTCGCGGTCGCCTCGCATGTCCTGGGGCGCGACGAATACGGCGCGATCTCGACGCTGTGGGCGATCCTGTTCGTGACGATCAGCGTCATCTACCGGCCGGTGGAGCAGCTGCTGTCGCGCACGATCGCCGATGCGCGGGCGCGCGGTGTGCACCAGCACGAGCTGCGTGGGCCGGCGACGATCCAGCTCGCGTTCGCCGCAGTGTTCCTCCTGGTCGCGCTCGCCCTCCACGGGACGCTGCGCGACAAGGCGTTCGACGGCTCCGGCGCCCTCTACTGGGTGCTCGTCGGCGCGACGCTGGCCTATGCGGGCTCGTACTTCGCCCGCGGCTACCTCGCCGGGCACCAGTGGTTCGGCCTCTACGGCGGGCTGGTGCTGTTCGAGTCGCTGTCGCGCTTCTGCTTCCCGGTCGCGGTGGCGGTGGGGATCGCGTCGGGCCAGACCGCGGTCGCGCTCGGCATCCTGGCGGCGCCGGTGGCGTCGCTGCTGGTCGTGCCGTGGGCGATCAGCCGGCACGCCGGCGGCGCGTCGGGCGAGGGCGCCACGCGCGAGTCGGCCGGCTTCGCGATGGCCGTGGCGGCGATCCAGCTCGCCGAGCAGACGCTGGTCACCATCGCCGTGCTGCTGGTCCCGGACGCGGGGCTGCGCGGCGTCGTCTTCAACGCGCTGCTGATCGCGCGCGCCCCGCTGCAGCTCTTCCAGGCGATCCAGACGTCGCTGCTCCCCCACCTCGCCGGCATCGAGGCGACCGAGGGAGCCGACGACGACCGCGCCGTCCGGGTCACGATCATGGCGATCGCCACGTTCGCCGGCGCCTGCGCGATCGGACTGCTGCTGGTCGGCCCCTGGGTCATGGACCTCGCGTTCGGCAAGGGCTTCGCCTACGGCCGGATCGGCCTCGCCGCCGTCGCGGTCGGCATGGGGTTCCACCTCACCGCGGGCACGCTCAACCAGGCCGCGCTCGCCGGCGGCCGCGCCGCCCAGGCGGCCCGCGCCTGGCTCCTAGCGGCCGCGGCCTTCGTGATCTGGATGCTCCTGCCGATCGTCGACGACCGCCTTGCCCGAGCCGAGTTCGGCTACCTCGGCGCCGCCGCGCTGCTCTGCGCGCAGCTGGTCCGAATGAGGGGACAGTCCCCTCAGTCTCACTCGTAGGCCAGAGCCTCGAGCACGTCGAGCTTCGCCGCCCGGCGGGCCGGCAGGACGGCGGCGCCCACTCCGGCGAACGCGCTGAGGACGAGCAGGACGATCAGGCTGACGACCGGGATCGAGAGCTTGAAGTCGTCGAGCGGGCGGCTGACGACGAGCGCGAGAATGACGCCGAGTCCCGCGCCGAGGATGCCGCCCAGAAGCGCGGTGATCACCGCTTCGTAGCGGATCATCCGGCGCACCTGACGGCGCGACGTCCCGATCGCGCGCAGCATGCCGAGCTCGCGCGTGCGCTCGGTGATCGAGAGCACGAGCGTGTTCACGATCCCGAAGAGCGAGACGATGATCGCGAGCGCGAGCAGCGCGTAGATCAGGCCGAGCAGCTGGTCGATCTGGCCCGCCTGGTCGTCGATGAACTCCTTGTTGGTGAGCGCCTCGGTCTGCGGGAAGTCGTCCTTGAGCACGCCCTTGATCGCGACCTTCGTCGCGTCGCCCCCGCTGGCGCCCACGAACAGGTAGTTGTCCTTGCCCGCGCCGAAGTCGCTCGCGAGCTGGTCGTTGGCGACCGTGATGTCGCCGAGCAGATGGCCCTTGTCGTCGTAGACGCCCGCGACGCGCAGCGCGACGGTGTCTCCGGTGGCCGTCTTGACGCGCAGCACCGAGCCTGGGTGGTGGCCATCGTCGTAGCCCTTCGACACGTAGGCCCGGCCCGGCGCCAGGTCGCGGATCTTCGCGGTGTTGCCGGCCCGGTAGAGGTCCGTGAACGTCTGCGGGTCGACGCCGGTGACCGAGACGTCGTCGCTGCCGACCTTGCCCGACGCGAAGCGGATCGGGCTCACCTCCTTGACGCCCGCGACCTTCGCCACGCGCTTGGCGGCGAGCGGCGAGAACGACGAGAAGCCGTCGGTGTTCTGCACGATGAACTGGGCGTGCGACCCGTTGCTGACGGCGTCATGGATCGTCTTGCGCGCGCTCGCGGCGAAGATCGACGCGAACGCGACGAGCGCGACACCGACCATCAGCGCCGCGGCGGTCGCCGCGGTGCGACCGGGCTGGCGAACCGCGTTCTCGCGCGCCAGGCGGCCGGTGATCCCCCGCATCGGCCTGCCGATGATGCCCGCGATCGGCGGGACGAGGCGCGGCGACAGCAATGCGGTGCCGAGGAACATGAGGCCGGCACCGACCCCGACGAACGTGAGGTCGCGGTTCGACGAACCCGTGCCGAACAGGCCGACGGCCATCAGCGCCAGGCCGCCCAACAGCATCGCGACGCCGACGGGGAACGCCAGCCGCGAGCGCTTCGTCACCGTCGCGAAGCCCTCGCGCAGCGCCTCGACCGGCGGCACGCGCGTCGCCCGCAGCGCCGGCGCCAGCGTGGCGACCATCGTCACGACGACGCCCACGACCAGCGAGACGATCACCGTCCGCGTCGCGATGACGGCACCGTTGGAGGGCACGTCGAACCCGATCGCCTTGAAGAGCGCCTTCAGGCCGGCGGCCAGCGCGACACCGAGGCCCAGCCCGATCAGCGCGCCGAAGAACCCCAGGAAGAGACCCTCGCCGAGCACCGACCGCAGCACCTGCGCGCGCGACGCTCCAAGCGTGCGCAGCAGGCCGAACTCGCGCGCGCGCTGGGCGACGGTGATCGAGAACGTGTTGAAGATGATGAACGCGCCGACGAACAGCGAGATGCCCGCGAACGCGAGCAGCGCCGTCTTCAGGAAGCCGAGGTTGTCGCGGATGTCCTTCGACTGGCTGGCGGCCTCCTGCTTGCCGGTCCGCACGTGCACGTTGGGCCCCAGCGCCGCCTTGAGATCACGCGTGACCGCCTCGGCATCCCTGCCCTTCGTGACGGTTGCGTCGATCTCGTCGAGCTGATCGACCTTCCCGGTGATCCGCTGCGCCTCGGGCAGCGTGAGCATCGACACCGCCGTGCCGCCCAGCGAGTCCACCCCCTGGATCCGGATGACCCCGACGATCCGGAACGTCTGCTTGGGGATCTGCGCGGCGATCACGATGCTGTCGCCGATCTTCAGGTGCTTGTTGTCGGCGGTGGAGCGGTCGACGGCGACCTCGCCCGCCGTCGAAGGCAGCCGGCCCGAGGCGACGTCGAACAGCTCGTAGCGGGCGTTGTCGCGCCGCGACGCGACGATCCCGTTCGAGCCGATCTTCTTGCCGTTGGTGCGCAGCACGGTCGCCCCGAAGTCGAAGATCCCGCCCTCGGCGTTGGCGACGCCGTCCGTCGCCTTCACCTTGTCGAGCACCGATGCGGGGATCGGCGTCTTGTTGTCGTCCTGGCCGCTGACCGCGTCGCCCGGGCTGACGACGATGTCGGTCTTCTCGTAGGCCTTCGTGAAGATGGTGTCGAACGACGCGTTGATCGTGTCGGTGAAGACGTACGTGCCGGCGACCAGCGTCACGCCGAGCGCGACGGCGAACGCCGTCAGCGACAGGCGCAGGCGCCGCGCCAGCAGGCCGCGCAGGACGACGCGCGTCATGCCGGACGATGGCCGTTGACGATCCTGCCGTCGGCCATCTCGATCGTCTCGTCGGCGATCGCCGCGGCCTCGGCGTCATGGGTGACCATGACCACGGTCTGGCCGAACTCGTCGACCGCGCGGCGCAGCAGCTCGAGCACCTCGCGCGACGAGGTCGAGTCGAGGTTGCCCGTCGGCTCGTCGGCGAAGATCACCGCCGGCCGCGACGCGAGCGCCCGCGCCACCGCGACGCGCTGCTGCTGGCCGCCGCTGAGCTCCGATGGCCGGTGATCGAGCCGGTCGCGCAGCCCGACGGTGTCGATCAGCCGGTCGACCCACTCGCGGTCGGGCGAGCGCCCCGCGATCGACAGCGGCAGCAGGATGTTCTCCTCGGCGGTCAGGACCGGCAGCAGGTTGAAGGCCTGGAAGATGAACCCGACCTTGTCGCGGCGCAGCTCCGTCAGCGCCTTGTCGTCGAGCTTCGTGACCTCCGTGCCCGCGATCTCGACGGTGCCGGACGTCGGCCGGTCCAGCCCGGCGAGGACGTGCATGAGCGTCGACTTGCCCGAGCCCGAAGGGCCCATGACGGCGACGAATCGCTGCTCGTCGATGCTGACGTCGACGCCGTCCAGCGCGCGGACCTCCGCCTCGCCGGTGCCGTAGTTGCGGTGCAGGTCTGATGCGGTGACGATCATGAGTTCAGGTAGGCGAGCACCGCGAGCACGCGGCGGTGGTCATCCTGGGTCGGCGGGAGCCCGAGCTTCCCGAAGATGGACGTGACGTGCTTCTCCACGGCGCGTTCCGTGACGACGAGCGATTGCGCGATCGCGTGATTCGAGCGCCCCTCGGCCATCAGCCCCAGGACTTCGCGCTCACGCGGCGTGACACCTTCGAGCGGGTCCGAGCGCCGGCGACGGCCCAGCAGCCGCGAGACGACCTCGGGGTCCAGGGCGGACCCGCCGTCGCCGACGCGGCGCACCGCGTCGATGAACCCGTCGACGTCGCCGACGCGGTCCTTCAGCAGGTAACCGAGGCCCTCGGCGCTGTCGGACAGCAGCTCGAGCGCCGGCCCCTCGTCGATGTAGGCCGACAGGACGAGCACGCCGGTCTCCGGGTGCGCCTCGCGGATCGAGGCGGCCGCGCGCAGGCCCTCGTCGGTGTGCGTCGGGGGCATGCGGACGTCCACGACGGCGACGTCGGGCCTGTGGGCGGACACCTTGCGCAGCAGGTCCTCGGCGTCGCCGGCCTGGCCGACGACCTCCATCCCGGCGTCCTCGAGCAGGCGGGCGACGCCCTCGCGCAGCAGCACGCTGTCGTCGGCCAGGACTACGCGCATGGGATCTGCGCCCGGATCAGGGTTCCCTCGCCCAGAGGGCTGACGACCTCGAGGCGCCCGTCGATGACCGTGAGCCGGTCGGCCAGGCCGCGCAGGCCGGTGCCGGCCTCGGGGTTCGCGCCGCCGACGCCGTCGTCGCGGACCTCGACGACCGCGTGGCCGTTGTTGCGTTCGACGAGCACCGACGCATGGCCGGCATGGGCGTACTTGGCGATGTTCGTCAGCGACTCGGCGACGACGAAGTAGGCAGCGGCCTCGATGGGCGCCGGCAGGCGATCGTCCGGCGCGCCGGAGAGCTCGACGTCGAGGTCGGGCGGCGCGCGGTCGATGAGCGTCTGCAGCGCCGGGCACAGCCCGCGGTCGGTGAGGATCGCCGGGTGGATGCCGCGCGCAAGCTCACGCAGCTCCTCGAGCGCGAGTCGCAGCTCGTCGCCGGCGCGGTCGAGCAGCTGCGCGGCCGCGGCCGGGTCGGCGTTCAGCTTGCGCTTCGCAAGGCCGACCTGGACGGAGAGCGCCACGAGCCGCTGCTGGGCGCCGTCGTGCAGGTCACGCTCGAGGCTGCGACGCTCGGCCATCGAGACCTCGATCAGCTTCGAGCGCGACTGCTGCAGCTCCACGACACGCGCGCGCAGCTCGGCCTGCAGGCGCTCGTTCTCCAGTGCCAGCGCCGCGGCGGCGGCCACCGCGTCGACCAGCTCGCGCTCGTCGTCCAGCGCGGGGTCGTGCACGATCGCCCCGATGCATACGCCGTCGCGCTCCACGTGGGTGACCCCGCGCCCGGGCAGCTCGACGTCGCGGCCCTCCGCATCCAGCCAGCGCGTCGGGCTCTCCGTCCGGTAGACGAGCCGCAGCGACGGATCGCCGAGCGCCTCGGCGAGCGTGTCGCGAAGCGACGCCCGGGCGCTGAGCGCGCCGAGCAGCTCGCCGACTCTTCCGGCGCGCGCGTAGCGGCTGCGCAGCAGCCCGATCAGGTACGCGAACGGAAGCGCGAAGAACGCCAGCGCGGCGACGGAGCCCGCGATGCCGTGGGCGAGGTCCGACACCCCCGTCGCCCCGATGGCGAGGCTGATCGCGACGGCCGACAGGCAGAACAGGCCGGTCCGCAGCACGGGAGCGGCGGCGTGCTGGGCGACGGGCGTCGCGCGGCGGCGCTGCACCATCACGATTCGGACGACCGAGGCGATGATCACCGCGCCGATGGCGGCGCTCGCGGTGTCGAACGCGCCCGCCACGCCCGGCGCGTGGACGATCGCCAGGAGGTTGTCCGGGACGTCGCCGGTGATGTCGATGTCGAGCAGGATCCCGAGCTCGTAGATCACGAGCACGTCGATGAACCCCGCGACGACGAGCCGGCGCCCGAGCCGCGAGTCGACCCGGCCGTCGGGGAACGCGAGCACGAGCCACGTGACGAAGACGAGGTACAGCGGGCCGATCGCGCCGCCGATCGTGTACAGCAGCGACGAGTTCGCCTGCGCGAGGCCCACGCCACCGAACGCGAAGCCGGTCGCGACCATCAACCTGCCGACGCGGTTGGAAGGGCGCCGCGACCACGCGAAGATGCCGGTCATCACGAACGCCAGCACGATCATCGCGCCGAGCGGCCCGTTGACGCCGCGCAGCTGCGAGTGATGGCTCTGGATCGTGACCGCGCAGTCGGCGACCGCGAGCGCAACGCCCGCGACGCCGATCAGCCACAGCCGGGCCCGCAGGGAGGTCAAGCGGCGAGCACCTCGCGCAGGGTGTCCCCGGAGAGCTCGGCCTTCGCGATGAAGCCCTTCACCGGATCGGCGAGCGGGCCGATGTCGCGGGCGTCGCGACTGGAGACCAGGACGATCGCGGGGCCGGGCGGCAGGCGCCGTGCGACCTCGAAGCCGTCGATGCCCGGCAGCCCGAGGTCGAGCAGCACGACGTCGGGCCTCAGCTGCGCGGCAAGCTCGAGCGCCGCCTCGCCGTCGGGCGCCTCGCCCACCACGTCGTAGCCCTCGGACTCGAGCAGCATGCGAGCCACCGAGCGGAAGCTCGGGTGGTCATCGACGATCAGGACGGTGGTGGGCATCGCATCGGGGATGGTGGACCATCCCGCGCCTGCCGACCATACGGCTAGCCACACCCCGCTGCGGCGGAGATCTCCCGGAACGCCTCGCCCGGGTCCGGCGCCCCGAAGACCGCCGAGCCCGCCACGAACAGCGTCGCGCCCGCCTGGGCGCACGGCCCGGCGGTGTCGCGGTCGATGCCGCCGTCGACCTCGAGGTCGGGGCCGTCGCCCAGCAGCGCGCGCATGCGCTCGATCTTCGCCGGCGACGACGGAATGAACGCCTGGCCGCCCCAGCCCGGGTTCACCGACATGCACAGCGCGAGGTCGACCTCGACCTCGGCGAGCATCGCCGGCGGCGTGCTCGGGCAGAACGCCAGGCCGGCGCGGCAGCCGTGCTCGCGGATGTGCTGCAGCGTCGCGTGCACGTGCGGCGTCGCCTCGGCGTGGATCGTGATGTTGTGGGCGCCCGCCTTGGCGAACGCCTCGACCTGGCGCTCTGGCGCCTCGATCATCAGGTGCACATCGAGCGTGACGTCGAAGTCGCGCAGCGCCTCGACGGCGCCCGGCCCCATCGACAGCGGCGGCACGAAGTGCCCGTCCATGATGTCGACGTGGATCACCTGCGCGCCCGCGGCGACGACCTCCTGCACCTGCTCGCGCAGACGGCCGAAGTCGGCCGCGAGGATCGACGGGGCGACGCGGCGCGTCATACCTCGACGAGCATGCTGCCGCCGCACACGTTGCAGGAGACGTTCTCGGAGCCCGCCATCCGCACGATCGTGCCGTGCTCCCCGCACTCCGGGCAGACGGAGCGAAGCTCGAAGCGGTGCAGGCACGACACGCAGCGGTAGCGGCCGGCGAGGTTCGACGGCCGCAGCCACGGCTCGTGGCAGGCGGGGCACTCCATGCCGAGGGAGACGGGGTCAGCCATCGACCGCAATATAGAAGCCGTCGCTGTCGTCTTCGTGCGGCCACAACCGCCGCTGCGAGGTTCCGGTGAGGCGCTCCTCGCCCGGCGACAGGGTGCAGACCGAGTAGACCAGGCGCCCGCCCGGGCGCAGATGGCGCCTGGCGGCGGCGAGGATCGCGTCCTGCTCGGCGGCGAGGCGGTCGACCGACGACGGCGCGACGCGCCAGCGCAGGTCGGGGTGCGAGCGCAGCGTGCCCAGGCCCGTGCACGGCGGGTCGACCAGCACCCGGTCGAACGTCCCGTCGGCCGGCGGGTCCTTCGCGTCGCCGACGCGGACGTCGACGATGCCGGCCTGCATGCGGGCGCACGTCTCGCGCAGCGCGCGCGCCCGGCCGTCGTGGCGCTCGACCGCGACGACCTCGCCGTCGCCGCCCATCAGCGCGGCCAGGTGCGTCGTCTTGCCACCGGGCGCGGCGCAGAGGTCCAGCACGCGCTCGCCCGGCTGCGGGTCGACGGCGCGCGCGACGTGCATCGAGCTGCGCGACTGGGCCATCACGGCGCCCGCCGCCCACTCCGGCGTCGCGAACACGTCCAGCGGGCCGTCGAGGATCCGCGCCTCGGGCAGCTCGGGGTCGCGGCGGCCGGGGAAGTCCTCTGCCACGAGCGTGTTGACCCGGACGCTGTGCTCGGCGGGCTCGTTGTCGGCCGCCAGCAGCGCGCGCGTGCTGTCGGCCCCGATCCAATCCCACCACATCCGGACCACCCACTCGGGGTGCGAATGGCGCACCGCGGCGCCCTCGGGCGTGTCGTCGGCGGGCAGCTCGACGCCCTCGCGCTGCACACGGCGCAGGACCGCGTTGACGACGCGGTGGCCGTGGCTTGGCTTGGCCAGCTCGACGGACTCCGCGATCGCCGCATGGTCGGGGATGCCCGAGTACAGCAGCTGGTACAGGCCCAGCCAGAGCGCGGCCCGCACGCCGGGCTCCAGGCGCCCCTTCGCCAGCCGGCCGGTGATCCACGCCAGCGTGCCCTTGCGCTGGATCGTCCCGTAGGCCAGTCGCATCGCCAGCGCGCGCTCGCGCGGGTCCAGGTCGGCCGCCTCGCCCCGGAAGGCGCGGTCGGCGAACGCGTCCTCCTCGAAGACGCGGCGCACCACGCGGTGCGCGACGACGCGGGCGGGGCTCGGGCGCATCAGCCCGCGCCCGGGACCGGCCCGTGACCGCGCACGTAGTCCACGTAGGCCATCGGGCGCCCGCCCGCGGGCTGGACCTCGAGCAGCTCGAGGCGGCCGTCGCCGCCCGCGCGCGCGGCCCGCACGCCGAGAAAGGCGCCGCCGGGCAGCTCGATCCGCGCGCCGATGTGCGGCGTGAGCGCGCGCACGATGCGCTCGTTCTCGGCCGCCGGGCGCGACAGGTCCAGCGTGCGGTCCGCGGCGCCGATCTTGTCGGCGTAGGTGACCTTCGCCTCGTCCTGCTCGACGAAGGGCGGGCGCTCGTCCAGCGCGCGGATCAGCAGGCGAGCGCCGAGCTCCTGCAGCCGCGGCGCCAGCGTCCCGTAGGTGTCGTCGCGCGCGATCGGCTCAGCCTGCGCGAGGCACACAGGCCCGGAGTCCCAGCCCGCGGTGACGCGCATGATCGACACGCCGGTCTCCTCGTCGCCGGCCATCATCGCGCGCTCGACCGGCGCGGCGCCGCGCCAGCGCGGCAGCAGCGAGGGATGGATGTTGATCAGCTCCTGCTCGCTGAGCAGCGGCTCCTTGAGCAGCGCGCCGAACGCGCAGACGACCACGACGTCGGGCTGCGCCGCCGCGATGCGCGCCCGCGCCTCGTCGTCGTTGACCGACGCCGGCTGGTCGACCTCGATCCCGAGCGCGCGCGCCGTGTCGGCGACCGGCGGCGGGCTGACGGCGCGCCCGCGGCCCTTCGCCGCGTCGGGCCGGGTCACGACCAGCGCCGGGCGATAGCTGCTTGAAGCGAGGCGCTCGAGGACCGCCGCGGCGAAGTCCGAGGTCCCGAGGTAGACGGTCCTCAAGCGGCGTCCAGGGCCTCGCGCAGGGCTCGCATCGCTTCCTTGCGTTGGTCCTTGGGCGTGCGGTCGAGGATGAGCACGCCGTCGAGATGGTCGACCTCGTGCTGGATCACCCGGGCCTCGAGCCCGGATGCCTCGACGACGACGTCGTCGCCGTGCTCGTCCTTGGCGCGGACGCGGACGAAGATGGGGCGCTCGACCTCGACGTGGACGGCGGGCAGGCTCAGGCAGCCCTCTTCCGCCCACTCCTCGTCGTCGCTGGAGAACTCGATGACGGGGTTGACGAGCGCGTTGACCGGGGCGTCCTGCTCGACGCGGTAGACGAGCAGGCGGTGCAGCACCCCGACCTGTGTCGCCGCCAGGCCGATGCCGAGCGAGTCGTTCATCAGCCCGCCCATGCGGGCGACCTCGGCGCGCAGCTCGTCGTCGAAGACCTCGACCGGGCGCGCCTTGGACCGCAGCACGGGATCGCCGTACTGGCGCACCTGCTGGAGCGCGACGCGACGGCGCTCGGCGACCTCCGGATCCAGCGGAGGCGGGCCCTCGGGCGGGTGGTCCCCTATTTCCTCGACTTCGAAGTCTGCGACCTGGTCCTCTGCCATCACCCGAAGATGTTATTGCGGGTCCACGTCCACGCTGAGGCTCGCGGCCCTGTGGGCCCGGTCGGCCGCGACGGCCACCACGGCGGCGCGCACCTCCGCGATGCCCTCCTGGCGCTCGCGCGCCTTCACGACGATCTGCGAGCGCTCGCGCCCTCTGAGCCGGAAGAGGGGCGCGGGGCCCAGCGCGCCGGGGCCGAGGCCGGCGCGGATCGCGGCGGCGGCGGCATGGGCGGCGCCGGGCCGATCGGAGGCCGCAACGATCCGGATCAGCGTGGCGAACGGCGGGTAGCTCAGCGCCTCGCGCCGGCGCAGCTCCTCGGCGGTGAACGTGTCTGCGTCGTGCCGGGCGGCGAGCAGGATCGCCGGCGCATCCGGCGCGACCGTCTGGACGAGCACGCGGCCATGCGTGCCGCGGCCGGCGCGGCCGGCGAGCTGCGTGACGAGCGCGAACGTTCGCTCCTCGGCGCGGAAGTCCGGGAAGCGCAGCGTGCCGTCGGCGTCGAGGACCACGCCGAGCTCGACGTCAGGGAAGTCGTGGCCCTTGGCGACGACCTGGGTGCCGACCAGCACGCCGCGGTTCGCGGCCTGGAAGCGCGCGAGCACCTCGCCGGCGTGCTGCACGTCGGCGTCCAGGCGAAACACGGGGCCTGGAAGCTCGTGCTCGAGGCGCTCCGTGCCCGCTCCGTGGCGCGCGATCGACACGCCGCCGCAGGACGGGCAGCGC
>Ga0308175_100001253_pt1 | contig 17129 bp, 21 predicted proteins | sample PhyCR1_3_FD_203893 | JGI IMG/M metagenome (GOLD analysis project Ga0308175, IMG submission 203893) | Soil microbial communities from UC Gill Tract Community Farm, Albany, California, United States - DLSLS.C.R1 | ecosystem: Environmental > Terrestrial > Soil > Agricultural land | place: USA...
CCCCGGCCGCGCCCACCCCCGTGAGGGGAAAGCGCGGCCGGGGCCGTTCGTGGAGGTGCGCAGGTCACTCGGTGCGGTGACCCGGGGCGGCCTGGTTGGGGCTCGTGGCCCGCTCGATGGCGGGCGCGATCCCGGTGGGCTTCGCGAAACCGCGGTACGACGCGATGGCGGTGATCAGCATCAGCAGCACCGCGGACACCCCGGTGCGGAAGTCGTGGACCCCAGCGAACGCGCCGGTCAGGTATGCGGTGACCAGGCCGACGACGATGGCGTACACGAACGTCACGGACGCGCGGGTCCGGGCCGTCCAATGCGGCTGCTGGATCAGCGGCAGCACCAGCGTGGCGCTGAGGAAGCCGACGATCAGCTCCCACATCTGAAGATCGTTCACGGTGAGCCTCCAGCTCAGCGGGTGGCTGTCGGCGTCGGCGCCGGCGAGGCGCCCGGCGTCGGCATGGGGTTGGTGTGCGACCGCAGGCCGGGGCCGGCGAGGCGCTCGAACACGCAGGCTTCGAGCTTGCGGTCAAACTCCGGCCCGGAGCCATTGGGGTACAGGCGGGCGCATTCGGCCATGAAGATCTCCGCCCGGATGATGTCCTGGATCGCGGAGCCAGTGCGCTGGTTGCCCAACTTGTAGCAGTCACCGGCCGGGTCCAGGCAGTCCGCCAACGTCCGGTTGGTCTTGGCGACCTCGTGCGCGAGGGAGTTGTTCTGCACGGTCACCCCCACCAGCATGATGACGAACAGAACGAGCAACGCGAGCAACGCCAGGTTGATCCGGTTGGCCTTCCTACGGGCGTTCTCGGCGGAGTGCACGTCGACCCGCAGGGCCTGGGACTCCTCGATCAGGTCGGCAAGGGACCGCCTGAGCGCAGCGACGTGCGGCAGGTCCCCCGGGGGCAAGGTCGGGTCAGGCGCCATCGGTACTCCTGGTCGTGTGTGCGGTTTCGGATCGGCGGGCCGGAAGCGGCGGCGGCGGCAAGACCGGCAGATCCGGCGGAGCCGCACCCTTGATCTCGTCCATCACCCGGTTGACCTCATCAACAGCCCGCGTCAACATCTCGGCGACCACCATCAGGCGGGTCTCGATATGCGAGGGGTCCGGCAGAGGCGGAGGCAGTGGCATTACGAGCTGCTCCCTGTGTCTCGAACGTGTTGCCGGGAGAGGTGTGCAACCTCGCGTTCACGCTGGATCGCGGACATCAACTCGGCGGACTCCTCGGCGGCCCGGGTCGCGGACATCAATGCAGGAATCACTCTGTCCAACAGTAGGTTGTTCAAGCGCCGGTTCTCTTCCTCCAGCCGGTCCGCTCGGTCACGTTCCCGCTGGTGAGCGCCCTTCGCGAACCAGATCAACATAGCCGCGATGATGCCCAAGATCCCGTACTGGGCGAACACTGTGACGTCGATGGAACCGGGGTCGACAGGTGCGGCAATGATGTGCGGCATCGGGCGGCCCCGTTCTCAAATGTGGACGCCAAAGCGGGAGCTGGGGCCGCCGGCTGCGGAGATCCGGCCTGTGGTCACGTTTCCGGCTCGACCGGGACCGTCCACTCCTGGTGGTATTCGTACGTCCACGGGATCGAGATGGGGTTGGCCGGGTCCGGGCCGAGCCACGTCGACCGGTGCGTGATCGTCTCACCGTCCGGATTGGCTGGGTGACCCGCGTCCAGCGTGCAAAAGTACTGCGTGTACTCGTCGCGGTACGAAGCTGCACATGGTGCCATCGTTACTCTCCTCGCGGGTTAGACGACCGTGATACGGCCGGCGGGACCGACGTCCCAGACCTCGAACCGGATCGGGTTCGACGCCGGGGTGGCTCTGCGACGCATGTTGAGCGCCCCGGACCCGCTGGCGACCTTGGAGGTGGCATACATCGTCTTCGTGACGTTGCTCGCGCCCGGCTCGTAGTACGCCTCCAGCATCGACATGCACGGGTTCCCGGCCAGCATCCGGGGCGGCACCAGATACTGCCGTTCGGTGCCGGAAATCCCGTCCTCACGAATCCGCAACTCGACGGTCAGGTCAGAGACGGACGTGTCAAAGCTCATCTCCGTGCGGAGCTGGTAGCGGCGCCCGGCCAGGAACGTGAAGCTGCCGCTGTTCGGGCCGATCGACTCGCCGCTGGCGTTCACCAGCCCGGTCACGTACGGCGCAGTGCTCGTCTCCGCCCGCCCGCCGGCGAGGCCCCACGCGGTGTCCCAGTCGGAACGCTGCCATGCAGCCCCAGTCCACGTCTGTCTGAGACCCGAGTCGGTCTCGTAGATTGCCAGCCCCTTGACGAGGACGACACCGAACGGCCTGGACGTGGACGTACACAGGATCGTCCCGCCGCCCTGCGGATACCACGCCTCGGTGACGATGTCGGCGGCGGCAACCGTGGTGTAGCCGTTCGCGACGGTCCACCGGGCGAGCGGCATGTCGAAGTTCCCGCTGCTGGTGCTGGTGCTCTGTGTCAGCGCCGGCGCGGACGGTGTCACAGCCGGGGTGCCTTGCAGATACTGGGTGCGGACCTGCCGCGTGCTGCGGTTCAGCCGCAACACAAGCCGGTCGATCCGCGGGTTGCCGGATGTGTTCGCCGGCAGGGTGTCGATGATCTCGTCGGTGGTCGGGTCCGACCACCACTGGCAGCCGCGAACATTGGCCATCTTCCCGGCGACGACCTTGACCCTCCGGCCGGTCGAGTCCGCGTAGACCACGGGCGTGTCCGCCGGTGACCCGACGACACCGTCCCGCACGTAGGACAGGGCCAGGCCCTCGTACTCATCCGAGGTGACGACTGTGCCGTTGGCCGGGTCCGGCCTGGACTTCTGCGCCATTCAACTTCCTCCAAACACGCGGGCGGCCCTGATGGTCACGGCAGTTGCGCCGGTTTCACGGTCCGTTCGACGGTCGCCATTCGTTCGTCGTACTCCCGCAGTTTCTGCACCCAGATCGGGTCGGTCCGGTCGGACTGGTCACCGATCATGGCCGCGAACAGCGAACCCGCGGTCGGCCATGCCTGGAGGTGGACCAAGGTGACGATGTCGGTCTGCCACACGCCCGGCCCGACCTCGACCGCGACCGGTGACCCGATCACGTAGTCGATGCCGAACCGGGCGCCGGGACCGTCGACCACGTTCGACGTCAGCCGGGTCGTCGGCGCGCCCTTGGCGAGGGCGTTCGTCGCGTCGGCCTCCAACGTGGACAGGTCCACGTTCCCGTCTTCCGACACGAGTCGCTCGATCCGCCACCAGACCGCCTCGTCGGTGTCGTTGGTGCGTTCGATGAGCCGCCGTGACGCGCCCTCGCCCTGCCCGCCGACGATCGCGGTCGTCGCGGACGGCCCCTTGGCCACGAAACTGCGGTACTTCATGTTGCCGAGCGCGAACCCGAACCTGGCCTGCGCCGACGCGTCGGCAGGTTTGTCGACCTCGAACAGGATCTGCTTGCCGACCTGCCGGGTGCGGAACGTGAGGTCGCCGCCGGTGTCGGCGATGTCGCGTGCCACCTCGGTGAGCGGCTGCATCCGCTGTGTCGCGACCGTGACGTTGGTGCCGACCCCGGCGGTGGCGCCGAGGACCAACTGCGGGATGCGTCGGCGCGGCAACGCACCCGGTCCCACATTCGCGTTGATCAGCGCCCGAAGTGCCTGCTCGGCGTTACCGGTGTACTGCCACGAGTCGATGTCCTGGTCGTCGGCGGTCACGGCCGGGTTCGGGTAGGTGCACCGCCCGGCGATGAGCGCCAGGTCACTGGCGAAGTTGACCGTGACGTTGCCGACGCCGGCGTTGTCGCCGTCGTCGGACTGCTCGTGCATCCACTCCTCGATCGGCCCCGCTGTGAGGATCTGCCCGACACCTGGGGTGTCGCCGCGGTGCTCGATGACCACGACACGCGCCCCGGCCCGCAACTGTTCCAGCACCCACGGCCAGCCGGGCACGGAGAACACGCCGTTGTCCGGTTCGTTGCGGCGCAACGTCACGTCGAGGCTGGTCCACCCGATGATCGGGTCACCGACGACCTCCAGGGTCTGGTCGGTGATCAGCAGCGTGTACAGGGCGGCGGGCATGCTAGGCCCCCTCGTACCGGGCGTTGAACGCCAACTGGATCGCGGTGCCCGTACCTGCCCCGGCCACCGCGAAATCGACGCTGTTCAGGCCGGGTTGTAGCGGCCACAGGTAGGCGTCCGGCAGGTTCAGGGTGCTGATGAGGTTCTCGGCGAGCGGGCCACGGACGGTGGGCCGGTCGGTGGTGATGATGATGAGCTGCCCAGCCGAAATGCTCTTGGACACCATGAAACTGTGCCCGGTGGTGAGGTTGGTGGCGGTGACGACGTCGGCGGGGCCGGTGATCGTCCACGTCGGCCAGGCGTCCACGTCACCTGGGTTGTCGATCGTGGAACTCCCGAGCACCTGCCCCTGCGAGACCGTCGGGAACGGCGCCAAGAACGAGGCGCCGACCTGGAACGACCTGGACTCGACGATCTGTACCGGGTCCCGCCAGTAGCCGTCGGGGCAGTACAGGGTCAGCACGGGGTTGGCGTAGATGTGGTTCTCGCCGCCTGCGCCGCCGAATCCTTCCTCGTAATAGCAGTCGATTTCCCGGACGGTGCCGTCCGCCCAGGTGACCCGCAGCACGCCGGGCGTGCTGCGGTGCAGCGTCATCGTGAACGCGCGCCGGATGGCCCGCCACCGGTCCTGGAACCGTATGGAGGACACCTCGCCGCTGGCGTTGTCGCCGTTGATGTGCAGCGGCCACGTCAGCCGTCCGGCCTGGGCGCGAATAAATCGCAGCGACTCGCCGCCACGTGGCAGCGGGTCGGTGACGATCTCGTATTTGATCCCCATCCAGCCGGCCGGCCCGCCTGGGGTGAACATCCCCACGTTCGGGTCGGTGTCTGTCAGCGGCCACACGGCACCGGTCGGGTCGGTCCACGTCGCTGTCATCCCGGCCATGACCACCCCCCTTCGTTCCGTCGAGCAGTCCGGTCCACGTGTCTGCCCGCCCCGAGGACGGGTCGGGGCGGGCAGACACGTGGAGGGGGTGGTGAGTTATCGGGGCCGGCCGAGCCTGGCCTTGACCGCCTGCCGGTCCTGGATCGCCTGCAACCGCGACGCGTCCAGCGTGGTGTCGCGGAACTCGAACTTGTAGGTGTCTCCGCTGTCGCCGCTGGGTGTGCCGGCGATGGCGTTGATGTCCTGCCACTGCTGGTTGGTCAGCACCGGCTCGGGTGCGCCCGTGCCGTTGAAGATCACCGAGTAGCCGGGTTCGAGCCATCCGCCCTGGTCCATCGCGATGTGGACGTGGTTCTCGTGTTCTTGCATGAGCTGCTCGTTGAAGCTGCCCTTGTCGACACCGCGGGTGTAGGCGTAGTCACGGGCGGGAGTGCGGTGAATCAGTTCCAGCGGCCGGTGGGCGGCCAGCCAGGTCGCCAACGCGTCCTGGCGGTAGCCCATCCAGTCAACCGCTCTGCCCGATCCGTGCCACAATGGGTCACCTGGTCTATATGCGTTACCAAATGTCCCACTCATGGGGCCGGTCGAGCGGATCAGCGCGACAATCGAACGCCACACCCCGGAGTCGCCCCGCTGCGCGGACGGGCTCGACGGCCAGGACCCGAACCCAGGCCCGGCGCCGTCCCCACCGAACAGGTCTTTCACCTTGTCCAACGCGAAGTCCAGCACCCGCGGCGGGAGCCCGGCCATAACCTGCATGACCTGCGTGTCCTTGCCGGGCACCGCGTCGAGCAGCGTCTTCAGCAGGTTCTTCAGCACGCCGGTCGGGTCGGACATGAAGTCCTTGATCCCGCCGAGGACCGCACCGCCGATGTCCTTCGCCTTGCCCCAGGTGTCGTTCCACCAGCCGCCGTCCTTGAACCCGGGCAGCAGACCGTCGAGCTTCATCCCGGCCAGGACGCTCTTGCGTAGCCGCAGCACCTGCTCGTGGCCTCCGGCCGCCTCCACCTCCTCCGCGGTCCAGACGTGCTCGCCGTTGGAGAGGCGCGCCAGGATCGAGTCGGAGGTGGCGGTGCCCGGCCCGAGCACCGCGCCACCAACGGCGAAGCCCGCGGGCAAGTCGATGTGGACGTCGTCCGGCTTGACCTTGAAGAACTTCGCGATTTTGTTATAGCCAGCCAGCAAACCATCATTCAAAACCGTAAGAACCATGAATCTCACTGGGACCTTGGCCGCGTCAACCAGGACGTCCCAGGCTTTACCCAGCAGTTCCATTCCGGCCTTGAATGGCGGCACGACGTACTTTGCGATTACTTCGCCAAGCCACGAGAAAAACGGCTTCACCTTTTCCCAAACCGGCGCTACAGCGTTGTCCCAAAGCCAGAAGAAAACGGCTCCGAAAATCTTCATACCGATCTGGAATAGGCCGAGAATGACCTGGAAAACTGCCCAGAGGACGCCGAACCCGACTTGCATGAATCCGAACACCGGCTTTACGGCGTGGTCCCAAAGCCACATGACCACGTCGCCGAGGAGGCGGAACCCGTCCCCGATGAACCCAAAGATCGGGCCGATGAAAAGCCACAGTCGGTCCCAAATCCCGCGCCAAATTTCGAACGCCGACCCGACGGCCTCGAAGAATGGGCTGATGAAATCGTGGTTCAGCTTGTCGAACCATTCACCGACGATTTGCAGCCCTGCAACCAGCAGGTCCCATCCTGGCTTCAGCACCTGGTTCCACAGCCACGACCAGCCATCCGCGATGGCGTGCCACGTCGCGTCCATGACCTTTCGGACCGGCTCGACGTTCTGATACAGCCAGATCAGCCCGGCGACCAGCGCGGCGATAGCGCCCACGATGAGGACCGTCCACCCGCCGGCGACAATCGCTGTAACCGCCGACACCGCCAGCAGCGCCCCGGCGACACCAGCGATAGCGCCGATAATGATCGTCCACGTGCCGGCGTCAAGCTTGTTCATCCACTCGAAAAGCTTCGCGAATGCGCCGATCACCACTTCACCGATAGGTGCAGCAGCCACGATGAACCGTTTCGTGAAGACCCAGATGTTGACGAAGAAATCGCGGACAGCAGGCCACGAGTCCTTGATGTACTGGATGAAGTTCTTCCACCCCTGGTTGCTGTCCAGGGTGGAGCCCCACTTCGCGAAGTCCTCGGACCACTGAAGGACCCCATTACCGATCGGTCCGTTGAAACCGGACAGCCCGACCAGGATGCCGGCGACGCCCTGCAACAGGTTGCCCATCACCTTGAACATGCCGGTGATCGCGGGTGCCGCCGTGTCGGCCATGTAGCCGAAGAACTGCTGCCAGATCGGCTGCTTGAGCTGCTCGACCGCGTACGCGAACCCGTCACCCATCGCTGTGCCGACAGAGGAGATGAACCGCCGGAACGGCTCCAGGTAGGGCAGTAGACCTTCGATCGCCCGTTGGAGGCCGGGGAGCAGCGATTCCTCAGCCGCGTGCTGGATCAGCTTGAACTGGTCCTTCAGCCCGAACACGAACCGGGCAAAACGCTGACCGGCCGGCGACAGCCCGTCCATCGCCTGCTGGAGGTTGCGCATAGCTTCGCCACCCGCGACGCCGGTCCCCTCGTACGCCTGCTGAAGCGACCTGTTCGCGGCGACCAACGCCCGCTGGCTGTCGGCCACGGACTCCTGGGCGGACACCACGCGCTCCATCGCGGAGGCGATCCGCTCCTGGGCGGCCTTCACCTGGTCGGAGTGCTCGATGCCCTTGGCGTCGGCGTCGGCCTTGTCCATCTCCAGGCGCTTCTGCTTGTTCGCCAGATCCTCGATCTGAAGCAGCCGCTCCTCGTAGGTGATCTTCGCCTGCTCCCGTTCGGCCTCCGTGGCTCGCGGGTTGGCGAGGAGTTTGTCCAGCTCCTTCTTCGCGTCAGCCTCGTCCAGGCGGGCCTGCCGCTGGGCGAGCGCGTTGGACCGGACTGCGATAGCCATGTCTTCGAGCTGCCGGCGGGCCTCCTCGCGGGCTTTGCTCAGCTCCTTGACGACATCGGTGGCGTCCTTCTCGGCTTTCGCCAGGTTCCGCACCGCGGTGCGTACGTTGGAGGCCGCACCACGTACGGAGTCCATCGCGGAAGCCACCCGGGCCTGGCTTTGCGACAGGTTCCGGCCGCTCTTGTCGGCGTCCTTCGAGTACTGGTCCAGCGCCGTAACGGCCTTGACCACCCCGAACAGGCCGAGGACGAGCACGCCGATACCTGCACCGGCCGCCAGCGCAGCGATGCCGATCGCGCCGATCGCGGCGCTTGCCACAGCGGCGGCCGGCACGAGGATCGTGCCGACCGACGCGCCGAGCGCGATGAGCGAGCCGAGGCGACCCATCGAGATGCCGGCCGTTTCGCCGAGCATCAGCAGACCCGCCCCGGCGGCGTCGGTGTTCACGTCGATCGTGATGTCGTCCCGGTCGACCGCGTTGATCTGCTCGTGCAGCGCGGTCAGGCCGGCCCGTGCAGCGGCGGCCTCCAGCCGGGTCTGGATGTCGATGCTGTTGTTCAGTTCCAGGTCAACCAGCGCGTTCTCAATCGCCGTGACCTCGGCCATGAACGCGCCCATGTCCATGTCGACGCCGATGTTGACGTTGCCCAACGTCGCCAACCGCGTGCGCAGCTCACCCAGGTCGATCTGCGCCGGGGAGGTGTCCAGACCGATCGGGATGTCCGAGATCGTGGCCGCTGCGGTACGGACACGCTCCCGGATCGAGCGGACGAACGAGCCGCCCCAGTCGTCGCCGGCGTCACCGCCGGCGTGGCCGGCCGCAGCGTTCAACGCCTGGATTTCGGCCAACGCAGCACGCGCATTAGCCCGCAGCGGGATGTCGACCCCGTTGCCTTCCAGCTCCTTCAGCGCTGCCTCGACCAGGCCGACCTCACGCATGAACTGCGCGGCCGGCATGTCGACGTCGATGGTGACCCGCGACAGGCGGTTCAGCTCGGTGCGCAGCCGCGCCATTTCCGCCTGGGCGGCGGTGGTGCGCAGGTGCGGCTCGATGTCGCTGATCGAGTCCCGGGCGCCGCCCAGCCGCCGGCTCGCCTGTTCCCCGAACGCGCCGCCGCGGCGACGCTGCGTATCCCGGTCGAACCGCTCGTTCTCGGCGTGCGCGTCGCGCAGCAGCCGCATGTGGTCGCGGTCGCGGCGCTCGTTCTCGTCGTAGGCGTCGCGCACCATCTTCTGGTGGTCGCGGGTGCGGCGCTCGTCCTCGTTGTACGCGTCGTTGAGCAGCCGCACGCGGTCGCGGTCGCGGCGCTCGTCCTCCTGCGCCGCTTCGGCGTGCAGGCGGTTCATCTCCTCCTGCTGGCCCCGGAACATCTTCGTGAGGGCTTCGACCTCGGCCAGCACAGCGAGCGCGTTGGTGCGGATACGGACCGAAGGGTGGGAGTGCGACAGCTCGCGCAGCTTCTGTTCGACCAGCTCGATGTCGGCGAGGACCTCGCCCTCGTTGAGGCCGACACCGATGCGGATCTTTTCATCGACATGGGACAGGATGGTGTCGATGGCCGCGATGTCGCGGTCCAGCTCGGAGCTGTCCGCCCCGATCTTCACCTCGGCGAACTTGCCCTTGGTGGCGGCCAACCGGCGGCGCACCTCACGGCTGAAGTGGTCGGCGAAGTCGTCCCCGGCCCGGTTGCCGGCCTGGCGCGCAGCCTGATCCAGGGCCTCCAGCTCGGCGAGCGCCGTCGCCAGGTTGAAGTGGACCTCAATCTGAGCGTCCTCGTTCTGAAGCTCGCGGACCCGCTCCATGATCCGTCGCAGCTCAAGCATCGCGAACTCGCTGTCGACGTCCACGTTGACCACGGCGTCGCGCAGCTCCAACAGATCCTTGCGGACGTCAGCGAGCTTGCGTTCCACCTCGGAGGTGTCCGCACCGATCTCGATGTCCTTGATGGCGCCGGCGGCCTGGGTCAGCCGCCGGCGCATCGACTCGGAGAACGCCCCCGCGTACCGCTCCCCGGCGCGCTTCCCTGCACGGTCCACGTCCCGTTCGGCGCGGGACATGCCCTCGCGGACACCGTTGGGGATGGCCTGCGAGATCGAATGGTCGACCTGCCGGCCGATCTGCTCCGCCTCACGCTGAAGCGCACGCTCGATGCCCCGGAACGACGGGACAACGGTCAGGTAGGCGGTACCGGCGGAGTACATCGCGTGAGCCCCCTTCTGCCCGCGGAAGGGGGCTCACGTCCCGGACGGTGGCCCGTCCTGCTGCTGCGGCCGGCGCAGAACGCGGTCCGCCAGGGCGTTGTGTCGTTGGAGCCGCTTACGGCTCCGCACCCGGTCCAGCGCGGTCACAGGGAACGGCGCCGGCGGGACCGTCTTCGGCTTCGCCCCGCCCAGCGCGGCGATGGCCTGAGCTACCTCGCCGAGCCGGTTGAGGATCGCGGTGAGCAGCTCCACCTGCGGCGACCAGTCGGCCAGCCGACGCGTCGGCGCCCTGTCCGACTTCGGCCGGTTGGCGAGCAGTTCGGCGAGCTTCTCGTCCTGGGCCATCGCCTCGACGTAACGGGAGTCCCGGGGAAGCTGGTCGATGATGCTCAGCAGCCGCCGCCACCGGCGGCTGCGCCATTCGTCCGCCAGGTCGAGCCCGCCGCCGCGGAGCGTCAGCAGGTCGTACTCGATGGCTTGCCCGTACCGGGCGATCAGCGAAGCAAGCCGCCGGCATTTGGGAGTGTCGGCAGGCCATAGTGGTCCTGGTAGGTCTGCAAGAGCTGGTTCATCTTCCAGGCGCTGAGCCGCGTCTTGAAGAACTCCTTCTGGTCGTCGGCCGGCAGGACCAGGCGGAAGAACATCACCGGGTTCTGCATCGCGGCCAGCAGATCCTGCCAGTCGACTTCCTTCGGGTCGCTCATGATGTAGCGGCGGCCCTCCAACACGAAGTCGAACGGGCCGGCAGCGCCTTCACGCTCCAGCTTGTCCAGGTCCAGGGCCGGCGTGGTGGGCTCGGTCATGGCGGTGTCACTCCCTCTCGGGGCATGCAGAAGGCCCGCCGCGGACGCAGACGGGCCTGGTTGGTGTGGTGGGCTGACCGGCGCCGCCGGCCGGGCCGGCTACTTGGCGGTCTTCTCCGCCGTGCCGGACGACTTCGTGCTGTTTGCGCTGCCGCCAGCGGGCTGCTCGGTCCAGCCGTCGAAGCGGAGCTTCACGGCCTCGGCGGGCGTGTAGGCGAGGCGGGTGCGGGGCTTGCCCCCGTCGTCGTTGCGCGTGAACGTGATCGGCTTCATGTCAGTCATCGGTGCTCCCAGTGCTGATCTGCTGCTGGTGGTGGGCAGAAGGGTGCCGGGGCGGCGCGCCCACCCGAACGCCGCCCCGACGATCCGCGGGGGTACCGCCAGGCTCAGGTGGCCTGGTCGATGCCCATGCTGGCGAGCAACGCCAGCCAGCCAGGGCCACCGAAGAACCACTTGTGGGAGTAGCCGAGCACCGAGTCCTCGTAGCCCGTGAACGTGAGCGGGTACGAGATCGGATCTGCGCCGTCGGTGAACGCCTGCTCACCGAACTCGGTGACCCGGGCGCGCGGCATGAAACGCGCCACGTACAGCTCGCCGTCGTCCGTGTCGTCCACGAACAGGCCCAGCAGCCGGTAGTAGCGGAAGCCGGGCCGGGCCGGCTTCTCGATCTGGAACTCACCGCTGGTCGCCGCAGCCTGGGCGGTGGACAGGTCAGCGCCGGTGTAGAGCTGGAGCGTCAGGAGCTTCGTCTCCTGCGCCGTCACGCCCATCGTGATCCGGTCGGACGTGATGTCGCTTCGGGTCGGCTCGACCGATCCGAAGCTCGACACGTCCGACGTCTCGGTCGCGCGGCCGTAGCTGGCGCCGTCGGTCGACGTCCAGCCCAGATCTTCGTATCCGGTCGGGAGCGCGGTCAGGTCGGCGCCGGCCCCCGAGGTGAGGTTGACGATCGCCGTGGAGGCGTACGGGGCCAGGAACGCGGAGCCGTCTCGCGCCTTCCTGATCAACTCCGTTTTCTTATCGCGGAGAGTTGCGTACGGCATGGTCGGGTGCCCCCTTCAGTCGAGGCAGTCGAGCCCCGTGTCGGGGCGGCGGGTGATCCGTTGGTGGGCAGCCCCTGGCGCCATGTCGGCTCCCGGGGTGATCTGGGGAGCTACTGGTCACGCCCGACGCCGTCGGGCGTGCGTGCGGTAGGTGGCGCCGAAGCGGCGCACCGTCCCGTCGCCCCACGGCAGCTCTCGCGGGGCGACTTCCACCTCCACCAGGTCCAGGACGCCGATCGGCGGCGGCGGACCGACCAGGTGCTGGCGGATCTGCTCAGCGAGCAGCTCCACGGCGGTGTAGGTCGCGGCGAACACATCGATGTCGACCACGCCGTGGTCGGTGAGCCGGTCGGAATAGCCGCCGGAACGCATCACCCGCACGAACGGCAGCCGCTCGGCCAGATCCGTCGGCGTCTCGATCGCGGCGTGCCCGGCGCCGGCGAGCGTCTCCAGCTCGGCGACGACGACACGCTGGACGTCAGGGAAGCGGTAGAACGGCGCGGTCAAGGTCACCTCCCGGACAATTGGGTTGTGACCAGCAACTTCTTGGACCGCCTGGATGCGGCGGTCGAGCAGCGATGCGCGTGCGGCTGCGGAGCCCCGATCGGGGACCTGTCACCGAGTGCGTACTTCGCGACTGAGGCGTGCGCCGCCCGGTGGCATCGGCCGCCGACGACATCGGTGCAGTTCGACGTGGTCACGGTCCGTGCGCACATCCGGGAGATGCTCGACGGCATCGCCCATGTGCTGCGGTCCGTCGGTGAACAGCTCCGCCCGCTGATGCAGCAGCTCGCCCGGCACGCCGCCGACTGCCGCCACGAACTGGAGCAGCCGCCGAGCGACCCGCGGGAGCGGGCGCTGTGGCTGCTCCGGCGCCGCAACACCGGCCCCCGGCCGGAGGTGAGGACACCGCGGCGGGTCGACCCGCCCGGCGGGCTTCGGTGCGACGCGCGGGGCCGGCCGACGTACCGGCCGGTTCGGCTGTGAACGGCCAGCAGAGAGCCAGAGCGACGCATCTCCTGGACACCCTGGACGCGGTCGCGGAGGAGCTGGCGCACTGGCTCTCGACCGGCATGTTCACCGTCTGCGCCCGGTGCGGCCAGAAGGTCCCGGCAGCCGACGTGGCCGGCGCGCCAGTGCGTCACCAGCTCGGCCGCCTCGGACAGCCCGACGTCTGGTGCGGTTAAGTCGACCCCGCCTGAGCGATGCGCCGGCGTTCGTCCTCGCGGATCAGTTCGGCGATGGCGTCGTAGGTGGCGTTGGCGTAGACGACCGACGGGGTGAGTCCGCACCGCTCGTGCTGCTCCACCGCGGCCTGCCGGCACCGGTCGCGGAGCCGCACGGCGTCGCGGAAGCCGCTCAGGTCAGGAAGGGCCATGGCTACAGCAGCCCGTCGTTGTGCAGGTTCGGCTGCATGAAGTGATCGAGCGTGCGGCCCAGGATGCGTTGAGCGCGCGGCACCCGCTCGTTGCCCCACTCGACCGCGGCGGCGTGCTCGGCGCTGTTGATGAGGTGCGCGGCGACCCGCCGCATCCCGCGGATCATCATGGCGCCGGGGACGACGTGGAACGAGTCGGCGTAGTGCACGTGGTCCTGCCGGTCCGAGCGGGGGCTGATGCTCACCGCGTACGGCTTCGCCTCGTTCTCCGCGAAGTCCAGGACAGCCTCACGCAGTCGTGGCCCCATCGCGATCTCGGCGATGCCTTTGCGGTCCATCTCGAACTCGACCTTGACGTGGGGACTGCGGTAGACGGTGCGCCGGTGTGCCACGGCGGTCTCCTTTCAGCCGGTGACGCGGCGTAGGACGATGACCACGCCAGCGTCGTTGCCCCAGTCCTGCGGGTCCCCGACGACGGAGTACAGCCGCTCCCTGACCCGCACCTTGTCGGTGGCGAGCACGTCGGTGCCAGGCGGGGCGTAGACGGTGCCGTCGGAGTCGACCTGGTTCGCGGCGAACCCCAGCTCCCGGGACGGGCCGGGAGCGAACAGGCAGCCTGCGACGTCGAACTCCGTCGCGGAGCCCGGCAGCGGGTCGCCGAACGCGTCCCGGCCGGGTGTCCGGACCACGGTGACGGTCTCGTTACCAGCCACGGGTCAGGCCCGTCGGTGGAGGCGCGAGACCGGGTTGCATCATGATCGAGCCGATCGCGAACGCTCCGGCACCGGAGTTGGTCGGGACGAGCAGGGGCTGCTCCTCCTTGGTGATGATCAGCAGGCCGGCGGCGTCACCGGTGTCGAACGACTTCGAGAACGGGCCGATCGTCTCCGACCGGAGCCCGCCGGGGTTCCGGAGGACCCTGAGCACCATGTTGGTGACGACCAGGGCGACGACCTCGGGATCGAGTAGTCCCGAGGCGATCTGCGCGTCGATCCGCGGGAACCGGGAACGGACCAGCTTCGACGCGGTGCGCAGCAGCGACGACGTTAGGCCCTCCTGCGCGGGGGTGAGCGTCCCGTACTGCTCGGTGACCTGCCCGATGACCGCAAGCGGCTTCTCCGCCGGCACCGGCCGGGCGTACACGTAGTGCTCCTCGACCGCGGTCGCCGAGCCGGACACCGTGACCCGCGCCGTCCAGATGCCGGGCCGGGTGGCCTGGAACACATACGGATACTTGCCCGTGCCGGGCGGGTACTCCGCGATCGGCTCCAGCTCGACCACAGGCAGGTCGTCCGGGTCGTACCACGACCGGAGCACGGTGGCGCCGGTCGCGGTGGTGAACACCAGCTCGAACGCGTCGCCAACGTCCACAGTGGTCATTGCGTACCTCCCCGACCTTGAGTCACCGGCACGATGATGCGCTTCGACGGGATCAGCACCGTGGTGACTGACGGGCCGATCGGCACGACGACCGTCTGCGACGGCCTGATGGGCACCAGGACGAGACCGCCAACAGCCGCGTCAAGCAGCACCACCGCGTCGAATCCGCGACCGCGCACCGACACCGCGCGGGTTGCCTCGCTGGCGACGGTCACCGAGTCGGCGACCGCAGCGAGGGCAAGCTGGTACCCGCGGGCACCATCGACCAAGAGCACCGCATCCACCGGCAACCGCTGGACCAGGATGGTCCGTGCTGCCGCTGCGGCCACGGTGACCACGTTGGTCGCGGTCCGGGACCGGCTGAGAGCACAGACGGCCGCGTCGAGCAGCGTCACCGCGTCGGTGCCGGCTCGGGGGAGCGCCCGCGCCGGGCTGGTCGCGTCGGCGAGCGTGACCGTCTCGGCCACCGTCACGCTCTGGACGCTTCCCCCGAGCACCATGTCCAGCACCGCGAGCGCCTCGGCCAGCGCCCGCTGCTGAACGACTGCGCGGCTGACCGCCTCGGTCAGCGTGACCGTATCGGTGACCGGCCGGCTCGACATGCGGCTGCGTGCCGCAGCGTCGACCGCGGTGACTGCCTCTGCCGCTGAGCGGCTCGATGCGCGCTGCCGCGCGGCAGCGTCGGCGAAGGCCACCGTGTCCGCCCAAGCCCGAGCGGCGGCCACGGCCCGGCCGGTGACGTCGGTGAGCACCACCTGGTCGGCGATGCCCCTTCCGCCCGTCATCGACCGGGCCACGGCGTCCGCGAAGCTGATCGAGTCGCTGACGAACACCCCGAGAGCGAACCCGGGCATCACCGCGCCGGCCAGGACGACCGCCTCGGCGACAGCCACGGCCAGCGCTACGGTCCGTGCAGCGGCGTCGGCCGCGGTGACGGTCTCGCTCTGGCTGCGGCCGAACGCTCGGAGACCGGCTGCCGTGTCAGCAGCCGCGAGCGCGTCGGCGACGCTGCGGACGCGGAGCAGCGCACGCGCAGCCGTGTCAGCTACGGTGGCCGTTTCCGCGACAGAACGCGTCCACGCGGTCAGCCCGCGGGTCACCGCGTTGACCGTCGTCACGGTCTCAGCGGCAGCGCGTGGGGAGTTGACGGTTCGGGCCGCCGCGTCGAGGGCGGCGACCGTGTCCGAGATGGCCCTGGCCGTCGACACCGACGCGGCCGGCGCGTCAACACCGGTGACGGTGCCGGCGTCGGCCCGCACCAACGCGGTGGCCCGCGTGGGCACGTCGGCGCCGGCGATGGTTTCACCGTCGGCCCGGGTCCGCGCGGTGGCCTGGGTGGGTGCGTCGGCCGCAGTCAGTGTCCCGGCGTCAGCCCTGACCAGCGTCGTGGCCCGCGTGGGCGCGTCGGCGGCGGCGACAGCTCCGGCGCCAGCCCTGACCAGCGTCGTGGCCCGGGTCGGCGCATCAGCGCCGGTGACCGTTTCGGCGTCGGTGCGCACCAACGCGGTGGCCCGCGTGGGCGCGTCGGCAACGGTGACGGTGCCGGCGTCGGACGCTGAGATCGGCCCGCCGGCCGCGGACTTGACCGCGATCGTCCAGGTGCCGCCGGTGATGCCCGTCGGCGCGACCGAGGTCCATGCCTTGGCCCCGGTCGCTGCGCTGGACGCGAGCTGCTGCGACGCGGCGTAGCTCGACATGAAGTGGCCGGCGACCTCGCCGCGGCCCCGGTCGGTCATCCCGGACGGGATCGTGCACGTCAGGAGGGTGCCGTTGCAGATGTTCGACAGGACACAGATCAGTAGGTCGTCGGCGCCGGACGGGGTCACGGACGGCGAGTTCGACGTCGCGCTGACCGATGTCGTCGGTGTCGTTGACACGATGACCGTCGGGGTGGTGTCGGCTCCGGTGATCCGGAACAGCCCCAGCACGATGTCGGCGGTGCTGCGGTACGGGAAGTTCCAGGAGGCCGGGTCACCGGGGGCGTAGACGTGGGTGAAGACCTTCCCGTCGGCGATGCCCCCATCGAAGACGCCCGTTGCGGTTGCCCAGCCAGCCGGTGCGGTGATGTCGGTCTGCGCTGACGGGTTGTTGTGCTGGATCATGACAGCGACCAGCAGGTCACCGGTCGTGTACCCGGCGGGCTGCGACACCGTGCACGGCGATGCCGAGTCCTCGGAGTACCACGTGACGGAGGCGACCGCTGCGACCATGCCCCACCCCCGGCACTAGCGTCGATGGGCAGGCATTTGCCTAGCTCTACGGGTAAGCCCGTGCACCACTGAAAAGCACCTTCGACACAGACCGCTACTGCTGTGCGGGCGATCCGCAGGTCTTGCAGCACCCGCCGAGCAGCGCCAGCAGCATTGCGCGCTGGCGCAGCTCGGCGGGTCCGGGCAGCCCAGATGCACTG
>Ga0308175_100001254_pt1 | contig 17128 bp, 17 predicted proteins | sample PhyCR1_3_FD_203893 | JGI IMG/M metagenome (GOLD analysis project Ga0308175, IMG submission 203893) | Soil microbial communities from UC Gill Tract Community Farm, Albany, California, United States - DLSLS.C.R1 | ecosystem: Environmental > Terrestrial > Soil > Agricultural land | place: USA...
ACTGGACGCTTCAGCGGCAGCGATGGTGCCGGCCTTGGTTGCTTGGAGAACTGCCTCCTTGCGGAGACGGTCCGCTTGGGCGGACGTGTAATCGGTATTGAGTTGGAGCAGCCGGGAAGAGAGCATGCTCACTCGCGCTTCTGGATCGATCACTTTCAGCTCTTTCTCGAACTGGACGAGAGCCTCAGCCGATGCGGTCATCTTATTCCGCAGATCTTCCATCTGCCGGTTCACCACCTGGGCGACAAGATCAGACGAACGGTCGCGTGTATCGAACGCATGTGCGATATACGCTTGGGCGATCGTGTTCACGACATCAGCCGCGAGCGTGGCGTCTGGCGCGCGGTATGTCAGACGAAGGATGTAAGTGTTCGGGAGACGAGTGACGGTTAGCCGTTTCAACTTGATCGGCGCGTTCTTCTTCTGAAGCTGCTCTTCGGGAGAAAGACCGTTGTACTGGTGCTCGAGTTCGCGCAGGTGAAACTGTTCCGTTGCGGGGCGCAGGACCGAGTCGGACTGGATCAGGTCCAGCTGGGTGTTCATCAGCTGGTCCGAATCGCCGGCCGGAGGCATAAGAGCCTGCACACCGATGTATCCGTTGTTACTTCGCCGTTCGACTTTCAGCGTGACCGTGGATTCGTAGAGAGGTGTGAGTAAGCTCGTCAGACAATAAGTGCCCACAAGCGCTGCTGCAATCACTCCGGCGATAGTCCATGTGTACCGCCGGATCCTCTTTCCGAAGTAGCGGAGAGATACTCCCGCCTGGGAGTCATTGAGTTGAAGTGGTGATACGGGGAATGGAGCCCGCGGTGCTATCGTTTCCGCGTACGTCGGCTCCTGGTGGAAGCGCTGTGCAAGACTGCGGTCCCCGGACTCCACCAGATTGGAGATCGCTTTGATTTCGCTCATAAACAGGAAGTCATGAAGTAGTAGTTATCGGAAGATGAGTAGGCCTGACGCGGTGGAACTGCCAAACGTGCCGACTCTCGCCAGGACCTCAGCGGTAATCTTCTTGCCGGAGTTGTCAGGAATATAAAGAATGTCGTTGGCGTTCAACGGAACGTCGGGTGAATGGTGCTTGACGATGTCTTTTAGCGAAACAACCACTTCGTCCCGTTGAGCCGAATCCTTCTTGGGGCGGAAGATGATCGCTGTTTTGTGAGAGTAGGGCAACATGCCCTGACACAATGCGAGCGCCTTCAGTACCGTCATGCCCTCAGCCTCTGTGATCGGGTATGCGCCCGGCGATTTGACGTTCCCAAGGACGTAAAGCTTGCCGGCTTGCGGAACCCTGATCTGGTCTCCACCTTGCAACAACTGGTTCAGAGAAGGGTCTGAGCCGTCAATCAAGCGCTTTAGAGAGATGTGTTGAACGTCACCCGAGCCGCCCTTTTCTTTTGTGCGATATAGAAGAACTTCCGTTCCGGCTTCCGGAGAAACTCCTTCGGCCCTGGCAATCGCATCGAGCAGTCGAACTTGCCCGAGTGCCTGGAACGTAACAGGATGACGAACTGCTCCGACGACCTCCACAGTTCTGCTTCGATACTCAACCACATTGACCGTGACCATAGGATTGACCAGGATCTTCTCCGTGCTTAGTGCACTGGCGATTGTTTTCTCGATCTCGGCTGCGCTAAGCCCCGAAACTGGAATGCTGTGCTTCAGTGCGGGAAGCGTGATCGTACCGTCTGGCGTGATCCTGTAGCTCCGGGTGACCTCGGTCCAATTCGCGACTGAAACGTAGAGTAAATCTCCCGCGCCTACCGGCTCAAGCGAGAGGTTGTTAAAGAATGGAGACCGGTCCTCAGAGGCCAGCGAAGCTGTTGCCGTTCCCACCATCTGACCCGAAACCGCGACACTGAACAACAGCGATAGCGGTAAGAACACTTTTTGAAAACGAGGGGTAGTCAACTATTTACTCCAGTGAGCTGAGGAAGCTTTGTCTCGAGGGATACAGCCGAGGGTTTTTCCGACCGTTCCGGTCTTGAGTAAGTAAAGTACTCTTTCAGCTGGATGAATCTCACTTCGAAGGCGTGCCAGCTGACGAACGCCACGACGGCGCTGACGCAAGTAACGATGACGTACGCGAACTCGGCCGAATAAAAGTGTGCTCCGAAGGTGCGTGCGAGCTTCGGCTCGAGAGCGGCACGGTATGCCTGTGCGATCGGCCAATGGAACAGATAAATGCCATAGCTGTAGCGACCGAACCAGCGCAAACTGGATGAGGAAAGCAGTTGGGCAGTCCGTCCCCCCCGGGTCGCGAGCCGGTGAACCAATGCTGCGAACAGCACGCCGAGACAGGAGTAGCCGAGCACCACTGTTTCCGTTGCCTCGTACGGCACGTAGTGATTTCGGACCGCAATGGCGGTTAAGGCGGCCAGGGAAAAGCCGATGGCAACGGCGAACGCTCGACGAAACTTACGTAGCAATTCGGGTTCGCGAAGAAGCACCGCTGCGAGAGCCCCGGCGAGAAGTGCGTCGCAGCGGGTGAACGTGTATTGCCGGATTGCCCACTCGCGAACTCCTCCGAACTCAATCAAGATCAAGCGAAGGAGCGGGGAGAATAAGCAAACGGCGACGCAGATGGCGAACAACTTGCGCCGGGAGGCGAAATAAACAACTGCGGGCCAGAACCAATAAAACTGCTCTTCGATTGCCAACGACCAGAAGTGTCCGAATCCGGGCAGTGTGTGGGCGCCGGTTGCCTGCAGGTAATTCGCCGTGTAGGTCCAGAGCCAGCCTTGATTCTCTAATAATCGCGGATACAAGTCGGGCAAATGAGACGGTCCGACCATGGACGGCACGGCGACGATGGCAATGGCCAGAACAGCGTAATAGAGGGGGAAGATCCGAAAGAATCGGCGAATGAAGAAGGTCTTGAAGTAACTCGGGGACGTACGCGTATCAAGCAGAATGCCGGTGATCAAAAATCCCGACAGAACGAAAAAAAGATCGACACCCGCCCAGGCACTCTCCTGTACCCGATTGAGCACGTGACCGAACAAGCTTTCGTGTCCGGTCACGCGCAGCGTGTGGAAGGCGACGACGGACAAAACAGCGATCCCGCGAAGTCCATCGAGGCTGGTCAGCCGCTTGTGCGAGAGTTTCGGGGCTTTGGAATGATCCGTAATTTCGTTCGACACTTGTCCCTATCTGCCCAGATAGTGGGTCCAAGTGCGGATTCGTCTTTAATAAGCGCCGGCGGACCGGAGGACGGCTGAAACGGTCCTTAGGATTATTCCGAGATCCATGCCTAAAGACCAGGAACGAACGTAGTGGCAGTCAAGCGCAACCCGGTTGGGGTAACTCACATCGTTTCGTCCGGAGACCTGCCAAAGGCCTGTGATTCCTGGACGGACTGCGGCGTAATGGCGGAAATCCTCGCCATAGTATTGAATCTCTGCCTGCACGATCGGCCGTGGCCCGACTATGCTCATCTCCCCGCGCAGCACGTTCCAGAATTGAGGAACTTCGTCCAGACTAAACTTGCGCATGATAGCTCCGGCGCGCGTGATACGTGGATCCTTTTTTAGTTTCCGGTCCGCTTCCCATTCCGCCTTCGCTTTGGGATCGAGCGCAAGATAGGACGCCAGAACAGATTCCGCGTTCAGCACCATGGTTCGGAACTTCACGATCTGGAACGGGATCCCATGCGTACCGAGTCGCTTCTGCCGGAAGAACAGCGGACCTGAAGACTCGAGCTTGGTCGCTACCGCGCACGCGAGCAGGACCGGTAAAAAGGTAAGCAGAGCGCAGGTTGCAAAGATGACATCGAAAACGCGTTTGGCAATGCAGATGGAAGCATGACTGGATTGTTCGCGAACAGCTTCGGAAAACCGTGTTTCCGGCGCCGTCGCCGTTGTTCCACCGACCAACACTCCATTGAGCACCAACAGGTTGGCAGACATAGAGATCACGGATAGATCCTCCCGGTGAGAGTTGTTCGGATGGGAGGTAGCTGGTTTCCGTTCTTCGACAGGCGCAACTTGTCTGGTGTACTCGCTGTCCTCAACCGCCAGAAGCGCATTGGGATGGGTCCGCTCAGAAGTCATGTCTTAGACGAGGTGTGTAATTTTGACCGTTCGGATCGGAAGGTTATTCCTGAAGGGAATTCCCTGAGCAGTTGCGGACGATGTAGTCCTAAAGTTCCAATTTGCAAGGCAGAAATGTGTAATCCAGGCGCCTTTAGCTTCTGTCGGGGCTATGATCCGAATAGGGGTGAATTGATAAAACATGAAGCGTGATGGAATCAGCAGGCGCTATTTTTTCTATGGAAGCCTGCTCGCCGGCGCCATTCCGTCCGGCGGATTCGGAAGTGTCCCGTCGCTCAAGACACTTGGCTATAAATCGCCGAACGAGAAATTGAACATCGCTTCGGTCGGTGCCGGAGGCAAGGCCACCAGCGATATCCAGGCCTGCGCCGAAACGGAAAACATTGTGGCGCTGTGCGATGTGGATGAGAAGCGCGCGGCTAGAACCTATGAGCAGTTCCCCAAGGCCCCCAAATATAAAGATTTCCGGGTTATGTTCGACAAAGAGGCCGCGAACATTGACGCTGTGATTGTGACCATCCCCGACCATATGCATACGGCCGTCGGTCTGGCCGCCATGGAACGTGGGAAGCACGTCTACATTCAGAAGCCGCTCGCGCACACGGTGTGGGAGTGCAGGGAATTGGCGAAGGCGGCGGAGAAGTATAAAGTCGCGACCCAGATGGGTAATCAGGGTTACTCGAACGAGGGCACCCGGCAGTGCGCCGAGATGATCTGGTCCGGGGTGATCGGCGATGTGACAGAGGTGCACGCGTGGACGAATCGGCCGGCATGGCCGCAAGGCGTGAAAGAAGCACCCGCGCCCTCGCCGGTCCCTAATACGCTCGATTGGGATTTGTGGTTGGGCATTGCGAGAGAGCGCCCGTTCAGCGACGACTATCTGCCCTTCAGCTGGCGCGGCTTCTTCGATTTCGGATCCGGAGCTTTGGGTGATATGGCATGTCACATTCTTGGCGCGCCGAACATGGCGTTGCGCCTGGGATCTCCGACCAGTGTCGAGTGCATCAGCCAGGAAGATCGCGGCGACATCTACTTCCCGAGCAAATCCGTGGTCCGTTTCGATTTTCCGGCGCGGGACAACATGCCGCCGGTGAAGATCTTCTGGTACGACGCAATGAGAGAGGATCAGCCAACATTCCCCGGGGCACCCAAAGACGAGATCCTTGGTGACCTGCCTCGCAACCGGCGCGGAACCGCAGGCTCATCGATGAAACCCAAAGAGCGGCAGATCCAGGGCGGTGTGTTTACGGAAGAATTTTTCGACCCGAAGGATACGCCCGCGCCGACCCCGCGCAGAGCGAGCCAGGCGGCCGAACCGCAGGACGAGCATGCGCGAAAAGAAGCCCAATGGATGAAACTCATCAACACCGGGACAAACGGCAGTCTCTTCAAAGGCGAGAAGGGCATGATCACCACCGGTACTTACGGTGAGTGGACGCGTTTGCTGCCAGTGGAGAAGATGAGAGATTACGAGTTCCCGCCGGAGTTCCTTCCCCGATCGCCCGGTCACTACCGCGACTGGATCCGCGCCTGCAAAGGTGGCGTGCCGGCCTGTTCGAACTTTGACGTGTCGGCACCGTTCACAGAATGGATCGCCCTCGGAGCAATCGCCACGCGGCTGAACTGCCGATTGGATTGGGATAGCGAGAAGATGCGCATCACCAATAACTCGGAAGCGAACGAGATGCTGAAACCCGTGGTTCGCAAAGGCTGGCACCTCGGCTAAGAAGATTCGAGTTCGCTCTGTAATTTAGATAGTCGCTCGTCGAGAAAACTCAACGCTTGGGACAGCTGCTCGCGATGCCGTGGATGGCGAGCAGCCTCAAGCTCGCGAAGTATGCGGCCGCGGGAAAGTTCGATGCTTTCGCGTTCCCACTGAATGCGGAGTTGGGTTTCGCTTAGCTTGGGCTGAGTTGCGGCGGCTTTCCGGGTCTCGGCAGCATCCATCTGTTCCTCAACGGATTTGCTCTCCCAGCCTCGGGCCACATTCCTATTGTAGGAATTTTCGGGAACGCTCGACTTATCGCTGCGACCGCCCGCTTCCACCTAACAACGATCCGAGTACTCCGCGCACAATTTGATGACCGAGTTGCGTGCCGACCGACCTCGCACCGCTCTTGACCATGGCTTCCAGAACCCCGTCGTGGTGCCCTCCCCGAGGGCCCGTTGTGCCGGTCAACAAACCGCCCAGGCTTCCCCACAGACTCCCGCCCGCCGCTTCGGGGCGATTTGGATTCGTGGGACCCGCATTGGAAACGGGCGCCACTGGTGTGTTTGAAGCAGCCGTTTTCCCCTGCGCTCGATTTTTCAGGAGTTCGTACGCGGATTCGCGATCGATCGCCTCGTCGTACACACCAGCCACGATCGAGCTCTTCATGAGAGTCTGGCGTTCCTCGGGAGTGATCGGTCCGATCTGGCCCTCGGGCGGGCAGACTAAGGCGCGCTCGACAATTCCCGGCGTTCCTTTTTCATCCAGAAACGACGCAAGAGCCTCGCCCACTTCGAGCTTGGTGATTTCCGTCGCCACGTCCAGTTCGGGATTCGTTCGAAACGTCTCTGCTGCGGCCTTCACCGCCTTCTGGTCACGCGGAGTAAACGCTCGGAGTGCGTGCTGTACTCGATTTCCGAGTTGACCGAGAACGGTCTCCGGAACATCAATGGGGTTCTGTGTTACGAAGTAAACGCCGATACCTTTGGACCGGATCAGGCGAACCACGCTTTCGATCTTCGATTGCAAGACGGCAGGCTGATCGCGGAACAGCAAGTGAGCTTCATCGAAAAAGAACACCAGCTTCGGTTTTTCGAGATCGCCCACCTCGGGAAGACGTTCGAACAACTCTGAGAGCAGCCAGAGGAGAAACGTGGCGTAGAGTTGCGGCGCCGCAAGCAGCTTATCCGCGGCGAGCAGGTTGATCACTCCGCGTCCGCTGCCATCTGTTTGCAGCAGGTCATCGATGTTCAAAGCCGGTTCGCCGAGAAAATGTTCGCCGCCCTGGCTCTCGAGTGTTACGAGGTTCCGTTGAATCGCACCGACGCTTGCCGCCGAAATATTTCCGTACTCGGTGCGATACTCCTTCGCACCTTGTGCAACGAACTGAAGAACGGCTTGCAGGTCCTTGAGGTCGAGCAATAACAACCCGTTGTCGTCGGCTATTTTGAACACCAGCGACAGCACACCGGCCTGGGTGTCGTTCAGGTTCAGAATCCGGCTCAGCAGAAGCGGTCCCATCTCGGAGACGGTCGCCCGAATCGGATGCCCTTGCTCGCCGAATACGTCCCAGAATGTGACCGGGCACCCCTCGAAGCGGAAGTCGGAGAGCGCAAGCTGGGAAACGCGCGCCTTGATTTTCGGGTTGTCTTTTCCAGCTTTTGCGATACCGGAAAGGTCACCTTTTACATCGGCCGCGAACACCGGAACACCGATCCGGCTGAAACGCTCCGCCATCACCTGCAGCGTTACCGTTTTTCCGGTCCCTGTTGCTCCCGCCACGAGGCCGTGGCGATTTGCCATGCCGGGCAGCAGGTACAGTTCTTCTTTCCCTTTTGCGATTAACAGCGGACTCGACAAGCGTTTCTTTACCTCCGATAGCGCCGATTGGTTGGCCCGAAATATTCAACGTTAGCAGTTGGTTCCGGAAGGACGCTGCTGCACTGTCATGTCAAACTGAAAGCTTCCTACCTCGTGATGAAAGTGCCCGGCAATTCAGACCGTAAACCGGCTTCACGCAGGCAGAATCGCAGAGACCAGATCGTAGCTGCAGCTGAGGAATTGCTGCGCACGAGGGGCCTCACGGCTGTTACCACCCGGCAGGTGGCCGCGCACGTCGGCTGCTCCGAAGCGGCGATCTACGTTCATTTCAACAGTCGTCTTGCGCTACTACTGTCCGTTCTCGGCGAATCCCTCCCGGACATGCTGGAACCGTTCCGGAGTCTCTCTGAGTCCGTGGGCCGAAACACTCCAGAGGAAAACCTTATGACGGCTGCTAAGGGCATGATGGTCTTTCAATCCCGTGTCATCCCCATGGTTGCCGGCCTTTTTGCCGAACGAGAGGTTTTAATCGGCTATCGCGACTCGTTGTCCGATGACGATAAAGGACCGCATCGCGCCATTGCCACCATCGCTCGCTATCTGCAGGCCGAGCAAGAGTTGGGACGCGTCGGTCGAGAGATTGATATCTCGACAGCTGCAAGCCTGCTCGTATCTGCGGTGTTCTTTCGTTCGTTCACTCAGCAGTTTTTTGACGCGCCCGCCACTTCAAGCAATCACCGGTATCTCAGACAAGTAGTCGCCGCACTTCTACGCCAGACAGGGTAGGGCATAACGAACCGCCGTGAGGATTTTGTTGCAAGCTACCCAACAGGTGTCAGCGGCGAGGATGAAGCCACCTACGCTCCCCCAACGTGCCACAATGATTTTCATTGTCAAGGTGCGTTCGGCTCTGACGTTCCTCTGTGCTCTAGCCGTCTCTGCATCCGCTCAAAAGCCCGCTGGACTGGACAAACCCGAACTGAAACGCGCCATGGCGAAGATCTCGCCGCTTGCCACCTTCCAGGTCCCGGGGGCACCAGATTGGATGGCTGTGACGACAGATTCCGTTTGGGTAACCAGTTCCCCCGCGAATACCGTGACGCGGTTGATGCCAGGAGCAACACGGTTGCCGAAGTGGTCAATGTTAAGGCGCCGTGTTCGGGCCTGATATTTGCGTTTGATAGCATCTGGTCGCCGAGTTGCGGCGATGGGGTTCTTGTACGGTTCGATGTACACACCGGTATCGAACAAGCAAAAATCGCCGTCAAGGTTGCTGATTCCGAGGGCGGCCTGGCTAGCGGCGCGGGCAGCGTTTGGGTCGTGACAGCTACGCCGGCGGTGGCGAGATCGCCTTTGGCGGCAGTCACCTGTAGGTCACGCTCTTCGGTTTCCCCATCACGAAGATTGCTGCTGGGACGAACAACGTAGTCGCGCAATGGGCCGGTGGGGATAGCATTCGCTACGGCTTGGGGGCACTCTGGCTGACTGATCTGAAAGGGGAGAAAGTCTGGCGGCTTGATCCCGCCCGCCTGAGATAATTTCAGCCCCTGCCGGAATTGCCCTTGAGCACGTATGTAAAACGCTGCACCTTGCGGTAAGGTCAAGCCGAAATGCGATTATGGTACATTAGTGAGCGACCGTTAACTTAAGGCTCGAAATGGCAAGATTTGCAAAGCTGCTGATGACCTTCATCCTTATATCCCAGGCGCTGCTCGGATTTCTGCTCGACTGGAGCCCAAATCACTTACTGAATCCGGCGTGGCATCCACATGCCCGGTTCCACGGAGCACTGCTGCTGTTTCTGCTGGCCGGTGCGTCCGGAACCTGTTTGTGGCTCCTCTGGCGCAAGTCATCGGAGCCTCAAATCGCGCTTATCGCGTCTGCGGCGATATCGTGTGCTTTCTGGGCTCCATTTTTCTTCATAACATCGCTGCTTCCGGGTTCGACGCTTTGGGCCGGCGATCCCACCTCGGTACCGCATCTGGCCGGTCATCGCTATTTCCCAAACGTGGTCGTAGCGGGTGTGTTTCTCGTTCTGATCGCGATCAGCTTACGGGGCCAAAGAAGGATTAGTTCCCGCGGACCAGTCGAATCTCAAACAGCTTCGGCCATCGTTTCCCGGTAACAAACAACCGGTGCAACCTGGTGTCGTACGCGATACCGTTCAGCACGGAATCGGAATTTGGATCGGCGCCGCTTACCCGCTCGAGACCGCTTAGATCGATCCAGCCGACTACCTTTCCGGACTGCGGGTTGATGCGCGCGATGCGGCTCGTTCCCCAGATATTGGCGTAGATCTCACCTTCGACCCACTCCAGCTCATTCAGATTCGGGACCGCCTGGCCGTGATCCGTCACTGTGATCCGTCCCATTTCCCGCAAGGACTCCGGATTCCAAAAGCGAATCTGCGCTGTGCCGTCGTCCATAATCAGGCGACGCCCATCCTGGGTCAGCGCCCATCCTTCGCCGGGATAGTGGAATTCGCCCTTTTTCTCGAATGTCTTCAGGTCGTAGACAAAGCCAACCTGGGTTTGCCAGGTCAGCTGCAGGATCTGATCCTTCCAGTTCACAATTCCCTCGCCGAAATAGGATGGCGGTAGATCGTATTTCTGGAGAATCTCGCCCGATTCGAGCCGCACACGGCGTAGGGAAGATTGACCTTCAAGGCCGGTGCTTTCGTATAACGTTCCATCCAGGTAAAACAACCCTTCTGTGAACGCCTGGGGGTCGTGCGGATAACTGTGGACGATCTTGTAGCTGTACCGGGGGGTGTCAGACGGCAACTGACTGGCGCACGCGCAGAGGATCAGAAAGGCTGTCAGGGAGAGCGCTCGCATGAGTCGATTTGAAGTATTGGGGCAGGGAAATTGCTTCCGCAAAGCTAACCGCGGCTACCTTCCTGAGTCTAAATGACCAGCCGAATGGACTGGACGGATGAAGCGGCCGCCGCTGAGACGCGAAGAGGGGATCGAAACGCTTTTCGTGTGCTCGTGGACCGTCACAGCCGTGCCGTGTTTCGTTTGGCTTACCGCATGACTGGAAACGAATCAGACGCAGAGGACGTAGTTCAGGAGACATTTCTGCGCGCCTTCAAACAGATCAAGCACTTCGATGGACGATCGTCGTTTTCCACCTGGCTTTATCGAATCTGTTCCAACTGTGCGCTCGACCTGATCCGCGCCCGCAAAACACGGGAAAGACAACGCGAGCCTCTCGACGACGAGAAGACACCGAGTTGGATCGACAGAATCGCGGCCCGGGAACCCGATCCCGAACGTTTAACGCACAGCGGGCAGATTACCAGGCTTCTAAAGCCGGCGTTGGACCAATTGAGCGAGATGGAGCGCGTCGCGTTCACTCTTCGGCATTTCGAAGGCTGCAATGTGGAGGAAATCGCGCGAACGTTAGGCGTACAGCAAAACGCAGCTAAACACAGCGTTTTCCGGGCTGTTCAGAAGCTTCGGCGCGCACTGGAACCGGCCTGGGGGGTGACACGTTGAGGCATCTCACCGAGGAAGAACTGACAGAGATTTATTACGGCGAAAGTGCGCCTGGGACAGAGGACCACCTTCGGGACTGCTCCGAATGCCGTACGAAATTCGCACGGCTCGAGGATCTTCTCCGCTCCGTGGGGCGATATGTTGTCCCGGAACCGGGGCCGGATTTTGAGAACCGAATCTGGACAAAGCTATCGCAGCAATTGCCGGAGAAAAGAAGTTGGCGTCGATCATTCTTCAGTCCCACGGTTCTGGTGCCAGCCTTAGCTATCGTCCTCGTGGCAGCGATATCGATTCGATTGATCACGCATCGTCGGGCACAGCCATCCGAAATTTCGGCCAAGGCGCAGGCTCGAGTGTTGGTCAATATCCTGAGCGAACATCTGGACCGTTCGGAGATGCTGCTGGCGGAGGTGGCAAACGCGAAACCCGGCTCTGATGCTCTGAAGAGCGCCCAGGAAACGGCCAGGGATCTCGCGGACGAGAACCGGTTGCTGCGCCTGGCGAGTAACCGAACGGGCGACGCGTCACGGGGCGCCTTGCTGGACGATCTTGAACGTATTTTCCTGTCCGTAGCCAATGCGCCGGCGAACTTTCCGCCCGAAGACCTCTCGGCCCTACAAAAGCGTATCGACGATGAGGGGCTGCGTTTCAAGGTAAGGATTACTGATGATCACCTCCGAAGGGAGGAAAGGAAATTATGAAAAAACTTAGTTTCGCCGTGCTGGGAATCGCCGCGCCTTTGTTCGCGCAGGATCTCAGTGTTTCCATTCCCGATTTGCCGTTCACAACCACAATGCGGCGTGACTTCCAGTCTCGATCGAGCGAGAACAGGCGTGAGGATCGCGACTACGAGCGCGGTATGAGTGCTTTGGATGCTCACCGGTGGGATCGCGCCATCGCCGCTTTCGAAGCCGTAGCGCAGCGCAAAGGGAGCGATGCCGATGCGGCCCTCTATTGGCAGGCGTATGCCCAGAGCCGCGCGGCAAATCGGGAGGATGCGCTCTCGACCCTAGGTGAACTACGCCGGCTCTATCCTTCAAGCCGCTGGCTCGGTGACGCCCAGGCCCTCGATGTTGAAGTTCGCGCGCAGGCCGGATCGCCCGTGAATCCGGGTGCGGAGCCGGACGAGGACATCAAGCTGATAGCGATCAACAGCCTTTTGCAGTCTGACCCGAGCGCTGCTTTTCCCGCACTACAGAAGGTGCTCGCGGGTAATAGCTCGGTCAAGGTGAAAGAGAAGGCGCTGTTCGTTCTGACTCAGAACTCTTCGCCAGAGGCGCGTAAGCTGCTGGGAACTATTGCTGCCAATTCCACAAATCCGGACCTCCAGACGAGGGCTATCCGGTACATGGGCATGATGGGAAGTGACGATACTCGCAAGGAGCTGGAAGGACTCTACAGCCGTTCGAATGACGAACGCATCAAACGGGCAATTCTGCAGAGCTTTATGCGGTCAGGTTCGCGAGGCTTTCTACTCAATGTCGCCAGGACGGAGAAGAATCCAGAGCTGCGCTCCGAAGCGATTCGTCAGATCGCATTCAGTGGCGGGCAGGACGAACTCTGGCAACTTTATCAATCGAGTAGCTCTGCCGAGGATAAGAAGGCGATCTTGAAATCAATGTTCCTAAGCGGCAACACGACCCGCCTCACTGAGCTGGCGCGCACGGAAAAAGATCCGCAGCTGAGAGCGACGGCTGTCAAGTCGCTCGGGTTGAGACGGGATAACGCCGCCGGTGACACGCTGGTGTCCATCTATAAATCAGATACTCACCCCGAAGTGAAGGATGCAGTTCTGAATGCTTTGTTTCTACAACAGAACGGCAAAGCCCTCATCGACATCGCAAAGACGGAGAAAGATGGACAGCTGAAGGAAAAGGCGGTGCAAAAGATGTCGCTGCTGCATTCCAAAGAAGTCACTGACTACATGCTGGAGGTGCTGAAGTGAGAGTTCTCAGCCTCGCATGTCTTCTCGCTGGAGCCTGTTTTGCCCAAGTCTCGCAGCCCACTGTGACGAATGCAAAATTGGAAAGCAGGGCGTTCTCCGGAAGCTTGGCTGATATTATTCGCAGCGACTCACCGCACTGGTTTGGCTACGCTGTGAAAGCGGCACCGCACGCGGACGGCGGATGTTGTTGGGGCAATGGATCAGCGTATGGATGCGGCCTGGAGGGTCGCTCATCAACGACGGTCGAGCCCGGCGCAAAGCCCAGGCCCATCGAACTCGAAGGGCCTTCGGAAGTAGGCATCTTGTTCCGCGCTGAACATGGAGCCGTGGGCAAGATTCACGTGTATTCGCTTGCTTGTCCACTCGACGCGGGTGGGTTGCCGTTCACCTGGCTGACCGGCGTCACCGCTGATGCAAGCCTGCGGTACCTGGAAAGTCAAGCATCTAATCCGACGACCCAGGCGGCACATGGGGCCATGCTGGCAATCTCGCGCCACAACGGACCCCAAGCCGTTCAACTTCTAATTGACCTGTCGAAATCGGCGCCATCCAGTCAGGTACGGAGCCAATGCCTGTTCTGGCTGGCAGACCGGGCCGGTCAGCAAGCGATCGCAGCGATGACGGATGCCATTCAAAACGATCCTGACACGAAGGTGAAGCGCCAGGCCGTGTTCGCGCTATCCCGACTGCCTCAAGACGAAAGCGTTCCAAAGCTCATCGAGATCGCCAGAACGCAGAAAAATCCTGAAGTTCGGAAGCAGGCGTTTTTCTGGCTGGGACAATCGCATGATCCGCGCGCCATTGCTTTTTTCGAATCTGTCCTGAGCCGGTAACCCTCCAACCCAATCCTGAACGGTCCTACGTTACTTTGGTACTTGCCTCACAGGTCGATTCTCGCCGGGGTCAGGCCACTCGTAGTGTGTTTGACCCTGCTTTTTCCGCTCGCTGCAGCTCACGGCGGGCAAACGACGCCAGAGACAAGCGATCAGAGTCAACGAGGGTCACAAGAGCCGCAGAAGAGCGTGGAAGCACAACCCGCTCTGGAAGAGCAGCAGCAACAACGAAGAGAAAAGGAACAGGTACACGAGCGAGCGGAACAGGAATTGAAGCAGCAGAAACGTCAGCGCGTGTTGGGGATTGTACCCGCGTTCAACTTGTCCAACAAGCAGAATGCGGCGCCGCTCAACCCCGGGCAAAAGTTCCGATTAGCACTGAAAAGCATGACGGATCCATTCACATTTGCCGCAGCCGCAGTGGATGCTAGTATCAACCAGCTTCAAGACGACTACCATGGGTACGGGCAGGGAATCGCGGGCTACTCCAAGCGCTTTGGTGCATCGTATGCAGACACATTCGACGGAACCATACTGGGAAACGCGGTCCTGCCAATCCTGTTTCATCAGGATCCGAGATATTTTCGGAAGGGAACCGGATCGGTAAAGGGACGGTTATGGTACGCCCTATTATCTACGGTTCGCTGCAAAGGTGACAGCGGAAAATGGCAGCCAAGTTATTCGAATCTTCTGGGGAATTTCGCGGCGGGTACGATCTCCAACCTCTACTATCCGGAAGGGGACCGCGGAGTTGGACTGACGGTCCAACGAGCATTCACCGTTTCGGCGGAGGGCGCAATCGGAGCCATGTTCTACGAGTTCTGGCCTGATATTTCGCGCAAGCTGAGCCGGCATCGCAAGGCCAAGGATCAATAACCACCTGCTGCGTCTCGAGGCGGTCGATGCAGTATCATCGAGGCTATGCGGGCCGGCAGTTTGGCCTGGACGCAAGAACAGTTCAATATGGCAACCATTCGAGAACGCAAGAAACGAGGAGAGGAGATCGTCAAGAAGTACAAGCCCTCGAGTATCAATGACCCGTACACATGCGCTGTTGATGCGATCGCGGACATCCTGCTCTACGTAGCAGAGGGCCAAGCAGACGGCCGAAAGATACTGCATTCTGCCGAAGTTGACTTCGTGAGTGCGGCAGAAGGCGAAGCGTTCTTAACTGAAGGATAGCCGCTCAACTCGCATGCGCGCCCAGTTCTTCACTTAATTGCTGAAGAACCCACTCCCGCTCGGGCCCGCTTAACTCCTTCTCGAGCAAACGCAAAGCGAGGCCGACCACGTCCCGGTGGTGGAGCTTGGAACCCAGCGCGTCCTCCGCACTCAGCCGCAGCCAGAGGTCGTGGAGTTTGTCGATGTCTTCCGGCCAGAGTCGGGGCGGATGCGGTCCCAGGTTGACGAAAGTCGAAGGACGGTCGCGGGTGATGATCTCGAGCGAGAAGGCGTGCCGCGGCTCGCGCAACCGTTCCCAAGCGAGGCCGATGCGCCGGGCCAGTTCATCCGAGCTCATACGCGGCGAAACACCGGTCACGAGGCGCGAGATTTTCAGCTGGTTCGCCGTCTGCACCAGAGCATCAAAAGGGTCCATCGCGGGCACCACCAGCAGTTCCACCGGCTTGCCTTCCTTCTCCGCTATATTGACCACCGTCGTGAATAGCGTGCTTTCATCGCTGCCGAACACCTGTTCGCCTTTTAGGGCATATTCGCTGTCTGGCGCCATGAGCCGGACCGTCATCACGACAATGTCGTTCCGCCGTAAATCCGTCTTCTGCAGAGTGCGGCGCAAATGCTGCATGTTGGCGGCATTTCGAACCGCAACCAGCACGCAACCGGGGCGCGCATGTAAGGAGCCCGCTTCTACACGCGGCTGTGTCTGCAGATTGAAGTGCTCCAGCTGGTGATCTTTAAGGTGCTTGTGTTTTCGTCTGTTGACGTGTTCCGAGATGGTAAACACGAGGAAGAAAACGATGGTGAACGCGACGCCGTACATGGTCGCGTATTTCTTCGAGAACAGATTTATGATCGCCGTCGTGAGCAGCATTAGCGTCGTCATCGCTAACCCGATGGGTATTTCCCGCCCGCCGATGGTAATGTTCAGCGGAACCTTATACTCCTGGTCGTGGCGCTGAAACCGGAGCGCAAGAACTCCCAATGCCTTGAGCGCAAAACTCCAAACGACGCCGAACGCATAAGCTTCGCCGAGCAGGTAAAGATCGCCGCGGCTCAGAATGATCGTGCCTATCTGCAGGAGCACGATCGCGTTGATGATGTTATGCGTTGTACCGAACTTAGAATGCGGCTTCCGAAACCAGTCGAGTAAGACTCCATCTTCAGCGACGCGATTCAGAACACCGTTTGCGCCGATGATCGACGTGTTCACAGCACCGGAAAGAATCAGCACGCCCACGACAACGACAAAAATGTGGAAGAGGAGGCGGAGAATCTCAGGTCCCGCCAGATTCATCGCCAGGCCGCCGAGTAGGTTATTGACGTACGTTTTCCGAACATCGTCGGGAATGATCATCACAGCGAAGAGTGTTACCAGTCCAGTCGAGACAATGGCATAGAAGCACACGATGTTTGCCGCAAACTTCAGGTTCTTGAGCTTCGGCGAGGCGATCTCACGGTAGACCTGCGCCAGGGTTTCGAAGCCGCTCATGGAAAGCAATGAGTGGCCGAACGCGATGATGATCAGGACGATCGGGATGTTCAAGTATCGAGTGCCTTTGAACCAGCCGAGCGAGTCATCGGTAAACGCGAGGTGGCTCGGAGCCGGAGATGGCGGGAGGTTCCACTTGCCTTGCAACAAAATGGTGAGAGGACACCAGATCAATAACATGGCCACCATGACGGTCGTAATCTGCATGATCTTGAGTGCCGCCGAACTGGATTCTTCGATGCCCTTGATATTGCTGCGCCAGAAGTAGAGCGTCACGAACACGCCAAAAACAGCCGCAAACAGATTTGGGTTCACGTGTGCATTGATGTGCGCGAATCCGAAGAGTTCTTCCAACAAGCGACCGAGGTATTGCCCCGCCGTGACCGAGCTGATCGGGCCGGTCAGTATGTAGTCGAAAACGAGAGCGGAGACCGACAACCGCGCCGCAAACGGCCCCATGCTGTCCCGAACTACTACGTAGACGCCGCCACGTACGAACATTCCGCAGCTTTCCATGTAAACGGAACGAACGGCGAAGCTGAAAATCATCACGCCGAGCACGTACCATGCCGCCGACTTCCCGATTGCCTGCTCGGCGATG
>Ga0308175_100001255_pt1 | contig 17124 bp, 9 predicted proteins | sample PhyCR1_3_FD_203893 | JGI IMG/M metagenome (GOLD analysis project Ga0308175, IMG submission 203893) | Soil microbial communities from UC Gill Tract Community Farm, Albany, California, United States - DLSLS.C.R1 | ecosystem: Environmental > Terrestrial > Soil > Agricultural land | place: USA...
ACACCTGAATTGCACCGTTGGTCGCAGGCGGATTGATCGGCTCAGAGTCGGTCAACTTTGTTCCCCCCAAGTGCTCGTTGAAAACCTCAAGATTCACCGGAGAGGTGTCAGAAGGTCGCCCAAAACATCCGTGCGGCGCGTTACTGAAAGTACCGCCGGGACAAATAGATTCAAAAACATCCACGTCGCCTAACACATCCAGATGGAGGGTGCCGCCCGTAGCAGGTGGAGGATCGAACTCATACTGCAGCGCGAAGGAAACGTAGTTCCGAGTTGTCACCGGATAGGCGAAGTCAAGACCCGCAACTGCCGGATTCGGCGAGATTAGGATATCCCCGCTCGCCGGTGTCGGAGTTACTCCGTTCGAATATGCCGCCAAAAGGGAGAAGTTGTTGAACGTAACCCCGCTAACCATGCACCCGGTACTCGCCAAAGCCTCGTAGCTTGCGAGAGAGCCTACGGGGCAAGTAGTTTGATTTGTCCCTATGCTTGAGCCGAATATCACGCTACATGATCCGGCTGCCAAGAATAAGATGAGCTTTCGAATCACCATAGTTGTTCGGAAATCGGATGCGGAAGGCAAAGGAAGGCTCAGTGTAACAACAGGCACTCTACGCGGCAACAGGTTGTGTAGCAATGCGGACCTAGTTAGTAATACTAGGACTACAGTTTGACTGTCATTCCTTCGCGCGCCGCACAGGAGTGCTCAAAACGCCGTTTGGCCTCGGTCACTTTTGCTTCGATCGCAGCATCGGTATGAGACGGATCGTGATGAAATAAGATGAGCTTCTTGACTCCGGCGTCCTTGGCGACTTTGGTGGCTTCAAGCCACGTACTATGGCCCCAACCTCTTCTCGAAACGTATTCGTCCGGCGTGTATTGTGCATCGTAGATCAGCACGTCAGCACCGGCAGCATGTTCGCGTAACACGTTGTCGAGTTCCGGATGTCCGTGCTCCAGGTCGCTCGCGAATACGATGACCGCGCCGTTTGATTCCACACGATAGCCGCATGCCCCTTGTGGATGGTTAAGTGGAAACGACCGGACACAAAGGTCGCCCGACCGTATGATTTCACCACCTGCGTGAATCAGTTGGATGGACGCTGCGAGCCCTTCAAATTCCACCGGAAAATAGGGAGTTGTCATCAGGCCATGCAAGCGCTCGCGAATCTGTTGCGCCGACGGGAATGAATATATGGTCACCTCGTTGGCCGGATTGTAGAGAGGCACGAAAAAGGGCAGCCCCTGAATGTGATCCCAATGAAAATGTGTCAGCAGAAGCGTCAATTTGAGAGGTTGTGCCGGAAATTCTTCGGTCAGTGACGTCCCTAAGTTTCGAATGCCCGTCCCTCCATCGATGATCAGCAGTTCGCCGTTGCCGCTGCGGATTTCGATGCATGAAGTGTTGCCGCCGTATCCGAGATTCTCCTGGGTTGGAGTGGGCGTTGATCCCCGAACGCCCCAAAACTTCAACTGCAGACGGAACCCTCTGCTCACCCAGCCTCCTGGTCAGCGCGTATCCAAAACAATCATGGTACGTGATGTTACTTAAATAGCCCAACTTTTTAAGGTCGGAGCTTTGAAGGATGCTACCATGTTTCGGACTTCCACCGGCATTAGTTTCGCCGGCCGGCGCGACACGGCAAATCCGCCTTACCGCACTCCAGTTCGGTTCGCGTGGCGGATGTAAATCTTGCTCGTTCTTTTAAATTGAATCGTGCAAGACATAGAAAGGCCGACAACGTCAGGTGTATTGATAAACGACCTTTCCAAATCTGCTTTTTGCCGAGTAGCATCTGTGCAGAAAGCCCGCCGCATTTCCATCCGTAAACGTCGAGTCAATCACCACGTCGAGAACGCCGGCCGAGTAGTCCTCGAGCGCATTCAGAAGATCTTCTGTCGTTCCTATGCAATTTCCGATGATGCTCAGATTTTTCATCATCACGCAGCCTAATTCGCGCCCATTGTGCTGCGAAGCAGGTGCCGGTTTTCCGATTAATGAAAGATATTGGTCGTAAAGGCCGCAAGTTATGTATTTACCGCCTATGGCCATTACGTCAATAGATCGTGACAAATGCAGGTCCCAGTAAGGGTCGATTACGAAATGAAATCCATTCTCTTTCTTAACGTTCGCGATGGTCGAATCATTATCAAAAGCCATCGTCGATGGGATCACGCAAAGTTCCTTGACGCCCATCGCTTTCAACTCGCTCTCGAAGGCTCGGGATGTGCTAGTGACATAAGTATTCACCTTATGTCTTCTTAGAGCGTTAATCACGAAGAGAGACGTGTTGGATTTCCCAGAGGTGACCAGCACGTTAGCTCCTTCAAAGAGTTGTAGGCGGCGCAGCATGCTGTAGGTTGTCTGCCCGCCTATGCTGAATGCGGCAGCTACATCTTTCGGCATGGTTTCGGGAACCTTGATGAGCTTTGCCTTATGGAGTATCTGAAACTCCCTTGACGAGTGATTCGAAGGTATGCCGGGTTGCAGTCCGTCCCACCCAGATAGAGGGTACGCGTTGTTTCCGATGACTAGATCTCCGGGAGCTAACTCTGTTACGGCCGTCCCGACCTCGAGTACCTGCGCGACGAACTCAGACCCAATCACGTATACCCGATCGCCAGGTCCTTTTCGGCTCATTTTGAAGATTATGTTCTTGTCACGATAATTGAGCGAGAATGCTAGCACGCGAATCAGAACTTTGTGGAGATTCGCCGCGTCTGCGAGGTCAAAGACCGGAGCTTCCGTTTCGACAATGCCGCAGTGTACCGGCACATCATCTATTTCCGCGGTCTGAATATCGACGCGCGTATAAGCATCTCTGTCGACTTTGGGTCCGAATATCGCAAAAGTTCTCATTCGTCCTCTGTTTTTGTTGCAAGAATGTCTTCAGAGGCTAACTCTTCGAGTGTGAGTCGACTGAGCCCGATGACCGCGTGCGGCAAACCGAAAGCCGCCTGGCGCTGCCAGTACGCACGGAGAGACTCGATTGCCGAATTCACCAGGCTCTGAAGGACGTGAAATGCTTCGTCGGAAAGGGGCGTCTTGCCACGATAGTTTTCTAGCCTGGCTCCCGCCCTGTAAGTTGGAAAATCTTCCAGCCCTAAGAAACGGCGCGCCCAGTCTGCCCGATACTCGCCTGCTGCCGCGATAATGCCACAGTAATCCGCAATCAATTCATCAAGCAGATTGTTTCTTGTGGAAGACAGGACACGCCGCGTGAAGTAGTGGGCGCATTCATGCTCGCGTCTGATGACGATTGATAGGGCCCGCCAGGTATCTGCATCGAGCCCAATGGCATCCGCGGAAACGGCGCTGTAACAACCACCGCTCAACAGAATGAATTTATCCTGATAGAAATCCTTCTGCCGGGCAAATGACTGGAATTCCATACCCCATTCCTCGTCCGATGGCTCGTGCCCCAACGTTTCTGCCCACTTCGCGCGGTACGTTCGTACGCGGTCCCAATTGTTGTAACCCGAAACCAGGCAAGCTCCCATAGAATCGGGCACGAGACCGGGCTCATTCCGCATCGTGAGCGCGTGAACCAGACTAACGAAATCTCGTCTGTTTGGAGTGAAGAGAATGGGGATGCGGCCGGCAGGTGTCTGATGAATTTCCAGACGCAATTCTTCGGGCCTCTCGATTACTAGCGCAAGCCCGTGTCCATCTTCCGGCAGGATCCCGCGCGCCGTAGCCAGCCGGTAATCGGCCGTACTTCTGATGCCCTCCATGATCGGAAAGCGAAACTGCACCAGCTTTTGACACAGAAAGGAAAAAACCTCTCCCGGTGCGGCTTCTTGCTCGTAAGCGGCCCAAGTTCCCACGAAGGCTTCGTCCGGCAACGGATACTTAGTTGGCAGGCTCTGCAACGTAAAGTTGCTGCAGTTATAAGCCATCAACTCGTCTGCCGCGGACGCACTGGCGCCGTGAACCTGTAGGATTCGTCTCCGTGACTCCGTCGCCATCATGCCAATTGCCGTTTCGCGAGCTCTGTGAAGAGTCCGCCCTCTGCCATCAACTCTGTATACGTGCCGCTCTGGACGAGCGCGCCTTCATTGAAAACGAAAATCCGGTCGGCATTGACGACCGTGCTGAGCCGGTGAGCAATCACAACTCGGGTTGCTTTCAACCCCTCGAGACTTCTGCTTACAATGGCTTGGGTCTTATTGTCGAGAGCACTCGTGGCTTCATCGAAAAAGAGGATTCGTGGCTTGCTCACAATCGCTCGTGCAATCATCAGCCGCTGCCGCTGACCGCCGGAGAGTCCGCCTCCACCCTCGCTGACGATGGTATGCATTCCCATTGGCATTTTCTGGATGTCCGCGTCTAAGCCGCAAAGGCGGGCAGCCTCCCAGGCGTCATCCATCGTTAAGGGCTTCGAGCCGATAATGTTGGAAAAAATGTCGCCCCTGAAAAGTGTGCTGTTTTGTAGCACGACACCCATTTGCCGCCGTACTCCGGCAACGTCCAGGGTCTGGAGTTCCTGAGAACCGTAGTAAACCGCACCGGCGTCTGGTTTTTCAAATCCCAGAAGAAGCCGTAAGAGCGTCGACTTGCCGCATCCGGAGGGTCCCACGAAGGCAACGAACTGCCCAGGCTCGATCCGAAACGAGATGTCATTCAAGATGATAGGACCGTCGGCCTGATACCGAAATAAGACGCGACTTACTTCGATTTCGCCCGTCAGCTCACCGGGATCGGCGCGCGCTTCGTCCACTTCCGGGGCGCTCTCGAGAATCGGTGCAGCTCTTTCAAACATCGGCACCAATGTCATGACTTGAATCACCGCCCCGGCAAGCGTCATTGTGGCAACGAACATCTGTCCGAAAGCCGCGTTGAAAGCTAAAAAGTCTCCGGCGGTAATTCTGTCGACCCAGTAATCAATCGTAAAGAAGATGGCCATGGGCCCGGCGGCCAGCAAAAATGTGTTGAAGACGTTGAAATTGTTGTTGACCGACCGTGACTTGATACCAGAAATCCGAAGCCGCGAATAGCCTCGTGACCACGTGCCGAATGCTCGGCTTTCGGTGCCGGACACCCGAAATTTCGCAATTCCACTAACAAATTGCAGCACCTGTCCGGACAGCCATCCCGCAATCTTGGTGAGCTTTCGGTACTCCGCAATCTGCATCAGTCCGAAAAAGATGGTTGCGCCAGCCGCAATCGCAATCAACCCTAGAGCGACGCACGCAAGCTTCCAGCTGTAATAGAACATCAACGCTAGATTGAAGACTGAGAAAATTCCGGAAACAATTGAGTTGGTGACGGTGCCGGTAAGTGCCGCTCGAATAGAATCGATTCCATTTGCGCGATCTGAGAGATCCCCTGCGTTATACCGACGGAAGAACGAAACGGGAAGGCTAAGTAGACGGTCCCAAACTGCAGCTTGAATCGCCGAACCCATTTTGCCTTCTAACCGCAGAAGAGCCAGACTCCTCGTCATTTCGAAAAGGCCGGTTGCGATTGCCGCAACCAGGAGTAAAACTGTTAGCTCCAGCAGCTGATCTCGCTGTGCGGCTGGGATGACCGTATCGAAGAACATTCCTGTAAAAATGGGAGTTACTAGCCCGAGTAATCCGCCGGCCAGCCCTGTAAAAAACACAGTCTGCAATTCACTGCGGCCGAGCTGGGCGGCAAAGACCAGCAGATCTTTCGCCGACAGCTTCTTCTTTTGAAACGGTCGGTAAAACGTGTACGAGAACGGTTCCAACTGTAGAGCTGTGTCGGCATTCACGGCGACCACGGACGAATCGACTGGGTCATGCAGCTCGTAACCGCCTTTGCCTGTCGGGATAAGCGCTACGGGCTTTTTGTCTTCCTGCAAAAAACCGAGCAGCGGCCCGTGCTCTTCTCTCCACCAATTCCCGCGCAGAAGAACCTTGCGAAAGCGTACGTTAGAAGCCCTCGCGATATCGCGCACGGGGTCCGACGAAATGGTGTTGGTTGTCGAAGCCGCGAGCCCGCGCATCTCTATGTTCAGTACTTCGCCGACCAATTGGCTGGCGGCTATCAAGGGATCGGAATCTTTGTCGAGTTTCTCTATGCGCTGAAGCCTCTTCGCCAAGGGTAGAGAAAGCCTCCGCAGCGACGAGCGGATCTGCCGCGCATCTGCGAGGTGGCGCTTCCTCAGCCGTTCTTGCTCGTTTTGTTCTAGCTCGGCCTGCTGGAGTTTCAGGGCGGCAAAAATAGTTCGGTGAAATAACGCCAAACCCCGCAACTCAGGATCCAGCTTCAGGGTGGTCGCAGTGTCCGTGGGCTCGACGGTTGAGCCCCCTGTAACATCTATCCAAGTGCTGGGAGCAAGCGGGAAGAAAGCTCCTTCGGCGACCGGCAAGTGGGAATTTCCCAAGAAAGCGGCCGACCCTTTGGTGAGATTGGTCCAAAGTGGATTCCGCAGACACACGAAAGTAGTGTCGTGGAACGGCTGTACCTGCTTGCCTGCCTCCATGGTCGTATACTTTTTGGGCCTCGTTCGAGGCACCGAAGCCTCAGAAAGCCTGGTTATCCATCCCTCAATAAGCGTTACAGCCGTTAAAGACGGTTCGCCCGACGCATCCGGCTCCGCGATGCGGTCGAGCCGGATTTCGCGTACATGAGTCGTGGAGTTGCCCACGGCGATCAAGGCCGTCCTACTACCGGCGTCCTGTTCGGGAAATCCGAAAATCACTTCGCCGGCTACAACTCGCATTACATGTTGCCGAGCGCCGCTCGGTTGGCCATCCACGATTGGAACCAGGAAGATATCCAATAGACCGGATTCCACAAGCCACACGGAAGCTGGCTCATGAATCAGAAACGACCGATTCGCTGCAGTCCCGTTTTGGCTTATTGGGGGAGCGCCTTCAAATGTGCTCTCTGTAAACACGGCTCTCCCTCAGGTAGCTTGTACCAATTGAGCGTACGGACCGCCGATCCCGATCATCGACTCGTGGGAGCCGCGCTCGACCACTTTCCCCTGGTCAAGCACGATGATTTCATCGCAGTCTCGAATCGTGCTGAGGCGATGGGCCACAATTAAAGAGGTGCAACCACGCCGGCGCAATGCATCGTCCACGAGTTGCTCGGTCCTCGGATCTAGTGCGGCAGTTGCTTCGTCCAGCACGAGAATCCGGGGATTAGTTGCCAGTGCCCGAGCGATCTCCATCCGCTGACGCTGTCCGCCGCTGAAGTTACGCCCACCTTCCTCAATAAGGTAGTCATAGCCGCCGCCGCGTGCCGACATGTCGGCGTGAATACAAGCATCCTTCCCAGCTTGGATCAAGTCTGGCTCCGAGATAGTCGAGTCCCACATGGTCAGGTTTTCTCTCGCGGTCCCTTCGAAAAGGAAGATATCCTGATCGACAACCGCTAGCGAGTTGTTGATGACCTCTCGTGGAATGGAACTTCGCGGCTTGCCGTCGAATAGAATTTCACCTTCCCAGGGGGCATACAGGCCTGCGACCAATTTGGCCACAGTAGATTTGCCGCTTCCGCTCGCGCCTACAATGGCCACGCGATCCCCCGGCCTGAGTTTCAAACTGAAGCTTTGGATGAGCGGCGGCTCGAGCCGGCTATACCCAAACGTCAGATTCCGCAGTTCTACATAACCCTCGAGCCTTTCCGCGACAGCGGCAACGGAAGGAGGCAATGCATCCGTCCGGAACTGCGGATCGACTTTGTACCTGAGCACATCATCGAGCCTGTACATGTCACCCTCCGCCTTTTGCAGTTTTCCTCCCAGGTCGGTGAGTTTGTTGACCGGCTCGGAAAAGCTACCCATTAGACTTTGAAACGCAATGAGCATGCCCATCGTGAGAAAGCCATCCATAACACGATAGCCGCCAATCCCGAGTATGAGAGCGTTCAAAATTCCTGAGAGCAGAAGGGGGATAGTTGCCAGAACTTGGGACGAAACCCCCAGTTCCTGCTGAGCGTTCACAACCTTCGTATGACCGCCCGACCATCGGGCAAAGAAATCCGATTCCGAGCCAGTCGATTTCAGCGTTTCGATCATGAGAAGGCCACCCATGGTAACTCCCCATAAACGGCCTTGATCCTGCAGTAGCCGCCGGTTGTCATCTACACGCTTTCGCGAAACGTACCGCAAGGCAGCGAGGTTCATGGCGGCGATAACAATCCCGATGAGAGTCAGAACCGCGTCATACTGAAACATTAGGATGCCGAAAAAGACGATCATGATCAGGTTGACCGTATTGGTCGCCAGATCCCCCGAAAGCAGTTGGGCGACGCGATCGTTGATCTCGATCCTGGCCACAATTTCTCCCGCCGAGCGTTGACCGAAAAACTCCATCGGAAGCCGCAGCACATGCCAAAAGAATCGGCCCGTGGTTGCGATCGCGAGCTTCGTTTCCAGGCGCAGCAAACCGTTCTGTTGAACCCAAGTGAAGCACGCCTTCAGAATGGCGGTGGCGCCCATCACGACCAGCAGCGGATAAAGCCACTTGTGCATGCCGCCCACCAGATAATCGTCAACGAAGATCCGGCTGAACGCGGGTGCCACAAGTCCCGGAATAGTCAGCGCGAGACTGGCAAGAATGACATAAGTCAAAGCTGGTACGCTGCCACGGAGACGGCTCGAGAGCGCGCGCACGAGCGACGGTTTCCGTCCGCCCGGCTTGAAATCCGGACCTTTTTCAAAAGTAAGGACAATGCCGGTAAACGACTGATCGAATTCGTCCGCCGTGACAACACGAGGTCCCATGGCCGGATCGCTGAGATAGTACCTGTTCTTATCGAACCCTTCGACGACCAGAAAATGATTGAAGTTCCAGAAGACGACAAACGGCAGAGATACCGCTTTTACATCGGCCAATTCTTTTTTCAGGCCTTTGGCCAGCAATCCGAAAGAGCGTGCCGCCTTCAGCACATTGCTAGCTTTCGTTCCGTCGCGCGATACTCCGCAAGCGACTCGCAATTCCTCCAGTGGGATGATTCGACCGTAATAACCCAGGATGATTGCTAAAGCAGCAGCTCCGCATTCCACAGCCTCCATTTGAATGACTGTCGGCGTCCGAACCCGGCGAGCTTTACTTGTTTCCGGCATGCTGCGATCAGCTGATGTTCAGCTTCTTCTTCAAATACGGAAGCACGGTCGCAATGGGCGGCTGAGATCGCGTAACCACCTCCACCGCGCAAACCGAGCCGCTGGAGAGCCTCGTGGGCGGCCCCTGTGGCGATGACCATTTGAACCCGCTTCTGGTGCGAAGGTCCGGCGTGAAATGAACCCGCACTTCGGTCACGGGGCCTGCGCCCAGCATGTCTTTCGCGAGCGCGTCGTTCTCAAACGTGCGCACGATCGCTTCGGACGTAGCCGGGAAATCGCCTATGGATGCAACCGTTCCCAACATATAGCCGTATTCTTCTCGTTGAACCCCTGACGGAGATATATTGACCGGCATCTTCGGCCTGATTTCTTTTGCCTTCGCAGAAGGGACGTAAGTGATCGCTTCGAGCGCGTTCACTCCCGGCTCGATACTGATGATGGCTTCTCCCGCGTTGACGATAGCTCCCGGATAAACTTTCAGCTCCACCACTCTTCCGCCATTCGTGCTAACAACGTTCGAGGCCCAATTCAAATCGTTCTCAGCTTGCCGGATATTCCTTGCCAAATCACCCAGCTTGTTACGGCTTTCGACCGACGCTTGAGCTACTTGGTTCGTGGTTGATACGGACTCCGCCTGCAGTTGAGAAATTTGACCCTGAAGTTTGGAAATGCTGCCTTCGAGTTGCGCCACTTTCAGCTTGTCGTTGATAGCCGTTTGCCGGGTCACCAAGCCTTTGTCGGCCAGTTGTTCGTCAATCGGGATTTGCTGTTTGGCGAATGCGATTTGATTTTCTGTGTCCCGAATCTCCTGTTCCATCGCCAGCGTTTGCTTGGCGATGGCTTCTTTCTTGGCTGCTTCGGCTGCTGCATCGGCCTCATGTTGCCTTTGAACGGCGCGGTCGGCCTCCGACATCTGCTCTCTCGCAGCCTTCAGTTTTTGTTCCTGATTGGGCTGAGCAATTCTTGCCACCACTTGTCCAGCCGTGATGATGTCACCCACCTTCACCCGAACCTCGATAAGACGTCCGGGCGCTAGTGGGACGACGTTGTAGACTCCGCCCAGCCTAACGATGACCCCTTGACCTGGCACCGTCGTGTCAATCCTGCCGAGAAATCCCCAGAGCAAGCCCGCAAGGAGCGCGCCACACAACGCCAGCAGCCCCACCCAACCTTTTGAGCTGGTCACATTCAGCAGTAAGTCGAGCTGCTCTGGAGACGACAATCGGTCAAGCGAGACTTTGCGGTAGATTTCCCTAGCCATGCTACTTTGCTCCCCAATCAAAGGGAGGAACCAGGAAGGTGCTCTTTTCGAGTGTTTGGGTTTGTTTGTTCAAGTCTACAATCGTTCCCGTGGCAAAACGTAGATTTTCAATTGCGGTAGCGTAGTTCAACTGAGCGGAAAGCGCTTGCGAGAGAGCGTTAGTAAGGCGGTCTTCAATCGTAAGGACGTTGACCAATTGAGAGATTCCGAGACGAAACTTCTCTTGTTCGCCCTCCAACGCCACCCGATAGGCATTCACTGCTTCTCTCGCCTTCTGAAGGCGCGCGATGCTGCTGGCTAGGTCGATCATTGCACTCGAGACATTCGAAGCTATGGTCCGTTCAATGTCGGATCTCTGGATCACAGCCTGCTGGTAAGATCCTTCCGCTTGTGCTAGTTCGCCTCGACCGACATTGTTTCTTGGAGCAAATGAATATGTGAGGGAGCCAGTTGCGGTTGGGCCGCCCAGGTTGTAAAACGGTGAGCCAAAAATGCGACCATAATTGGTTCCCTCAAGCAGTCCGGAGTAGCCCAAGCTGAGGCCAAGATTGAGCTGGGGCCGCAATACGTTTCTTGCCGCCGGAACGAGCACTTCCGCAGCGCGTTCGTGTTCGTTGGCGGCCAACAGATCCCCACGATTTTGGAGCGCTCGATCTGTGAAGCTCTGAATCAGGCTCGGCGTGACTGCCGGGGCTTCACTTTGTGTCCAATCCGGCAACGGGTCTATCGGTTGCGGGAACGTGCGAAGTTCACGCGTGGTCATCCCCATTGACAAGGCCAGCGCCTGCTGTGCATCAAGTACCGCCTGTTCAGCTTGTATGCGAGAAGATGTCCGGTCGGCGAGATTGGCGACCACCTGGTTGATTTCTCCTTTGGCTACTCGGTCGGCGTCGATCAGCGTCCGCACGTCGTCGAGGTAGGCTTTCCCCCGGGCCTCGGAGTTACTGAAGATTTGCAAGTTTTCTTTTGCCGCAACCACGTTCCAGTACTGCACGGCGCACGATGCTAATTGTTGCGCAATGGTGTGGTTGAGCTGAAAAAGAGTCGCATCAACCGTGAAACGGGCAGACATCTCCTGCGCACCCACAACATTATGCCCCCTGCCGCGTAACAGCGGCAGGATCACCTGAAACGCGATAGTGGATTGATTCAGCCCACTCAGGTCTTGTAGATTGTCAGCCAGGCGATTTACCTGAATTTGAGGTCCAATGGTGATGCCGTTCCGAAACTCCTTTTGCACGCTCGCTGCATAGGAGCTGGATTCAGTCGTCTGAGACGACGCTGTCACTCCAGCTGCCTGTGCCTGAGCCTGCTGTAACTTCGTTAAAGGAGTGATCGTCCGGCTGTGCTGCCCATTCGCGCCCAGAACAGTGTCAAACTGACCGGAAGCTTGTTGTAACACGCCGCGGCTGATGTCAACTTGTCTGGCCCCGAGAAGAATATTCGGATGTTTCGCCAGCGTTTGCTGAATGGCGTCCAACAAGCCAAAAGTCTGCTGTGGAATATCGATGGACGTCTGCGCTATGCCAGAGGTTGAGGTAAACACAAGGAGCAAGAGGCCGCCAGCAACGATCTTTGCGTTCATCAGCAGAGAGTTCTCTCCTCCGCCGGCATTCTCGTCTCGACACTCTTAGATGTGAGGTCGGGCAGTGCGCCGAGGAGAATTTCTCTTAACGTTGCTGGCGATAGCCACACATGCTTTACGGCCATATACGCTTTAGCTTGCAGGGGACGTCCGGGCTCATACACGACCTTTACGTGATGGACCCAGCGAACGAACGCACTGTGAAATCGCCCATTGAGGAACGACGATACCATTCGAAGTCCTCCTGGCCAGCCGGTTGGATTTGATAACTGGTGTGCCATGCCAGCCCACTGTTTGAGCTGGGCAGCCTTTTCCGGTCTGCAGAATCCCGCCGATTCTAAATACGTAACGAAGTTTGGGAACGCCGCTGGGTGTGCCTCCGTGTAGCACTCCAAGCCGAGCTTCGGCATTGCAGTCGAATCGACGTCGAGATCCAAATCGATCCTTCCGGTATGTTCCGCCAGGCCTTCAACCACAACAAGCAAATCTTCGCGAAACCCCTTCCAGCCGATGCTTTCTAAATAATCGGGGATATCTTCGCTCGGTATGCCCCGCGCGCACAACCGTGTTGCTGTCGAGGCTCGCGCCAGCATTCTTCCCACTTGGAAAATCTGTGCGCCCTGCGGAAGCCGCTCGATGCAATGCAGAATCCCATTTCGGGCGGTGACGCTCAAAGTTCCACCGCTGAGGATTGGTAAAGCGCAGTCGACCAACCAGCCAGCATCCAGTTCGGGACGTAACTCGTCGGAACCGAAAAAAACGGAAGGTTGTGGCACTGTTGACGATGCTGCCCCAATGTCGAACTCCAACCAACAGTTATGTACGTTGTGGAACAAAGGAGATGATGGGTCATTCCAAATTGCAGCGAATCGCTGAATTGTCTTCCACGCTGCCGAATCGAAAGCGGTCGGAAGTTGCTGACCGGCTCGCTTTCCTGCCAAAATCTCGCGGCCCGCTTCTTCCGCCTTCGCGCAAATCAGAAAATCGGCAGCCGCCTCGCTTGACCCCAGCGGACATTCGAAACCGAAGAACTCACTGACCTGTCCGGGCAGCATTCTTGCTAGCTGCTGGATACAGCTCAGGGACGTTGGGCCAATGAGAGCGGGTGGGGCATATGAGACTACACTGGCATCGAGATAGTCTGAAAGGGTGTCTTCGGAGAGAGTCGTCATAGCTCGCATCCGCTTGCTAGAGAGCGAACATACTCAGTTAGAGCAAAGCGTTCTACGTACTCGGCGACGGTCCCACACGTATATCGCGGATGAGGATTACTTTGCGTCGTCTCCATTTGCTCTACCCTTGTGGGATAGCATCTTACAGAAAGCGCCAACGCCGCTAAAGACGTTCCGATCATCCGGTGCTCGTCCACGTAAAGAGATAGCTCGTGTTTCTCCCCCTCAATTTCGATAATCTGAGGACCCCGGCTGCCCTGTGACGGAGCAATGAATGTAGAGTAAAAAGGAGTTGAGCGCGGCCATAACCCGTCGGGCCGAACCATCTCTATGAGTCGGATCTGAGACAGACGAATTGCCCGGCCGTCGTCACCGATTGCGGCCAGCGCGAGAATCGCCAGCGATGTGGAAAGAGCCAAGTCGTATCTGCCGAACGAGTAGTCCTGGTTTCTCGTGGCTAAAATTTCCTGCCGTAGCGCAGTTTTCAGCCGCTTCGCATCAGCGTCGTTCCGTATCGCTTCCGCCAGTGCCCAATCGGTCAGGTAAGGGTTGGCGAAGTACAAACCCGCGCGCGTATTGAATCGAGCTTCCAGATAATCGAAGCGCGTGACGCAAGGGAGTCGAACTTCTTCGCGCAACGAGCGTACAAGGCAAGTTGTCGCGAAATCGGGTTGACACCAGTGGCGGGTTGCAGCGCTTTCCAGCATTTTCCCCGGTTCCTCCCGCTTTGACCACAATTGCGGATAGTAGCCGCCATCACCATCGAAAAATCGTTGCAGCGATTCCACGCTGTCGCGAGACGACAATGCCTGGAGGATTAGCGCGGAGTCGGTCGACGTCACCAACCGGCCAGAGTGGAACGGCCAGAGCAGCCCAACACGTGCCTCATTTAGTTTGGATCTCAATTCGCTCGCTACCCGTCCCGAACTGTTCCGTAGAGCGCGTAGAGCGAATCCAAGCGGGACCAAGTCACCGAATGGAAAGGGTTCTTCCGGGGGCGGCGGCTGGCAAATCATCGCCATTGGCTCCCGGCAGGCCTGGGCGGCCAGTGCCTGAAGCGCGGCCAAACTCTTCTCCCTTATCGCCGCGACTCGATCTTCAGAGGCCTTTGCCAAACCCGTTTCGAGCTCAGTGTCGATGGTGCCGTGGCGAAAGAAGAATTCATTGCAAAATCCTGTGCGTGAGTATCCCGATAGAGCGCCCGCATGCAGATGCGTTGGCAAGTAGTTTCGGAAGGACGCGAGGTAGTGAGTTCCGGTCTTTTGGCCGCCAAGGTACTCAACGCCTACCGCTCGCAGTAAGTCGTAATGGGTGGTGTCGGGCTCGCATTGAAAGAGCGCCTTGGCCATTCCCCACTCGCCCGCCATCTTCAAGTGAAGCAAGACCGGAGGCAATCCATCCTGTACGCCGAATCCCAAGCAGTCCGGCTCTTCCTCGGGCAGTAAGCTGAGTAGGGGAAAATATTCGGTGGCCAAGGAACGAAAAGCGGATTCTTCGGCCGGTAGTTCCGCCCCCAGGCCAATCAGGCGAGGACCTTCCAAGGGGGCTAGAAAACGTCCCACTGAACTTAAGACAACATGACTGTGGTCCACCAGATCCAGGTTCTGCGGGAGAAAGTACATGGATTTGATCTGGGGGTCGGACGAGACTTGGCGGATCGCCCCGAGCTTGAAACACACCATCCAATCCACTGAACATGGGAGTTGCGCCAAGATGTTCGTGACGTTCATTGAGATCGCTGAGTGGCCATTCTACAACGGTGCTGGCACTTACCCAAAATTGCTCTTGGCATTATGGCTCAGGTTGGCATGCCTGTGAGCGGAGTAGTGCGACAAGTTGTACCTTCAGGAGATGGCAACTCGTCGTGTCGCGAAATGTCGTGCCTTGGGTGGCGGGAGGTGAAGTTCCTTTGCGAGCTTGTTTACAGGAGATCGCTCATTAAAACAGACGGAATGGCTCCTGGGGCGGACAAGCGCATCAGCTCGTAACCGATGCCCGACAACCCGTGAAAGAAGCCAGGCAGAAATGCTTTCTCGGGCAACTCGCCGAAGAGCCTGTATTTGCGGCAGTGTTCCGCCCGATCGATAGCTGCGGCTGCAATCTCGCGCGCCTTGGCCAAGTTTTCGTCAGCCCCCGTCCTCAGCGCCATCTCGATATAGAAGTCTACTATCCCAAATGTGCCGCCATATAACGAATCGGACCGCACTCCGTTTTCGAGGTTAGGCGTCCACGAACCCGATACTGACCGGAGAGCGTCCAACTCAGCTAAGCCGCCCACGGCACAATCTGCTAGCCCGATCTTCCGCTTCTCAGCAACTGCTGCCGCCTCGGCGAACCGCTCGTCGCCCGTCGCGGCGCATAGGCGCCGTAGGGAGAGAGAGGATCCGACAAGACCGGTCTCTTCATTCTTCATCAAGGTGTTGTTTAGAAGGTATTCCCCGGCCGAGATAGCCGTTGCCATCGTTCGTTCGCTTGGCTCAATTCGGTTTAGTGTTAGAAGTCCCAACAGAATCCCGGCGGTTCCATGCAAGATCCCGAAATCATGATCCTGTTCGAACACCTCTTCGGTAAGGAGTGCGGCGGACGATCGGGCCAACGCAATAAGCGACTCGTCGTTGAGCAATTGGCCGAGTAAGATCAGCGGGTATATGAGCAGGCCAGCCTCAATTTCGCCTTTGTTCTCTCTTTGCCAGAGATTTCTCTCAAGCGCCCTTTCGAGGAAGCGGCGTACCGGCTTCAATGCTTCGTGTGCCGAGGGCACACCAGCCCTGCATCCCGTCACCTTCTCCGAAGCGGCGAGGAACAGCGCGATTCCCGCGGCTCCGTCATATAAACCGACACCGAGCGGCATCAAGCGATAGCCGCGAAATCGCGGCACGTAAGAGAGGGCGATCCATGTACAGCTTCCATCGGTTCCGCTCACTACCCGTCTGCCCAGATCTTCTCGGATTGCTAAGGCGGCTTTCAAAAAATCGGATTCTTCCCCGGTGCGTCGTGGCCCCACTGTATAGGGCCGTGAAAGTTCTTCATCGTTCTTGGTGGGCTCGTTCAGCATTTTGGCGTAGAACGATCCCCGGATTAGCTCACACTGCTCCTCACACTCCTTCAAAGAGAGCCGCATCAGCTTTTCACGTACGCGCTCGTATCCTGGCGTTGCAAAGTATTTGGGATCTACGCGAGCCTTCCCGCTACGCAGATTTCGATCGCGGGGAGAGAAAGTAAACGAAGGAATGTCCAGTTGCTCGAGCGCGTCCTGCTCGGCCTTGACGACATGTAAGTGGCGCGATTTGGGGTTGGAAATGCATAGAATGCGATTCAAGATTGCCAGATGAATTGAGCGGTCCACCCCTTCCCGCATGACGCCGGGCTCGAGAGACTGCTTCAACAGCGAGAAATAGACCTTTGTATCCCGGAATACGAGCCGCATGGGCGCACGTGCCAGGTTTTCAAATGGACTATCAGGCTCTAGCAGGACATCTCGGTTTTCCATCAGAAGTTGATAGATTTCCTTAAATCCCGCTTCGATTTGGTCAACGAAGCGGCTTGGCTGAGCCAACATGCCCTCCGGAAAGGGAACGTTTCGATTACGCTCTTTTCTGCCCTTTGCAATGTCTTGAGTAACTTGATCTGTCTGGGCCCCTTGCCAAACTGAAACCTCAACTTCCTCTCCGCCCGTCGCCCCCAATCCGCTCATGTCGAGCGCGTTGCCTGCCCGATCGGCTTTCCATGACGGCAGCATCGCACTCTTCGTCACAGAGTCTTCCAGCTTACGTACGGCCAACATCTCGGCCCATTCATTCTGTTCCCGTTGCTCTGCCATCAGCAAAGGCGGCGTGATTAGCGTCTCGGCATCCACTAACATCGGATGCTCGCCAGCTGCTATCAGATTGTCACTGTGAACATCGGTTGTGTTCAGAACGTGAAAGAGGGATAGCAGCATGCCGCTGCGCTTGTAAAATCGCTCAAGTTCAGCTTCGCTCTGACATGGAAAGTGGTCGATATATGCAATCCAGCCGTACCGACCTCGATTTAGCGCCGTACAACCGCACAGCGGCAATG
>Ga0308175_100001256_pt1 | contig 17118 bp, 15 predicted proteins | sample PhyCR1_3_FD_203893 | JGI IMG/M metagenome (GOLD analysis project Ga0308175, IMG submission 203893) | Soil microbial communities from UC Gill Tract Community Farm, Albany, California, United States - DLSLS.C.R1 | ecosystem: Environmental > Terrestrial > Soil > Agricultural land | place: USA...
GGCCGGCCAGCTGCTGGAAACGCTGGCTACGCCCGCACGGCTGCCGGCCGATCCGCAGGCGTGGCTGGCGATGAGCGAACTGGGCGACAAGCTTGCCCGCCCGAAATACGCCATGGCCGTAGCCGAAGGCGCGGCGGCGCGCTTCCACAACACCGAAACCTACGCCTGGGCCGCACAGCTGAAGTTCAAGGCCGGCGACCATGCCGGCGCCACGACGATGCTCAAGCAGGCGCTCGCCCGCGATCCGGGCAACGTGCGCCTGCGCCTGACCTACGCCAGCCTTTTAAGCCAGGGCGGCGACTATGCCGCGGCCACGAAACTGCTCGACAAGGGGCCACAGAGCACCGAGACCTACGCGCTGCGCGCCGCATTGGCGGCGCAGGCGCATGACCAGAAAGCGATCGCACGGCTGTATCGCCAACTGCAGCAGGCGCCGGCCGACGTGCGCGACAGCAGCACCTTCCTGCTCGGCCAACTGGCCGAAATGCAGGATCGCAACGACGAGGCGCTGGCCTGGTATGACCAGGTCGGCGACGACGATCCGCACGCCTTCGACGCCGACCTGCGCAGCGCGGTGATCCTGCACACCCAGGGCAAGGTGGATGACGCGCACGCGCTGCTCGAACAACTGGAAACCGCCTACCTCGACCAGTCCGAACAATTGCGCCGGGCCTGGCAGGCCGATGCCGAGCTGTACATGCGCGAGCAGCACTACGCGCAGGCGGCCTCGGCCTACGACCACGCCCTGCAGGTGTTGCCGGACGATCCGGCGCTGCTCTATGGCCGCGGCCTGGCCTATGCCTCGGCCGGCAAGATCGATCCCGCGGTCGCCGATTTCCGGCATCTGCTCAAACTCAAGCCCGACGACATCGATGCCAGCAATGCGCTGGGCTACACCCTCGCCGACGCCGGCCGCGACCTGTCCGAGGCGACGAAGCTGATCGAGGCCGCGCGTGCGGCCAAGCCGCACGATCCGGCGATCGCCGATTCGTGGGGCTGGCTGCAATACCGCCTGGGTCATCTCGATGAGGCGGCACGCACGTTGCGCCAGGCCTGGAGCGCCGCCAGGGACGCCGACGTCGGCGTGCACCTGGGCGAAGTGCTGTGGAAGCTGGGCAAGCGCGCCGATGCGCGGCAGGTGTTCGAGCAGGTGCGCAAGCTCGATCCGCACAACGCCAACCTCCACGAAACCGTGCAGCGGCTCAAGCCATGAGGCGTCTTCTTCCCCTGGGCGCAGCGGTCGGCCTGCTGCTGGCTGCCTGCGCGCCGGTGCCGGTACGCAAGCCGGCCGATGCCGCTGCGCTGGCGGCGCAGGCTGCGCGCGAGCAGCAGCTGGCAGGCGTCGACCAATGGACGTTGGAGGGCCACCTGGGCGTTTCCGACGGCCGTGACGGCGGCAGCGGCAGCCTGACCTGGACCCAGGCGGGTGGGCGCTACGATTTCGAGTTGCGCGCACCGATCACCGGCAAGAGCTTCCGCCTGAGCGGTGGTCCGGAGGGCGCCTTGCTCGAAGGCCTCGACGGCGGCCCGCTGCGCGGCCCGGACGCCGAGGCGCTGATGCGCAAGGCGCTCGGCTGGGAAGTGCCGCTGGATGAACTGCGCGCCTGGGTGCTCGGCCTGCGTGCGGCCGGTTCGCCGGCCGAGCTGCGTTTTGGCGAGCACCAGCTGCCGTCGCTGCTGCAGCAGGACGGCTGGACGGTCGATTACCGCGCCTGGGACATGCAGCGCCAGCCGCCGCTGCCGCAGAAGGTCTTTGCCAGCCAGCCGCCCTACAAGGTGAAGCTGTCGATCGACCGCTTCCGGCTCGGCCCGGCGCCGTGTGCCGCTTGCGGGCACTGAAGCCGTGCCGGTGACGATCGCGCGCGCCACGCTGGCGCAGGTGCCGACGCTGTGCGCGATCGAGCGGTCGGCGGTGGAGCTGTTCCGTGGAAACGCCGCCTGGCCGTGCTACGCCGGCATGCCGATTCCACCCGAGTTGCTGGAACGGGCGGTCGCGCGCGGCCTGGTCTGGGTCGCGGCGGAGCAGGGCGCGCCGGTCGGTTTCGTCTGGCTCGATGACGAGCTCGGCGGCGGTGCGATCAGCGTTGCCGAGATCGACGTGTTGCCGGCGCACGGTCGCCGCGGCATCGGCGCGGCGCTGCTGGAACACGCCTGCGCCTGGGCGCAGGCCGCGGGGTACGCCCGCGTCGACCTGGGCACGCTGGCCGACGTGCCGTGGAACGCGCCGTTCTATGCACGGCACGGCTTCGGCGTGGTCGACAAGGGCGACCCGGCGTTCGCCCGTGCACGTGATCGCGACCGCGAGAACGGCTTCCCGGATGCGTTGCGTGTGTTCATGTCGCGCTCGCTGGCGGCACCCGCGCCCGATGCGTGGACGGCGTGGCCGGCACCGGCCAAGCTCAACCTGTTCCTGCGCATCGTCGGCCGCCGCGCCGACGGCTACCACGACCTGCAAACGGTGTTCCGCCTGCTCGACTGGGGCGACGAGCTGCGCCTGCGCGTGCGCGCCGATCGCGTCGTCGTGCGTGTCAACGAGGTGCCCGGCGTGCCGGTCGAGTCCGACCTGGTGGTGCGCGCGGCGCGCCTGCTGCAGGCGGAAGCGGGCGTCACGCAGGGGGTGGAGATCGCCGTGGACAAGCGCATCCCGATGGGCGGCGGCCTGGGCGGCGGCAGTTCCGATGCCGCCACTGCGCTGGTGGCGCTCAATCATCTGTGGAGCTGCGGGCTGGACGAAAACGCGCTGGCCGCGCTGGCGCATCGCCTGGGCGCCGACGTGCCGGTGTTCGTGCGCGGCCGCTCGGCCTGGGCCGAGGGTGTGGGCGAGCGGCTCACCCCGATCAGGCTGCCGCGGCGCTGGTACGTGGTGCTCGATCCGGGCGAACACGTGCCCACTGCGGCACTGTTTCAAGCGTCTGAATTGACACGAAATGCGCCGCCGGCGACAATTTCATCCTTTGCTTCCGGCGAAACGGTAGAGAACGCGTTCGAACCGGTCGCGCGCGCGCGACATCCCAAGGTGTCCGCCGCGCTGGACTGGCTCTCGCATTTCGGCCGCGCCCGGCTTTCCGGTAGCGGCGGGTGCGTGTTTCTCGAAACCGCCTCGCTCGCGCAGGCGCGCAAGGTGGTACGGCAGTGTCCTGCCGCGTTCGCGGTTCAACTGGCCGCGGGCGTGGAAGTTTCGCCCCTGCTGCAGGCGCTGGCGCGCCATCGCGGCAAGGTCGCGCCGGGGCAGCCCGCGCGGGTTTAGCAATCGACGGGCCGTCCGGATGACGGCATGTGCAACGAAATACTGGGGCGTCGCCAAGTCCGGTCAAGGCACGGGATTTTGATTCCCGCATTCGCAGGTTCGAATCCTGCCGCCCCAGCCATTGAATGGCTCTTTTCGAGGAAACCCACGTGGACACGTCCACCCCGATGCTCTTCACCGGCAATGCCCACCGCGCCCTGGCCGAGGACGTGGCGCAACGCCTCGGCGTGCCGCTGGGCAAGGCGCTGGTCGGCAAGTTCAGCGACGGCGAAGTGCAGATCGAGATCGAGGAGAACGTCCGCAAGCAGGAAGTGTTCGTGCTGCAGCCGACCGGCGCGCCGAGCGCGGAGAACCTGATCGAAATGCTCGCGCTGGTCGATGCGCTCAAGCGCGCCTCGGCCGCCACCGTCACCGCGGTGATGCCGTACTTTGGCTACGCCCGGCAGGATCGGCGCCCGCGCTCGGCGCGCGTGCCGATCACCGCCAAGCTGGTCGCCACGCTGATTGGCACTGCCGGCGTCGATCGCGTGTTGACGGTCGACCTGCATGCCGACCAGATCCAGGGGTTCTTCGACGTGCCGGTGGACAACGTCTACGCCTCGCCGATCCTGCTGGCCGACATCTGGCGCAACTACGCGATGGACGACGTCATCGTGGTCAGCCCGGACGTCGGCGGCGTGGTGCGCGCCCGCGCGATCGCCAAGCGGCTGGACGATGCCGACCTGGCGATCATCGACAAGCGCCGCCCGAAGGCCAACGTCGCCACGGTGATGAACATCATCGGCGAGGTCGACGGCAAGACCTGCGTGCTGGTCGACGACATCGTCGACACCGCCGGCACGCTGTGCGCCGCGGCCGCCGCCCTGAAGGAGCGCGGCGCGCGCAAGGTGGTCGCCTACTGCGTGCATCCGGTGCTCTCCGGCCCGGCGATCGCCAATATCGAGAACTCCCAGCTCGACCAGCTGGTGGTCACCAACACCTTGCCGCTGCGCCCCGAGGCGCAAGGCTGCAGCAAGATCCGCCAGCTCTCGGTCGCCGAGCTGCTGGCCGAGACGATCCGCCGCATCGCCTTCGGCGAGTCGGTCAGTTCGTTGTACGTGGATTGAAGCGGGGAACGGGGAACAGGGAATGGGCAACAAAAGCCGGATTGCGCCAGGCCTTCATGTTCCCCGTTGCCTGACCCCTGTTCCCCAACAATGACTTCCCTGGTCGCGGGGAAGCCACCCGTCCGCCGCGAGGCGGGCAAAACACAAACCTAGGTAGTGAAAACAATGGCCCAGATTCATGAAATCAAGGCGCAGAGCCGCAAGGACGAGGGGAAAGGTGCGAGCCGCCGCCTGCGTCACGCGGCGATGGTGCCTGCTGTCGTCTACGGTGGCACCCAGCCGCCGGAAAGCATCCAGATCGTGCACAACACCATCCTGCTCGCCGCCAAGAACGAGTGGTTCTTCTCCTCGATCCTCGACCTGAACGTCGACGGCAAGGTGCAGAAGGTGCTGGTGCGTGACTGGCAGAAGCATCCGTTCAAGCAGCAGATGCTGCACATGGACTTCCTGCGCGTGAACGAGAACGAGGCAGTGCGCATCAACGTGCCGCTGCACTTCCTCAACCAGGAAAGCTCGCCGGCAGGCAAGACCACGGGCGTGGTGATCTCGCACAACCTGACGGAAGTCGAAGTTTCCTGCCTGCCGAAGGACCTGCCCGAGCATATCGAGCTGGATCTGTCGGACCTCAAGCCGGGCGACATCGTGCATCTGTCGCAGATCAAGCTGCCGGCTGGCGTGAGCCTGCCGGCGCTGAACCTGGGTGCCGATCACGACACCGCCGTGGTCACCGCCAACGCGGTCAAGGAAGAGGCCGAGCCGGCCGCCGAGGTCGCCGCACCTGCGGCCGAAGCCAAGCCCGCCGAGAAGAAGTAAGCCCGACCGGGCCTCCCGCTGCACGCGGGAGGTCCGGCCATCGGCTCGGACATGGCTGGACTCAAGCTCATCGTCGGCCTGGGCAACCCCGGCGCCGAATACCTCAGGACCCGGCACAACGCCGGGTTCTGGCTTGTTGACGCCCTCGCTTCGGGGCAGGGCGAACGCTTCGGCTTCGACGGCAAGCTGCACGGCGAGGCCTGCCGCGTACGCATCGGCGACGCGAGCGTGTGGCTGCTCAAGCCCGCCACCTTCATGAACAAGAGCGGCATCGCGGTCGCCTCCGCGCTGCGCTACTACAAGATCGAGCCGGACGAATGCCTGCTCGCGCATGACGAGCTGGACCTGCCAGCCGGCACCGTGCGAATGAAGTTCGACGGTGGCCACGGCGGCCAGAACGGCCTGCGCGACACCATCGCGCACCTGGGTCACGGCAAGTTCCACCGCCTGCGCATCGGCATCGGCCATCCCGGCCACAAGGACAAGGTCACGCCCTGGGTGCTCGGCAAACCGTCGGCACAGGACGAAGAGGCGATCCTCGATGGCATCGCCCGCGCGCTGGACGCGCTGCCGCTGGCGGTCGCGGGCCAGTTCGACAAGGCGATGCAGCAACTTCATACGGCGGGAACGGCGAGTGGGGAACGGGGAACGTAAGGTGCCCGGCAAGCGCCGCATCATTCGCCCCCACCCGATCCACCTGTTCCCCCTTCCCCGTTCCCTGTTTCCCGGAGTCCCCCATGGGCATCAAATGCGGCATCGTCGGCCTGCCCAACGTCGGCAAGTCCACCCTGTTCAACGCGCTGACCAAGGCCGGCATCGCCGCCGCCAACTTCCCGTTCTGCACGATCGAGCCGAACGTGGGCGTGGTGCCGGTGCCGGATGAGCGCATGAATGCGCTGGCCGCCATCGTCAACCCGCAAAAGGTCGTGCCGACTGCGGTCGAGTTCGTCGACATCGCCGGGCTGGTCGCCGGCGCCTCCAAGGGCGAAGGGCTGGGCAACAAGTTCCTCGCGCATATCCGCGAAGTCGATGCGATCGCGCATGTGGTGCGCTGCTTCGAACACGGCGACATCGTGCACGTGGCCGGCAAGGTCGATCCGATCGCCGACATCGAGACCATCGACACCGAGCTGGCGCTGGCCGACCTCGATTCGGTCGACAAGGCGCTCAACCGCGCCGAGCGCGCGGCCAAGGCCAACGACAAGGAAGCGCTGGCGAAAAAGCCGGTGCTGCAGAAGCTCGCCGCCGCGCTGAACGAAGGCCGGTCCGCGCGCAGCCTGGGCCTGGACGAGGAAGAGAAGGCGCTGGTGCGCGACCTGTTCCTGCTCACCCTGAAGCCGCTGATGTACATCGCCAACGTGCGCGAGGACGGCTTCGAGAACAACCCGCACCTGGATGCCGTGCGCGCGCGCGCCGTCATCGAAGGCGCCGAAGTGGTGCCGGTATGCGCCGCGATCGAGGAGGAGATGGCCCAGCTCGAAGACGTCGACCGCGACGAGTTCCTGAAGGACCTCGGCCTTGACGAACCGGGCCTGAATCGCGTCATCCGCGCGGGCTACAAGCTGCTCAACCTGCAGACCTACTTCACCGCCGGCGTCAAGGAAGTGCGCGCCTGGACGGTCAAGAAAGGCGCCACCGCGCCACAGGCGGCCGGCGTGATCCACACCGACTTCGAGCGCGGCTTCATCCGCGCCGAGACGGTCTCCTACGATGATTTCATCCAGTACAAAGGTGAGGCCGGCGCCGCCGCGGCCGGCCGCCTGCGCAAGGAAGGCAAGGACTACATCGTCAAGGATGGCGACGTGCTGCACTTCCTGTTCAACGTCTAAAGCCCGCCCGGCCGGAACGCCACCTTTCCATCGGGGGGAGGTCGCGCGGGTCGCCGCGTAACCGGCAGATTTGCGCACCACGCCTGCGGTCTTGCCGCACACTTGGCCGGTCTGCCATCGACTGAGCCAAGTCATGCCGTCGCCCACCTTGCGCATCCGCCTGGGACACCCTGAAGACGCCCGCGCCGCCAGCTCGCTGGCGCGACGGGTGGTACGTCGCTGGATCCTGCCCGACCAGCCGCACGACGCCGGCCAGGCCTTGCTGCAGCGGCTCGGTACGCGGGCGTTGCGCGAGCGCATGCAGGGCGGTCAGCGTTTCCACCTGGCCTGGCTGGGCGAGGCGCTGGTGGGTATCGCGGCGATGCGCGACGACAGCCACCTGGTGCACTTCTTTGTCGGCACCCGCTACCAGGGGCGCGGCATCGCGCGGCGGCTGTGGCAGCAGGCGATGGAGGATGCCGTGCGACGCGCCGGCACGCGCCGCTTCACCCTCAATGCCACGCGCTGCGCGCTGCCGGTGTACCGGCACTTCGGCTTCGTCGCGACCGGTGCGGAGGCGCTTACGCCCGCCGGCATCCGGGCCACGCCCATGGCGTTCGAAACGCAGCCGGAGCACGTCGCCCGGGCATAATCGCCGCTCGCAACGCTACCCCAGGAATCACCATGCCCGGCCAGCAACATGAAGTCACCTTCCGTTTCCTCGCCCAGCCCACCGACGTCAACTTCGGCGGCAAGGTGCATGGCGGCATGGCGATGAAATGGATCGACCAGGCCGGCTACGCCTGTGCGGTCGGCTGGAGCGGCGCGTACTGCGTGACCGTGTCGGTCAGCGGGATCCAGTTCATCGCGCCGATCCTGATCGGCGACCTGGTCAGTGTGCGCGCGCGGCTGATCCATACCGGAACCAGCAGCATGCACATGGCGGTCGACGTGCTCGCGCGTGATCTGCGCAAGGGCGAACAGCGCCTGGCAACCAGCTGCGTGATGGTCTTCGTGGCGCTCGACAGCCCGGATGGCAAGCCCACGCCGGTACCGGGCTGGCACCCGCGTACCGAGGAGGACCATCGCCTGCAGGACTACGCGCGGCGGCTGATGGAACTGTCCAAGACGATGGAACAGCAGGTCGTGGCACTGCGTCCCGAGGCCGCGCCGGACGACGCCTGACGCTAGGCCGTCGGCGCCCGCCACAAGCGCCGTTCCAGCCATTGCGGGCTGGTCAACGGGCTGAGCAGGCGCGCGGCCGGCACGCTGGCGAGCAGGCGCACCAGCACCCATGCCACCGGCAACAGCACCAGCGCGGTCGCCAGTGGCGGTTCGCCCGCAGCGAGCCAGTCGAACACGCCCGCGGCGACGGCGAACTTCACCAGGAAGCCGTGCGCCAGGTAGGCCTGCAGGCTGCGTCCGCCCGCCGCCGTGGCGCCGAACGCGCGCCGCGGGACCAGCGCCAGCACTGCTGCACTGCCGACCACGCCGGCGCCCAGCCGCAACAGTCGCCACAGCGGTCCGGCCGCATCGTCCACCCCCAGCGCGGCGTAGCCGTTGCTGCCGTAGAGCCAGCGCGGATCGGGCACCGCCCCGGCCATCCATCCCAGCGCGAGCAGGGAGGCCAGTGCCAGCGCAGCGGCCAGCGGCCCGCGCAGGCGCTCGCGCCACGCCGGCGCGTACAGGTGCCCGATCACGAAGAACGGAAAGAACGACGCGGTCCGCGAGAGCGACATGCGGTAGCCGACGTCGTCCGCCCAGCCGGCTGCCAATGCCAGCAGGCAGGCCAGCACGAGCGGATGGCGCAGGCGCATGAACAGCGGCAGCAGCAATCGCCACGCGGCCAGGCTCGGCAGGTACCAGAGCAGCCAGTAGGGCGTGGTGATGCCGACCGGGCCCGGGTCCGGCCAGCCGGGCGTGCGCGCGGCCAGCGCATACAGGCCCTGGAACAGCAGGTAGGGCAGCAGCAACTGGAAAGCGATCCGCTTGAGCAGCTTCAGGTCCACTTCGGTGCGCGCCACCGCGCCAGACAGGAACGCGAACGCCGGCATGTGGAACAGGTAGAGGAAGCGGTACAGCGCATCGATCGCCGCCACGCCGCGCAGCGGTTCCAGGCAATGGCCGAACACCACCAGCGTGATCAGCGCCAGGCGCGCGTTATCTTTCCAGGGATCGCGTGCGGTAGCGCCCGGCGAGGCGGATGCGGGTCGGATGTCGATAAATTCGAAGGGTCGATGCTGCATCCAGCGGAAGCTAGCAGCGGCTTGGTGCACGGGATGTTCCGGCAGCGCCCGCGGCGCGCGGGCGGTTCAGGTTGCACTGCCATTTCAAGCCACCACGGCACCAGGCGAGGCGGCGCCACGCGGTCCATCCAGCCGCCAAGAGCGGTCAGGAACCCGGTCAACGCAATCTGTAGCGCCGGATTGGACAGCGCGCCACGGGCATCGAAACGTTCGCGCTGCAGGTACCCGTGAGGGATGCCTGCTGGATGACGCGCCCGAGCACCGAACGACCGCGTCCCGCAGTGTCGGCAGTGCTCGATTGGCTACGCTGGCAAGCCGCTGCGCCGTAGCGGCGTGAACGCAACTGATTCATCGGGCAGCGACCCGCCGCCGCTGCCAAAGCAGCACCGGCAGGCCCAGCGCGACCAGTACGCCGGCCCATAGCAGCGATTCGGCGCCGGTGCCGACCAGCGCCCACAAGGCATACGCCAGCGCACCGGCGGCGACCAGCCGGCGCCACCAGCGCGCGGCGCGCTCGATGCGCCACCAGGCCAACACGCTGACCGTGTACGGCAGCAGCGTGGTCGCGGTCGAGAGCAGGATCGAGAAGGTAAACAGCGCCACCAGCGTGCGGCTGTAGTTGGCCACGATCAGCGCGCTCGCCAGGCCACTGCTCAGCAACAGGCCGAAGGCCGGCGTGCCGCGCGCGTCCAGCTTGCCGAAGCGGGCGGGGAACAAGCCGTCCTGCGCGGCCGCCAACGGCGTTTGTCCCTGCAACAGCACCCAGCCGTTGAGCGCGCCGAAGCAGGAGATCGTGGCGACCACGGCAAGCGCGGTGCCAGCGAGCGGTCCCCACACCTGCGCGGCCGCCGTCACCATCGGTGCGGCCGAATCGCGCAATCGATCCAGCGGCAGCAGCCCGATCACCACCGTGCAGGCGAGCATGGTGGCCAGGCCCGCGATCAGCATGCCGATCACGGTGGCGCGCGGCACCGTGCGTTCCGGATCGCGCGCCACGCCGGTCGGCACGGTGGCTGCCTCGAAGCCGAGCATCGCCCACAGCGTGAGTGCGGCCACCGTGCTGGTGACGCCGAGCAGCGGCAGACCGCTGGGATTGAACGGGCGGTACGCCTGCGCATGCACCCACCCCAACCCGATCAGGCCGAACAGCACCAGCGGTACCAGCTTGAGCAGGGTGGTCAGCATCTGTACGCGTGCGGCTTCGCGCACGCCGGCCAGGTTCACCGCGGTGCAGATCCATAGCGCTCCCAATGCGCAGGCGGCCGAGCGCAGCGGTGTAATGGTGGCCGCGGGCCACAGTGCGCCAAGGCTGCCGGCGAAGGCCACCGCGATCGCCGCGTTGGCGCTCCAGGTGCAGACCCAGTAGCTCCACGCCACCACGAAGCCGACGTTGTCGCCGAACGCTCGCCGTGCGTAGCCGTAAGCGCCGCCGTGGTTGCGGATCGCACGGGCCAGCCAGGCGTACACCAGCGCCAGCAACAGCGCGCCGACCAGCGTCACTGCCCAGCCCAGCAGGCTCGCCGCGCCGTACGGTGCCAGCGCCGCCGGCAGCAGGAACACGCCCGAACCGATCATGTTGCCGACGACCAGGGCGATCAGTGCCGTCTGGCCGAGCGGTCGCGCAGTCATTCGACGCAGTATCGGTAGGAGCGCACCTTGTGCGCGACCGCGAGGCCGCAAACCTCGGGGAACCGTGCGGGCCCCCGGTCGCGCACAAGGCGCGCTCCTACAACGGAGCTGGCGGCGGAACCGCTCATGGGCGCTCGCGATAGGCGCGTCGCAGCAGCTCGTGGAAATGGTGCACGGCGTTCTCTCGCAGCGGATTCAGGCGCCCGGCTTCGTAGGAGCCCGAGGCGAGGCCGCGTTGCACGTCTTCGCAGATGGTCACGTCCTCATCCTGCACCTGGTCGCTGAACGCGACGTCGCGTTCGCGGCGGGCGTGCGCGTGTTCGCCCGCATCCGGCGCGTAGTAGAAGTCGAACTCCACGCGGCAGCGATCCACGCCCAGCGGCAGCACGCGGTTGGTCTGCAGCCGCCCGGGCAGGATGTTGAGCATGGTGTTGGGGTAGAGGAAGTAATACAGCGCTTCGCCGCTGCCATAGAGCTCGTCGCCGCTTTCCAGCGGGCTGTACTGGTACGAATACCAGGCAGCCGTTTCGGTGACGTAACTGCGGTAGTCCAGCACGCTGTTGAGCCCCGGGTGGATGTGCGGCACGTGGTAACCCTCCAGGTAGTTGTCCACGTACACCTTCCAGTTGCAGGCCACCTCCCAGCTGGCGCGGTGATGGAACTCGAAACCGGCAAGCGAACGCTCCTCGCCCAGCCGCGCATCGATGCCGGCGACGAAAGCGTCGAACGCTGGCGCATCGCCGGTGGAGACGAACACCAGCCCTTGCCAGACCTGCACGCGGACCTCCGGCAGGCGGATCGACGAGGGGTCGAAGTCCGGCGTGCGGCCCATCTCCGGCGCGCCGCGCAACACGCCGTCCAGCCCGTAGGTCCAGCCGTGGTAGCGGCAACGCAACGCAGTCGCGCCTTTGCCGTCGCAGCTGGCGACCGGCCCGGCACGGTGGCGGCAGACGTTGTGGAACGCGCGGATGGTCGCCCCGTCGCTGCGTACCACCAGCAGCGGCAGGCCGGCGATAGTGGTGACGACGTGGTCGCCTACGCCGTCGAGCTGCGACTGGTGGCACACCAGTTGCCAGCTTCTGGCGAACACCGCCGCGGCATCCAGTGCCGGCATGCGCGGGTCGGTGTAGCAGCGCGCCGAAAGCGCCAGCGCATGATCGAGCGGCTGCGCGGCAAGGACGTCGGGCGTGAGCAGGTCGGGCATGGCGGCACCTGGCATGGGTCGGGATGCGCGGCAAAGCGCACATCCCAACCTACAACATCACCTGGCGCCGTACAGCGCCTTGACGTCCTTGAGCAGCGATTGCTGGCTGTCCGGGCGGGCGTAGAACATGTGGCCGCCGGGGTAGCTCCTGACCTGCACGCGGGTTGGATCGCCCATCGGCGGCATCTGGTCGACGATCAGCACCGAGGCCATGAACGGGCAGGACAGGTCGTCCCAGCCGTGCGCGATCAACACGCGCAGGCCAGGATCATTGGCCACCGACTCGCGCAGCTGCGACACCGAACCTTCGTTGGCGTCGTCGTCCTCGTGCCACAGCTTGTTCACCTCGTAGCTGAGCGCGTTGTAGCGCCCGGAGTACTTCCAGCCCACGGTGCGGGTGACGAAGTCGACCATGGCGGTGGTGGTCGGCGCGATGATGCCGTTCAAAATCGGATCGCCGGTGCGCTGGCGCGGCGCGTAGGGGAACGGGTCCCAGGCGGTGACGTTGGAGTCGTAGCGGCTGCCCAGCTTGCCCTCGGCGCGGTAGACCTCGCGCAGGTAGGCCTGCGTTTCCAGCCGGCCGCCAGAGCGGCGCACGAACAGCGGGTCGAGCCCGGTCAGTTCGGTCACCTTCTTGATCACCCGCTCGGTCGCCTGTGGATCGGAGCGGCCGCGCATCAAATCGCTGGCGTATTCGCCGCGGGTGTACTCGACCACCTGGGCCATCGCCTCGGGGGTGAATTTGTGCTCGCGCTCGAGGTGCGCCGCAGCGATCGAGGGCAGGGTCAGCATCCACGGCAGCGGCGAGACGTTCTCGTCGTCGGAGGCGGCCGGATCGAGATAGGGCGACACCAGCACCACGCCCTTCATCGCCACGCCCAGCTGGGTCTGCAGGTAGTCGGTGATGCGCGGGCCGCGGAAGCCGCCGTAGCTTTCGCCGACCAGGTACTTGGGCGACTGCAGGCGGCCGTTCTCGACCAGCCAGTCGTAGACGATGCGCGAGAGGTACTTGATGTCGTTATCGGTGCTGTAGAACAGCTCGGTGGCCTTTTTGTCGTCCACCAGCGCGCGGCTGAAGCCGGTGCCGACTGGGTCGATGAACACCAGGTCGGTGAACGGCAGCCAGCTGCCGGGGTTGTCGTGCAGGGTGGCCGGGTCGGAGGGGTTGTCACCCTCGACGCCGAAGTTCACCCGCTTGGGGCCGATCGCACCGAGGTTGAGGTAAACCGACGAGGCGCCCGGCCCGCCGTTGAGCGCGAACGTCACCGGGCGCTCTTTGCCGTCCATGGTGTAGGCGGTGAACATCACCTCGGCGACCACGTTGCCCTTTTCGTCGCGCACCGGCAGCGAGCCGACGGTGACGGTGTACTTGAGCGTGCGGCCGTCGATCTGCACGCTCTGCTGCACGTGCGCGTCGGCGGGGAAGGGCGGCAGGTGGTAGTCGGCGTGGCCGGCGTCGGCGGCAGGTTTGTGGGCGTCGGCGGCAAATGCGGGGGCGGCGAGGCCGGCCAGCAGCGAGGCGGCCAGCAGGGTGGCTTGCAGGGTCTTGCGCACGGTGGGTATTCCCCTGGGACGAAACCACCAGCCTAGCGAGCGCTGGCCTGCTGCGACTGTGCCCAAAGGCATGGAGCCCGCTTCCGAGCCTGCCCTTGTAGGAGCCCGCTCGCGGGCGATGCTCCTGCTCTGATGTTGAAAGAAAGAGGCATCGCCAGCGAGCGGGCTCCTACAAAGGGCCACGGCGTCAGGCCGGCAGCGCGACCAGCTGGTCCTGCACCTGGTTGATCGAATCGCGGATGCGCTTGCTGAACACCGAATCGGCATGGTGGATGAGCAGCAGCCGCTCGGTGGCGCGGGTCATCGCCACGTAGAGCAGCCGCGCCTCTTCGGCCTCGTCCTTGCCTTCCCTGGGCAGCGAGCCCAGTCCCGGAATGATCACGAACGGAAACTCCAGCCCCTTGCTCGAGTGCATGGTGACCAGCTTGACCGTCTCGCCGACGGCGAACAGCGTGGCCTTGCCGCGGTCGTCGGCGAGCCGGCTGGGGATGTCCTCGCGCTTCAGCGCCTCGTGCAGCTTCTCCCCCTCCCACGGGTTGCGGAAGATCACCGCCATGTCCGACCACGGCCGGCCGCGTGCCTGTTCGTCGCGCAGCTGGGCGATCAGCACGGTGAGCTGGGCGGCGGCGGTGTCGACGCGGATCAGCTCCGGTACCGGGCCGCGACGGCCGGCGCTTTCCGGGGCGATCAGCGGCACGCCGTCGTCATCGTCGGCGCGCGCATCGAGCAGTTCGTTGGCGAAGCCGCGCGCCACCGCCAGGATCTCCAGCGTGTTGCGGTAGTTGAGCTTGAGGATGGTGGTGCGGCCCTGCGCCTGCACGCCCAGGCTCTTCCAGCTGACCTTGCGCCGGTCGGCCTTGCCGTAGATGTTCTGCGCGTCGTCGTAGAGCACCAGCAGCGAGTTGGTGGCCGGGTCGATCATCTGCACGATCAGCTTGTACCAGTCCGGCTCGAAATCGTGGCCTTCGTCGATCAGCACCGCGCCGTACTGGAAACGCGGAATCTGCCCGCGGTCGACCCCGTCGATCACCCGCTCGACCATCTGTGCGAAGAAATCGCCGGCGCCTTTCGCCGGCAGCTCCACGTGGTAGGCCGTGAGCATCTTGTGGCACCACTTGTGGAAGTTGTAGACCTGTACCTTGTCGGCCAGGCCGCGCTCGCCGATCAGCTGTTCCAGCCGCGCGGCCAGGGTCTTGTTGTAGCAAAGCACCAGGATCGGCCGGCTCAGCGCCCGCGCCAGCTGCATCGCGCGGAAGCCCAGAATCATTGTCTTGCCGGAGCCGGCGACGCCGTGGATGATCCGGTGCTCGTCACCGAGCGAACGCGCCAACTGCTCCTGCTGCGCGTCCATCACCTTGACCAGCTCCGGAATCTGCAGCGGGCGCACCGCCGCCTCGGTCGGACCGAACAGGCCGAACTGGCCGCTGCCGGCCTCCACCCGCAACTCGGGGAACAGGTGCCAGCGCACGCGGTCGATCTGCGGCAGGGTCAGCGCCACCGGGAACACCTGCGGGAACATCGCCCACAGCCGTTCCTGGAAATCCTCCGACTCCACCGCCTCGTAGAACTCGTCGCGGCAGATCGCCAGGTGCGCCGGGATCACCGCGTCCAACCCACCCTCCTCGAACTGCTTGCGGCTGATGTTCGCGAGCACCACGCCCCAGGCCCAGGGCATGATGATCTTGCCGGCATGGCGATGACCGACGGGGAAACGCAGCGCCGGATCGCGCTCCAGCACCACGCCGATCTCCAGCGCATAGGCGCGCGCCTGCAGCAACGGATGGTTCTCCTTGACCAGCCCGCGCTCGGTGGCGAGGGTGAACTGGGTGCTGTCGGCGTGCTGGATGGTCTCGGCCTTCCAGTCCTTGACCTCCAGCACCAGCAGGCCGCGGCGCGGATGGAACACGACGAAGTCCGGGCGGCGCTGCTTCAGGCCCACCGGCACGTCGTACCAGAGCAGGTAGTCGTCCTCCAGTTTCTGTTCCAGCCGCTCGGAGAAGCGTTTCTCGCCCGCGGTCATGCGCGGCAGGCAGCTGTTGCGGCTGGGAATCTGGGTGGCCATCGGACATCCGTTGGGGATTTTGTGGAAAGTAGCGGACTTGCGCGGGCTGTCAACGCTAAAGTCACGCCAGCGCGGGCCGATATGACAGGCGACGACCAGGCCCGTGTGTCACGGGCAGCCGCGAATTACCGCGGCGGTTCGCGGTCGTGAGGTTGGGGCGGGAGAGCCCGGCATGCCGATGCATATCGAAACGCTGTCGCTGATCACCGCCATTCAGTCACTTGCGCTGGCGGCGATGCTGTGGGCCGGTACGCAGGGCAACCCCGGTCCCGCGCGCACTGCCTTGCGGCTGCGCGCCGCCGCGCTCGCCATCGAATCGGCCGGCTGGACCATGCTGGCGGCGCAGGCCTGGCTGCATCCGGCGCAACTGCTGCTCGGTGGCAATGCGCTCAACCTGCTGGCGCAGGGCATGGCGGTGGTCGCCTTGCGCATGTTGCTGCGCGACTCGCTGTGTTGGCGCTGGGCACTGGCGGTCGGTGTGATCGGCTGGCTGGGCGTGGGTTGGTTCGGCGTGGTGCAGCCGGATTACCGGCTACGCGTGCTGTGGGGTTCGGCGGCGATCCTTGCCTACATTGGCCTGCGCATCCAGGCGCTACTGCATGGCGGGCCCCGGCGCGGTTCGCGCGCGCGCGCGGTGCTGCTGGTGCTGTGTGCGTTATCGGCGCTGCTACTGGTGTGGCGCAATGGCGAGCTGTGGTTCGACCTGCAGCCGCCGGCCGACATCATCCAGCCGGCCACCGTCAATTACCTCTACGTGCTGCTGTCGGGCATGCAGCCGCTGTTCCTGAGCATCGGCTTCCTGCTGCTCTACAACGAGACGCTGCAGCGCGAACTGCACCAGCTGGCGCGAGTGGACTCGCTCACCGGCGTGAAGAACCGCCTGGCGCTGACCGAAACGGCCACCCAGCTGCTCGCCCAGGCCAGCCGGTCGCATCGCACGCTGGGCGTGCTGATGATCGATGCCGATCATTTCAAGGACATCAACGACCGCTTCGGCCACGGCGGCGGCGACAAGGTGCTGCTGGCGCTGGTCGACAGCATCCGCGGCACGCTCCGGGCGGGCAACGTGATCGGCCGGGTCGGCGGCGAAGAGTTCGTGGTGCTCGCGCCCGATACCGGTATCGAGCAGGCGCTGGTGCTGGCCGAGCGCATCCGCGAGACGGTCGAATCCACGCCCTTGATGGTCGACGGGCACCTGTTGCAGCTGACCGTTTCGGTGGGTGCGACGGTCGCCCAGCCGGGCGAACGCGACGTACCACGGCTGTTGCAGCGCGCGGACGGAGCGCTCTACGCGGCCAAGCGCGCCGGCCGCAACCGGGTAATGGCGGCCGGCGTAGAGCTGGGGGCCAGGCCACCGACCCACGCACCATTTCCCGCGGCGGATTCCCTGTAGGAACGCGCTCGCGGGCAAGGTTTTTCTGTGCCGCCCCCGAACATCGTCCGCGAGCG
>Ga0308175_100001258_pt1 | contig 17100 bp, 15 predicted proteins | sample PhyCR1_3_FD_203893 | JGI IMG/M metagenome (GOLD analysis project Ga0308175, IMG submission 203893) | Soil microbial communities from UC Gill Tract Community Farm, Albany, California, United States - DLSLS.C.R1 | ecosystem: Environmental > Terrestrial > Soil > Agricultural land | place: USA...
TTGCATTGGGATAGGGCCTAACGCCCGCCATAGTGGCCCACTCCGGACGGCCCTCAGGGGGTTTCGGGGCAAGAGGCCGCCAAGGAGGTGCAAGGGGATGCCCAGGGCGACGTTCTGCTCGAACTGGCGCTTGAGAGGCGGGAGTTGAGTTCGAATAAGACTACCCGTACGGATGGTTCCCCGGAAAGTTCCCGATGCGGGTGGGGGAGTTGTGAATGACCTGTCCGTGACCGGTGGTCCGATCGTGATGATCTCAGTGGACGCGGGACGCCGTCCGGACCTGAGAGAGCCTCAGGCGGCAACGGTGGCGGTGAGTTCGGCGATCCGGTCGCTGTCACGGGCGCGCGGGCAGGTGGCGCAGGTGTCCTCGGGGCGCACGGTGTAGAACATGCAGCAGCTCGCCCGGTCCCGGGTGGCCAGCGGCTCGCCGCCCGGCCCGGTCAGTACGCGGAACCCCGCCGAGCCGGCGTACGGCCGCGTCGCCCCCGGCAGCAGCAGCTCCAGCTCCCGCACGGCCCGCCGCTCCTCGTCCGCGCCGAACCGGCGGGCGACGTACCACAGGCCCTCCACGACCTCGTCGGTCGCCATGCCCCACAGGGCGCGCCCGCGCCGCCGCATCCGCGGTCCGAAGGCGGCGAGCACCGGCTCCAGGTGCTCGGCGACGGCCGCGCGCACCTCGGCCCGCAGCGCCTCCTCGTCCGGCACGACGACCGCGCCGGGCAGCGCGGCCGCCGGATCGCCCGGCAGGCAGGAGAAGGAAGCGGGGCGGACGGCCATGCGGCCGGCCGCGCGGTCGCAGGAGACAGCCGTCACGGGCAGCCGGGGCACCCGGCGGTGCAGGAACCACGGGACGGTGATCAGCAGACAGGCCGGCCAGGCGTAGCGGTGCAGGCCGAAGCTCGCGACGACGTCCGGGCGGGCCCGCCGGCCGTAGTCCCGCAGCACCTGGGCCTCGTCCCGGGCGAGGAAGGCGTCGAGCCGGTCCCCGCCCTCGGCGAGCCCGGCGGCGCCGACCCAGCCGCCGCCCTCGGGCAGCGCCCGCGCCGGGTCCGGCTCGGTGACCGTCAGTCCCGGGTAGGCCTCGGTGAGGCGGGCGTACGCGGCGGTGAACGGCGAGGCCGTAGCGGGCATGGCGGTGTCACCGGACCTTGATCGCGGGCTGAGTGCAAAGGTAAGCCTAACCTTATCCATCCTCCGGGAAATTTGAAGAGCCGCCCCATGCGCCTATGGTGCTTGACGGACAAGTGACAACCCGCCGTTAGTGACCCCAAGTGCCGACAAGCCGGAGGAGGCCCCGTGAAGCAGGGTGTGCAGGGCTCCGCCGACCCGTTCGGCGAGGCCCGGGCCCCGGCGCGGGAGCGCGCGGCCGAGCCGGCCGGCCAACGGGACACCGGCCTGCCCGGGGCGCGGGGCGAGCACACCCACGGTGAGCGTCCCATCCCGCGGCCCAGGGCCACCGTGCAGCGCTCCTCGGTGCGCGGGCAGATCCTCGACGCGCTGCGGACGGCCCTGGTGGCGGGCGAGCTGAGACCGGGCGAGGTCTACTCGGCGCCGGCCCTCGGCGAGCGCTTCGGGGTGTCGGCGACACCGGTGCGCGAGGCCATGCAGCAGCTCGCCCTCGAGGGCGCCGTCGAGGTCGTGCCCAACCGGGGGTTCCGGGTCATGGAGCGGGGTGCCCGGGAGCTGGCCGAGCTCGCCGAGGTGCGGGCGCTGCTGGAGGTGCCGGTGATGCTGCGGCTGGCCCGTACGGTGCCCGCCGAGCGCTGGGCCGAGCTGCGGCCGCTGGCCGAGGACACGGTGCGCGCCGCGTCCTCCGGCTGCCCCGCGACGTACGCGGAGTCCGACCGCTCCTTCCACCGGGCGGTGCTGTCCCTCGCGGGCAACGCGCAGCTCGTGCGGACGGCGGAGGACCTCCACCGGCGCTCCCAGTGGCCGCTGGTCGGCGGCCCGGTCCGGCACGGCCGCGCCGACCTCGTGGCCGACGCCGCCGAGCACACGGCACTGCTGGACGCGCTGATCGCCCGCGACTTCGACGTGGTGCGGGACCTGGTCGGCGACCACTTCGCGGGCGCCGCCTGACACTGGGCGGAACACCCCACGGGTGCCGCCCGGCCGTGGACGGAGCGGGCCGCCCCGCGCCGCCCCGGGGTACGGGTCAGGAACCGTCCCGTTCGCCGTGCGCGCTCTTGGAGTAGGCGTCGTGCCAGGCGGCCTTCGCGCCGGAGTCGCCGATGCGGTACACGTCCACCACGGCTCCGGCCGCCACCGCCAGGGACAGCACCGACACGACGACGCGCAGCGGCAGCGAGGTGAGCCAGGTGGGCCGCGCCGCGCCGCCGCCGTCCTGGCCCTCCCGCCTCGGACCGCGTGCCGCCCACCACACGACCGCCGCCAGGACGAACAGGCCCAGCGCCCACGGCAGCAGTCCGTCGCCCAGCTCGGTGTGCCGCCGTACCAGAGCGTCGTCGTCGACGTGCCGCTCCAGCCACTCACCGGCCTGCGTGGCCAGCGGGACGCTGACCAGGGCCACGAGGGCGAGCGAGGGCAGCAGCACGCCCAGCCGCCGGGCGGCCCGCGGCCACACCGCGCCGGCCACCAGGGCCAGCGCGGTCAGCGGTATCAGTACGACGACTATGTGGACCAGCAGGACATGGGCCGGCAGGCCGTTGACCAGACTCATCGAGCACTCCTGAGGGGGTCGGGGCGCGTCACACTGGCACAGCAACCTCTCAGTCGGCTCTGAGGCGGCCCTCAGGCGGTCGCGGCACCCGGCGCCGGCGTGGCCAACTGCCGGGCCAGCCAGGTCGGGACGCCGCCCAGCAGCCGGAACAGCCGCCGGGCCTCCTCCCGCAGCCGTGAGGCCTCCGGCTCCGACTCCGCGTCCGCCAGGGAGGCCAGCGCGGGGGCCGTGCCCACCAGGTAGCCCAGCTCCTCGCGGATCCGCAGCGACTCGGCGAAGCCGTGCCGGGCCTCAGCCAGCTCCCCCTCGCGCAGGGCGAGCCCGGCGAGGTGGCGCCAGGTGAAGGACAGCAGCAGCGGATCGGCGTGCGCCGTGGCGCCCGCGTGGGCGCGGCGGTAGGCCGCACGCGCCGCCTGCGGGGAGTGGGCCAGGTTCTCCGCCAGCAGCCCCCGCCGGAAGTCCAGCAGCGCCCGCCCCACGGCGCCCGGCGGGATCAGCGCCGCCGCCCGCCCCAGCGCGGACCGCGCCTCGTCCGCCCGGTCCCGTACGCCGTGCAGCGTGGCCGCGTAGGCGAGTTGGCCGCGTTCGCAGGCGGCCGCCCCGCGCTCCTCGTCGGTGTGCGCCTGCGCCTCCGCCGTGCGCAGCGCGTCCTCCGCCTCGGCCCAGCCCCGCTCGGTGTACAGGCACCGCTCGACCAGCAGCGAGGTCCGCTGCAGGGCCGCGGCCGGGGTGTCCGCCGGCAGCATGGCCGCCGCGTCGGCCCAGCAGGCCCGCGAGCGCAACCGCCATACCGCGGTCTGGAGAGGATCGTCACCGGCGGTCGTTCCATTACCAGACATGGCGGAATGCGCCACGTTGCCCTCCCCGAGCACGCCGTCGAGCTGTTGAGTGGTGGCGGCATTCCAGCACCAATCATGGGGCTGGGCCAAGGGGATGGGTGAAAAAATTCACAAAGTCGGGGGATCTTGGCGTGACTTGGCCGGACCCTGTCACGCCCCTGTCGCCTCAGCTCATCCGCAGCGCCAGGAAGAAGTCCAGCTTGTCCTCCAGGCGCGACAGGTCCCGTCCCGTCAACTGCTCGATCCGCCCGACCCGGTAGCGCAGTGTGTTGACGTGCAGGTGGAGCCGGGTGGCGCAGCGGGTCCAGGAGCCGTCGCAGTCGAGGAACGCCGCCAGGGTCGGGATCAGCTCGGCGCGGTGGCGGCGGTCGTAGTCGGTCAGCGGGTCCAGCAGGCGCGCCGTGAAGGCGCGGCGGACGTCGTCCGGGACGAACGGCAGCAGCAGCACGTGCGAGGCCAGCTCCTGGTGCCCGGCCGCGCAGACCCGGCCCGGGCGGGCCGCGGCGACCCGGCGGGCATGCCGGGCCTCCTCCAGCGCGCCGCGCAGGCCCTCCGCCGAGTGCACGGCGGCGCTGACACCGAGGGTGAGCCGCCCGTCGTCGGCCAGGCCCGCCGACAGCGGCTCCCGTACCGCCCGCAGCAGCGCGTCGGCGAGCAGGCCGGTCTCGGAGCCGTCCTGGTCGGCGGAGACCGCCGGGAGCGGCACCAGGGCGATCGCCTCGTCCCCGGTGTGGGCGACGGCGATCCGGTCCGAGGGCTCGGGGCCGGTGGCCAGCGGGTCCACCAGGACCTCCTCCAGCAGCGACTGGGCGACCGGGCCGCCCTCCACCGCTCCGCCGTCCCACTCGACCCGGGCCACGACCACCTGCCAGTGCGGGGCCGCCCCGAGCCCGGGCAGCAGCACCGGCGCGGCCACCCGCAGCCGCGCGGCGATCTCGGCGGGCGCGGCACCGGTCTGCACCAGCTCCAGCACCTCCTGCGCGAGCCGGCGCCGCACCGTGCGCGCCGCGTCCCGCCGGTCGCGCTCGACGGCGATCAGCTGGGTGACGCCCTGGAGCAGGTCGAGGCGCTCCTCGGGCCAGTCCCCGGCGTCCGCCTCGACCGCGAGCAGCCAGTCCGACAGGACCGTCTCGCGCATGTCGCGGGCGGCCTGCGGGGAGCGCCCGGAGGAGCGGATGGGGAAGAGGGAGAAGGTGCTGCCGTCCAGCGAGACCCGGTGCGGGCCGCGCCGGCCGGAGCGGGCGGCGGCCAGGTGCTCGGCGGCGAGCCGCGCGCAGGTCTCGGCCGGCAGCTCTGGACCCGCGACCTTCGAGCCGGCGATCAGCCGGCCGGTGGGGGAGAGCACCCAGGCGCGCAGGTCGAGGTCGGTGCCGAGCAGGTCGAGGACCACGTCGGGGCCGCCGCCCGCCGGGCCCGAGGTCATCATCCGCCGGTGCCGGTCCACCACGGCCGCCAGGTCACCGGCCCGCTCCCCGGAGACCTGCCGCACCACGTGCTCGGTGACCGTCGCGAACGCCACCGACTCGTGCACCGCGAACAGCGGCAGCCGGTGCCGCGCGCAGGCCAGCACCAGGTCCTCCGGCACATCGCCCAGCTCGGCCTCGCCGGCCGCCAGCGCCGCCACCCCGGCCTGCACCAGGATCCGTACGAAGGGCTCGGAGTCCCCGGCGTCGCGGCGCCAGGCCAGGCCGGTCAGCACCAGCTCGCCACCGGACAGATAGCGGCTCGGATCGCGCAGGTCGGTGGTCATGACCCCGCGTACGGAGCGGTCCAGCTCGTCCTCGCCGCCGAGCAGCCGCAGCCCCAGCGCATCGGTGTCCAGCAGTGCGCGCAGCCGCATCTCGTCGCCGCCGTTCTGTGTCTCGAAATCTACGATGAATCCTGGTGGGGACCCGTGACGGGCCCGGAACACGGGTGCCAGGGCCGTACGGCGGGGCCGCCGGGCCGTCACCAGGGTTTCCCTGGGAAAACCGCGAGGTTACCGATGGCCTCCGTTCATACGAATCTACAAGATGCCCGTCGTGGCCAGCCAACTCCTTCATGGTTTCGGTGACTGACCCCGCCGGAGTACGGGGCGGTGTACTGAGCCCACTCCGCGTAAAGAGCACATGAACGAGCCGGACCCGCCGCACCCGGATTGGCTCGATCCGTACGACTCACGAGACGAAGAAGAGAGCCGGTCATGGACTTCCTTCGCCCTGCCAGCTGGGAGGAGGCGCTCGCCGCGAAGGCCGAGCACCCCACCGCTGTGCCGATTGCGGGTGGCACCGATGTGATGGTCGAGATCAACTTCGACCACCGCCGGCCCGAGTACCTGCTCGACCTGAACCGCGTCGGTGACCTCTACGAGTGGGAGGTCGGCGAGGACACCGTCCGGCTGGGCGCTTCGGTCCCCTACGCGAAGATCATGGAGAATCTCCGTGCCGAGCTGCCGGGCCTCGCGCTCGCCTCGCACACGGTCGCCTCCCCGCAGATCCGCAACCGCGGCGGCGTCGGCGGCAACCTCGGCACGGCCTCGCCCGCCGGAGACGCCCACCCCGCCCTGCTCGCGGCCGGCGCGGACGTCGAGGTGGAGTCGGCGGCCCGCGGCACCCGCCTCATCCCGATCGACGCGTTCTACACCGGCGTCAAGCGCAACGCCCTCCAGCCCGACGAGCTGATCCGCGCGGTGCACATCGAGAAGGCGGACGGCCCGCAGCAGTACTCCAAGGTCGGCACCCGCAACGCCATGGTGATCGCCGTGTGCGCCTTCGGCCTCGCCCTGCACCCCGGGACCCGCACCGTGCGCACCGGCATCGGATCCGCCGCGCCCACACCGGTCCGGGCCAAGGCCGCCGAGGAGTTCCTGAACGCGGCCCTGGAGGAGGGCGGCTTCTGGGACAACGGAAAGATCGTCACCCCGTCGGTCGCCAAGCGGTTCGCGGAACTGTGCTCCGGCGCCTGCAACCCGATCGACGACGTCCGGGGCACCGCGAGCTACCGCCGGCACGCGGTCGGCGTCATGGCCCGCCGGACGCTCACCTGGACCTGCGAGTCGTACCGCGGCGCCCGCCGCACCACCGAGGGAGCTGCGTGATGCGCGTCAACTTCACCGTCAACGGACGCCCGCAGGAGGCCGACGACGTCTGGGAGGGCGAGTCCCTGCTGTACGTGCTGCGCGAGCGCCTCGGCCTGCCCGGCTCCAAGAACGCCTGTGAACAGGGCGAGTGCGGCTCCTGCACCGTGCGCCTGGACGGCGTGCCGGTGTGTTCCTGCCTGGTCGCGGCCGGCCAGGCCGAGGGCCGCGAGGTGGTGACCGTCGAGGGCCTCGCGGACTACGCCAGGCAGCGCTCCTGCGGCGACTCCGGCTCGTGCGGCACCTCCCTGGACGAGACCAGGGGCTGGCAGGCCGCGGGCGCCGACTCGCAGACCGGCGAGGGCACCGAACTCAGCCCCGTCCAGCAGGCGTTCATCGACGCCGGTGCCGTCCAGTGCGGCTTCTGCACCCCGGGCCTGCTGGTCGCCGCCGACGAGATGCTGGAGCACAACCCCGACCCGAGCGACGCGGACATCCGCGAGGCCCTGTCCGGCAACCTGTGCCGCTGCACCGGCTACGAGAAGATCATGGACGCGGTCCGCCTGGCCGCCGCCCGTCAGTCCGAGGGGGTCTGAGATGCCGACGAACGGCGCGCCTACGAAGATCACGCAGGGCTCGCAGACCCGGGGCGGCGTCGGTGAGTCCACCCTCCGCCCGGACGGCACCCTGAAGGTCACCGGCGAGTTCGCGTACTCGTCAGACATGTGGCACGAGGACATGCTGTGGGGCCAGATCCTGCGGTCCACCGTCGCGCACGCCGAGATCGTGTCCATCGACACCTCCGAGGCCCTCGCCCTGCCCGGCGTGTACGCGGTCATGACCTACGACGACCTGCCCACCGCGGTGCGGAACTACGGCCTGGAGATCCAGGACACCCCCGTCCTCGCCCACGGCAAGGTGCGCCACCACGGGGAGCCGGTCGCCATCGTCGCCGCCGACCACCCGGAGACCGCCCGCCGCGCCGCAGCCAAGATCAAGGTCGAGTACCGGGAACTGCCGGTCATCACCGACGAGGCCGCCGCGACCGCCCCGGACGCGATCCTCGTGCACGAGAACCGCGACGACCACCACTTCGGCCACGTCCCGCACCCGAACGTCGTCCACCGCCAGCCGATCGTGCGCGGCGACGTGGCGGCGGCACGCGAGCGGGCCGACGTCATCGTCGAGGGCGAGTACACCTTCGGCATGCAGGACCAGGCCTTCCTCGGCCCCGAGTCCGGTCTCGCGGTGCCCGAGGAGGACGGCGGCGTCCACCTCTACATCGCCACCCAGTGGCTCCACTCCGACCTCCGCCAGATGGCGCCCGTCCTCGGCCTGCCCGAGGACAAGGTGCGGATGACGCTGGCCGGCGTGGGCGGCGCCTTCGGCGGCCGCGAGGACCTGTCGATGCAGATCCACGCCTGCCTGCTGGCGCTGCGCACCCGCAAGCCGGTGAAGATCGTCTACAACCGGTTCGAGTCCTTCTTCGGGCACGTCCACCGCCACCCGGCCAAGCTCCACTACGAGCACGGGGCCACGCGCGACGGCAAGCTGACCCACCTGAAGTGCCGGATCGTGCTGGACGGCGGCGCCTACGCCTCCGCCTCCCCGGCCGTCGTCGGCAACGCCGCCTCGCTCAGCGTCGGGCCGTACGTCGTCGACGACGTCGACATCGAGGCCATCGCCCTCTACACCAACAACCCGCCCTGCGGCGCCATGCGCGGCTTCGGCGCGGTCCAGGCGTGCTTCGCCTACGAGGCGCAGATGGACAAGGTGGCCAAGGAACTCGGCATGGACCCGGTGGAGTTCCGGCAGCTCAACGCGATGGAACAGGGCACCCTCATGCCGACCGGGCAGCCCGTCGACTCCCCGGCCCCGGTCGCCGAACTGCTGCGCCGGGTCAGGGCGATGCCACTGCCGCCCGAGCGCCAGTGGGAGTCCAGCGAGGGCGCCGACGTACGCCAGTTGCCCGGCGGTCTGTCCAACACCACGCACGGCGAGGGCGTCGTACGCGGCGTCGGCTACGCCGTCGGCATCAAGAACGTCGGCTTCTCCGAGGGCTTCGACGACTACTCCACCGCCCGCGTCCGGATGGAGGTGATCGCCGGCGAGCCGGTGGCCACCGTGCACACCGCGATGGCGGAGGTCGGCCAGGGCGGTGTCACCGTCCACGCGCAGATCGCCCGCACCGAGCTGGGCGTCAGCCAGGTGACCATCCATCCGGCCGACACCCAGGTGGGCAGCGCCGGTTCGACCTCGGCCTCCCGGCAGACCTACGTCACCGGCGGCGCCGTGAAGAACGCCTGCGAACTGGTCCGCGAGAAGGTCCTGGAGACCGGGCGCCGCAAGTTCGGCTCCTACCACCCGGCCTGGGCCACGGCCGAACTCCTGCTGGAGGGCGGCAAGGTGGTCACCGACGCGGGCGAGGTCCTCGGCGACCTGGTCGACGTCCTGGAGGACGAGGCGGTGGAGATCGAGGCGGAGTGGCGGCACCGGCCGACCGAGCCCTTCGACCTGCGCACCGGCCAGGGCAACGGGCACGTCCAGTACTCCTTCGCCGCGCACCGCGCCGTCGTCGAGGTCGACACCGAGCTCGGCCTGGTCAAGGTCGTCGAACTGGCCTGTGCCCAGGACGTCGGCAAGGCGCTCAACCCGCTCTCCGTCGTCGGCCAGATCCAGGGCGGCACGACGCAGGGGCTGGGGGTCGCGGTGATGGAGGAGATCGTCGTCGACCCGAAGACGGCGAAGGTCAGGAACCCCTCCTTCACGGACTACCTGATCCCCACGATCCTCGACACGCCGACCATCCCCGTCGACGTGCTCGAACTCGCCGACGACCACGCCCCGTACGGGCTCCGTGGCATCGGCGAAGCCCCGACCCTGTCGTCCACCCCGGCCGTCCTCGCGGCGATCCGGAACGCGACCGGACTGGAGCTGAACCGCACACCGGTCCGCCCGGAACACCTCACGGGCACCGCGTAAAGACGGCCGCCGTCGCGTCGCGACGCCGTCGCGACGCCGGCACCCCGGCGCCGGGCAACGCCCGACCCACGGCCGTCCCGGCGCCGGTCAGCAAGTACCACGTTCGTCTCGGGCCGTCCCCCGGGCCGTCCAATCCCAAATCCCGCCTGCCGCCCCACGGCAGCCGGGTGCCCCTGTGAACCTTGGGAGTTGGCCCATGACCCAGCAGTCAGTGGAGCCCAGGACCACAGCCGAAGACGCGGGCGAAGGCGCCCGCGTCCCGGCCGGCAGGTCCTGGCTCGACCGGTACTTCCACATAAGCGGCAGAGGATCCACGGTCGCGCGTGAGGTGCGCGGCGGCGTCACCACCTTCATGGCGATGGCGTACATCCTCCTGCTCAACCCCCTGATCCTGTCCGGCAAGGACGCGGCCGGGGACACCCTCGGCCAGAAGGCCCTGATCACCGCGACCGCGTTCGCCGCGGCCCTCACCACGCTGCTGATGGGCTTCGTCGGCAAGGTGCCCCTCGCGCTCGCGGCCGGCCTGTCGGTCTCCGGCGTCCTGTCCTCGCAGGTCGCCCCCCACATGACCTGGCCGCAGGCCATGGGCATGTGCGTGCTGTACGGCGTCGTCATCATGCTGCTGGTCGTCACCGGCCTGCGCGAGATGATCATGAACGCGATCCCGCTCGCGCTCAAGCACGGCATCACCATGGGCATCGGCCTGTTCATCGCCCTCATCGGCTTCTACAAGGCCGGCTTCGTGCACCAGGGCAAGGCCACCCCGGTGAGCCTCGGCCCCGCCGGTGAACTCGCCGGCTGGCCGGTCCTGCTCTTCGCCGGCACCCTGCTGCTGATCTTCATGCTGCAGGCCCGGAACGTCCCCGGCGCCATCCTCGTCGGCATCGTCTCCGGCACGGTCGTCGCCGCCGCACTCAACGGCCTCGGCGTGATCGGCCCCGAGCAGTGGGCGGGCGGCGCGCCCGCACTGCACGGCAGCGCGATCTCGATGCCCGACTTCTCGCTCTTCGGGCATGTGGAGTTCGGCGGCTGGGGCCAGGTCGGCGCGATGACCGTCGGCATGATCGTCTTCACCCTGGTCCTGGCCGGCTTCTTCGACGCGATGGCCACCATCATCGGCGTCGGCACCGAGGCCGGGCTCGCCGACGACAAGGGCCGGATGCCCGGCCTGTCCAAGGCGCTGTTCATCGACGGCGCCGGCGGTGCGATCGGCGGCGTGGCGGGCGGCTCCGGCCAGACGGTGTTCATCGAGTCGGCCACCGGGGTCGGCGAGGGCGCCCGCACGGGTCTGGCCTCGGTCGTCACCGGACTGTTCTTCGCCGCCTGCCTGTTCTTCACCCCGCTGACCGCGATCGTGCCGCAGGAGGTCGCCTCCGCCGCCCTGGTGGTCATCGGCGCCATGATGCTGATGAACGCCCGGCACGTGGACTGGGCCGACCGCGCCACCGCGATCCCGGTCTTCCTGACCGTCGTCCTGATGCCGTTCACGTACACCATCACCACCGGTGTCGCCGCGGGCGTCATCTCCTACACGGCCATCAAGACCGCCCAGGGCAGGGCCCGCGAGATCGGGGCCTTCATGTGGGGGCTGACGGTCGTCTTCCTGGTCTACTTCGCCCTCCACCCGATCGAGGGCTGGCTGGGCGTGCACTAGCCCCGTCAACGCCGCCGCACCACAACCCCGTCAGGAGACCGAGAGATGCTGGACATCGCCGAGGAGCTGAACCGGTGGGTCGAGCAGGGCCGTGACTTCGCCGTCGCCACCGTGGTGGCCGTCGGCGGCAGCGCCCCGCGGCAGCCGGGCGCCGCCCTCGCGGTGGACGCCGACGGCACGGCCGTCGGCTCGGTCTCCGGCGGGTGCGTGGAGGGCGCCGTGTACGAGCTGTGCCGGCAGGCGCTCGAGGACGGGGAGACCGTCCTGGAGCGCTTCGGGTACAGCGACGAGGACGCCTTCGCCGTCGGCCTGACCTGCGGCGGCGTCATCGACATCCTCGTCACGCCGGTCCGGGCGGACGATCCCGCCCGGCCGGTGTTCGCGGCCGCGCTCGCCGCCGCCGCACGAGGCGAGGCGGCGGCGGTCGCCCGGATCGCCGAGGGCCCGGCCGGACTGCGCGGCCGCGCCCTGCTGGTCCGCCCCGACGGCTCCCACGACGGCGGCTTCGGGGCCCATCCCGAACTCGACCGCACGGTGGCCGCCGAGGCCGGCGCCTTCCTGGACGCGGGCCGCACCGGCACCCTGGAGATCGGCGCGCAGGGCTCGCGCTGCGGCGCCCCGCTCACGGTCCTGGTGGAGTCCTCGGTCCCCGCGCCCCGGATGATCGTCTTCGGCGCGATCGACTTCGCCTCCGCGCTGGTGAGGGTCGGCAAGTTCCTCGGCCACCACGTCACGGTGTGCGACGCCCGCCCGGTGTTCGCCACCAGGGCCCGCTTCCCGGACGCCGACGAGATCGTCGTCGAGTGGCCCCACGAGTACCTGGAGCGCACGGACGTCGACGGCCGCACCGTCCTGTGCGTCCTCACCCACGACGCCAAGTTCGACGTACCGCTGCTGCGGCTGGCCCTGCGGCTGCCGGTCGCCTACGTCGGCGCGATGGGCTCCCGCCGCACCCACCTGGACCGCAACGAGCGGCTGCGCGCGGTCGGCGTCAGCGAACACGAACTGGCCCGGCTGCGCTCCCCGATCGGCCTCGACCTCGGGGCCCGTACCCCCGAGGAGACGGCCCTGTCGATCGCCGCGGAGATCGTCGCGGCCCGTCGTGGCGGCAGCGGCGTCTCCCTCACCGGCGCCCACACCCCGATCCACCACGACACGGCGGCGACTCCCGCGGGGCGCTTCGGGTCGGTGGCCTGAGCGGCCGTCGGCCGGTCACGCCCGCCGGAGCAGCCGGTTCGCCGCGCGCCCGAACACCGTCCGCGCCGTGCGTGCCACGACGCCGTCGAAGAGGCGGGGGAGGAAGCGGATCCGTACGTCCTCCCGCCACACCACCCGGGCCCGGCCGCCCGGCCCCGGCCCGACCTCGACCTCGGCCCAGCCCCGGATCACCCGCCCGTGCTTCTCCAGGCGGCACAACCCCGGTTCGCCGTCCACGGGCGGGCGCCAGACCGTGACCTCCATGGGATCGTCGAAGCCGAGCGGGCCGACGCCCGAGCGGGCCACGAAACGGGTGCCCTCGTGCGTCGGCGCCGGCGTGAGGACGGTGATGCGGGTGAAGGGCACCGCGTCACCGTGACGGGGCCACTCGGTGAGCCGCCGCCACGCCTCCTCGATCGGAAGGGGCACGGTGCGTTCGACGGAGAAGTAGGGCACGACCAGATCGTAGGCAATCGCCACCGGCCATCCGCGCGCTCGGCCGCGGATCACCTGCACGGCTCAACGGCGGTCCGTGACAGGGAGTTGACGGTCGGCCGGCTCAGGGCCGGTACACCTGGCCCGGCTCGGCCTTCCCCGGTGCCAGTAGCTGGGGCACCGTCACGAAGACGTAGCCACGGGCCTTCAGCGCGTCGATGATGCCGGGCACGGCCGGCACGGTGCCCCGGTAGATGTCGTGCAGCAGGATGATGCCGTCCCGGGAGGCCTGCTCCAGGACGCGCTTGGTGATCAGCGCCGAGTCGGTGGTCGTGTAGTCCTTCGCGGTCACGCTCCACAGCACCTCGGCCAGGCCCAGCTCCTTGCAGATCCGGTGCACGTCGGCGTCGGTGCGGCCCTGAGGCGGGCGCATCAGCGTGGGCTTGTGCCCGGTGAGCCGCTCTATCTCCTCGTTGGGCCGCCGCAGTTCCTCGCGTATCCCCTCGTCGGAGATCCGGGTCAGGATCTTGTGGTCCCAGGTGTGGCTCGCGACCTCGTGGCCCTCGGCCGCCATCCGCTTGACCAGCTCCGGGTACGTGTCGATGTGCCGTTTGCCGAGCAGGAAGAAGGTGGCCGGGACCTTCTTCTCCTTGAGGATGTCGAGCAGCCGTGCCGAGTTCTCGCTCGGCCCCGCGTCGAAGGTCAGCGCGATGCACTTCGCCTCGCGGCAGTCCACCGTCCCGAGCCCGGCCGGCGCTCCGTGGGCGCCCTCGGTGCGCACCGTGCTGGGGGCGGTCGTGTCGACCTCCGCGCAGCCCGACAGCGTCAGCGCCAGACAGGCGGCCACCGAGGCGAGCGCGGACAGACGCAACCCGCGCCCCGTTCTGCGCATCTTCATGGGCGCGGGCTGCGGGGCCGGGTTCGTGCCGGCCGAAGTCGTGAGAGGCATGCCGGGACTATACACTCGGTTTATAGTTCCTGTGTTCGATTTACTGAGCTTGTGCGAGCACCGCGCGGCCCGGCCGTAGCACCATGGAGGAGCGGGGGAGTGAAGGACTTCCGGCGAGAGGACCACCCATGCGCTTCCGCGACCGTGCCGAGGCCGGACGGGTGCTCGCCGGCCCGCTGAGCGGCCTGCGCGACCGGGGTGAACTGCCCGACCCCGTCGTCCTGGCCCTGCCGCGCGGCGGGATCGCGGTCGCCGTGCCCGTGGCCCGGGCCCTGGACGCGCCCCTCGACGTCCTCGTCGTACGCAAGATCGGCCTGCCGCACCACGAGGAGTTCGCCGTCGGCGCCCTCGCGGCGGACGACCCGCCGCTCTTCGACACCGGCACCCTCGACCGGCTGGGCCTGACCGAGGAGCGGCTCGCCCCGATCGTGAAGCGGGAACGACGCGAACTGGCCCGGCGTGAACGCCGATACCGCGGCGACCGCCCGCCCCTGGAGCTGCGTGGCCGTACGGTGATCGTCGTCGACGACGGCCTGGCCACCGGCGCCACGGCCCGCGCCGCCCTGCGCCACGCACGGAGCCGGGAGCCCGCCCGGCTCGTCCTGGCCGTCCCGGTCGGCGCCCCCGACTCACTCGACTCGCTGGCCCCGGAGGCGGACGCGATCGTCTGTCCGCACCGTCCGGCCGCCTTCAGCGCGGTCGGCCAGTGGTACGACGACTTCGGGCAACTCACCGACGCCGACGTGCTCGACGCACTGCACGTGAGCTGACCGGCCGGAGAGCGAGGAGCGGGTAGGCCCCAACTGGCCGCGGACGAGGCGCGGCGCCGGTTCGCCGCGGCCCGGGTGGCCCGGCTGGCCACCGTCGACGCATCGGGCCGCCCCCACCAGGTGCCGGTCGTCTTCGCCCACCACGCTCTCGACGGCACTGACCGGCTCGTCACCGCCGTCGACCACAAGCCCAAGACCACCGACCGCCTAGCGGCTGGCCAACCTGGCCGGGCACCCGGCGGTGTGTCTGCTCGTGGACGCCTATGACGAGGACTGGGACCACCTGTGGTGGGTCCGTGCCGACGGCGAGGCCCGCGTCCTGCCGCCCGGCGCCGCCGACGCGGCCGTACGACAGGCCCGCGAGACGGCCGTGGCGCTGCTGTGCGCCAAGCATCCGCAGTACGGGCCGTGTCCGCCGGCCGGGCCGGTGATCGACGTCACCGTGCTGCGGTGGACCGGCTGGCAGGCGCGGGCCGCCCGCCCGTCGTGACCGGGACGCGCCGGGCGGTCTTTGTCACGGGTGCGAGCAGATCAGTTCCTCGGTCCTGTCCTCGTACTCCTGCATCTCGTCCGCCGTGTGGCCCGCTTCCTTCAGGCTCCCCATCAGCGACGCCGAGTCGCCGCACGGACGGGGACGCTGCCGACGGAGGTAGGACTTGACGCCTTCGGCGGTCAGCCCTTCCCACGCCCTCTTCGTCTCGTCGTTCTTCTCGTGCGCGTAGGCGAACTCGACCCATTCCTGCTGAGGGTCCGTCAGACGGGAGGTGTCGACGGGCGTTTCGCCTCCCCCGCATGCGGCTGCCAGGACAGCGCACGCCACCACGACGAGACATATGCGCTTCTTCTTCACGTTTCCCTCTACGGGCTTTGGGTCGCGCGGGCCTCATTGTCCGCCCCGCGCGACAACCCCGTGCACACCAGTGGCCCCGGAGGAACACGCGGAGTAACCTCGGCTGACATGACGCGCACGGGGGAGCGAGCCGTCAAGTCGCGGTTACGGATACCGTCCTGGATCGCCCGCATCGAGGAACCGGACGGGCAGGTGCTCGGAGCGGGGGTGCTGCTCGCGCCCGACCGGGTGCTCACCGCCGCCCATGTCGTCCGCCCGGACCGGCCCTACGTCGTCCACTTCCTCGGCGTCCCCGGAGTGCCCGGCGTCGCCGCCACGGTCCGCGAGGACGAACACGTGCCGCAGCGGGAGGACGCCTTCGGCGACCGCAGCGGCGACCTGGCCCTGCTGCGGCTCGCCGAGCCCCTGCCCGCCGAGCACACCACCCGGCTGCACCGGCTCGCCGCGCCGCACGGACCGGTGAGCATGTACGGCTTCCCGGACGGCGACGCCGGCGGCCGCTGGCACGGCGCCACCCTGGTGGCCGCCCGGGGCCGGGACAGCCAGGTGCAGCTGCGCCCGCAGACCCCGGGTGAACTGGCCGTCCCCGGCTTCAGCGGCGGCCCGGTGATCGACCACGAGACCGACCAGGTCATCGGGATCGTGCTCAGTGTCGACGAGGGATCCGGCTCCGTGTTCAGCTACATGAGCCCCACCGAGACCGTGCTGAGCCATCTGCCGCAGGCCGCCGCCTGGAGCGCCGGCGCCGAAGCCGTTGACCCGGCGCTGCGCAGCACCGCGACGCCCGCCGCGGGCCGGCTCGACGTGCCCTTCGCCACCGAACTCGCCTCCTGGTTCCGGGGCGAGGGCTGGCCGGTGCTGGTCACGGTCGTCCCCGCGCGCGGCGCGCGCGCCTGGACGCTCAACCGTGCCGTCACCCTGGCCGACCGGGAGCTGCGCACCCGGCAGAACACCAGCGCCTTCACCCACGACCCGCCCGAGACCGTGCCCCCGGCCGGCGGCCACGACCTCGCGCTGGACGTCACCGACATGACGGCCGGCCAGGTCATGCGCCGAATCGCCGAACGGCTCGGCATCAGCGGCGACCCCCGGCCGGAGCGGCTCGGCGCTCTGCGTGTCCCGCTCGCCGCCGTGCTGGCCGGTGTCGACCGGGCCGCCGAACCCGACGACCTGCTGGGCCTGCTCGACCGGCTCGCCCAGCACGGTGCGCGGCTGCTCCTGGTCTTCCGCCGCCGGGGCGGCCGTGCCGACCGGGCCGCCGAGTCCTTCGTCCAGCGGCCGTTGCGCGGCCGCTGGAGCCGACTGGACCACGAACTCCAGCGCATCGTCGATGAGTTGGGTCCCGCGCTGGACGCGCGCCGGGACCGGGTGCTGCCCGACCCCGCTACCCGGCGGCTGCTGGACCAGGCCGAGGCCGGCGTACGGCGCACCCGGATGCTGCGCGAGTGGGTCGCCCACACCCCCGAGCCGGAACGCGAACCCGGGCGCGCCGACCTGCTGTTCACCTTCGAGGACGCCGCCGAACGCCGCCGCCTGCGGTTGGAGCAGGCGGTGGACGTCCTCGACTCCCGGCTGCGCCGCCGCGAGGAACTCCTCGGCCGGGTCACCGCCGAGTGGCCGTTGTGCAGACAGCGGGCCGCGTCCGAGGACGACCGGGTCATGGAGGCCTACCGGCTCTACGAACGCGCT
>Ga0308175_100001259_pt1 | contig 17099 bp, 13 predicted proteins | sample PhyCR1_3_FD_203893 | JGI IMG/M metagenome (GOLD analysis project Ga0308175, IMG submission 203893) | Soil microbial communities from UC Gill Tract Community Farm, Albany, California, United States - DLSLS.C.R1 | ecosystem: Environmental > Terrestrial > Soil > Agricultural land | place: USA...
AAAAACAGACCTGATCGAATTGGCCGCTCGCTCCATACCGTCAAGGCAAAGGTTGTCGGTAAACGCGTTGGCACGGCAGCTTGTGTACGGTTCGACGAGTTGCGTTAATGCGTCCAGGCCAGTGTAGGCTGTGATCTCCGCCGGCAGATTTGTTGTGAAATCGGGATCAACAATCGCCAGACGTGCTAACAGATAAGAGCCACGCAGACTGGCCTTTACGCCATGCTCTGGTGAGCCGATCACCGCATTGCGTGTGACCTCTGCGCCCGTTCCTGCGGTTGTCGGGACCGCGATGCACGGCACCGGCTTAGATTTAAGCGTCTTTCCCTTCCCCACCACCTCCATGTAGTCAAGTGGCTCGCCGGAGTTCGGCGCTAAAGCAGCGATCGCCTTTGCTGAATCCATTGCACTGCCGCCGCCGAAACCGATCACGCAATCTTGACCTTTTGCTCTGCGCGCACCGTCGCGAATCACAGGGACGGTCGGTTCTTCTTCAATCGCGAACTCTGTTACATACAATCCTTCGGCGCGCAAACTTTCCACCAGTCCGGCGGCTCGGGCTGCCGAACTACCTCGAACCAGGAGAACGTTTGAGCCGTATTCCCGAACAGCTGCGGGCAACATGGACGCAGAGCCACTTCCGAAAACCAGCCGCGGGACAGTTGCAAACTCGAATTGCATCAGGCCCAGCTTTCATCGAGCGGAAATACATTCGCGTACTGCGTGCTCGTGCGGGGTTCGGCCATAAAGTCAGCCACCGTGTCACGCCAGCTCTTGTAATGTGCTGTGCCCTTGTGCTCGGCGGTGGCTTCGGGATAGCGGTACACCTCGATAAGAATGAACCTTGCCGCATCTTTCGCATCTTGCACAACGTCGAACCGTGCAATGCCGGGTTCCTGGATGCTCTTGCGTGCGTTCTCGACGGTGGCTTGCTTGAACGGCTCTATCGAATCCGGCTTTACACGCACGTGTACATGGACGATTAGCATACTTCTTGAGTATTGCTCCGGTATCCCGTACGCTTATCGTTTCTCGGGCTGCCTGACTGAGTATCACGGCAGCGCGAGACGAAGGTTGTTATCTGGCGTTACCGACACCCTGAACGTATGGTTCGACGGGTCGGTATCTTCGCTGTTGAACGTTGCCGACCGGGTTGGCGACAATGTGCCTGCCCGCATCCTGCCGTGGTGCACGTAAGTCCTGCAAAAAACGAGTACCACGACCCTCGCCGCTGGTTTGACAGCCCTGCCAGGGTCCGTAGTCTTCCCAGGTACTATCAGCGACACAACAGACGTCTGTACCAAATAGTACATGTACTCTGATTCGCTGGTTGACTTGTGCGATGCGTGGATCTAGTGTACGTATTGACCCAAATAACTGAACCGAAACGTACATAAGCCTTTCAGAGTACATCGACTCCGAGACGTTCGGAACGAGATGCGAAACAACGAGCCTTTTGGTCGCCTCTTTAACTTCGGCACGAAGCGTAGAGCAGCTCGAAACCGAATCAGGCAACCGACAACGATGTCAAAGCGCCTGAGCGGGCTCGAGACCCCGATGTACGTCGCCTGCTCCAGGTTTAGAGATGAGGTTGTACCAGAGAGGCTGAAGTCCGGTAATAGCGCGACAGCGATGAAGGAGCACAGTTCGCTGAGATAAACGAGGAATTTTCATGTTGCGCCTGGAAGGAGAGTATCGTCTCAAGAAGGCTACGGTGGCAATCGACTGCGGCGGCCCGGAGGCAACGTGTTTTCAGGTGCCAGAAGCTGCGACCGTGCAGATCAACGGGTTTCGTCGCGAAGGGCCGCTTGTGGAGGTGATCTATGGCGGGCGTCCGCTGCTGATGTTTTGGAACGATCTCGCCGAGCGCGCCGAAGCGGTGGAAGGAACCCGGTTTTCTTATGAGAACTTGTCAAAGTGGGTACTAAGAGCCCGTAGTATGCGTTAATGCATACCGAGTCACCTTCACTGCTCGCTTCAATCTCCACGTATTGCTTGGCGGACAGCGACCTCCGGTGACCAGGCTGGAGTTCTTCTCGCATACTGTAGCTGATGTTCACTTTCGACGCAAAGCGCGTGCTTGTTACCGGAGGCACGAGCGGGATTGGCAGGGCTATTGCAGAAGCATTCTCATCCGCCGGAGCGGACGTGATCTCAATCGGCTTGCCTACGGAGGAAAGTCCGACGGCTGCGATTCGGACCGAAACGCTCGACATCACTGATGCCGTTGAGCTAGACAAACTGGTCAGCAATCTCCCGGGTCTGGATATCGTGGTAAACGCCGCAGGTGTGATCCGGCGGGATGATGAGTTCCGCCTGGACGTTTTCACGGAAGTGCTAAACGTAAACCTCACCAGCACCATGCGTGTATGCATGGCCACGCATCCAAAGCTGAAAAGCTCACGCGGCACGATTGTAAACATCGCGTCTATGCTCAGCTTCTTCGGAGGGGGCCGTGTTCCCGCCTACAGTGCGAGTAAGGGCGGCGTCGTTCAGCTCACTCGCTCGCTTGCAATTGCCTGGGCAGCAGAGGGTATCCGCGTCAATGCTGTCGCACCCGGTTGGATTTCTACTCCTCTGACACAAGCTCTCCAGAACGACACGCGGCGGTCCGACGAACTGGTATCGCGTACCCCCCTTGGGAGATGGGGCCGTCCACAGGACGTTGCGGGTCCGGTGTTGTTTTTGGCGTCCGAGCTGGCCTCTTTTATCACGGGAGCGGTTCTGCCCGTGGACGGCGGATATTCGGTTTTCTGATTTGATATGAAGGTGCCATGCAAACCACACACCCGCAGTCGCCTCACCAGATCGTAACTCCGGGTATTCCGGAAGATGAACGCGTGTGGGTGCCGCAGGCGCCAAACGTATGGTTTCGTCCCCTCATGCTCAACACCTTGAACGGACAGTGGTGCAATCTGCTGCGGGTTCGAAAGGCGGGCATTCTCAGCCGGCACAGACATCCCGCTCCTGTCCATGGATACGTGCTCAAGGGCTCCTGGCGCTATCTCGAGCACGACTGGGTTGCACATGCCGGCGACTATGTATTCGAGCCGCCCGGCGAAACGCACACGCTCACCGTTGATGAGGATGTGGAGGAGATGATCACGTTCTTCAACATCAGCGGTTGCATGTATTACGTTGACGAAGAGGGAAAGCATACGGGCTTCGAAGACGTCTTCACGAAGATCGATATGTGCCGGCTACATTACGAGAAGGTCGGATTGGGATCCGGCTACGTCGACCAATTCGTGCGTTGAAACACGACTGCGGTCACGCCGGTTCCTGACGCCCGGGCCGCGCTTGATAAGCTTGCGCCCGTATGTCCAAATTGTCCCTCGCCTCAGCGCTCATCCTGGTTGCAACGAAATTACAGGCACAGGCTCCTGCCCCGCAGGTTTTCGGCCCCGAGCACATTACCGACGTGTATCGCGTGTCTCTTGACCGGGACGCCCTGTTACTCGAATCCATCAACGATGTGATCAAGGCGAAGAACATTCGCGACGGTCAGGTATTCATCAGCTCTGGATCGGTGCAGGACTGTACCTACCACTTCGTCGCGTCCACTGCTCTCAAAGCGCAGAACGAGTACAGAACAGTCAAAGGCCCATCAGAGATTCTCAGTGCGAGTGGCATCATTGCTGACGGCGAACCGCACATACACATCGCGCTTTCGAATCCTGAGAAAGGCGTCTATGGCGGCCACCTCGAGAAGGGGTGCCGTGTGCTTTACCTCGCCGAGTTCACGATATTTCGCTACGCTGGAGCGACGCTGACGAGGAAGTCAAACCAGAACGGCATACTGCTGTTGCAAAAAAAGTGATCCAACTTACGGCGTGATACGCTACGCGGACGAGAAACGCTGTATGCAATCACGCGCCTCCATCATCACGGCCGCCCTCCTTCTGATCGGCCTGAGCCCTGCCAGTGCTGCGCCTCAGGACGTGCACGTCTGGCAGAAGAAGGATTTGACGTTTACATCGGAACGATCGTTTAACAACGCGTATACGGACGTCCGCGTCTGGGTCGATCTCAGAGGCCCCGGCTTCAATAAGCGAGTGTATGGATTCTGGGATGGGGACAACACATTCAGAGTACGCGTGCTTGCAACCGCTCCGGGCCGTTGGACCTGGGCCAGCGGTTCAGACCCGCAAACGGTAGGTCTTTCCGGAAAAACGGGCTCATTCACCGCCCGCGAATGGACGGAAGCAGAGAAGCAGGCCAACCCGTTACGTCGAGGGTTCCTGCGCGCAACAGCGAACCATCACGCGCTCGAAACGGCCGACGGCACCCCTTTCTTTGTGATCGGAGATACGTGGTACTCCGCCGCAACAAATCGCTTTCGCTGGTACGACGACGATGCCCGGAGACCTATCGGGCCCGAAGCGGGATTCAAAGATTACGTCCGTCTCAGAAAATCGCAGGGGTTTAACTGGGTCAACATCATCGCGGCTTTTCCGAATTGGGATAACGATGGGCAGCCCTGGCACATCGTGATGAACGATCCCGACCACACAACGGTGCGCTCTGCGTGGCTCGAGTTCGGCACAGGCCCTGACAACAGGACGGGCACCGCCAAAAACATGAAAAACGAAGGTGGCCGTTCATTTTTGTTCCCGGGCAAAGTGCGCGGCTACGAGAACATTTTCCCCGATGTGGACCGGATCAACCCTGAATATTTCAAATACCTCGATCGCAAGATCGACTATCTAAACGAGCAAGGATTCGTGCCCTTCATCGAAGTTTCGCGCCGTGATGCAAGCGAGTGTTGGAGGAAATACTACAACTGGAAGGATTCTTACTCCCGCTACATCGAGTATGTGTTCTCGCGCTATCAGGCGAACAACACGGTTTTGAGCCCGATCCACCTCGATATTATTCAGGAAAGCATCACCATCCCGGAGTTTCTGGATGCTATAAATACTGCATTTGAGCGTTATGGGCGGCCTCCCTTTGGCAACTTACTGTCGGCAAATGCCAACCCGTCCACGCTGGTGAATTGGGGCGAGCATTCGTGGGTGACCTTACAGCAGACCGGCAACAAGCGGGAGCACGAATATTACTGGTATCTGACGCAGATTTTCCGAGATCCAAATCCGCAACCCGGACTTGATGGCGAACCGTACTATGCCGGGTACGTAGATGCGCGCGGGCTCGGAGGCGGCTACAAATTCGGAGCACAGGGAGGCACACCGAAGGACGATCAGTATGTCCGGTCCGCGATGTACGGTAACGTGCTCTCAGGCGGGCTAGCCGGCCACGTCTATGGAGCCGAGGGGATCTGGGGCGCCGACATCGAGCCGAGCGCGCCAACACACATGTGGGACGCTTTCGGGTGGCACTCCGGCGCACAGATGCAGTATCTGTCCAGATTCATTCTTTCCGCCGGCAAGCGCTATCAGGACCTGGTCCCGGACCAATTTGTCGTCCCCGGTCAGACTCACGTTGTGAAAGGTTACGAGGGTTGGGCGTACGCCGCACGCACCCAAGACCAGGCACTCTTCCTCGCCTATTTCGAAAAAGGTTGTCCCAAGAGCCTTCTTCGGGGAGCGAAGTTGATGGGCAACTATCGGGGGAGATGGTTCGATCCGCGGACGGGCGAGTGGTCGGACGTTGCGGGCGGACAGCTACGGTCCAACAACATCGGTGAGATTAATCTGCCAGACTTCCCGTCCGACGAGGATTGGGCGTTGAGCCTGACCTATGACGGACCGGCACCGCTGCCGAAGCACTTCTAGGTCCAGCAAGCAACCCTAAACTATACCCTTTCCTTCCACAACGCGTATGTATCGGTTCAGCGGCAGTTCGGTCAGACGGTCGACACGTTTGCTGGGTCCTGGCCAATGCACCTCGAGCGTATCGATTTTGCTAGCGTTGCCGATGCCCAAGACCTCGCGCGGGTCATGTGAGGAAAGATAACTGCCGCCGTTGTTCTTCAGCCGCGAATACTTCTTTCCGTTCACCGTCCAAAACAGCTTCGCGCCGATCGCATCGCGATTACAGGTGACCCCTTCCAGCTTCAGGCCCAACCAGTTGTTCCCTTTCGCCGCCTTATTCTTCAGCAGCAACGGAGCGCCGCCATTGTTGCAGACCAGCACGTCTACGGCTCCGTCATTGTCGTAGTCGCCCACTGCCAAGCCGCGGGCCGGAAACGATTTCTGAAATGCGGGGCCGGCCTGTGCGCTGACATTGTGTAATTTGCGGTCGGTCTCTTGATGGAAGAGCAGCAATGGTTCTTTGTATCGAACCTGCGCCGAATACTGATCGATCATGTCGTCGGGGTGACCGTTCGCAAGAATCAGATCGATGGCTCCGTCGTTGTCGTAATCGAAGTACTTCAGCCCCCATCCGCTGAAGAGCCTTGTCGCTTGCGCGACGCCTTGCACGTGCGCCAGATCGCGGAAGGTTTCGTCCTTGTTGTTTCCGTAAACGGAAAACATCTCCTGATCGACATTCGCGACAAAGAGATCCTGCCAGCCGTCTCCGTTGAGGTCGGCGGCGTCCACACCCATTCCGGAACGGGGCTGTCCGTTCTCGCTGAATGCGACTTCCGCCGGAAGGGCGCTCTCCTGCCACTTCCAGGTCCCGTTCGCACCGGGGCCCCGATTAACGTATAGGTAGTTTTGGACAGTGTCGTTCGCAACGAACAAGTCCATACGTCCGTCGTTGTTGATGTCCGTCGCGACAACACCCAATCCCTTACCGAGCGACCTGGCAATGTCCGTTCCCTTTGTCACGTCCGTGAACGTGCCATCGCCGTTGTTGTGATACAAAAAGCTCGCTGTCCCCTTGAACACGCGTGGGATGCAGTAGTAATGCTTTCCCATCTTGTTGTCGCCGCATTCAAACTTGTGCGTACTGGAGTAATCCACGAAGCTGCACAGGAACAGATCTAAGCGGCCGTCATTGTCGTAGTCAAACCACACGGCGCTTGTAGTCCAGCCAGGCGTCCCCAGCCCGGCTTTATCGGTCACGTCCTGGAATGTTCCATCGTGATTGTTCTTATACAGAATGCATCTGCCGTACGCTGTCACGAGCATGTCGGGCCAGCCATCGTTGTCGAAATCACCTACGGCGACGCCCATGCCGAAGGTTCCGCCGCAAACTCCAGCCTTTTCGGATACGTCCGTAAAGGTGCCGTCCCGATTGTTCTTGTAGAGTGCGTTTCGAATCGGTTTGGTTGGCTTCCAGAAATCGCAAGGGCCGCTATTCACGAGGTAGATGTCCATCCAGCCATCGTTGTCGTAGTCGAGGAAAGCGCAACCCGGGCCCAAAGTCTCCGGCAGGTAACGGTTCTCGGACATCGCATTCTCGTGCGCCCACCCGATCCGGCTTGCGGATGCCGGAACTTCGGCAAACAGAGTCTCCGATTGCGCCAGTGAAGAGCGTGCCAGCAGACTGGATGCGCCGCTGCCCGCTGCAAGCCGGAGCAAGTCACGCCTGTTGAAACGCATGCTGGTTATCGCCTTGCTGCACGGTCGTGCTGGACCAAACGTCGCAGCACGGCCTCCATTTCGTCGCGGTGAAAATCCAACTCTGTTAGATGCGAACTGTACAAGATCTTCCCATCGTCGCCGATGATAAAGGCCCGGCTTGGCCACGCCTGATACGCCCGTTCGACTGCTCCATCCATTCCATCGACAACCGACGGAAACGGCAGATGCAGCTTTCGGCTGCATACCATCGAGTTGCTCTCTTTTTCTGCGAACGTCTTCGCAGGAGCGAGCGAAATTTGCTCCCTCGCGTTTCGCGTGCTCTGCCATTTGCTGGTATCGTGCGCTTCGCGGATGTAGACGAGAAGGAACGGCACACGGCCGCCGTAGCGCTCATACATGTTTCGTAACGGCTCGGCCGCAACTCGCAGGTTAGGACACGTGTAACTCCCAAAAACTAACACCAGCGGGGTTTTGCCGCGAAAATCATGCACTGCTACGGTTTTGTCGGATCCCGCCTGCCGGAGCGAAAAATCGGGAGCGCTGTCGTTCAGCTTCGGCCCTCCGGTGCGGGCCTCTTGTTCCTGCTCGATCGCTTTCGCCGCTTTCCACTCCGCCAAAGCTTCTGATTTCCGGTGCAGGCCCTCATCGATCGATGCCAATGTTCTATGTGCCTCGGCTGAGTTCGGCATGTCCTTCACGGCTGATTCGGCATACGGCCTGGCCCGTTCAAAATCCGCGGTTCCCTTTAGGGCTTCGGCCAAACTTAGCTTGCCCTCGGCCGATTCAGGTCGCATCTGTAGCGCACGCCGCAAGTGCCCGGTCGCCTCACGGTACTGCTTGCGTTCGACGAGGATCTGGCCCACGCCCAGATTAGCGGGATAGTCATTCGCATTCCCGCCCAGTTCCTTACCGAACGCCTCGAGCGCAGCATCCGGGTCGCCGGTATTCAAGAGCGCCCGCCCATAGAGAGACTGGAGTCCCGGCAGTTTGGGATTCAGGTCGATTGCAGTTGCGAGTTCCTTCACTGCCGCCGGATAATCCCCCGCCTCAAACATGCGCGTACCGAGCAGGAACCGGGCTTCAGCGGTATCGCCGTTCCTCAGGATACGGTCAAGAACGACCTGCCCCTCGGAGATTCGGCCCTTATGGAGCAATGCCATACCCAGCATGTAAGCCAAACCCAAATCGTCCGGGTTCTGCGCCTCAAGCGGTTCCAGAAGCTCGATTGTTCTCGCATCGTCGCCCATTTGCAGTTGACAATCGGCGAGAAGCATCGTGACCTGGCTGTTCTGCGGCAACGAATTGTGTAGACCTTCGAGCCGTTGTGCCGCGTCCCGAATGCGGCCACTCTTTTGATACGCGAGCGCCAGGTTTAATTCGATACGCGGGTCGCCAGGCAGGAGCTTCGACGCCGCATCATACTCGGCGATGGCGGCGTCAAACTGGCCCAGGTGCACCAGCACTACGCCGAGATTCACATGCGTTGCGACGTCATCCGGCCGCTGCTGCAGGACAGCCCGATACGCTTCGGCTGCGCCCGAAAAATCGCCTCCTTGTTGAAGCTGAACCGCGTGCCGAATGAGATCTGTGACATCGCCTTGCGCGAGCAACGACCCGGCCAGCACGGCCGCAACGACCATGAACTTGTCAGCCCGGGTATGGTGCATGCGCTCTCGCAACCCGGATGTAATGGTCAGTGAATTTGAAGTGGGATCCGGGCAACTCTGTTTTCGGCATGTGGCACGTGACACAGCCTTCTTTTGCGACCTTGCAAGCGCGGGCCTGCACCTTACCTCCGCCGTGGCAAGCCTGGCATTTCGCGTCGTATGATGCGTCGCTGCGACTTACTTCGCCGTGCGGATCGTGGCAAGCTGTGCAACGGATCCGTTTATCATCTGCGTCGTAGCATTTGCTTGAAATGAGGCGATACGGCTGGAAGCGCACGTTTGCGACTCCGGTCAGCCCGGAGCCCGCGATCTCGTCCCAGGTGCGATGGCACTGGCCACAGAAGTTCGCCGTCTGCTCGCTCGTCATCGTGCGCAGATCGTTCATCCTGGCGCCTTTGGCGTCGCCAACTTTCACGGCTTTCACATGGTTCTCCGCCGATCCATGGCAGCGCTCGCACTGCACACCGGGGACCAGGGAGTTGAGGGTAAGCTTTTTGCGATCAGCCGCATCCGTTGCATGGCACCTGAAGCACTGCACTCTTTCGTCCGGCGACATCAGGAGACCGGCAGCTTGCACCAGGTTCGTTGGCTTGGTGTTTTGCGCACCGAGCGTGACATCGAGGCTATCGAGCGATTTGTAGTAACTGACCCGGCTCTGATAGAGTTCGCCGTTGTATTCGTAGACGTAGGTTTGTCCGGCCAGGCCGAGACCGAAAGCCCAGCCAATCGGGGCAGAAATCGTCTGCGTGCCATCCGAAACAGAGTAGGTGCTCGCATCTCCCTGCCGCTCGATACGGTAAGAATAAGGACCGCTCCGAAACGTCAAAACCGGATGAGACTTGAGGATCTCGCACTCGGCAGGGAGTTCCATCGCGTGAGCCATGGACGTCTCGGGATGCGGCTTCGCCTGCGCCGGATGACAGGTGGCGCACTCACGTACCGAGCGGGCGGGAGGCACTGAGGAATTCTCCATCCCGTAAGCCAGCAAGCACGCAAACAGGAAGCACGCACTTACTCTCATTGGCCTTTCGCGCCAATCTCGTTGCTCGCCTGCCGTTCGGCGTTCAGCTTGGCTACGATGGCCCGCTCGTGTTCGCCTTGCGGCTTCTTCTTCTGCCGGAAATAGACGGTCGCCAGGGAAACATGCGCCTCCAGGAAGTTCGGCTGCGCCCTTACCAGCGCCTCCAAATCGTGCTGTGCTCGATCGACCTGACCGCCGGCAAGTTCAACCGAGGCGATCTGGTACAGAACGCCGGGATCACTCGGGCGAATCTGCAAAGCCTTATGAAGATACTTCAGAGCCTCGTCATTCTCTTCGTCCTGACGAAGGATGACCCCCATCCGGAGGTTCGATTCGAAATTGTTCGGATCGGCTTTTAACTCCCGCTCAAAAGCCTTCCTGGCGTTCGCCTGATCTCCACTGGCGAGCAGCGCCAGACCGTAGTAGGCGTTAGCCTCTGCCAACTCCGGGTTCAGTTCGACCGCCTTTTGAAGATCTTCCAGCGCCCCTCGGAAGTCGCTGGCGATGTATTTGGTCGTTCCCATCAGCAGGCGCGCTTCGGCCGAATCTCCGTCCTTCAGAATCCTGTCGATCACGAATTGACCTTTTGCAGCCTGACCATCCCGCACGAGCGCCGTTCCGAGCAGGTAATTAAACGCCTGGTTCGAGGGATCAGCTCGCTGCACCGACGTCAAAAGATCGATAACTTCCTTGTTCTGACCCAGCCGCAGATAGCAATCAGCAAGTAAAGTGACGATCTGCAGATTCGAGGGCGCCTCTTCCCGAGCCTTCTTGAGCGTTTCGACGGTTGCGGTGAAATCCGCGGTCTTGTAATACGCCAGTCCAAGATTCAGGCGAACCTGCGCGTTCGGCTTCAGTCTTAGGGCCCGCTTGTACTCGACGATCGCTTCAGCGTAGTGGCCGGTTCCGGCTAATGACGCACCGAGGTTGGACCTGATCTCCGGAATATTCGGGTACTTGCTGAGAATCAGCCGGTACGTCCGGATAGCCTCGTCGAAGTTGCCTGACTGCTGTGCCGCGACGGCGCCCTTCAGCATTTCCTGTGGTGAAGGAGCGGATTGGCCGGAGGCAAGAGTTACCCCCAGCAAGATTAGAACGACCCGGTACATCCGTGTCAACAGATTATATGCTGACCCGATTCAGCTCATTTCTCTGCGGCCGTGTAGCCGGCTAGTGTCAATCAGAAATTGAACCTCACCTGCAATTCCACGATTCGCTGGCCGACTTTATACTGCGCCGTCCCGAATTGGGAGTTGCTCTGCGTGATCGTCCCGTTAGAACTCTGACTGAAAGTAAGGTTCATGGCATTGCCCTGCATCATGGACCAGAGCGGATGATTCAGGAAGTTGTTCGCCTGAATCCGGAACTGCAGTTTCTTGGATTCCGTGATCACGAAGTTCTTGAATATCCCCAAATCGGAGTTGAAGAACGCCGGTCCATAGATGGCGCGGAGGAGTGTGGGGCCGTTTTGCCCGACCCGGGTCGGCGCAGCGAAGCAGCCGGGATTGATCCATTGATGCGCGCCGAGGTTTGAGGTCGGATCGCATGTCAGAAGCGGGGCCAAACGGATTGCGTCGGTACCTAGAATCGAAGCGCTTGTAATTGTGATTCCGTTAGCTCCCGTCGAGTTCACCACGTTCTGTGTCCCAGGTATGATCGCGTTATTCAGAGTCATATTGAAGTTGCCGTTGTTGCTCACACCCGTGAGGTTTGCTCCGCTCTGAATCTGCGTGCTCCCGGAAATCTGCCAGCCGTTGACCAATCCGGACGCGATCTTGTTGTTACGAATGGGGCTGGGCAGGTTTATAGAATAGGCGGCACTGAACAGGTGACGCCGGTCGCCAGGTTGCGGCCCGTAATTGTTTCTCAGGTTGAATGGATCATAATTGGCCGCTAAGCCGCCCAGGGTTGTTCCGCAGCAGATTCCCAGCGCCTTGCCGTATGTGTAGTTCGCCTGGATGATAGCGTGCGAATCCTGGTGAGCCCACGTCAACTGGAAGGCATTATAGTTGGCGTACAAGTTGTTGGTAGCCCGATTGATGTTTCCGTAGCCCAGAAAGGGCCGGTAGTTATTAGCGTTCGCTAGTGAAGGATTGACTGCAGTGAGCATTGCTCCCACCGGCACGAGGTTAAGATTGCTCCCGTAACCTCCGCTGTTTTGCAGGTCATTGCTCTGATTCCCGACGTAGCCAAACTCCAGCAGTCCGCGTAATGGAGTTCTCTGCGAGATCGTAAAGCTGTAACTGTCAGTGTAAGGCTGCCTGTCGTCCTGGGCGTCAACGGAACCCGGAGCGCTGGGCTGGCCCGCGAAACCGAGCGAACCCAGATTACTGACCAGCAGTTGCCTGTTCCCGATACTGTTTGGTGTGACGGTAATGTTTGCCGATCCTGCAGAGGTATCCAGCCCACTCGTGAATTGACCTGAATGGTAGTAGAACCTGCCCCAACCCCCGCGGATGACGGTGCTGCCTTTTCCGAATAAGTCGTAAGCGAGTCCGAACCGGGGCTGCCAGAAAACGCCTCTAGTCGGGAATCCACCCAACGGCACGGCCGAATTTCTGCTATGCCAATTGAAACCACAGAACGTTGGAGCTGAAGTACAGGCCTGGTTCTGGTATTGGGAGGGCGTAAATACGGAGTACCCGAAGCCCTCATCATCCGACCATGGAGTGAAATGTGACATCCGTAATCCAGCCTCGATTGTGACCCTGGAAGTAAGCTTCCAGGAGTCCTGGATAAAGCCCTCATACGTGTGATACGAGATATCGTTCAGACGATTGAAGTTGGCTTGATTTATCTGCGATAGATTCCCCTCCAGCATGTCGGCATAGGCATTGCCGGTCGTGAAATTCACGTTCGAGGTCGGGACGAACTGCATGTAGCTATTCGTGTTGTTATTCGCCGGTTGGGCATTGCGAATCCATTCATAAAAGAAGCCAAGCTTCAGCGTGTGCGTGCCGACAACCTTGGTCAGCGTGTCGCTGATGCTGGGCATGTATTTGTTGGCATAGAGGCCGGAAGAAGCGCCGCCCGCCTCGAAGCCGCCCGGGTTGAAAATGAGTGCAGCCTCACCCGCACTTCCAGAGCCCCCGAACGAGGGTATCTGGAAGCTTGTCGAAGCGTTTTGGATGAGTAACTTTTCGTTGAACCCAACATTGGCCGGGTTCACTTTTGCCGGGTCAGCGAAAACATTGGGGAAGCCGACAAACGTGTAAGCGAACACTGCTTCGTTGGTCATGGTCGGACTGAATACGTGTGTCAAAGTCCCCGTCACTGAGTCAGATCGATTTTTTCCGTTCGTTGCACTGGGATAGGGGACTTGGTTTGTTTGGCGCCACCACAGGCCCACCGGGAAGGGTTGTGTTTCCCGCTGCATGTTGTACCGCACGAAGATTTTCGTGTTGTCACTTACGTTGTAATCGCTGCGGAGCACCCATTGAAAATTATTCTGGTTGAAGACTACAGCCTGGGCATAATTGAATCCGTTACCGCTCGTGTTCGGCAGCGGATACAGGTTCATGAGGGACTGCATGTTCTTGTCGATCAAACTACCCGGCATCTGGCAGCCTCCACCGGGTAAAGTGGGTACGACCGCCGGTCTACCCGTGTAGATGATCCCTTCACCTGAAGCAACATTGCAGAAGTTGCCGTTGCGCATCTCCTGCGTGGGCACGGTCGCCGTGATGACGCCGGTATCCAGCTTCTGGAAGAAGTATTCGTACCCCGTAAAGAAGAACAGCTTGTCGCGTTTCTTATTGAAATTCGTCCACGGAAGCAGCACGGGCCCGCCAATTGAACCGCCAGGATAGTAAAAGCTGTTCTGCGGTTGTTTGACCCCTGTCGCATTCGCATAGGCGTCATTCGCATTCAACACATAGTTACGAGCCGAGAAAAACGCCGATCCGTGAAACTCAGAGCCACCCGCCTTGGTAACGGACGTGATAACCATGGGTCCTTTCTGATCCTCGGCTCCGAAGTTTGAGGTCGCAACTCTAAATTCCTGTAGAAAGTCGGAATTGGGATTCACCGGTGTGGCACAGTTGCAGCCCGGATCAGAAACATGCGCGCCGTCGGCCACGATATCCAGAGTGTTGCCGGGGAGTCCGTTGTAAGAAAATCCGTTATTTAGCGGACTCTGGCTACCGCCGTCGCCGTTACCGTTGATGCCGATCACTTGGCCGGTGTAGTTCGACTTGTTGTTGGCGCCGTTCTGGTTGCCAAAACCGGGCATAATCTTCAGATATTCCGCGGCATTGCTGCCGACCTGCACATAGTTGTTGAGTTGCTCCGTTGTGAGCACGGCCGCCTTTTCGCCGGAATCCACAGGGGTGAGGATGTCCGCAGTCCCGGTCACTTCGACTGTCTGGTTCGTGTTCCCGACCTGCAGTGACGCGTTCACGTTTCTACGCTCGCCGCCACCCATCGAGATCTCGCTTACCTTGAAACTCTGGAAGCCCGGCGCTTCGACCGTGAGGTTATACGTTCCGACCGGAACCGAGGCGAACGTGTAATAGCCTTGCCCGTCGGTGGTCGACACGCGGACGTCGCCCGACAACGAATTGCGCAGGGTCACTTTGGCATTTGCCACGACAGCACCCGAGGAGTCAGACACAATCCCGGTGAGGGTTGCGAAAATCGCCTGAGTCCAAACGGTCGTAGCGAACAAGACGGCCAGACACGCACCACAAAAGAACCTGCAAAGCTGCTTCAACATGGAATCCCTTCCGCCATTCAATCGGACGAACTATGCGCGACTACAACTTCCGATCTACTATATGGGAGCTTTGGACCGCCGACAACCCTTCGCACCGTTACCAAGTGGCTACATCCGACGTTACCGGCATTAATCCCTTTTCTTTCAGTCGCGTTACATCTGTTACGGCTGTGCCGATGCGGCGGCGAGAAAGGGAAGTGCCCGCGGTTCGTCCCAGCTTTGATATACTTCCGCTACTTTCTCGCTGAGTTGATTGATTGGATATGGATGCCCTTGCTTCGTCGCCGCAGGAGCGGATGGAAGTCGACCTCGTGCTGCGCTCCGGCATCTTCGAAAAGGCTCCCCGTCTCGAGAAGTTCTTCCTATATATCTGCCGGCTTCACTTCGAAGGTCGAGCCGATGAGATCAAGGAATACAGCATTGCGCTCGAGGCGTTAGGCCGATCTGAGGATTTCGACCCGAAGAAGGACTCCATCGTTCGCGTCGAAGCCCATCGCCTCCGGAAGCGGCTCGAAGAATACTATCGAGCGGCAGGAAGCAACGATGCCGTCCATATCGTCATCCCTAACGGCCAGTACCGTCCTCAGTTTGTGCTCCATAATCGTGTTTCAGACACGGACGGGTTAGCGCCCACAGGCATTGTGGCCGTTTCTGAACCGGCTATCCGCGAACCCATTCAGCCGGCGATCGGGAGCACCGCGGACGGGCACGCGCGATCTCCCGCGTGGAGCGGATCCTGGCGATGGCTCATTTTGTTAGCCGTCCTGATTTCGGCATCGGCACTGGCCTACACCTGGCGTATCGCGTCGGGCAAAACTGTGCCTTTGCCCGCACTCGAAAATGAGAAATGGTCCGGGCCGTCCTCCGAGCCAGTCGCCGAGGAGTTCCGGATGCTCACCGGCTATCATGGCCCAGAATTTACTGACCGCCAAGGTCACGCCTGGAGTGCCGACGCCTACTTCACCGGGGGAACCTCTAAGCCGATCGGTACCGAACACTTCATCCAAGGCCAGCCGGATCCGCATCTGCTCAGGACCCAACGATCCGGCCAGTTTCAATACGACATCCCGCTGCGGCAAGGCTCCCACGAGGTGCACCTCTATTTCGCCGAGACGGAGTATGGGCAAGGTAATCCTCTGGGCGGAGGAGAAGCCAGTCGTATCTTCCACGTGTCTGTGAATGGGACACCCACGCTCGCGATGTTCGATCCACTGGCGAGTGCTGGTGCGCCTAATCGCCTCCATCAACGTGTGTTGAAAGACGTTGTGCCCGCCGCAGACGGAAAGTTGCATATCCGCTTCGATCCGGTCACAGCGCCTGCGTTCCTCAACGCGATCGAAATTGTGCGGAGCCTTCCCGGCCGGATCCACCCGGTTCGAATCGTTACACAGAATAGTCCCGTCACCGACTCTGAGGGTCGTTTCTGGGCTGCCGACGAATTTTTCTGTGGCGGCGTTCAGGCCTTTCGACACAATATCGTGATCAATCCCAGAGAGAAAGCGCTGTACCAGGGAGAACGCTACGGGAACTTCTCCTATCGCATCCCTTTAGCGGCTGGTGAGTATCGGGTGACACTGCATTTCGCAGAGACCTGGTTCGGAACCCCCGAGTCTAAACAGCCGGCGATGGACAGCAGAATTTTCGATGTGTTCGCCAACGGTATTTCCTTGCTCCGAAACTATCAGATTGTCGAGGATGCCGAGGGACCCAATCGGAGCGTCGAAAAGGTGTTCGAAAAGCTGAGCCCAAACGCACAGGGCGAGCTGATCCTCGAGTTTGTTCCGGTCAAAAATTACGCTGAGATCAATGCAATCGAAGTGGTCGAGACGAATTAGCCGTTTAGGTCGGGACTAAGCCGTTACACCACAACACAGCCGGGCTTCTATGCATCCGGTCGCCCCGAAGGCGTCTCGCACGCTGGTGTACCAGAAATGTTTCTATATAGCTAAATGTGAGCCGCACTACTCTAACGGGTGAAGTATGTTTTTGAACAAATGGACAGTGCACTTGAGTAGTCCGGGAGAGATCGTGGAGGAGTGCTTCGATTCGGAAGAACAACTTGTGGAATTTGTGAACCGGATGGAGGCTACATCTGCCGACACCGAGCGACCACAGATCACAGTGATTGATCCCGAAGGCAATGAAAAATTGCTTACTCCTGCCCAATAAGCTTGAGACGGTCCGACCGTATAGTGCCTGGAGCGGAAGAGTAACTTGAAGCTTTCACACACCAGACGCGCAGGTCATGCCTCCGTCGGGCCTAG
>Ga0308175_100001260_pt1 | contig 17092 bp, 15 predicted proteins | sample PhyCR1_3_FD_203893 | JGI IMG/M metagenome (GOLD analysis project Ga0308175, IMG submission 203893) | Soil microbial communities from UC Gill Tract Community Farm, Albany, California, United States - DLSLS.C.R1 | ecosystem: Environmental > Terrestrial > Soil > Agricultural land | place: USA...
CCGACGGCCTCAGGTTCATCGCCTCGGCCGGCCCCGTGCTGGTCCCCGTCGCCGAGAATGACCGCCTCGTCCAGTCCCGCAGGTTCACCTCCAGCACGTCCGCCGGCACCGGCGACTTCCCCGGCCGTGACGCCACGATCTGCTCGATCGCCCGCAGCACGCGCGTCCCCGAAATCTCCAGGTGTACCTGCAACGTCTGATCGTCCACCCACCGCGGCCCGCCGATCAGCTCCGCCCGATCCAGCGTCTTGGTCAACTCCGTTTCCCCGCCCGTGCGCTTCAACAGGTCGCCGACGGTCAGATTCCGCCCGACCGGCTCCTGCTCCACCTGTTCCCGCAGCGACGCGACGGCGTTCCGAATCGCCGCATCCCGCATCGCCTCCCGCGCGCGGTCCCCGCCCCGCTGCCCCCACGCCGGCAGCGCCACGGCCACCGTCAGCAGCAAGAAAATAACACCCACGGGCCACCGCATCCGCGTTAACTCCAAACACACTCCGGGCTTCCGACAACCCCGGCCGAAATCGACTCTCATAGCTAGACAGACACGTCAAGAGGTGGTTAGCCGACGCTACCGTACGTCGCGCCAACGCCACCTTCCAAAACACTTTCGTCATCCTCGCGCCGATTCCATTCATCGCCCCCCGACCCGCTCGACCACCACCGCTTTCGAGCTAGCGCGGCAGGTCCTTATAACTCCGCAGTGCACGGCTCTTTAAGGCCGTCGTAGCAGTGTCCCACGCCCGCCGCGCCCCCGATGTTCCGCAGCGAAAAATGAATAAGCCCCCGCGGAGGGCTGTGCGGGGGCTTATTCGGAAGGGAGTTTTGTAGGGACTTTATTATTACGTCATTGTCCGCCGGGAGGTTTCAACCGCCGCTCGTCATCGTCCTAAAACTTAAACCAGAACACCGCCCCCACCGCGGCCGCTGCCGCTACGGCCGCGGCGGCCGCCCACGCCGTGAGCGTCGCGCGAAACACCAGCTCGCCGCGCCAGTGGTTTTCCTGCCAGTCCAGCTCGTCCACGGACGCGCCGCCGGCCGTGTGGCGGATCCATGACAGGGAAGATTGTAATCTGGGTGCGGATCGGGAACCCGCAGCCCCGTGGGACCTTTTCATGGGCACGACCTCCGTGCCGGTGCGTCACCCCGACGCTTCCTGAACGTTCACCGGCGGCGCCGGCCGACCCGTTCGCCAGCGGCGCACGCCACATTCCCGACCCGCCGCAAACCTATCATGCCCGAATTTAAAGTAAAGCGGGTCACACAGAAAACTTGGATGAGTTCTCCCCGAACCGCGACGCCCGCTCGTCCGCATTTGTCCCCGGCTCACGTGACATTCTGCGCCGCCGCGCCGTTCCGCCTCCACATGCCCGGCAACTGGATGTGCCGCACCGGCTTGGAAACGTCGTCCAGCCGCCGCCGGTGCGCGCGGAGCAGGTCGCTGCGCGTGACCACCCCGATGATCTTACGCGTCTGGCGGTCCATCACGGGCAGGCGGCCGATGTCGTGGTTGACCATGTGGTCCGCCGCGTCACGCAGCGTCACGTCCGGATAGACGAACTTCGGCGGCATCGTGATCAGCGTCCGCAGGACGGCCTCGCCCGCCAATTTCGGGTCGAGCAGCGTCCGACGGGTGAGCACCCCCAGCAGCACGCCGTCCCCGTCCACCACCGGGTACCCCTGGTGCGTCGTGCCCGGCCCGCCGGCGGCGATCCATTCCCGCACTTTCCCCAGCGTGTCGCCGGCCGCGAGTGTCACCGCCTTGCCGCCAATCACGTCGCGCACCAGCACCTGGTCGAGGAAGTCCGCCTGGTACTCGGCCGGCACGCGCACCCCGCGCCGGGCAAGCTTCTCCGTCATGATCGTGTTGGCCATGAGCAGGCAAGACACCAGGAACGACGCCGTACACCCCCCCAGCAGCGGCAGGAGCCCCAGCGGCTGGAGCGTCGTCTCGAACGCGAACACCGCGCTGGCCAGCATGGCCCGGCTCGCCCCCGCGAAGATTGCCGCCATCCCCACCAGCGCCGCCACGCGCACGTCGATCCCGGCGTGCGGGGCCAGGTGCGCCGCCGCGGCCCCGATCAGCGCCCCAATGCCGCTGCCGATGGTGAACAACGGCGCGAGCGTGCCCCCGGAGGTCCCGCTCCCCAGCGCAATCGCCCAGGAGATGAACTTCATCACGAACAAAAGCGCCATTACCTTCAGCGTCAGGTTGTTCGAAATGATGTCCGAGATGTTGTAATAGCCGACCCCGAGCGTCCGAGGCGCGAAGTAGCCGATCACGCCGACCGCCACCGCGCCGATGGCCGGCCACCACATCCAGTGCACGGACTTCAGGTAGTGCTCGAACACGTCCTCGACCCAGTACACCGCGCGGGTGACGAACACCGACGCCAGCCCCATGATCGCGCCGAGCAGGATGTACACGGCCATCGCCGCGCCCGTCGGCTGCCCGATGTCGGGCATGGCAAAGACCGGGTGGGTCCCCTCGAACATCACGCGCACGCCCGCCGCCGTCGCCGCCGATAAGGCGACCGGGATCAACGACCGCGGGCGGAACTCGAACAGCAGCAACTCGACCGCCAAAAGGACGGCCGACACCGGCGAGCCGAACGTCGCCGCCATGCCCGCCGCCGCGCCGGCGGCCAGCAGCGTCTTGCGCTCCGCTGCCGTCGTGCTCATCATCTGTCCGATGACCGAGCCCAGCGCGCCCCCGGTGGCGATGATCGGCCCCTCGGCGCCGAACGGCCCGCCGGTCCCGATCGCGAACGCCGCCGACAGCGGCTTGAGGAACGTCACCCGCGGCGGGATGCGCGACTGGTTCAGCAGCACCTGCTCCATGGCCTCGGGAATGCCGTGCCCGCGGATCGCCTTGCTCCCGTACCGCGCCATGATCCCGACGATGATCCCGCCGATCACGGGCACGACCATCACCCACACGCCAAGGTGGTTGTCCGCGGGCGTGGCCGAGTGGACGTCGAAGGAAAACCGCTGGTGGAACGAGAGGTGCGTGATCAGCGCGATCAGCCGCATCAGCCCCTCGGCGATGAACGCCGACGCGACCGCCAGCAGGATGCTGACGGCGCACATCAGCACCACCCGGCCGTCCACGATGGTGGAGTGCACCGGCACCGAAGCCGCGTCCAGCGCCGGCCCCAGCGAAGGCGACACCGGCAGCCCCTCGGTCGTCATCGCCTTCTCGACGTTGTGTTCCAGGTTGCTCCCGGCCATCAATTTCCTTTGTATTCGGGGAAACTCATGAGAGAATCATGGGTTCCCAAGCAGATATCGGCCCGCGCCCCCTTAAGGATGAAGGCAGGGCCCACTTCTTCGGGTGTAAACGCTACCCGCGCCCGGCGCGCGCGGCACGCCCGCCCTTCTTCCGCGGCGGCGCCTCGCCGCCCGCCCCCTCGTCCTCCATCATCATGGCGGGTTCGTCGGCCAAACCCATTCGCCGGACGAGTTCTTCCATCAGGTTGGCAAGCCTCCGCCGGTCCCCGCGCGGCATGGCCCCGAAGGCCTTGAGCAGTCGATGCTGCGTCACCTCCGGTGACTTGCGCAACACGTTCCTGCCGGCGGGAGTCAGCGAAAGCTCGATGCGCCGGGCGTCCCGGGGGCTGGTCCGCCGCCGCACCAGCCCGCGCGTGACCAGCCGCTGCACGACGACCGAGACCGAACTCTGGTGCGTCAACGTCCGCTCGGCCAGTTCGTTCAGCGAGATTCCCTCGTCCCCGCCGTTACCTCGCCCCCGGCCGCGCCCGGAGCCGCGGGCGCCTCCTTCGTGCTCCTGCTCCGCAAGCTTTTCCAGGACAAATAATTGCGCGGCCGTCAGCCCCGCCGTCCGCTCCGCCAACCGCGACGAAACGCGTAAATCGCGGACGATTCTGCGGAACGCGTCGAGCACGGCCTTGGCATCCTCCCCCGCCGCAACGTGGTTTTCTTGGGCACCCATGAATTCCATCCCAAGCTTAAGCTACGGGTTTTAGCGGATTCTTTCAAGGGGACATTCGTCGGAGATATAATCAATTCGTCGCTCGCCGTTAACCAGTACCCACGCGCAGATGCACGTCAACCACGCGCAGGCCGAGCTTTATCTCAACGACACCCCCGTCGGGGCCGTCACGCTGCGCGGGTCCGATAACTCCTGGGGTTACGGCACCTTCCACCCCAACGACGCCTTCGCCGCCTTCGCCCCGCTCTTCGGCCGCTGGTCCCTGCTAATTCACGCCGACGACCAGACGGATCGCCTGAGCCCCGCCGCCTCCGAGGAGCTCCGCCGCGCCGAGTTCGCAATCGACGGCATCCACGCCAAGCTCCTCTGGCCCGACCGCCGCGAGTGGATCGCCATCACGCAGTTGAATATCGACGGCGATCTCATCGAGTGGAAACAAGCCTATTGCGCAAAGTAACCCGCCCGTGGCCCCCGGTGCGCATCTGATGCACGTTGGGCGATCCCCCACCAAAATTTTCATTCGCGAATTGCAAATTCTACGTCGGGAATAGCAGCCTTACCCATCCCGCGGCGGCAGTACGTGCGTCGGCTGCACCCCCGCCACCTCCGCCTCTTCCCGCGTCATCTCCGGCGGGCCGGTCATCCGCGTCGCCTCCTCCGACTCGATCCCCGGGCCCGGCGTCACGTCCTCCGGGTCGAGCACGCGCCCGGCCCCTACCTCCGGCGGCGCCTTGGCCGCGGGATTCAATACCGGTAGCGCCGGCAGCGTCGAATGCGGGTTCCCGCCCACGGCGCCGGCTTCCGCCGCGCCTGCACGCCGCCGTCGCTTGGCCGGCGGCCGCCTCCCCTGCTTCACCTCCTCCTCCAACGTGCTCTTGCGCCGCAGGACATGGTGGTAGTGCTGCGCGAACCGGTGCGCCTCGTCGCGCACGTACTGCAACATCCGCAGGCCGGAATTATTCCGCGCCATGCGCAGCGGCTCGGCCTTGGCCTGCACGTAAACCAGCTCCTCCTTCTTCGCCAGCGAGATCACCATCGGCGGCTTCACGTCCATCCCCTTGAACACCTCCAGCGCCGCGTGCAACTGCCCCAACCCGCCGTCGATCAGAATCACGTCCGGGTACAGCTCGTTGTTCGTCCCGGCCTCGCGGTAGCGGCGCGAGACGACTTCCTGGATCGAGAGGTAGTCGTTGTTCCCCTGCCCGTGCTTGATCTTGTAACGGCGGTACCCGTCCTTGAACGGCACGCCGTCGATGAAGCAGACCTTGCTGCCGACCATCTCCCCGCCTTGCAGGTGCGCGATGTCGATTCCCTCGAGGATCCTCGGCGGCTCGGCCAATCCCAAGGCCTCCTGCAGTTTTGCGACACCTTCCTGCGGATTGATGACGAACGCCTCCGGCTGCCAGTATTCCTGCTCTCCCTTCTTCGCGCGATTGTTCAGCCCCTGGAGCGCCTTAATCTCGTCGCGCAGCCTCGCCGCCCGCTCGTAGTTCAGGTCCTTCGACGCCTCAATCATCTCCTTTTCCAGCGTCGCGATCACGCCGCGGCTGTCGCCGTCGAGCACCTTGATCAGCCGGTGGATGTCTTCCTTGTACTGCTCCTTCGAGATCTTGGCCGCGCACGGGGCGGTGCATTGCTTGATCGGGTACAGCAAACACGGCCGAAAAAACCGCCGGTTGTCGTCGTCCTCGCGGATGTCCAGGTGGCAGGTGCGGAACTTGAACGCCTTCTGGAGCAGCGTGACCGCTTCCTTCAGCGCGTACACGCTCGTGAACGGCCCGTACAGCTTCACGCCCTTGGTCCGCGGCTCGCGCGTGATGTACACGCCGGGGAATTCCTCGTCCGTCGTGACCATCAGGTACGGGAAGGTCTTGTCGTCCAGCAGCCGCGCGTTGTACCGCGGCTGGATGTCCTTGATCAGCCGGTTCTCGGCCAGCAGCGCCTCGACCTCGCTGTCGGTCTGGATCACCTCGAAATCGACGACGTGATCCAGCAGGCCGGACTTCTTGAAATCCAGCTTCGTCCCCGCCTGGAAATAGGACGCAACGCGGTCGCGCAGCGACGCGCTCTTGCCGACGTAGATGACCCGCCCCTTGTCATCCTTCATCAGGTAAACGCCCGGCGCCTTGGGCAGGCCCTTGGCCTTCTCCGCCAGTTTCTCGATTCGCTCGTCCATGACGCTCGCCTGCGACCCTTGCGGCTCCTTCCCGCACCGTTGCGCATCCGCGTCCTTATTGTTGACCCGCGGGCGAGCATTTGCCACTGCGATCGCCGCCAGACTGCTCAGGCGGCGCGATCCCCCTTGACGTGATCGATCGCCCGACCGTCCGGATCCTTCGGTTTGCCGACTTCCATTTACCCCACCGCCAGTTCCGCGTCCCCCGTGGTCATCGCCGTCCACCACAGTACCCCCATCGGCGCCAAACGTCCGACCAGCATCGCAACCGTGAGCGTGTACAGCCCGATCGCACTGAGCGAAACCGGCTCGTGCGACAGCCCCACGTTGCTCGCCGCGCTCACCGCAAGAAATACCAGCCGGTCCGCCGGCGCCTGCGGCTCGCTCCAAAGCAGCACCAGCAACGACACCAGCACGATCGCCCCGTACGCCCCCACCCATACCGCCGCAATGCCCGCCACCCGCCCCACCCGCCGCCCCTTCAGCGCCGCGTGCGCGCCCAGAATCAGCGCCGCCACCGTAGTCGTCTTGACCCCCCCGCCCGTCCCCGCCGGGCTCGCCCCCACCGCCATCAGCGGAATCATCAACCACTGCATCGTGCGCGGGAATTCGTGGACGTAGTGCAGCGCGATCCCAGCCGTCCGGCAATCCACCGCGGCAGCGGAACTTTCGGCGACCGCGCGCCGCCAGCTCCCGTCCTCACCGGGCCATTGGAGCAGCACAAACACAACGACGGCCGCCGCGTACAGGCCCGCCGACATGGCAACGACCGTCCGGCTGTGAACCGACATCCGCCGCCCCCCAAACGCCCGATCATAAATCTCCATCAACACTGGCAGCCCCAGCCCCCCGAGGAACGCCAGCGGCAACTGCACCATCTGCAATCGCCACTCGCCGGCCCCGCTTAACTTCCCCGCATAGATCCCGCTGTTCCCGAATGCCGCCGCCGCCTGCATCACCGTCGCGAAAAAATCCTGCCCGAACTCCGTCAGCAAGCTCGTGCCCGCCAGCAGCGCCAGCCCCTGCGCCACCAGCGCCGCCGTGATCACCTGTCCATCCGAATACGGCAGCCGCAGAATCCGCACCAACGCCATCGACCCAACGATCATGCTCACCAGCGACCCGACCACCGTGAGCAACAGCACCGTGCTCCGCCCGGCCGGCTGGTAATCGTTTACGCTGACGCTGATCTGAAACCCCGTGAGCGTTCCCGCATTGGCGGCCGTGAAGGCGGCGCGCTGCGTGCTCATCTCGCTCCCGCGCCGCATCGCCCAGGGCGTGCGAAAGACCACGAATCCGCCGGCGATGAGCACGAGGTAAGCCGCCACGAGCAACGCCGCCAGCGCGCCGCCCGGCACCCCCATCGCCGCCGCCAGCGGCACACCCCCGCCTTCATTGCGTCCGTCGGCGATCTTGTTAGTCCCACGCGCGCTCACGCAATCCGTGTCGCTCCAGGAGCCGTTTCACGCCCATTCACGCCCATTTAGCCGCCGGGCTTGCCCGGCGCGCGATTCCAATCGCAAATCCTCTCTCAGTGCTTCGCGTAAACCTTCTCCGGGTCGAACACCCGTCGCCCCACGACCTTCCACTCGCCCGCCCCCGGCTGATACTCCCGATAAAAGCAACTGTAGTACCCCTCGTGGCAAGCGGCCCCGACCTGCTCGACCCTCACCAGCACCACGTCCCGGTCGCAGTCGGTCGAGATCGACTTGACGTGCTCGACGTGCCCGCTCGTCTCCCCCTTCATCGCCAGCCGACCCCGGCTGCGGCTGTAGCTATGCACCTTTCCCGTCTCGATCGTCTTCTCCAGCGCCGCCCGGTTCATCCAGAACATCGCCAGCACTTCCCCCGTTCGGTGGTCCTGGATGATCGCGGGAACCAGCCCGTTGGAATCCCATTTCAGCGAATCAAGTTGTCCGGCGGATACGTCCATCCGCGCATTGTTCTGAAACCAAGCCCGCTTTGTCAAATGCACCGCCCGAACGCCCGCCCGCTCCATCTCCGCCAACCCCAGCACCAACACCGGCACCTTCAACCTCCATGGCGGCTCCCTCTCCGCCGCCTCATCGTGAATTCCTGCGGCTCACCACCCAAACCGGCGGCACATTGACGGTAGACGGCCCCGCCCCCGAGCCCGCCACACTCCCCCTCCTCGCACTCGCCGGCCGCCTCGCCCTCCTCCCCAGAACCCGCCGCCCCACGTAATCAGATGATCATAGTATTTCAGATCAACCCCCTCAGCACCTCCACGTTCACCTCGTCCCACTCCCTCCCCTTCTCGTCCTTCCCCTTCTCCGTCTCGATCACCTTCGGCACCCCCCGCCACCGCTTGTCGCGCACGATCGGCCGAAAGCCCTCCACCCCGATCTTCCCGCGCCCGATGTGCTCGTGTCTGTCCACCCGGCTGCCCAGTTCCTTCTTCGAATCATTCAAATGCCACACCTTCACCTGCCCGGTGCCGACGGTGCCCTCCAGCTCTTTCACGAACTTCGCGTACTTCCTCCCCCGAAAGTCATACCCCGCGGCGAACAGGTGGGCCGTGTCCAAACACACCGCCACGCGCTCCGGCTGCTTCACCCGGCCGATGACCTCCGCCAGGTGTTCCAACCGGTATCCCAGCGCCGTCCCGTGCCCCGCCGTGACCTCCAGGCACGTCACCGCGCCCCCGGCCGGCACGACCTGGTGCACCACGTTCAGCGCCGCCGCCACGCGCACGAGTCCCGCCTCCTCCCCCGCCCCCATGTGCGCGCCGGGGTGCGTCACCAGGTACGGGATCCCCAGCCGCGCGCACCGCGACAACTCCTCGACGAACAGCGCGACGCTCTTCTCCCACAGCACCTCGTCAGGCGACGCCAGGTTGATCAGGTAACTGTCGTGGCTCACCGTCTGCTCGAATCCCAGCCGCCCGCAGTGCTCCCGCCACGCCCCGACCTCCCCCTCCTCCAGCGGCCGGCACTTCCACTGCTGCTGGTTCTTGGTGAAGATCTGGACACACTCGTAGCGCAGCATCTCGGCCTTGAGCAGCGCCTGGTGAAGCCCCCCGGCGATCGACAAATGGGCACCGAACATGGTTGCATTGTACGAGGGTAATGCGATGACCAATACGGATGGGAAGGTGACGTTGCGCCTGAACGGCCAGGCGGCCACCAGCGGCATCAACCTGCTCACTGGGAGGCATCGCAGCGACCGCTAATCAACACCGCTACTCCCCAATGACCTTTACCAGCACCCGCTTCTGCCGCCGGCCGTCGAACTCGCCGTAGAAGACCTGTTCCCACGGGCCGAAATCCAGCTTCCCGTTGGTGATCGCGACCACGACCTCCCGCCCCATGACCTGGCGTTTGAGGTGGGCATCGGCGTTGTCCTCGCCGGTTCGGTTGTGCTGATATTGCGACGTCGGCGCGTGCGGCGCGAGCCCCTCCAGCCACTTGCGGTAATCCTCGTGCAGACCGGACTCATTGTCGTTGATGAACACCGACGCGGTGATGTGCATTGCGTTGCACAAGAGAAGCCCCTCGCGCACGCCGCTCTTGCGCACCGCGTCCTCGCACTGCTGCGTGATGTTCACGAATCCCACGCGTGAGGGCACGCTGAAACTCAGATACTCGGTGAGCGATTTCATTCCGGATATCGTGCCCCAAAGCCGCGTCGCTTCAAGGAGGCTTTCCCCGCGCCACCTCGGCACGTCCGCCCGCGCGACCGCACGCGACCCCGCACGCGGCCCCGCGCGCTCCCGCGCGACGCTTGACCCGCCGCGCGACGGCACTACAATGCGGTGGATTGGAAATTCCAGACCGGGGCCGTGGTCTAAAGGGATGACGGCTGAATCGCATTCAGCAAATCGGGGTTCGATTCCCCGCGGCTCCATTCGGTTTCGCCCCGCCGGCGGCCCCGCCACCACCTCGCCACGTACTCGCAACCGTCAATTACGCCTAACGCCAGCGTGCCCGGGCGGTGTCGCAGCATCCTGGTGGAACGTTACCGCCATTGGATCCGCTGAGGAGCCCGCCATGCCAAACTCCGACCCGGCGGGTGGGAATCGGCCCGGCCTCCCGCTCGAACAGTTCAAACCGCGCAGCATGCTCCGCGTCCGAGAGACGCGCGTACCGACGCCGCGCTTCCCGGTCATCGACTTCCACACCCACCTGTCCTGGAGCCGCGGCCTGGAAAGCGGCGACGAGATCACGATCGTCGCCGAGCCGTCGGAACTGCTACCCGTCATGGACGCCAAGCGGATACGCGTGATGGTGAACCTGACCGGCGGCTACGGCCGCGGCCTCGAACGGGCGATCGCCACCCACGTCAAATCGTTTCCCGATCGGTTCATGATTTTCACCGAACCCTGGTGGAGCCGCGTCGCGGAGACCCGGTATGCGCAATTCCAGGCCGACGAAATCGAGCGCGCCCAGCGGCTCGGCGCCCGCGGCCTGAAGGTGCTCAAGACCCTCGGCCTCTACGCGCGCGAGAACGTTACCACCGGCCCGCTCATCAAAGTGGACGACGCCCGCTTCGAGCCCATGTGGGAAGCCGCCGGCGCCCTGAACTTGCCGGTGTTGATCCACGTCTCGGATCCCCGCGCCTTCTTCGAGCCGATCGACCGCTTCAACGAGCGTTGGGAAGAGCTGCACGCCTGGCCGGAGTGGTCCTTCCACGGCCGCGATTTCCCAAGCAACTTGGAACTCCAGGAGGCCCGCCGCCGGGTGATCAAGCGCCACCCGCGCACGCAGTTCGTCTGCGCGCATTTTGCCGACGCCGAGGATTTGTCGTACGTCGCGGATCTGATGGACGGCTGCCCCAACATGCACGTGGACTTCTCCGCGCGCCTGGCCGAGCTCGGCCGTCAGCCCCGCGCCACCCGCCGCTTTTTCGACCGTTACCAGGACCGCATCCTCTTCGGCACCGACGCCGTCCCCCGCGACCACCGCTTCCCCCAGCAGGTCTTCGGCGAAACGCTGTACGAGATCTACTACCGATTCCTCGAAACAAACGACGAGTACTTCGACTACTCCCCCGCACGCCTCCCGCCGCAGGGCCGCTGGCGCATTTACGGCATCGATTTGCCCGATTCGATTCTCCGCAAGGTCTATTGGGAAAACGCCGCCCGCCTCCTGCGGCTTGATCCCGCCCGTTTCGGCTGATGGAGAACGCCGCCGATGAAGAAGCTTGCGCTGCTGCTGCTAGCCATCCTCGCCGGCCCGTCTGGCGCCGACGAATCTACCTCGATCAGATGGGTCGGCGACCAGGTCACCCGCCGTACGATTTACCACTCCCCCCAGACCCCCGGCTACACCTGCTGGCTGGGCGCGTGGATTATGCCCGACAAGAGCCTGATGATCTCCTTCACCCAGAACACCGGCCCCGTCGATCGCACCGGACGCGCCCCCGCGGAGGTGCTCAAGAAATTCCCGATGTTGATCGAGCGCCCCAAGCGAGACGCCATGGGCCTTAAAAAAGCCAATCTCTACATGCGCTCCACCGACCGCGGCGCCACCTGGCAGCTCGTCGGCGAAGCGCCCTTCGACGGTCCGCTTGCCTACTGCGCGCCCGGCGGACAGGAGGCGGTCCTGAACGATGGCTCCGTCCTCCGCGGCGTCTTCGGCTACTTCCTCCCGACCATGGACGTGCCCCAGAGCGCCTTCCTCCAGCGGTCCACCGACGGCTGCAGGACCTGGAGCAAGCCCCAGATCCTCGGCGATCCGTCAAAGGAAACCTGGCGTCTCACGCGCCTCCGCCGCCTCCGCGACGGGCGCCTCATTGCCACCGGCGGCCGCTCACGCGTCCCCAGCACCTCCCCCATCGCCCAGGTCTGGCGCATCTGGGAGCCCTTGCTCATCGTCTCCGAAGACGACGGCCGCACGTGGAGCTCGCCAATCGATTTCCTTCCCAAGGCTGAAAACCAGGGATGGCTTGAAGAATGGGACACCGCCGAGCTCGCCAGCGGCGACCTCCTCTGCGTGTTCCGCCGGGTCAATCCCGACAAGCTGATCGACGACCCCGCCTATCCCGGCCGAAAGGTCGCCCGCACCTGGAATCCCTCGCCAAAGGACCAGATCCGCTGGCAAGCCGTGCTCGTGAAAGACGGGAAGACCTGGCGCCTCGGCCCCAATGGACCCGCCCCTTTCCCCCACTCCGGCCACCCGGAGCTGCTCGCCACACGCGAAGGCCCCGTCCTCCACATCGCCACCAGCGGGGTCGACCTCACCGGAGACGGCGGCCAAACCTGGTCTAAGCTGAGCTTCCCCCACCTCAAGGACGCCTACCGCTCGCGCTACTACCCCAAATCCGTCCAGGCCGACGACGGCACGATCTACGTGTTCGGCCACACCGGCGGGGACGACGACTTCGGCTCCCGCGACCAGGCCGTCTTCATGGACACCTTCCGCCTGGCCCGGCACTGAAGCGATGCCTCGCGCCTACGCCGCCTCCGCCACCGGCGCCGGGCCGCGCTGCTCCAGCGCGTCTTCGTACAGCTCGAGCATGCGAGGGAAGACCGCTTCGAGGCTGTAGCGCCGCGCGACCATCTCCTCCGCCGCCCGGCCCAGCGGCCTGTACCCGGCCGGGTCTTTCAGAACCCGCAAGGCCTTCGAGGCGATCTCGTCGGCGTCGAAAAAGTCCGCCAGCAATCCGTTGTGGCCGTCGCGGATCATCTCCCGCACGGGCGGCGTGTCGGAACCAAGGACCACCGCGCCGCAGCTCATCGCGTCCATCATGCTCCACGACAGCACGAACGGGGCGGTGAGATACAAGTGCAGGTCGCTGGCGGCCATCAGCCTGCCCAGTTCCACGGGGTTGACCACGCCGAGAAACCTGAACTTGGAAAGGTCGAACTCTTCGCGCGACAGCACCCACTCCTTGAAGGTCTTGGCCGGCGCGATGTACTGCGTGTCGCCGCCGTACACCACGCGATCGGCGCCGGCGACGAGGAACAGCACGTCCGGGTGCTGCTCGTAAATTCGCTTCGCCGCGCGCATGAAGACGTCGAACCCGCGGATGCTCTCGAACCCGCGGCTGACGTAGGTCACGACGCGCGTGGACGCCGGGACGTCGATGCCGGCGACGCGGCGCGTGCCGCGCTGCCGCGGGGCCGGGCGGAGCTGTTCGCCGTGGCCGTGGTAAACGGTGCGGTCCACGCCGTCGAAGATCACCTGGAGCTTTTCGGTGTATTCGTCGGGAAAGCGGCTGCGCTGGAACTCGGTGGGCGTGTAGGCGGCGTCGCAGTTCTGGAGGTCCAGCAGCATCATGGCGTTGCGGCAGCGGGCCCGCAGGTAGTTCTCCGCCGGTACCGGCCAGCCGAGGTCCTTTCGGAAGGTCATGTCGCACTGCTGGTCGTGCGGGCGGTAGTAGTACTCGAAGAGGTTGATGACCGGCACGTCGGGGTAGAGCTCGCGCAGGAAGAGGGTGCTGCCGAAGCCGCTGTGGCCGACGATCAGGTCCGGGCGGATGTCCGGGCGGGCGAGCAGGGCCTTGTAAACGCCGTCGCAGTGCCACACGCCGTTCTCGAAGGTGCGGGAACAGAAGTGGTTGGCGGTGGCGGCGCCGCCGTCCACCTTGTACTGGACGCGTTCGACGCCGCCGGAGCGGCCGGGCGGGACCTGCGTCACGAACGTGCACCGCCAGCCCATGACCTGGGCCAGGTATTGCGCGACGTGCCCGAACTGGGCGGGGAAGTTCTGGTGGACGTAAAGGATGTGCATGCCGGCCCCGCAAGAGGGTTGGGTTTCGCTTCTGGCTCGGTCACGGTCGCGCCGCCGCAATGGGCGGCATCGGTGCTTATCGGCCGCTGGGGTGCAAACGCATGACCGGTCGGCGGGTAGTCCGGTAAATGAAGGCCGCGCAAGCCGCCGGGAGGGCCGGTGCGGGGCGTGACGGTGGGGGTTGCACACGTGGTCTAAAGCCTTCGTCCGGGCAGTCGATATACACACTAGTGTCCACGCATCCCAACGCGCGGCGCCCTTTCGGGGCCGCGGCGGGGGCGGGGAGGTATCGAGGAGACACCCGAGGAGAGAGTGCCATGAATGGTGCGAAAGTGAAGGACGTGCTGACTACCGGCGAGGTCGCCAAGATCTGCAACGTGGCCCCGCGGACGGTCAGCAAGTGGTTCGATTCGGGCGCCCTGCTCGGGTACCGCATCCCCGGGAGCAAGGACCGGCGGATCCCGCTGAACCAGCTCATCCGGTTCATGAAGCAGCACGGGATGCCGCTCAACGGGCTGATGACCGGGTGCACGCGCATCCTCATCGTGGACGGGGAGCAGGACATCGTCGAGGTGCTGGAGAAGATCCTGGAGGACGAGGCCAAGTACGAGGTGGAGGTGGCCAAGAGCGGGTTTGCGGCGGGGGTGACGGCGGAGAAGTTCCGGCCGCACGTGATCCTGCTGGACATGCACCTGCCGGACGTGGACGGTAAGGAGATCGCGCGTCAGGTCAAGTCGAACCAGGACCTTCAGCTCACGAAGGTCGTGGCGATGAGCGGGAAGATGAGCGAGGAGGAGAGCAAGGGGCTGCTGGCCTCGGGCTTCGACGGGTTCCTGCGCAAGCCGTTCCACGTGCGGCAGGTGATCGAGGCGATCGAGGACGCGATGGCGGTGGTGTACTAAATCGCAATCAAAGTAAATGCATGGAAGCGAGGGCCGTTGCGGAGGGCGCGGCCCTTCTTCTTTGCGCTCCCGCGGGCCGTTGGCCCGCGGCTAGGGGAGGGAGGCGCCGGCGCCGAGGGGGTCGCTGGACGGGCCGGTGGCGGTGGCGGCCTTTTCGCGTGCTTTTTTGGCGGGGAAGTGGGGGCGGGCCTCGCCTTCGCGGAGGACCTGCTCGTAGCGGTCGCGGACGACGGCGTCGATGTGCTCGGCGTCGTTCTCGAGCTTCTGCCGCTCGAGGCTGAGGAGCTGTTCGAGGTTGTCGATGTGGAGCTTGCGCTCCTTAATGCCGAGGTCCACGAGGCGGCGTACGGCCTGGCGGAGGACCTGGTCGATCTCGTTCTTTTCCTGGTCCTTCTGGGCGGTCTTGAGCATGCCGGTGAGGTACCAGATCTGGTCCTCGGTCTTCATGCGTTCGACCTTCCATTCGTAGAGCTGGGGGTCCTGGTCCTGGACGGCGGCGATGGACTTGAACTGGCTGTAGAGCCAAGCGCGGGTGCGGTTCTTGGGGCCGCGGAAGTCGCCTTCGGGGAGGCGCTCGTAGGATTCGAAGCGGTGGGGCGAATTGTGGCGGAGGAAGCTTTCGGCGGCGGCCCACTGGTCGGGGGTGGGCGGGGGCTCGTTCATGTACTGGCGGAATCGGGCGCGCTGGGCGTTTTCGGGGTCGCGGACGAAGGGGGCGACGCGGCCGGGCATGTTGCGTGCGCCGCGACCCCCCTGCTGGGGTGCGGCGGGCTGCGTCGTGGAGGGCTGGCCGAGGACCAGCGCGGGGACGACGGCGGCGGCGAGGACGAGCAGTCCGCCGGCGCAAGCGGCGACGGCCGCGGCGCGGCGGATCGGGCGGGGGCGCCGGGTTATGGCGGCGTGGTCAGGGTCTGGAGGAGGGAAGTGGATCATAGTCTAACCCCGGTGGAAAGATGGTGTTGGTCGGCTCGGAGAGGGCGAGCAGTTGGTCGGCTTCCTCGCGGCCGATGGGAAGGCTGCTGTTGTCGCTGTCGAAGGAGCGCCGCAAGGCGCGGGCGTACTCGAACTGCTCGAATTCTTCGGGCCCGACGTTGGGGAAGCCGCGGACGTCATTGGGCTGCTGCGGGTCGGCGTACTGCTGGTCGGGCGGGATGCTGAAGCGCCAGTCGTGGTTGGCCATCCATGCGAAGCCGATGGCGAGGATGGCGGCGGCGGCGGCGGAGGGGTAAACCCACCACGGCAGGCGGATGCGGCGTCGGGATTCGGCGCGGGCCGCCCCGGCGCGGTCCTCCTGCCACTGGCGGATGGCGCGCGACACCTGTCGGACGGCGACCGGGCGGGCCAGGGGGAGGGGCGTGGCGGCGTCGGCGCGGGAGAAGAACCCTGTCAACTGCTCCTGGGTGGCGCGCAGCGCGTCGAGCTCGCCGCGCAGGTTGGGGTCGGAGGCGAGCATCTGCTCGACCTCGTCGCGGTCGCCGGGGGGCAGCTCGCCGCCGAGGTACATCAGCAGGATCGCTTCGTTGTTCTGGAGATGCTGGAGTTGGGTGGGCATATCGTTGCCGGGTCAGTTCATGCGGAAAAAGCCTTGCGGATACTGGTGGTTCGTCATTCTTCCATCAACTGCCTTAATTTGATCATGGCCTTGTGCATGCGTCCCAGGGCGGTGTTCAGGGGGCAGCCGAGGACTTCGGCGATCTCGACGAACTTCAGCCCGGTGTAGTAGCGGAGCAGGAGCACCTGCTTCTGGCTCTCGGGCAGCTTTTCGATGGCGTCGCGGAGCTTTAGTTCCTGCTCGGTGCCTTCCAGCTTATGGCTGGCGGGCGGCTGCTGGGCGTCGGTGACCAGCTTCAGTCCTTTCTTGGCGGCCTTCTCGCGGCCGTGCGAGCGCCAGTGGTCGTTGGCCTTGTTGGTCGCGATGCGAAAGAGCCACGCCTTGAACCCGCCGGCGCTGGAGGCGGGGTCGAAGCGCTCGAGGTGGTCGAGGACGCTGAGCCAGGTTTGCTGGTGCAGCTCCTCGGCCAGGTGGTCGCTTCCGGCCAGGCGGTGCAAATACCGCATGAGGGACTGGTGGTAGCGGCCGACCAGTTCTTCGCCGGCCGAAGCGTCTCCGTCCCGGAGGCGCCTGGCGAGGACCTCGTCGGTTGTGGCGACGGCGGCGGCGTTCTTGCCGTCGCCGACGGCCGGGCCGTTGCCTGGAACGAAGGTCGCGGGCATAGCGTCGGGTCCGGTCGTCATCCGTAGAACGCCAGAGGGGGAGGGGTATTGCGGGCCGCCGGGGGTATTATCACCCACGATCGGCGGCGTTGGAAGGGCGGAGGGGATTGCGCAAGTCTTTTTGGGGAAGGGGGAAGCGGGGGCGGTGGGTTCGTTT
>Ga0308175_100001261_pt1 | contig 17087 bp, 16 predicted proteins | sample PhyCR1_3_FD_203893 | JGI IMG/M metagenome (GOLD analysis project Ga0308175, IMG submission 203893) | Soil microbial communities from UC Gill Tract Community Farm, Albany, California, United States - DLSLS.C.R1 | ecosystem: Environmental > Terrestrial > Soil > Agricultural land | place: USA...
TCGACCTCGCCCGCTCCTTCATCACCGAGCAGGTGCCGTGGAAGCCGCTGTTCATCGGGGCGGTCATCACGGGCGACGACCGCGTGCGCCTCTACTTCCGTTCACCCGAGCGGGACCGCACCTACGGTGTGGACGTACTGAGCAGCCACACGGGTCCCGGCCTGTCCGGAGCTCTGGTTTCCCCGGCGTTCCTGGCGAACGAGCATCTGCATCGGCCTTCCGACGATCCGCACTGCGACGTGATCGTGGACCTCACCGACCACTGACGGCCGCCCCTCACAGCTCCGCCTGACCCGCGCCCTTCAACGCGCCCAGGTCGAAGACGTCGCCCATCTTGGCGAAGCCCAGGTCACTGGGGTGGAGATGGTCACCGGAGTCGTACTCGGGGCGCAACCGGCGCGCGTCGTACGGGTCCCGCAGGGCCCGGTCGAAGTCGACGACCGAGTCGTAGACCCGGCCGGACCGGATCTCCGCGTTGACCTGCTGCCGCACCGCCTCACGGGCCGGCGTCCAGCCGCGATGGCCACGGAACGGCATGAGGGTCGCACCGACCACCCTCAGCCCGCGGGCGTGCGCCTGGCGCACCAGGGTGCGCAGGCCCTCGGTGATCCTGTCCGGGTCGGCGAGGGCCGGGTTGCGGATGATGTCGTTGATGCCGAGGTCGATGACGACGACCTTCACAGCGGTCCGGGACAACGTGTCCCGGCCGAAGCGGCCGAGGCCGCTCTGGTTCTCCGCCGGACGACCCAGCCCGTCGGCGAGCACCTGGTTGCCGCTGATGCCCTCGTTGACGATGCCGTAGCGCGGCAGAGCGCCACCGCCCGCCACCGCCGTGTGCAGCCGGCCCGCGAGGACATCGGTCCAGCGGCGGTTGGCACCGACCGTGGACGTTATGCCGTCGGTGATGGAGTCACCGAAGACGACCACCGTGCCCGTCGCCTCGTTGCTCAGCACGTCAAGCGCCGTCACATAGCGCCAGAACGGCGTCTGTTCGGTGTACGCGGCGCCCGTCGCGTCCTCCGTGCGGTCCCCCTGGGCTACGTACGACATCTGCTGCGCATGCGGGTGATAGGTGACCGGGCCCGACGCGGTCGGCGAGTACGTGGTGACCAGCACGTCCGAGTCGTGCGGGACGACCACGCGCACGGCGTCACTGAGCACCTGGCCACCGGCCGGGATCACGACGCTCGTGGCACCGTTGAACGTCAACCGCCGCATCGACTCCGCACTGGCCTCAGCGGTGTCATGACCCAACGCCACCGCCAGGGAGGCATGCGTGATGGTCAGCGGAGACTGGCCGTAGAGGTTGGACAGCGTGATGCGGGCACTCGTTCCCGCAGTACTCGCGTGCACGACGTTGCGCACCGAACGGCCGGCAAGACCGGTCGTCTCGGTGCCCGGCTCACCACCCACCGGCGCCGTGGACCAGGCACCCACCCAGGTACCGGTCGACGCGGGAGCGACGGAGGAACCATGGCGCGGGCGACTGCCGGCGAAAGTGCTGCTTGGGGTGCCGTCGTCCGCGGCCACCGTGACGTAGACGGCTGCACACACGGCCACGACCAGTGCGACCAGCGCACTCAGCACGGCACGGGCTTTTGCGGGGGAAGCCCCCGCGCCCCCCACATGACGCTTGGTCATGCTTGCGTTGTTCTCCTCGGGAGATGGGAGCCCGAGGCTCCGATCTTGATGAACCCATGATGCGTCATGGGCCCGGGAGACCTGACAGGACCCTGCCCGAAACCCCCTACAGACAGACGCCGGGAACTCCTGTTTCGTTCCGGTAGTCGGTCAGGAAGGGACAATTGTGCGCGGGATCACCGCACAGGCCGAGTACGGGTGGAGCTGATGGAAGACACCGAGACACGAACAACGGACCGAACGACGACGCAGCAGACCCCGTCGCACCGAACCATGAACGCCTTCACCCCCGCCGACGAGGAACGGCAACGGGGCGTACGACGCATGAAACTCACCGCGACCGGACTACTGCTGCTCGTCGCCCTCGTCTACATGCTCGCCAGACTCGCCACCCACCAGGGCGCGGGCCCCTGGGCAGGCTACGTAGCCGCCGCGGCCGAGGCCGGCATGGTCGGCGCACTCGCCGACTGGTTCGCCGTCACCGCCCTCTTCCGACACCCCCTCGGGCTGCCCATCCCACACACCGCGATCATCCCCACCAAAAAAGACCAGCTCGGCGTCTCCCTCGGCGAGTTCGTCGGCGAGAACTTCCTCTCCCAGGACGTCGTACGGCAACGACTGCGCGCCGTCGGCATCGGCAGCCGGCTCGGCACCTGGCTCGCCCGGCCCGAACACGCCGACCGGGTCACCGCCGAACTCGCCACCGCACTGCGCGGCACCCTCACCGTCATGCGCGACCGCGACGTCCAAGCCGTCGTCACCGAGGCCGTCACCCGACGCGCCGACATCCAGGAGATCGCGCCCGGCCTCGGCAAGATGCTCGAACGAATCGTCGCCGACGGCGGCCACAAACGCGTCGTCGACCTCGTCGTCGCCCGCGCCCACGACTGGCTGGAGCTGCACCGCGCCGACGTGATGAGCGCCGTCGAGGGCGGAGCACCCGGCTGGACCCCGCGCTTCGTCGACAAGAAGATCGGCGACCGCGTCTACAAAGAACTGCTGCGCTTCGTCACCGAAATGCGCGACATGCCCTCCCACCCGGCCCGCGGCGCCCTCGACCGCTTCCTCACCGACTTCGCCTCCGACCTCCAGTCCGACACCGACACCCGCGGTCGGGTGGAACGACTCAAGGGCGACATCCTCGGCCGCGGCGAAGTGCAGGACCTGATCGCCTCCGCCTGGACCGCCGTACGCTCCATGATCGTCGCGGCGGCCGAGGACGAACGCAGCGAACTGCGGCTACGAGTGCGCGCCGCCCTGCTCTCACTCGGCACCCGGATGGCGAGCGAACCGAAAATGCAGCAGAAGGTCGACGGCTGGGTCGAAGGCGCCGCCGTGCACGTCGTCACCACCTACCGCAAGGAGATCACCTCCCTGATCACCGACACCGTCGCCGGCTGGGACGCCGAGCACACCACCCGCAAGATCGAGGCCCACATCGGCCGCGACCTGCAGTTCATCCGCATCAACGGCACCGTCGTCGGCTCACTGGCCGGCCTGCTCATCTACGTCGTCACCCGCGCCGTCGGCGCCTGAGACCCGTCCCCCCCACCTGTCCCGTACCCGCCGCCGAACCTCCCCCAGGCCCGCCCCCGACCCGCCCCGGGCCTACTCCAGCGCCACGAGGGCACCCGTACCCCGTCTTTCGGCGTTGAGGGGAGCCCATGAGCACAGCCGCAGCACCGGCACCGCAGAGCGGCCGGACCATCACCACGAACATCCCCGCCCGGCTCGACCGCCTGCCCTGGTCCCGGTGGCACTGGTCGATCGTCATCGGCCTGGGCACCGTATGGATCCTCGACGGCCTCGAGGTCACCGTCGTCGGCAACATCGCCGGCCGCCTCTCCGAACCCGGCAGCGGCCTGAGCATCAGCTCCGGACAGATCACCGGCCTCGCCGCCGCGCTCTACGTGGCCGGCGCCTGCGTCGGCGCCCTGTTCTGGGGCCGGCTCACCGACCGCTTCGGCCGCAAGAACCTGTTCATGATCACCCTCGCGGTATACCTCGCCGCCACCGCCCTCACCGCGGTGTCCACCGAAGCCTGGTGGTTCTTCCTCTTCCGATTCCTCACCGGCTTCGGCATCGGCGGCGAATACGCGGCCATCAACAGCGCCATCGACGAACTCATCCCCGCCAACTACCGCGGCCGCGTCGACCTCATCATCAACGGCAGCTTCTGGCTCGGCGCCGTCGGCGGCTCCCTGCTCTCCATCCTCGCCCTCAACACCGACCTGCTCCCCGCCAACGTCGGCTGGCGCCTCACCTTCGCGCTCGGCGCCGTCCTCGCCATGGTCATCCTCCTCGTCCGCCGGCACGTCCCCGAGAGCCCACGCTGGCTCCTCATCCACGGCCGCGACCGAGAAGCCGAGGAAATCGTCACGGGCATCGAACGCCAGGTACAGGCGGAGAAGGGCGAACCCCTCGCCGAACCCGAGGGCGAACTCGAGATCCACCAGCGCAAGACCGTCACCTTCATCGAGATCGCCCGCACCGTCTTCGGCCAGTACCGCAAGCGCGCCGTCCTCGGCTTCTCCCTCTTCATCGGCCAGGCGTTCCTCTACAACGCCATCACCTTCGGCTTCGGCGCCATCCTCACCAAGTTCTTCGACGTACCGGCCGACCACACCGGCTACTACTTCGCCGTCATCGCCATCGGCAACTTCTGCGGCCCGCTACTGCTCGGCCACCTCTTCGACACCGTCGGCCGCCGCGTCATGATCTCCTCGACGTACCTGCTGTCCGGCCTGCTGCTCTTCGGCACCGCCTGGCTCTTCGACCGCGGCTCCCTCAGCGCCGGCACCCTCACCGCCTGCTGGTGCGCCGTACTCTTCTTCGCCTCCGCCGGCGCCTCCAGCGCCTACCTGACCGTCTCCGAGATCTTCCCGATGGAGACCCGGGCCATGTCCATCGCCTTCTTCTACGCCCTCGGCACCGCCGCCGGCGGCATCAGCGGCCCGCTGCTCTTCGCCGACCTCACCAACACCGGCAAGATCGGCGACACCGTCATGGCCTTCCAGATCGGCGCCGGGCTGATGTGCGCCGCCGGTCTCGTCGCCGCGTTCCTCGCCGTGAACGCCGAACGCCGGTCCCTCGAGGACATCGCCCGCCCGCTGACCGCGGCCGCGAGCAAGGCCAAGGCAGCGACGCGCCCGGCCCGCGGCACCCAGGGGCCCTCGGCACCGCCCGCGGCCAGCAGGCCCTGACAGCGGTCGCAGCTCTCCACTGTCAGCGCCCGTGACAGACAAGGCCCCCGGAGCCCGGCATCCCTGCAGCCGGCCTTCGGGGGCCAGGTCCGTCAAGGGATACTGGCCCCCATGACCCGCCTGATCCTCGCCACCCGAAACATCGGAAAGATCACCGAACTGAGGGCCATCCTCGCCGAAGCAGGCCTCCCCCACGAGCTGATCGGCGCCGACGCCTACCCCGACATCCCCGACGTCCGGGAAACCGGCGTCACCTTCGCGGAAAACGCCCTCCTCAAGGCCCACACGCTCGCCCAGGCAACCGGCCTCCCCGCCGTCGCCGACGACTCCGGCCTCTGCGTCGACGTCCTGAACGGCGCCCCCGGCATCTTCTCCGCCCGCTGGGCAGGCGCCCACGGCGACGACAAGGCCAACCTGGACCTCCTGCTGGCCCAGATCTCCGACATCGCGGAGGAACACCGGGGCGCGCACTTCGCCTGCGCGGCGGCGCTGGCCCTGCCGGACGGCACGGAGCGGGTGGTCGAAGGCCAGCTCAGGGGCATCCTGCGGCACGCCCCGGTCGGCCCGAACGGCTTCGGCTACGACCCGATCCTCCAGCCGGACGGCGAGAGCCGCACCTGCGCGGAGCTGAGCCCCGACGAGAAGAACGCGATCAGCCACCGGGGGAAGGCGTTCCGGGCGCTGGTGCCGGTCGTCCGGGAGCTGCTGGGCTGACATGCGAAACGCCCCCCGCCTTCGGTTCGAAGGTGGGGGGCGGTGCGGCCGGTGGGATTCGAACCCACACGGGTGTGAACCCACTGGGACCTAAACCCAGCATGACTGCCAGTTCCATCACGGCCGCCTGAGGCGCGGCCTACTTTACTGTGCCGCGCCGTGCGCCGTCCGCCCCGTGCGCGGCAGGTGTTCAGGGCCGCGCGACGGGGGGTCCGGGACCGCTATCCGGCGCCACCGGTGCCGCTGGGGCACCGGCTGGAACTCGGTACGACGTAGAACTTCACGGCCCGCATCGCGGGGTCCGGCCGCTGGGAGCAGATCGTGTAGCGGGCCGCGGATTCCAGGTCGATGGACCGGTGCCGGTCCGTCGTGTCGATGAACGTGACACCGAGACCGGCCTTCTTGGCGCCCTCGATGCCCTTCGTGAGCTTCTCACCGACGGCCGAGTCCATGGTGGGCATCGGCGCACGGCTCTCTTCCGCCGTGCGCGGATCGTGCGTGGCGCAGGCCGCCAGCAGGAAGGGCGTCGCGATCAGGCTCCCCAGCAGCGCGAGGCGTCGTGCCCTCATCGCGTCGTCACGAAGTCATGATCGTCTGCGTGCTGAGGCAGGAAAAGTCCAATCCGCCGGTCGGGGTGCCCTGCCAGTCACCGGTCATCGCGCCGAGGGCGATCGCGATGTTCTCGGGCAGGTCGAGATCGACGTGACGGGTCGTGCCGTTGCCGTTCGAGTTCCAGTAGAAGTACTTGGTGCCGCTCTCGATGACACCCACGGCGGAGTGACCGTCGGCCTCGGTGTCCGTGATGTACAGGTGGTCGCCGTACGTCTTGAAGACGGACTTGGCTCCACAGCCGGGCGCCGCGTACTCGGTGTAGGTGGTGTCGGCGTAGGCGGCGGTGGACGTCAGAGCGATGCCGGCGGCCACGCCGCCGGTCATGACGGCACGCATGATCTTGCGCATCTTTTTCCCCTTTGCGTAGGTGGAGCGTCAGCAGAACGGTTCGGCTCGGAACGGCGTCCGTGAACTCGACCTACGGGGAGGCGTGACGATGCAAACCCCCATGGCGACGTGTTCCCCCGGTCGTCGATGATGCCCGGTCATGCCTGGTCAGGCGGGCCGAACTTGGTACGCACCCTAAGCACGGACCCAACCGGAGGTCAAAGAGTTTGCTGTGGCCGACGAGTGAAGTGGGGCGTTTGGATCGCTAGTTGAGCATTAGGAACGCGAACGGCCCGCAACGAAAGCTCCGTTGCGGGCCGCCAGGGCAGCGGGAACGCGTCCTCAGGGCGCCCCGGGACGCCCCTCGGGGTCAGATCCCCAGGTCCTTGATGATCTTGGCCACATGGCCCGTGGCGCGGACGTTGTAGAGGGCGCGGTCGACCTTGCCCTCCTCGTCGACGATGATCGTGGAGCGGATGACGCCCATGTAGGTCTTGCCGTAGTTCTTCTTCTCGCCGTAGGCGCCGTAGGCCTCGGTGGTCTTCTTGTCGGGGTCGGCGAGGAGGGTGATCTTCAGGGACTCCTTCTCGCGGAACTTGGCCAGCTTCTCCGGCTGGTCCGGGGAGATGCCGATGACGTCGTAGCCGGCGTCGGCCAGGAGGGAGAGGTTGTCCGTGAAGTCGCAGGCCTGCTTGGTGCAGCCGGGGGTCAGCGCCGCGGGGTAGAAGTAGACGATGACCTTGCGGCCCTTGCGGTCCGACAGGGACACCTGGTTGCCGTCGGCGTCGGGGAGGGTGAAGGCGGGGGCCACGTCGCCGGGCTGGAGTCGCTCGCTCATCGGTCCAGCGTAACGGGGGGCGTTGCGGTGCGGCCTGGCTGGGAACTGACAGACTGTCCAGGACAGCATCAGGAGATTTCGGAGGCCGTACGGTGGCGGACACGTCGGACACCAGAACCCCGGCAGAGATCGAGGCGGACATCAGGCGCCGCCGCGAAGTACTGGCGGAGACGCTCGACGAGATCGGGGTGCGGGTGCACCCGAAGACGATCGTCGGGGACGCCAAGGCCAAGGTCGTCGCCAATCTCGATCACACGGTTGGACGGGCTTATGTCCAGGTCAACCGGGTGGTGAGTGACGTCAGGGCGCAGTTCGTGGACGAGGAGGGCGCGCCGCGCCTGGAGCGGGTGGTGCCGGTGGCGCTGGTCGCGGTGGGGCTGGTGGGGCTGCTCGCGCTGGGTGTGCGGCGGCGGGGCCGCTGAGCGGCTCGGTGACCCGGGCTCGTACGGGCGTGCCGAAAGGCAGGTAGGTTCGAAGTGTGAGCGCCAACAGAAACGTGCAGAGCACCCCTCATCACGACAAGCTGCCCATTCGGATGCTGCATGACCGGGTGCTGGTCAGGCAGGAGACGGGTGAGGGTGAGCGGCGGTCGGGCGGCGGCATTCTGATTCCCGCCACGGCGGCGGTCGGGCGTCGGCTGGCTTGGGCCGAAGTGGTCGCGGTGGGTCAGAACGTGCGGACCGTGGAGCCGGGTGACCGGGTTCTGTTCGACCCGGAGGATCGGGCCGAGGTCGAGGTGCGGGGCGTGGCGTACGTGTTGATGCGGGAGCGGGATCTGCACGCGGTGGCCGCGGACCGGTTCGAGGGCGCGGAGGATTCCACGGGTCTGTACCTCTGAGGTACCGGGTATCGCTGGATTTGGTGGTGGCGAAAGGGCTGGTGACTGCGGTCACCGGCCCTTTTGCCGTTGCTTTGCTATGTTCGGAGGAGCCCGACGAGACGCGCCGTACCGGGATGCAGGCAAAGACGACGCACCGGGAATGGGTTCGTCTGCCGGAGGTGTGTCGTCGTGGCGTGGGTTCTGCTGGTTGTCGCCGGTCTGCTCGAGGTGGCCTGGTCGGTGGGGATGAAGTACACCGAGGGGTTCACCCGGCTCGTGCCGAGTGTGTTCACGGGTGTCGGGATCGTGGCCAGCATGGTGCTGCTGTCGTATGCCGCGAAGTCGTTGCCGATCGGTACGGCGTACGGCGTGTGGGTGGGGATCGGGGCGGCCGGGGCGGCGGTGCTCGGCATGGTGGTGCTGGGTGAGCCGGTGACCGCCGCCCGTGTCTTCTTCGTCTGTCTGCTGCTGGTCGCCGTGGTGGGGCTCAAGGCGACCAGCGGTCACTGACGGGCGGTCCTAGGGTTGGCCTCCGGTGGCGCCGGTGTCGGTGCCGCCGCCGGTGTCGAGGCCTCCGGTGCTGCCGCCGGGTGTGCCGCCGCCGGTGTCCGTGCCTCCGCTGGTGGTCGGTCCGCCGGTGGTGGTGCCGCCTGTGGTGGTTGCGCCGCCGTCGGTGGTTCCTCCGTCGGTGGTGGTGCCGCCTCCGTCGGTGGTGGTGCCTCCGTCGGTGGTGCCGCCGTCGGTGGTGGGGGTGCTGCCGGTGGTGCCGCCGTCGGTGGTGGGGGTGCTGCCGGTGGTGCCGCCGTTGGTGGGCGTGCCGGTGGTGCCGCCGTCGTTCTGGGAGCCGGTGCTCGGGTCGTCGGAGGGGTCGATGGGGGCCTGGGTCTGGTCGGCGCCCGGCTGGAGCTGGAGGTCGAAGTCGGTGACCGGCTTTCCCTTCAGGGCGTCGCGGGTGTACTGGGCCCAGATGGCGGTGGGTGGGCCGCCGCCGTTCATACGGGGCTGGCCCAGGGCGTAGTACAGCGACTTGTGGTCCGCGGTGACCGGGTCCTGGCCCATGACGGAGACCACGGTGGCGAGTTCCGGGGTGTAGCCGGCGAACCAGGCGGCGGTGTCCTCCTCTGCGGTGCCGGTCTTGCCGGCTGCGGGGCGGCCCGCGGCCTGGGCGGCGACGGCGGTGCCGTTGTCGACGACGCTCTGCAGGATCGAGGTGGTCGTGTCGGCGGCTTCGCGGGTGACGGCCCGCTTGGTCTGCCGCTCGGGCAGTTCGATCTGCTGGGTGCCGTCCTTGGTGACCTTCTCGACCATGGTGTACGTGGCGCGCTGACCGTGGTTGGCGAGCGTGGCGTACGCCTCCGCCATGTCGAGGACGCTGGCGGTGGCGGTGCCGAGGGCGATGGAGGGGTAGGGCTGGAGGTCTTTGGTGCCCTCGGGGATGCCGAGGTCGACGGCGGTCTGTTTGACCTTGGCGGGGCCGACGTCGACGGCCATCTGGGCGTAGACGGCGTTGACCGAGAGGTCGGTGGCCTTGCGGACGGGGATGTCGCCGTACGACTTCTCGTCCTCGTTGGCGGGGTTGTAGCCGCCGCCGGTCCAGCCCTGCACGGGGCGCCTGCTGGTGCCGTCGTAGATGGTGTTCGGGGTGATGGGGCGGCTGTCCTGTGTGGTGGAGCTGTTCTGGACGGCCGAGGTGAACACAAAGGGCTTGAAGGTGGAGCCGACCTGGAAGTCTCCTCGGGTGGCGCCGTTGGTGTACTGCTTCACGTAGTCGATGCCGCCGTAAATGGCGACGATCTTGCCGGTCTTGGGGTCGACGGAGGCGCCGCCGGCGCGGACGTAGTTGTCGGCCTTGCGGTTCTTCTTGTCGAGCTTGGAGATGAGCTGGTCGTCGACGGCCTTGACGAAGGCGTCCTGCCGGTTCTTCTGGATGGTGGTGGTGATGCGGTATCCGCCGGCCTCGAGTTGGTCGGAGGTGACGATGTCGTTGCTGATCAGGTATTGCCTGGCCGCGTCGACGAGGTAGCCGCGCTGGCCGGACAGGCCGTTGGGGAGGGTCTGTTCCTTGGGGGTGGGGAATTTCAGGCCGGTGCGCTCGCCCTTGCCGAGCCAGCCCTCCTTGACCATGCCGTCCAGGACGTAGTTCCAGCGAGCGACGGCGGCGGGTTTGTTCTCGGGGTGCGCGACGACGTCGTACTCGCTGGGGGCGTTGACGAGGGCGGCGATGTAGGCGGCGCGGGCCGGGTCGAGGTCTGCGGCGTCCTTGCCGTAGTAGGCCTGTGCGGCGGCCTGGATGCCGTAGGCGCTGCGGCCGAAGTAGCTGGTGTTGAGGTAGCCCTCGAGGATGTCGTCCTTGGATTTCTCGCGGTCCAGCTTCATCGAGATGAAGAACTCTTTGGCCTTGCGGGTGACGGTTTGTTCCTGGCCCAGGTAGTAGTTCTTCACGTACTGCTGGGTGATCGTCGATCCGGACTGCTTGCCCTTGCCCAGGGCGGTGTTCCAGCCGGCGCGGAGCATGGCTTTGGGGTCGACGGCGGACTCGGAGTAGAAGTCGCGGTCCTCGGCGGCCAGTACGGCGTGCTGGGCGGCCTTGGAGACGTGGGTGAGGCTGACGTTCTCGCGGTTGACCTTGCTGTCGCGGGTGTCGCGGGCGAGTTGGGAGCCGTCGGCGTAGAGGTAGACGTTGCTCTGCTTGGTGGCGAGGGCGTTGGCGGACGGGATCTGCACGAGCGAGTAGCCGAGGAAGAACAGGCCGATGATCAGCATGACGCCGATCACGAAGGTGCTGAGCAGCATGCGCCAGGTGGGGATGAGGCGGCGCCATCCGGTCCGCTTGGGCCGCTTGGGCTTCTTGCCCTTGCCGGCGCCTCCGGCTCCGCCGCCGCTGTCCGCGTTGGCGGTGGCGGGGGCGGGGGCGGGGGGTTCGGTGGCAGTGGTGTTGGCGGTGGTGTTCCCGGTGGTGGCGGCGCGGGCGGCGGCAGTGCCGGCCTTGGCCGCGCCGCCGCTGGCCATCGCGGCCTGGGCGGCCTTGGCCGTGCCGCTTCCCGTGGCAGCCTGAGCCGTCTTGGCCGCACTGCCGGCCGTGGTTGCCCGGGGGCCCCTGTCGGCGCCACCCGGCGTGGCCGCCGGGGCGCCCTTCGCGGCGGTGGTGCCGTTGCCCGGCCGGGACGGCTCGGATGTGGTGGGGGTCTTGATCTTGCGGAGGACCTGGGTCGTCTCGGGTACCTGTGCGTCCCTGGATCCCTGCGGGCCGCCGGACGGCTTCCCGCCGTCGCCCTTGGGGGCCGCTTGAGCCTCCTGGCCGGCGGCGGAGGCGCGGGGTGTGTTGACGCGCCGGAGCACCTGGGTGCTCTCGGCCGCGTTGGGCTCCTGGGCCTCGGGCTTCTCCGGGTCTCGCGGCTTGGCGGACGCCTGCGGGGGCGCGGCCTGGCCGGGCACCCCGGGGCGTCGGGTGGTGGCGGGCCGCTCGGCCGTCGGGTTCCGGGTTTCGTCGGACTTCGCGGAACCCTGCGACTCCCCGGCCTGGCCGGGCACCCCGGGGCGCCGAGGCGTGACGGAGCGCTCGGCCGCCTGCTGCTCGGAGCCCTCGGGCTTCCCGGGCCCCTGGGACTTCCCCGACTGCTGCGGCACGCCGGGCCGTTGAGCCCCTTCGGACCGCCCGGTCGCCGGTTTCCGGGAACCGTCGCCCTTGCCGGGTGCCTGCGGAGGCACCCCGGGACGCTGGGGTCCGGCCGGCCGCTCGGCCGCCGGCGCTTCGGAGTCCGATGACTTCGTGGGCGGTTGCGACGGCTGTCCCGGCTGGCCGGACTTCCCCGGCGTCTGCGGCTGTCCCGACTGCTGAGGCACGCCGGGACGCGGGGATCCGGCGGAACGCTCGGCGGTCTGCCCCTCGGAGCCGTCGGACTTCCCCGAGCTCTGCGACTTCCCCGACTGCTGAGGCACGCCGGGGCGCTGCGCTTCGCCGGCCCCCGGCTTCCGGGGTCCCTCGCCCTTACCGGGTGCCTGCGCAGGCACGCCGGGGCGGTGGGGCTCGGCCGCCTGGCCCTCGGCGCCCTCGGGCTTTCCGGGTTCCCGGGGCTGTCCGGCCTGCTGGGCGGGCAGGCCGCCCTGGGGCTTACGGGGTGCCGCGGCCCCCTTGCTTCCGTCGCCCGCGCGGGCGGCGCGGCCCATCTGGGCGGCCAGGGCCGCGCGGCGGGCCCGGGCGGCCTGGTCCCCGCCGGCATCCGGCGACGACTGACCGCCGGAGGTGCCGTCGGCCGGTGACGCGGCGTTCTCCTCCTGGCCACCTCGAGCCGACCCGGGGGCCGAACCGTCCCGGCCCCGGCTCTGTCCCTGGCCCTGGCCGTGATTCGAACCCGGCCGGTCCTTGCCGCTGCCCCGGTCGCGGTCGTCGCCGTCCCCGGGGCGGGTGTCTCCGGTGGCACCGCCGGCGGTCTCACCGGGTTGTGCGGGCCCTGCAGCCGGCAGCGGTTGTTCCGGTGCCCCGCCCTTGTTCGGCTGCTGCGGCTGCGGCTCGTCGCTCATGTCGTGCACGGACTCCTGTTTCGCGTCGTACGTTTCCGGTACGCCTCGTACGCCTTCTGCGGCCCCCAGTTTGAAGACTCTCGCACCTGGCGATCCGTTCCCGGAATCCGGCACGCTTCCGGCGCGAAAATGCGTCGCCGGCCGCCGGGTCTCCGGACTAGGCTCCTGCGCTTCGGTGTCGAGCGGTCCGGGGAGGTTGACTGACGTGGGCGCGGGACGGTTGTACGCCGCCGTCGCGACGGGGGGATTCAGACGGTACGCGACGTATCGGGCGGCTACTGCGGCAGGGGTGTTCACGAACACGGTCTTCGGGCTGATCCTCGTCTACACCTATCTGGCGTTGTGGGAGGAGAACCCGCATCTCGGGGGCTATGACCAGGCGCAGGCCGTCACGTTCGTGTGGCTGGGACAGGCTCTGTACGCGACCTTGGCGATCCAGGGGGGCGGCTTTGAAACCGAGTTCATGGAACGCATCCGTACGGGTGAGGTCGCGATCGACCTGTACCGGCCGGCGGACCTGCAAGTGTGGTGGCTGGCGAACGATTTGGGCCGGGCTCTGTTCCAGTTGCTCGGGCGTGGGGTGATCCCGTTCACGTTCGGGGCGCTGGTCTTTCCGACGGCGCTGCCCGACGAGGTGGGGACGTGGCTGGCGTTCCTGGTCTCCGTGGCGCTCGCGATGATCGTCAGCTTCGGTATCCGCTACCTGGTGGCGCTGACCGGGTTCTGGCTGATGGACGGCACGGGGGCGTTGCAGGCGCTGATGGTCACCGGGATCTTCTGCTCGGGGATGACTCTGCCGCTGAACGCCTTTCCGGGGACGCTCGGTGAGGTCGTACGGGCGCTGCCGTGGGCGGCGCAGGTCCAGGTGCCCGCGGATGTGCTGATGGGGACGGCCGACCCGCTGCCCTCCTTCCTCTTCCAGGCGGCGTGGGCGGTGGTGCTGCTGGCGGTGGGGCGGCTGGTGCAGTCGGCGGCGGCCCGGCGGGTGGTGGTCCAGGGTGGGTGAGTACAAGCCGCTGGCCGAGGGGCTGCGCGCCTACCGGCTGATCGCCGGGATGTGGGTCCGCTCGACGCTGACCTACCGGGTGTCGTTCGCGATGACCGCGTTGGGCGGGCTGGTGGTGACCGGCCTCGACTTCGTGACGATCATGCTGATGTTCTCTCGGGTCGACGAACTCGGCGGCTACTCGCTGCCCGAGGTCGCGTTCCTCTACGGGCTGTCGGCGACGTCCTTCGGTCTCGCGGACCTGGCGATCGGTTCGGCCGACCGGCTGGGCAGGCGGGTGCGCGACGGCACGCTCGACACCCTGCTGGTGCGGCCCGCGCCGGTGCTGGCGCAGGTCGCCGCCGACAGGTTCGCGCTGCGCCGGATCGGCCGGATCGCCCAGGGGTCACTGGTGCTGGGCTACGCGCTCATCGCGTCGGACATCGCCTGGACACCGGTCAAGGCGCTGATGGTGCCGGGGATGCTGGTCTGCGGTGGGGTGATCTTCTCAGCGGTGTTCGTGGCGGGGGCGGCCTTCCAGTTCGTGGCGCAGGACGCGTCCGAGGTGCAGCACGCGTTCACGTACGGCGGCCAGACGTTGCTGCAGTACCCGCCGACGGTGTTCGGCAAGGAGCTGGTGCGGGGGGTGACCTTCATGTTCCCGCTGGCCTTCGTCAACTGGGTGCCGGCCGCCTATGTGCTGGGGCGGCCGTATCCGCTGGTCGGGCTGCCGCAGTGGGGGGCCTTCGCGCCGCCGCTGGTGGCGGCGGTGTGCTGCGCGGCGGCGGGTCTTGCGTGGCGGGCGGGCCTTCGGTCGTATCGGAGTACAGGGAGTTAGCGGTGGACACGTTCATCGAGGTGGACAGGGTCGAGAAGGTCTTCGAGGTGCGCCGGAAGACCGGGTTCATGAGGCGGGAGCGGCGGCAGGTGCGGGCGGTGGACTCGATCTCGTTCACCGTGGCGCGCGGCGAGATGGTCGGTTACATCGGCCCGAACGGGGCCGGTAAGTCGACGACGATCAAGATGCTGACCGGGATCCTCACGCCGAGCGCCGGCCGGCTGCGGGTGGCGGGGATCGATCCGTCGCGGGAGCGGACCCGGCTGGCGCGCCGGATCGGTGTGGTGTTCGGGCAGCGGACGACGCTGTGGTGGGACCTGCCGCTGATCGACTCCTACCGGCTGGCGCACCGCATGTACCGGATCCCGGACGCCCGTTACCGGGAGAACCTGGACCGCTGTGTCGAACTGCTGGAGCTGGGCGAGTTGTTGGACGTGCCGGTGCGGCAGTTGTCGCTGGGGCAGCGGATGCGCGGGGACATCGCGGCGGCGCTGCTGCACGATCCGGAGGTGCTGTATCTGGACGAGCCGACGATCGGTCTGGACGTGGTGTCCAAGGCCAAGGTGCGGGGCTTCCTGAAGGAGCTGAACGCCGGGAGCGGTACGACGGTGCTGCTGACGACGCACGACCTGCAGGACATCGAGCAGCTGTGCTCGCGGGTGATGGTGATCGACCACGGACGGCTGATGTACGACGGTGCTTTGGCCGGGCTGCACGAGGCGGGGGAGGGCGAGCGGACGCTGGTGGTGGATCTGGAGCGGGAGTTGCCGCCGATCGAGGCGCCGTCGTGCCGGGTGGTGCGGGTGGCGGGGCCGCGGCAGTGGCTGGCGTTCCCGGCCGGGCAGTCGGCGGCGCCGCTGGTGGCGCACATCGCGGCCGAGTACCCGCTGGTGGACCTGTCGGTGCGGGAGCCGGACATCGAGGCGGTCATCGCGAAGATGTACGCCGAGAAGGCGGTCTCGTAGGCTGCTGCCATGACCGACGACGCAAGTCCGGACCTCCGGGCGTCCGACGCCGACCGTGAACGGGTCGCCGAGGTCCTGCGGGACGCCCTGGCCGAAGGGCGCCTGGACATGGGGGAGTTCGAGGAGCGGCTGGAGGCGACGTACCAGGCGCGTACGTACGGTGAGCTGACGCCGATCACCCGTGATCTGCCGGCCGGCGGTGCGGCGGCGCCCGCTCCCGTCTCCTTCTCGAAGGCGCCCGCCGAGCAGGGTGGCTGGGCGGGCCGGATCGTCGGGGGCGAGGGTTCCTCGGCGGGCGGGTTCGCGGTGCTGTCGGGGTTCGAACGCAGGGGCCGCTGGACGGTGCCGAAGCGGTTCAACTGCTTCGCCTTCATGGGCGGCGGCGAGATCGATCTCCGGGAGGCGAACTTCGCGGACCGCGAGGTCGAGATCAACTGCGTGGCGGTCATGGGCGGGGTGCAGGTGATCGTGCCCCCGGGCGTCGAGGTGGTGGTTCGGGGCATCGGCGTGATGGGCGGTTTCGAGCATCCGCGGGACGACGGTCCGCCGGAGCCGGGCGCCCCGCGGGTGATCATCGGCGGCTTCGCCTTCTGGGGCGGGGTGGGCGTCGAGCGCAAGGTGACGCGGGCCGAGCGGCAGCGGCTGAAGGAGCGGCGCCGGCAGGAGCGGCTGGAGCGCAGGGAGGCCCGGCACGAACTGCACCGGGCGCGACGCGAGGACCGGGGGCGGGAGTAGGGCCTGTCGTTCGGGTCACGGCAGGGCGCCGGAAGGGGTGCTGAGCGCACTCCCCCGGCCTCGGTGGTCCGCGTCTACGAGGTGCAGACCTTGGTCAGTTCGCCCGCGGCGTCCGTGACGGGGCTGACGTCGGGGGTCCGGTCGCCGTTCCTGATGGCGGCGCGGACGTTGTCGACGGCCTTGGAGAGGTCGTCGACGGCCTTGTTGACGTCGGCGTCGTCGGTCTTGTCGCCGATCTTGTCCAGGTTCTTCTCGATGGAGTCGAGGGAGGCGTCGGCCTGGGTGGGGTCGTCGCCGGCGTTCTCCACGGCCTGCTGGAGATCGGTGACGCTGTCGGCGATGGAGTCGGCGGTCTGCACGCAGTCCAGGGCCTTGTTCACGGCGTCGCAGCCGGTGGTGAGGCCGGCGGTGAGCGCGGCGGTCGCTAGGGCGGCGGCGACGGCGGTGAGCCGGCTTCGGCGTCGGCTGGCGGCCATGGTGATGTGTCCCTCCCCTGGTACGGCTGGCCGGGCGCACGGCGGTGGGCCGCGCGCCCGTACCCATACGGACGTCGGGAAGGATGCGGGGGTTGCCCTCGCGGACCGGCTTTTTTGGCGGTCCCTTTACTGTGCGAGGGTGGCCGCCAGGGCCGCCCGCTGGGCCGCCGCGAGCTGGTCGCAGCCGGCCACGGCGAGGTCGAGCAGGGCGTTGAGTTCCTCGCGGGCGAAGGGCTCGGCCTCGGCGGTGCCCTGGACCTCGACGAAGCGGCCGTCGCCGGTGCAGACGACGTTCATGTCGGTCTCGGCGCGCACGTCCTCCTCGTAGCGGAGGTCGAGGAGGGGCACCCCGCCGACGATGCCGACGGAGACGGCGCTGACGGTTCCGGTGAGCGGCTGCCGGCCGGCCTTG
>Ga0308175_100001263_pt1 | contig 17069 bp, 13 predicted proteins | sample PhyCR1_3_FD_203893 | JGI IMG/M metagenome (GOLD analysis project Ga0308175, IMG submission 203893) | Soil microbial communities from UC Gill Tract Community Farm, Albany, California, United States - DLSLS.C.R1 | ecosystem: Environmental > Terrestrial > Soil > Agricultural land | place: USA...
CATGCCGCGGCCGGCCTGGGGGGGGGGGGGGGCCCGGTTGGGGGGCTTCATTTTTTCTCGCACGGTGCCGGGGGGGGTGGGGCCGCTGGGGGGGGCGGTGCGGGGGGGGGGGGGGGGGTCGAAGCTGCTGGTGCTTTCGCCGGAGGGTAGCCATCGGGCGGCGGCGGTGGAGGTGCTGGGGAGGAATGGCGTGGCGGCGGAGCGAGTGACGTTCGAGCGGCCGCGGCGGCGGGAGGAGTATCTTCGGCTGTATCACGGGATTGATGTGGGGTTGGATACGCTGCCGTATAACGGGCATACGACCAGTTTGGATGCGATGTGGATGGGGGTGCCGGTGGTTACCCTGGCGGGGAAGACATCCGTGGGGAGGGCGGGGGTGAGTCAGTTAAGCAACCTGGGGATGACGGAGTTGATCGCGTCGAACGCGGAGGAGTTTGTAAGGATCGCGGCGGAGTGGGCGCGGGATTTGCCGCGGCTGGGGGAGGTGAGGAGGGCGCTCAGGATGAGGATGGAGGCTTCACCGCTGATGGACGCGAAGGGGTTTGCGCGCGGGATTGAGAAGGCGTACCGATCGATGTGGCGGAAGTATTGTGAGGCGGGGTGATGCTACTCCGGGTCGTTAGGTGTTCCTTTGAAGCCGGGCTTGTTTTCGTTGGGGCGGCCTTCCTTGGGGAGGACGGGGGCGGGGAGGTTGGAGAGACGCCGTATGGTCTATTGCGGCGTGGTTAGCTTCACGACGACGGAACGTTGGAAGTCCGGAAGCGAGATTTGTCCCAAGGTCTCCATTGCCTTTGACCAGCGGTCGGACCAAGGGTCGTAGGTAGAAAGCCCGCCGGCTCTGGGCAGGTGCGGCGAGAGATCGAGCGTCAGGCCGTGGAGGGTTTGGGGCGGCGTGCCGTCGGCGAGTTCGGTTTGCCAGGTGTTGGACTTGTCGCGGCACCAGACGAGGAGCGTGCGGCGGCCTTTGAGGGCATAAACGCGCAGGGCGGGGTGGTCGATCGTGATCGGCTCGAAGGATTCGGCGGGCGGGTCGAGGTCCTTGACTACGGCGGCGAAGCGGGAGAAGTGCCACCACAGGTCGTTTTTATCGACGTAGTGGTCCCAGTGCCAGCATTGGCCGGAGCCGGCGGCGCCGGAGAAGAAGGGGGCGAAGAGGACGTCGTGGAGGATGATGCCGGCGGTATCCCTGGTGTAGAGCTTGGAGGGTCCACTGTGGCTGCGCTCGACGGCGCCGCTTTCGGCGAGCATGGTGGCTTTGCCGGGTTTCGTGGCGAGGATTTCGCGGACGGCGTCGGAGGCGAGGACGTCCACCGGTGCCTGGCAGACGGGGAGCTTGGCGCCGGGGTCGAGGTAGCGGTGGACCTGGGCGACGTCGTTGCCGGGCATGGCGGCGAGCTTGCGGTAGGGCTCGCGGGCGCGATCCGAGTCGTAGCTGCCGAGGCTTTGCATGCAGAGGTGGTGGGGGAAGAGGCGGTGGAGCTCGGGGAGCATGGCGGCGGTCCAGGCGAGGTAGTCGCCGCCGCCGGTGATGGCGTTCATTTCGTTCCAGAGTTCCCAGCCGTAGATGGTGGGATTGTCGCGGTAGCGGGAGGCGAGGAATTCGAGCTTGCGGACGAACTGCTGTCGTGCGGCGGGTGAGGTGAGCCAGTCTTTCATGCTGTTGGCCAGGCCGCCGCGGGAGGTGTGGTGGAGGGTGTTGAGGGCCCAGGTCTTGCGCGGGTTGGCGGGGTCGATCTCGCGGAAGTGTTCGATGGTCATCTTCACGCGGATGTTGTGTTTTGCGGCCATTGCGAGCATGGCGTCGATGTGCTTGACCTGGTCCTCGTTGTAGTCGCCGGCTTTGTCGCGTTCGGGGTTGTAGAAGTCGTTGGAGATCCAGACGCGGATGTGGTTGCCGCCGTTTTGGGAGAGCTTGGAGAGCCAGGTGTCGAGGGCGGCGAGGCGGTCTTCGGGGGATTTGGAGGGGACGTAGGGCGGGGAGACGATGTTGAGGCCGATGGGGATGTAGGGGCGGCCGGCGGTGGTTTCGAAGTAGCGGGGGTCGCGGGGGCTGACGCGGATGAAGTCGGCGGCGGGGGCGGCGGTGGCGCGCGACGGGCGCAGGACGGTGGATGCGGCGGCGCCGGCGGCGAGGGCGAGGACGCGGCGGCGGGTGGGTACGTTGGGCATGGCGGGATTGTAACCCAGCATTGAGGACAGCCGTCCGATGCGGAAGTACACTGCGGGAACCTGAAGGAGGTCCTGATGAACGGCAAGTGGATTCTGGCGGTCGTCGGCTTGGGCGTGTTCGTGTCGGCGGGGGAGGCGCGGGCGGCGACGCCGAAGGAGGCGGTGGGGTTTTGGGGGACGGTGACGGGGACGGTGAAGTCGGCCAGGCCGGACGGGACGTCGTTCGTGCTGAAGGTGTCGGCCGCGGAGCCGGATGAGAAGCAGAACTCGGCGAAGAATCCGCCCGGCATGGTGGGCAAGGAAATCACCCTCGGCGTGCGCATGCCGCGGAAGGACGGGAAGCCCTACCCCAGCGCGGAGGACGTTGCCTACATCAAGACGCTCAAGCCCGGGATGAAGATCAAGGTGAAGATGTTCGCGGTGAAGGCCGACCCGACGGTGCTGCGGATTCAGGGGCCGGGGGAGGAAGTGGAAGGCGGGAAGGAAAAGAAGGCGGGCGAGTAGGGGCGGACGAGGGGGACCACCGGGGCGAGTTACGCGGGATTCTTCGCGAAATGGTCGCGTACGACGGCCAGGCCTTCGGGGGTGAAGGTGCGCATCTGGCGGGAGTCGGCGAGGATGCCGCGCTGGATGAGTTGGGTGCGGAGGCTGTCGGCCTTGGCGGTCGGGAGGTTGGCGGCCTTGGCGATGGCGCCGCCGTTGTAGGGGCGGTTGTCGGGCCCGGCGGTCTGGAAGGCGGTCTTGAGATAGGCGCGCTGTTCGTTGGTCCAAAGGGAGGGGTCTTTTCCCTTGGCCTTGAGGAGGTCGCGGGCGGCGGCGCGGCCGTCGGGGGTGAAGACGCCTTCCCCGCTCGGCGAGAGCGCCTGGAACACGCCGCGGGAGGCGAGCGCGCGGGCGAGGGCGTCGGATTCGGCCGTCCCCATGCCGAGGCGCTCGCCGACGGCGCGGTAGTCGAAGCCCTGACCGCCGCCGTCTTCGAAACAGGCCACGAGGAATTGCTCTTCGCGTTGGGGTGTGGGCGGTGTGGGCATCGGAAACCTCCGGCGGCATTGTAGGGGCGATCGCATGAACCGGGGAAGGCGCGTGGCGCCGGCTGCTCACTTCTTCGCGCGCGACATTGCCCCAGCCAATCCCTGGCGGGCGACGGCATTGTCGGGGTCCAGGCGCAACGCCGCCCGGAAATGCGTCGCGGCTTCGTCGAAGCGTCCCGTTCCCGCGAGGACCAGGGCGAGGTTCGTCCGCGCCCGCGGGTCGGCCGGGTCGAGCCGTACGGCCGTCTCGTACTCGGCGATAGCCGGTCCCCATTGGCCCTGCTGGGCGAGGATGGTGCCGAGGTTCGTGTGAGCCGCGGCGTAGCCGGGCGCAAGGGAGATCGCCCGCCGGCAGTAGTTCGCCGCCTCGTCCATCCTGCCTTGCTGCGCCAGCGCGCCGGCGAGATTGGTCATTGCCTTGGGGTCGTGCGGCGAAAGCGCCAGCGCCCGGCGAAACGCGGCGGCGGCGGCGTCGATCTTCCCCTCGCCCAGCAGCGCGTTGCCCAGCGTGAGGTACGACATGGGCGCGGTCGGCCGCAGTTCAATGGCGGCGTCGGCGTGATCGATGGCACGGCCCGGCTGCCCGGTTTCCACGTACAACGCCGCCAGGCTGTCGTGCGCCGGCCAGCTCCGGGGGTTCACCTCCAGCGCGTGCTCGAAGAGGGTTCGTGAATCCCGCCACGTCCAGGTCTGCACGCAGGTGAGCAACCCCCAGAACAGCAGCACGGCGGCGCAAAGGACGGCCGCCGTCACTCCGCCGAGGCGGCGCGATGCGCGGACAAAAGCCGCCGCCGCAACCATGGCGAAGCCCGCCACGGCGAAATAGACGTAATGGTCGGCGACGGTTGAATACGCCTGAAAGTCGAACGGCACCAACCCCAGCACCGGTAGGAGGGCCGCGGCAAAGAACACCGCCGCCGCCGCGGCGACGGCGGCCTCGCGCGCGTGCGGCCGCCTGCGCCCGAGGTACGCCACGGCCGCCGCGACCGCCGCCGGCGCCACCCACGTCCAGTACACCCGTCCGCTGGAGACGACCGATGCCGGCGTCCGCCCGTAGTCGATCCCGAGCCGAAGGGGCCAGGCGAGTTTGAACAGGTAAAACGCCAGCGCGTCGGCCGCCACGAGCGGGCGCAGTGCCGCACGGATCGGTTCGACGCGGTCCGCCGCCGGCTGCGCCACCTTCGCCACCACCGCCAGCGGGATGATCAGGAGAAGGAGCAACGCCGTCGCCGCGGCAACCCGCCTGAGCGGTCGTCCGATCACGCACCAATCCAACACCCCCGCCGCCAAAGGCACCGCGAGCGCCGACGGTTTGGCCAGCATCGCCAGGACGAGCGCCACGGCCGCAGCGATGAAGTGCGAGCGCGCCCGCCGGTGCCCAGACGCCTCGGCCCACGCCACGTACTGCCACACAGCCACCAGCGACAGGAACCCGCAGAGCACGTCCTTCAACCCGGATACCCACGCCACCGCCTCGACCTGCAGCGGGTGAAGCGCGAATACCAGTGCCCCGACGGCCGCCGCCGGCCGGTTGCGCAACAACCGGTCGATCAGCGCAAACACCACGGCGGCCGAGCCAAGGTGCGCGAGCAGGTTGACGGCATGAAACAGATGCGGGTCGAGCCGGCCGTCCGGGTGGAGTGCGCCCGAGACCCAGGCCACGACGGCCCACGCGGTGTAGGTGAGCGGGACGTAGATATCCATGGACGGGTGCCGCCAATGCCCCGCGAGTCCGGCCCACGTCGGCGGATTGAGATGCGGGTTGCGCGCGACGGTGTCGTAGTCGTCCCAGCTCGTGAAGCCGCAGAGGCAGACCGGCCACAGCGCGGCGGCGGCGGCCAGGCAGACCAACACCAGCCACGGCACCGGCCTCGCGCGGCCCTGCGCGTGTGCGGCGGGTATGTCGTGGATGGGCGTCGCGGTCATTGTTGGGGGGGCAGAGAAGAATTGGGCCCCCGCGTCGGCGGGGACGTGGCGGTGCTCGCGGCGCGCAACTGGCGGCGGTAGGCGACGGCGTCGCGGAGGAACCGGCGGGCCTTGTCGTCGGAGGGGTCGAGAAGCACCGCCTCGCGGAATTCGCGGACGGACTCGTCCATGCGATTAAGCTGTCCGTAGGCGACGCCGAGGTTGCGGTGGAGCTGTGCGTCTTTGGGCTTGAGTTTGGCGGCTTCGACGAAGTGTGGGACCGCTTCGGCGGGGCGGCGGCCCTGGAGGTAGGCCGCGCCGAGGTCGATCCGCGCGGCCCAGCTATCGGGGTTGACCTTCAGGCCGTGTTCGAAGAGGGCGAAGTTGTCGCGCCAGGTTCGGGTCTGGGCGAAGCTGCGGGCGGCGAGGAGGGCGATGAAGAATCCGACGCACACCCCGGCGATGCGTCCGGGCGCGGCTGCCGTCACCCACGTCACAGCCAGCGCAGGGCCGAGCATAGCCAGGTAGGCGTAGTGATCGGCGACGGTGGAGTAGATCTGGAAGTCGAACGGCACGAGGCCGAGCACGGGCAGTAAACCGGCTGCAATGAGACCTGCGCCGGCGAGCAACGCCGGAGCCTTGCGCGCGGCGAAGAAAAAGATGATTGCAAGATTCGTTAAAACTCCGAGGGAAATCCATCCGCGACCGTGCGCAAGCACCCAGTCCGGCGATCGGCCGTAGTCGAATCCAAGGCGCGCCGGCACGAAGACCTGTCGCAAGTAGAACAGCAGCGCGTCCGCCGCGATCAATGGCCTTTTCCAGACCGTTGTGGGCGGGGCGACCGAGCCCGTTTGAATGTGTTGCGTCCACCACAAGCAGGGGACGACGAGCAGCATCCAAATTCCTGCATCCCTCACCGCCCGCCCGATCGGCCGGCGAAGAATTGCGAGGTCCAGTACGAAGGCCATCAGCGGCACCCCGACCGCCATGGGTTTGGAGAGCATGGCCAGCAGCAGCGCCGCGGCTCCGGCCGCGTAATGCAGCCATCGGTGCCGGGCGCCTTTGGCGTAGAGCACGTACTGCCACAGGGCCAGCAGCGCGAAGAGCCCGCACAGGTCGTTGTTCATCCCGCCGACCCAGGCGACCGATTCCACCTGGATCGGGTGGACGGCGAAAACGAGCGCGCCCGCGCACGCCGCCCACGGCCGGCCGAACAGCTCGCGCAGCAGCAGAAATGCCGCCCCGCTGGCCAGCAGGTGCAGCACGAGGTTGCACGCGTGAAACAGCGCGGCGCTGACGTGCGCCCCTTGCTCGTCCGGCGTGGGCACGTACGAGACCATCGCCAGCGCGCCCCACGCCGTCATTGTGACCGGCATGTACAGGTTCCACGCCGGGTGTTTCCAGTAATAGAGAATTCCCTCGGCGGTCGGCGGGTTGAAATTGGGGTTGGCGTACACGACCTCGTCGTCGTCCCACAACAGGAACCGGAACGTGACCACCGGCCAGAACGTGGCGAGCGTCACCGCAGTGAGGACCACTAAGGCGGCGCGCGAATGGATCCCGCGCGGCCGCGGCGTCGCCGTCGGGGTCGTGCTTTGCGCGATGGTGGCGGGTGGGGTCATCGGGTTCGCCGGCTCACGCGATCAGCGGGACGGACCGGTGGTCGTCGTTGCGGCTTTGCGGCGGCGCATTTCGAGTACACGCTGCATGGCCGTTCTCGCGTACTGGTCGTTGGGCTGGCGGTCGAGAACGCCCTGGTACGCTTCGATGGCCTCATCGTACCGCCCGCGGTAGGCCAGCGCGTCGCCCAGGGCTCGGCGGGGGCGAAGGGCCTTGGGGTTCACGCGGATGGCCTCGCGGAACTCGGCGATGGCCTCGTCAATGCGGTTCAGCTTCGCCAGGGCCATGCCGAGGTTGTGGTGGGCCTGGTCGTCGTCGGGACAGACGGCGAGGCCGGCGCGGGCCTCGGCGATGGATTCGTCGAGGCGGTTGGCCGCCAGGTCGTCGGCCGCGAGGCGGAAGAGGGAGGTGTAGCTGTTCGGGTTGACGGTGAGGTCGTGGGCGAAGAGGGTGCGCGTGTTCTGCCAGACGTGGGCCTGGGCCCAGGTCCTGCCGGCTAATATCAGGAGGAGGATGCAGGAGGCGATGAGGACACCGGGGCGGTTCAGGCGGGCGACGAGCCATGCGGCCGCGAGTGCGACGCCGAGCATGGGGAGGTAGAGGTAATGATCGGCGACGTTGGAGTAGCGCTGGAAATCGAAGGGCACGAGGCCGAGGACCGGAAGCAAGCCGGCCACGAGTATCGCCGCGCCCGCCGCGAGGGCGGGCGCGCGGCGGCGGGCCAGGCAAAGGGCGACGGCCAGGACCGCCGGGAAAATCCACGTGTAGTACGCCTGCCCCGTGTCGAGGACGACCTTTGGCGTGCGGCCGTAGTCGAAGCCGAGCGTGGCCGGCCAAACCAGTTTGAACAGGTAAAACGCCAGGGCATCGGTTGCGAACAGTGGGCGCGCCCATTTCGGCGACATCGCCCAGGACTGCGGCGCCGGCTGCGCCCATTGCGCGACGATCACGCAGGGAATTGCCAGCACGAGCCACGGCAGCACGGCCGACACGCTGCGCCAAAGACCGCGACGGTTGAAGGCGAGATCGAGGACCAAGGCAATCGCCGGCACGACCATGGCCGTCGGCTTGGACAGCATCGCCAGGACGTAGGCCATCGTCGCCAAGGTGAAACGCCAGTGCCCGGACGCCTTCGCCCAAGCGGCGTACTGCCACACGGCCAATATGGAGAAAAGCCCGCAGAGCAGGTCCTTCATGCCCGATACCCACGCCACGGATTCCACCTGCACCGGATGCACGGCAAAGAGCATCGCGCCGACGGCGGCGGGCAGGGGCTGGGCCAGGAGGAATTTGAGCAGGCCGTACACCGCCAGGACGGTCAGCACGTGGACGATGAGGTTGGCCAGGTGGAAGACGTAGGGATTGAGGCGGAAGCCCCCCTCGTCCGGTTCGGGGAGTTGCGCGCCCTTGGCCAGGGCTTCCCACACCGTGTAGGTGAGGGGGATGTAGATGTCCATGGCCGGGGCGCGCCAGTAGCGCAGCGTGTTCTCGATGGACGGCGGGTTCATCCGGCCGTTGCCGGCAACGGTCATCTGGTCGTCCCAGTCGACGAAGTCGCAGGTGACGACCGGCCAAAAGGCGGCGGCGGTAACAAAAACCAGTGCCAGGGGGAGCAGGCGCCTTGCGGAGCGCGGGAGGGCCATGAGGCGTTGTGCTGAATTGCGCTAAATCGGCCGGTCCACGCGGGCTTCGCGGCGCAGGTCGATGCCCGGCTGGTAGTCGATCTTGATGCTGGTCGTCGCGGCCGAGCGCACCCAGTCGAGGTAACCGAAGCGCCACAGGTACGCGAAGCCGACGAGCAGCACGCCGAAAAAGAACAGCATGTCCACGATCGCGACCTGTCGCACCTGGAAGGCGGTCATGCCCAGCGAGTGGGCGAGGTCGGCGGCGGAGCCGTAGGCGACGGCCCAGGGGTAGAACAACGCCACTTCGACGTCGAAGATGAGGTAAACCAGCGCGACGATGTAAAAGCGGAGGTCGAACTGGACCCAGCTGGTGCCGATGCTCGGCTCGCCGCACTCGTACACGCAGGCCTTTTCGGGGTTGGGGATGTGGGGGCGTGCGAAGTGGCCGACGAGGAGGTTGGCGAAGACGAAGACCGCGCCGAAGGCGACGAAGATGGTCACGGAAAGGAGCAGGTCCATGGCGAAGAAGGTACGGGTTAAGGGCTTGCGGGTCAAAGGCCCGCGTCGGGCGACGGCCTGGAATAATGCATCGCGCCGGGCGGTTCTTTCCCTGGCGTAAGTGGCATCCGTTTCAGCTATTATACGCCCCGGCTCACGTTCGGGAATTTTCGGCGGATTTGTGAACCGCCGCCGACCTAAAGTGAGTTGCGGGGAGCGGAAAGGAAGTTCGAAGCCATGGACAGCGAATTGGTCCGGCGGGCGCGGGGATCAGAATCCGAGGGAATTCTCGAGAGCCTGTCGGCGCAGCAGTACCTGCGGCCGCTCCAGAGCGTCGGCGAGGCGCTGGGCGTGGCGTCGGAATCGGTCGGGTTTTGCCCGGGCGCGGCCGAGCAGGCGATGCAATGGCTGCGCCTGGACCCGGAGAAGCGCATCGGCCGCCTGCGCCGGACGGAGTTGACGCAGTTGGCGCGGAGCATCGAGCGATTCTGGCGGCAGGCGAGGAAAGAGCAGGAGGAGAAGCGGGAAGAACGGGTGTGAGGCGTGGGGGGATTTGCAATTTTTGATTTGCGAGGGCGTCGCATCCGTATGAGCCGGGACTGATCGTGGACCTGGGCGAGGACGATCAGGTGGTCGGGGTTGAAATCCATCGCTTTGGCCGCCGCTTTGCCCGAAGGATGAAGAAACTCGCCATTTGACAAGAGGCAAGCAAGCTTGAGTGTGATCTGGGGTGGGTCGGGGGACATTGCGTGTGATCGGCAGGACAGGAATGTCCGGCGGGGCTGGGGATGGTGCCTTCGTCTCTTATCTATTCGCAAGCCATTGAAACTGCTATAGGTCGCGCGAGTTGGCGGGCTGAAACGGGCGCGCCGTGGCACAGGATTCGCAACATGAAAGGAGGAGATGAGGCCGGTTGGCCGATAGGTAATAGGCCATCCCGAAGCGCGTCTGCCGGAGCCAACACCATGATCACCTCAACACAATCTCTGCCCCTTTGCTGCACCCCCGACGCGTTCAAGCTGCTTTCGCGGCAGGTGCCGGTGCTGGATTCCACCGACGGGCTGTTGCACGGCGCGCTCGCGGTGTCGATGCACCAGATGGAGGGGGTCAAGCCGGAGCGCGTGGACGGGATGCTGCAGAAGTACGCCGACGCGATCCGGTCGCGCGTGCGCGGGGACCAGCCGCAGGCGCTGCTGGCGCATTTGCACGAGTATTTGTTCGAAGAAGAGGGGTTTAAGGGGAATGCGGAGGATTACTACAACACGATCAACAGTTACCTGCCGGCCGTGCTGCACACCAAGCGGGGGCTGCCGATCACGTTGAGCCTGATCTACAAGATTGTGGCCGAGCGGCTGGGGCTCAAGTCGTGGGGCGTCGCGCTGCCGGGGCACTTCCTCGCGGCGGTCGAAGTCGAAGGCAAGCCGATGCTCGTGGACGCCTTCAACGGCGGGCGAATCGTGACCGAGGAAGAAGCGCACGGGCGGATGCAGGAGATGTTCGGGGAGGAGATGGAGTGGACCGACGAGATGATCCGCCCGGCGTCCAACCGGGTCTGGTTGACGCGGATGTTGCAGAATTTGCTCAACCTGTTCGGCACCGGCGGCCACTACGCCGACGTGGCGGCGGTGCTGGAAATGGAAATGCTGCTGTGGCCGGAGCAGGACCGGTTGAAAAGGGACCTGGCTTTGGTGCTGGCGCGGCTGGGCCTCAGCCAGCCGGCGGCGGTGTGGCTGGACCAGTACCTCAAGGGCAATCCGGAGGATCCGCAGAAAGACGACCTCGAGCAGTTGCGGGCGGTGCTCGGGACGTAGAGGCAAAGCCCGAACTCCGAATCAATGACGCAACCCGAATGACGAAACGAAGGCGGCAGACGCCTCTTCGTTTCGTCATTTGCGTTTTGGATGTCAGGCTTCCGACGCGAGCGAGTCGGCAATGCGGGCGTAGCTCTCACGGCGCCACTCGGGGGCGGTGTCGTTGGCGACGTCGGGGAAGTGGTCGGCGAGGTTGTCGCGGGTGACGCCCCATAGGCCGAAGAGTTTGACGCCGGGGGTGTCGATGACGGCTCCGCCGAAATCGAGCACGTAACGCCGGGCCGACGTGGTGGTGTGGCGGCCTTTTTCGGTGATGCGGCTGACTTCGCCGACGCGAATGTCGAGGTCCGGCTGAATTGCGCGAATCAGGCTGCTCTTGCCGACGCCGCTATGGCCGGCGAGCACCGTGACCCGCCCGCGGAGCAGGTTGACCAGCGATTCGAGCCCGGTCTTCTGCTCCGCGCTGGTCTGGAGGGTGATGTATCCGAGCGACTGGTAGTGCAGCATCACCTTCTCGGCGGCGGCGTTCTCTGCGCGGGTCCGGTCGTCGGTGGCGAGCAGGTCCATCTTGTTGAGGCAGACGATGGGAATCAGCCCGCCGCTCCGCGCCGCGACGAGCATCCGATCGACCAGGCCCCACTTGACGCGCGGGTTCCGCAGGCTGGCGACGATCAACATCTGCTGCGCGTTGGCGACGATCGGGTGCTGGTCCTGGCCTTTGAAGCTGTCGGCACGCGTGAGGATGGTCTGGCGAGGGAGGATCCGCTCGACGACGGCCTCGGGCTGGCCGTTCTCGGCGAACTTGCCGGAGCTGCGGAACTTCACGCGGTCGCCGACGACGATGGCGGTGTCGGAGATCTTGTTCAGCGTCTTACGGACGGTGCAGAGGTAGGTCTGGCTTTCGTGCTCGACCTGGCTGTAGAGCGAATAGACCTGGAGGACTTCGCCGGCGGGGAGGGCGTCGACGTCGGCGGGGTCGCGCTCTTCCTGAAGGGCGGCGGTTTTGAGGATCTTGTTTTGCTGGGCGTGTTTGGAGCGGTCGGTGAAGCGCTCCTGGCGCTCGGCCCGGTCCTCGTCGTAATGGCCGCTGAAGTAGCGGCTGGTCAGGTCTTTTTCGCGCGGGCCCTTGCGGCGGCGGGGGGGCATTGCTGGGGATGATGGGGGTGGGGCCGGGGAAAGGCAAGCGGGGGGAAATCCGAATGACGAAACCCGAAATTCGAATCAATGACGAATGACGAAGTCCGAATGATGCAACAAGACGGCCCAGTTGGCCCCGTGTGGCATGTGCTTCGGCTTCGGCGGTTCTCAGGGCGAGGCGGTGATGTCGTCGGCTGTTCCAGCGATGCCGTCGGGGCCGGCGGAACTGACGGAGTGTTCGCCGGTGATGGCTCCCCGGTCGGGGTCGTAGACGTAGGGGTTGCCCCACGGGTCTTTGATGCCGGCGCGCTTGAGGTATGGTCCGAGGGTGTCGTGATGCCCGGCCGGGCGTTGGGATAATGCGTCCAGCCCTTCTGACGGCGATGGAAGGCGCCCGCAATCGCGGCAGTAGGCGGCCAGTGCGGTTTCGATATTTGCGATGTCGGTTTTAGCGGCGTCGGTACGACCATATTCACCACAGGTGCTTTTGAATCCAACTGTGATGATGCCCTGCACGAACGCGAGTCCGATCAGGATAAACACGACCTCCAACGCAAACCGCCAACCGGAAGTGCGGGCGGCTGGACGGAATGGCGAGGCGTAGTTCAAGATCAACGGTGGACCCATCGAGATTACAGTGCGGACGGCAGCGAGCCTTCTTCCTCCTGTCTCGCCCCGTCCCCTTCATTGACCCCACCCGCGGCGAAACCTAAACTCCAATCTTGATGCGGCGTGTTTGTGGCAGCGGCCGCAGCATTCCTTTTGAAGCCCATTGAACGACAATGGCGGGATAGCGTAATACGTGTAAGCGGCGGCGGTTACGGTGTTTTCGGGGGGCGGCGGAGGCGGTCTTGGGTGTTTCCCTCGACATCTTCGAGGACTACGAGAAAAAGGAAAAGTGCGGCCTCTTCGGCATCTGGGGGCCCAAGGAGTCGTCCGCCATCTGTTACCAGGGTCTCTTTGCCCAGCAGCACCGCGGACAGGAGTCCGCCGGCATCGCCGTCACCGACGGCGTCACGCTCAATGGCCACGCCGGCATGGGACTGGTCAGCCAGGTGTTTACGCCGCGGATGTTGAGGGAAGAGCTCGCCGGCCATGCGGCCATCGGGCACGTCCGCTATTCCACCACCGGCAGCTCAAAACTCTGTAACGCCCAGCCGTTGCTGCGGCAGTATTCGATGGGGCCGGTGGCGGTGGCGCACAACGGAAACCTGATCAACGCATCGCTGCTCCGCCGGCTGTACGAGGACCACGGGCACATCTTTCAGTCCACCACCGACACGGAAATCATCGTCCACCTGCTGGCCAAGCCGACGCACGTGGAAAAGCCCGACCCGCTGCCGCACGTGCTCAAGCATTTGCAGGGGGCGTACAGCCTGGTGTTCCTGTTCCCCAACCGCATTGAAGTGGCGCGGGACCCGTGGGGGATTCGGCCGCTGGCGCTGGGCAAGACGGCCGGGGGGCACTGGGTCGTCGCCAGCGAGACGTGCGCGTTCGACGCAATTGATGCCCAGTACGTGCGGGACGTGGAACCGGGGGAGATCATACGAATCGACGACAACGGCCTGCACAGCCGGCGGTTCGACGCGCAGGCGCCGCAGCTCGCGCAGTGCGTGTTCGAGCACGTCTATTTCGCCAACCCGGCCAGCAAGGTGTTCGGGCAGACCGTGCACGTCGTGCGGCAGGAGCTGGGGCGGCAACTGGCGCGCGAGACGCCGGTCGAGGCGGATTTTGTCATGCCGATGCCCGACTCCGGCCGCTCGGCGGCGCTGGGTTTCGCCAAGGAATCGCGCATCCCCTTCGAGGAGGGGATCGTGCCCAACCGCTTCGTCGGCCGCACGTTCATCCTCCCGGGGCAGGCACAGCGCGACCGCGCGGTGGCGATGAAGCTGAACATCATCCCGGACGTGGTGAAGGACAAGCGCATCGTGATCGTCGAGGATTCGGTGGTCCGGGGGACGACGACGCGTTCGAAGATGCGGGCGATCCGCCGGGCCGGGGCGAGCGAAATCCACCTGCGGGTCTCCTGCCCGCCGATCCGCCACCCCTGTTTTTACGGGATCGATTTCCCGACCAGCGAGGAGCTGATTGCCCACAACCGCACGGTCGAGGAGGTGGGGCGGTTCCTCGAGGTGGACAGCCTAGCGTACCTTTCGCTGGAGGGGATGCTGGACTGCATGAAGCAGGCCGGCGACCAGTACTGCACGGCGTGCTGGAGTGGGCGGTACAAAATCCCCATCGACGAGCCGCAGAGCAAGTTCAGCTTCGAGCGCGACCAGCTCCAGATGTTCTGACCCGCCCGGGTTCTCAGGTTCTCATAACTATCGCAGGTCCGGATAAAACGCGCCGGCGGCCGCGGGGACCCGCCGCGCGCCGGCGGCGGTGACACATCTTTGGCGGGGCGGGGAAACCTTCCGGCCGCTAAGGCCGATACAACCTTGCGTCCGCCCGTCGCCGAGTCATCACATGAGCGCCATCAGAGACCTCCCCATTCGCCGGAAGCTGAAGCTCGCCGCCCTGCTGGTGAGCACGACCACACTGGTCGCCGCGTGCGCGGCGTTCGTGGGGTACGACTACGTCGCCATGCGCGACGGCCTGGCGCGGGAGATGCAGGCGCACGCGCAGACCCTGGCGGCGAACGGCGGGGAGGCGGTGAAGGCCAACGACCCCGCCGCCGCGACGGCGCTGCTGAAGGCCCTGGGGGTCGAGCCGGAGGTCATTTGCGCCGGGATCTATACGACCCCGGGCGGGCTGCTGGGGACGTTCGCGCGGGACGCCGGCGCGGGCGCTCCCGGCGGGGCGTCGCTGCCGGTGATGCCGCCGCCGCCGGGCACCTGGTTCGCGGACGGCATTCGCAAGGACGGCTACGTCGAAACGGTGCAGCCGATCCGCCGCGACGGAAAGCAGGTCGGGCTCGTGTACATCCGCGCGGGCTTCCGGGAGATCAACCAGAGGCTACAGACTTACCTGATGATCTTCGCGGCGGTGGTCGCCGGGGGGTCGCTCCTGGCGTACGCGCTGGTCAACCGCCTGGAGCCGCACATCTCCCGGCCGATCCTCGACCTCACCCGTGTGGCGCGGGCGGTCACCGTCGAGCGGAACTACCGCCTGCGCGCCGAGAAGCGCAACGACGACGAGATGGGCGAGCTGGTGGACTGCTTCAACCAGATGCTCGAGCAGATCCGCCAGCGCGACACCCAGCTCCAGGGCCACCGCGACAAGCTCGAAGAGCAGATCAAGCAGCGCACGCACCAGCTCAGCGTATTGAACGCGCAGCTCGCGGCCGAGAAGGACAAGGCCGAGCTGGCCAACCGCGCCAAGAGCGCCTTCCTGGCCAACATGAGCCACGAGATCCGCACGCCGATGGCGGCCATTCTCGGCTACACCGACATGATGGCCGACCCCAACCAGACGCCGGAGCAGCGGGCGAACTGCCTCGGCGTGGTCCGCCGCAACGGCCGGCACCTGCTCGAGCTGATCAACGACATCCTCGACCTCTCCAAGATCGAGGCGGACAAGATGACGGTCGAATCCATCCCGACCGACCTGCCGCAGGTCATGTCGGAGGTGGTGTCGCTGATGCGGCCGCGGGCGCTGGAGAAGAAGCTGAAGTTTGAGTTGGAATTTGAAGGCGCCATCCCGCGCATGGTCATGACCGACCCGCTGCGGCTGCGGCAGGTGCTGATCAACCTGATCGGCAACGCGATCAAGTTCACCCCGGCCGGCGACGTCAAGCTCCGCGTCGCCTGCGAGAAGGGCGCGCGGCGCGACGGCGAAGAAGCGGCCGCCTGCGCGGCCCTCCGCTTCGACGTGGCCGACACCGGCATCGGGATGACCGAGGAGCAGGTGGAGAAGTTGTTCCAGCCGTTCACGCAGGCGGACGATTCGACGACGCGCAAGTTCGGCGGGACCGGCCTCGGCCTGACCATCAGCCGCCGCCTCGGCAAGCTGCTCGGCGGCGACATTACCGTCAACTCGCGCCGCGGGCTGGGGAGCACCTTCACGCTCCGCATCCCCGCGGTGTGCGTCGAGGGCACGGAGATGGTCAGCGGCCTCAGCGAGGCCATGCTCAGCGACGCGCCCAAGGCCGCGGCGGGCCCGATCACGATCGGCGGGCGCATCCTCCTGGCGGAGGACGGGGTGGACAATCAGGAGCTGATCAAGGCGCACGTCCAGTCCGCCGGCGCCAGCGTCGTGGTGGCGGAGAACGGGCGGGCGGCGATCAAGCGCTTCCAGGCGCAGCCGAGCGGCGAGGCCTTCGACCTGGTGCTCATGGACATGCAGATGCCCGTGATGGACGGCTACGAGGCCGCCGGCGAGTTGCGGAAGCAGGGGCACAAGGTGCCCATCGTCGCCCTGACCGCCCACGCCATGCCCGAGGACCGCGCCAAGTGCATCGCCGCCGGGTGTACGGATTACCTGGTGAAGCCCGTCGATCGCGAGGTGCTGCTGAAGACGCTGGCGAAGTATTTGCCCGCGGCCCCGGCGCCCGGCGCCCAACCGGTAGCGGCTTCGGTGCCGCAGCCCGAGCCGGTGCCGGTCGCGCCGCCGGCGGCGGCGCCCGTCGAACCCCGCGTTCCCGCGGGCGCCCCGGCCGCCATGAAGGACCTGCTGGCGCGCTACATCGGGCGCCTGCCCGCCCGCGTCGCCGAGATCCAGCGGCTGATGGACGAGCGCGACCTGGCCCAGCTCGCCCGCGCCGTGCACCAGATCAAGGGCAGCGCCGGCGGCTACGGGTTCCCCACCATCGGCCGCGCCGCCGAATCCGCCGAACGCAAGCTCCGCGGGCTCAAGCCCGACGACCGCTCGCACGAGGCCTTGGCGGCGATCGCAACCGAGGTCGCGGCGCTCGTCGAATCGATTCGCGCCGTCGCCGGCTACGACCGCACGCGCGAGCCGGCCGTGGAGCAGCCAACGGGGATGATCACACCCGGCTGATAACGCACCGGCGCGCCGCTCACGGAACGACCGCGTCGGCCTCGATTTCGATCATCGCGTCCTTGTCGATCAGCTTGGCGACCTCCACGATCGTGGTGGCCGGGCGGATATCCTTGAAAACTTCGCCGTGCACGCGGGCGACCTGCTCCCACTTGCTCACGTCGGTGACGAACATCCGGGTACGGATGACGTGTTCGACCCGCCCGCCGAGGGCCTCCAGCGCCGCGCGGATGATCTGGAGCGAGCGGCGGGCCTGGTCCTCCAACGTCGGCGGGTAAGTGCCGTCGGCGTTCACGCCGACCGTCCCGGTGACGGCGATCACGTTCCCGGAGCGG
>Ga0308175_100001264_pt1 | contig 17065 bp, 11 predicted proteins | sample PhyCR1_3_FD_203893 | JGI IMG/M metagenome (GOLD analysis project Ga0308175, IMG submission 203893) | Soil microbial communities from UC Gill Tract Community Farm, Albany, California, United States - DLSLS.C.R1 | ecosystem: Environmental > Terrestrial > Soil > Agricultural land | place: USA...
GTCCGAGTTGCTCCGGCTGAACGCGACGCATCGTCGGAGCCCCTACCGCACCCGCGATCTTCGATGCTAGGTCCCAGAGCAGTTTCTTCTATGATTTCAGTATGATGGGAATTTTGATCCAGGAACTCGCTAGTCTCCAGGGCCATAGCGAGGGGGTGACGGCGTGCGCGGTAACCCCGGACGGCCGGCGCGTGATCTCGGCGTCCTGGGACAAGACGCTCAAGGTCTGGGACCTCGAGACCGGTCGCGCGCTCGCCAGTCTCCAAGGCCACAGCGAAGGGGTGACAGCGTGCGCGGTGACCCCGGACGGCCGATGCGTGATCTCGGCGTCCTGGGACAAGACACTCAAGGTCTGGGACCTCGAGACTGGTCGCGCGCTCGCCAATCTCCAAGGCCACAGCGAAGGGGTGACAGCGTGCGCGGTGACCCCGGACGGCCGATGCGTGATCTCGGCGTCCTGGGACAAGACACTCAAAGTCTGGGACCTCGAGACCGGGCACGCGCTCGCTACCCTCGACGGCCACGCCAATTACGTGACTGCGTGTGCGGTGACCCCGGACGGCCGGCGCGTGGTCTCGGCGTCCATCGATAAGACGCTCAAGATTTGGGACCTCGAGACCCGGCGGATGCTCGCCATTGTCCAAGTTCATACCATCTGGGTCGAGGCATGCGCAGTGACCCCGGACGGCCAGTGTGTGGTCTCGGCGCTCGGAGACAGAACGCTCAAGGTCTGGGACCTCGAGACCGGCCGCGCCCTCGCAACACTCCAAGGCCACACCCGCGGAGTCGAGGCATGCGCGGTGACTCCGGACGGCCGGCGAGTGGTCTCGGCGTCCGATGACACAACGCTCAAGATCTGGGACCTAGAGACCAGCCGCGCCCTCGCTACACTCCAGGGCCACACCAAGATGGTGAGGGCGTGCGCGGTGACCCCAGACGACCGGCACGTGGTCTCGACCTCCGATGACAGAACGCTCAAAGTCTGGGACTTCGAGACCGGTCGCGCCCTCGCCACACTCCGGGGCCACACCGACGAGGTGACGGCGTGCGCGGTGACCCCGGACGGCCGGCGCGTGGTCTCGACCTCCGATGACACAACGCTCAAAGTCTGGGAGCTTGAGACCGGACATACGCTCGCCACCCTCCAAGGCCACACCAAGGAGGTGACGGCGTGTGCAATAACCCCGGACAGCCGGCATGTAGTCTCGGCATCACGGGACAGAACGCTCAAGGTCTGGGAGCTTGAGACCGGACATACGCTCGCCACCCTCCAGGACCACACCGATGGGGTGACAGCGTGCGCGGTGACCCCGGACGGACGGCACGTGATCTCGACATCCGATGACAAAACACTCAAGATCTGGGAGCTAGCGACCGGCCGCGCGCTGGCCACCCTGCAAGGCCACACCGACAGGGTGAGAGAGTGCGCAGTAACGCCGAACGGCCGGCACGTAGTCTCGGTGTGCTGGGACGACACGCTCAAGGTCTGGGATCTCGAGACGGGGCACGTGCTCGCCGACCTTCAAGGCCACACCGATAGGGTGACGGCGTGCGCGGTGACCCCGGACGGCCAGCGCGCGGTCTCGGCGTCCTATGACAGCACACTCAAGATCTGGGAACTGGAGACAGGTCGCACGCTCGCCACCCTCCAGAGCCACACCAGCTACGTGATGGCATGCGCGGTGACCCCGGATGGCCGGCGTGTGATCTCGGCGTCCTGGGACAAGTCGCTCAAGGTCTGGGACCTTGCGACCTACGCTTGCCTGGTGACCCACCGCGGCGACGCCTCCTACCACGCAGTCGCCGTGACCACGACTGGCATCGTAGCTGGAGACATCGCCGGCGGCGTTTGGTTTCTCGAGGTGCCACCGTCGCTTCGTAGCGTCCCGCCCTCCAGCGTTCGCCAGAGCGTGCCTCGCGAATCCGCATCGCACATGGAACACGTCCCCACGCCACGAAGGCCGACGATGAACAAGCACACCATCCTGTTCCTGGCCGCCAACCCGCTCGGAACCGATCGGCTCGCGCTCGACCAAGAGGCACGCGCGATCCAGGTGGAACTCGAGCGAAGCGGGCACTGGGATCGCTTCGAGCTGGTGACCCGATGGGCCGCCGAGCCGCTCGATCTGCTTCGCGAGCTGCGCCGGCTGAAGCCGACCGTGGTGCACTTCAGCGGTCACGGGGAGCAGATCGCGCAGGCCGGGCCTCGGCCCGACGGCTTGGCCTACCGCGATGTCATCGTCGATGACGGCCGGGATCGCAAAGACGTGCAGGGCGGCCTGTTCTTTCAGGGGGCCGATGGCCGACCGCAGCGCGTATCGACCAAGGCGCTCCAGGAGACCTTCGGGGCGGCCGGGGCCTCGGTCCAGGTCGTCGTGCTCAACGCGTGCTACAGCAGCGCCCAGGCCCAAGCGTTGCTCGCGCACGTCGCCTGCGTCGTCGGCATGCGTAGCGAGATCCGCGACGATGCGGCCCGCACCTTTGCGATCGGCTTCTACGGCGGCCTCGGCGAGCGCGAGTCCATCGCCGCCGCCTACCGGCAGGGCTGCGCCGCGATCAGCCTGGGGGGCCTACCCGATGCCGATCAGCCGCAGCTCGCGGTCCAGTGCGGCGTGGATGCCGAGCAACTCGTGCTGGCCAAAGTCGATTCTGCGGCTGAACCGTAGTAGCTGTCGTAGCGTAGGCACGCGCCATGGCATTTCGTGCAACGGGCTTGCGGCTTGTGGCTTGGAGTAGCTTTCCGCTACTCGAACGAGAATCCGTAGAACGCGACGATGCGCTTGGTCGACTTGTCGGCGTAGATCACGAGCGGCAGGTCGAACTTGTCCTCTTCGTGCTGCTTCGCGCGGTGGGGTCTCTGGTCGTCGTCATCCGAGTCCTCGGACCTCTCTCTCCGATCGATCTCGCTGAACACCGCAAGCCGGCCGGCCCGGAGCCCAGACGTGAACGCCGGCGGAACAAAGCGCGGGCGCGGCGTCTGATCCACCGTGACCATGCCGGCGTCGTGACAGACCTTGCGATATTCGACCCGCCCGTCGGGGAGGATCCGATCGATCTTGGGGCCGTCCTGACAGTCCTGCGACATCACCTTGAACTTGTTCTGCACGAAGGTCACCCGGGTCCCATTCGCCTTCTTGTCGACGCGGGCGATGACCGCCCCATCCATCTTGGTGTTGATGTCGAACGACCCTCCGTGAAGATCCCTGCGCGTGAGCTGCGGGATCGCGTTTGGCCTGAAGGGTCGCTGATCCTTCTTGAGCGCGCCGAGCGCGTCGATCGTCGCGTAGTACGCAGCCATGCGGGGCCCGGTCGTGATCCGCAGCCCGTCGCTGACCCACTCGAGCATCTGCGCCGCACCGGCGTCGCCATCGAGCGCCATGCACGCGGCGAGTCGCGTCAGCAGCAGGCCGGCGATCGGATCGTCGGACAGCTCCGCGCGGATCGTCTCGATATCGTCGTGGTTGATCTTCTTGAAGATCGCCTGAAAGTCGGCGCGGAGGGGCGCCTCGCAGCCCTTGACGTTGCCAGTCCCACGCGTCTCCTGGTCGAAGTCGTCGGACCTCGCGAGCGCGTCCTTGTGCTTGTCCGCGGCGGCACGCCAGGCCGCGGCGCCTCGCTGCGGCGCGGTCACGAGCGCCTCTCTCCACGCCGGGTCCTTGGTCAGCCTGGCGACCGCGACATCGATCTGCGACGTGCGCAGCCGCATCCGAGCGAGCGACTCGAGCACGACCACGTGCGCGTAGCGGCTGCCGCGATACGGTGCCGCGTCGAGCTCGCGCATCACCACATCGGCGGACACCACGTGAAGATCGAATTGATCGGTGACGTAGCCGAGCAGCGCTGTTTCGGGCTTGTCATCGACGTCGAGCAGACGGAACTGCAGGTTCACGATCCACGCGAGCCGGGCCAGCGGGTCGCGCTCGACGGCGCCGCGATCGATGTAGTCCTCGATGTCGGTCATCGAGCTCTTCTGCTGCCACAGCGGATAGGCGGTGTCGCAGCCGAGGAGCCTGCGATGCGCCAGGCGCAGGATTCGCTGTTCGCGCTTGCGCCCCTTGTCATCGACGTTGTCCTCCGCCATCGGCAGCGCGTCGCACAGCTGGGTCCGCTCGGCCTCGAACTTGTCTTGATCGATGCGAGCCGCGAGGGACGCGATGGCGTCGGCCTCGGCCAGGCCGGTCTCGTTGATCCAGAGCTGCTCGATCTCGGTCGCGGCGCGCTGCGCGACCGGATGGTTCGCGGCGCCGCACACCAGCCTGGCGGCCTTGAGCAGGTAGTGCTCCTCGCCGGTGTCGTGCCTCCGGTTGTGATCGGCCTCGACGTACGACGTGATCCCGGTCGCCACGTCATAGGCCCATCCTTGCTCCTGGGGATGGCGTCCGCCGCACCACCCCGGTGGACCGGTCCGCGCCCTGTCGAGCCCCGGAGCGGGTGCTGGGTGATGAAGCGCTTTGTCGAGCTCGGCGGTGCCGTCGTCGGCCCACGCCGTCGTCGTGGTGGCCACCAGTACGAGTACAAGGACGCTGATCAGCCGCATGGTTGGCATCGTCTCCTGTCTGGACGGCGAACCAGCGTGCGTTGCACAAAAGATTCGACCCCTGAACCAACCGCCGTCACGCAACCGTCGTCAGGCCGCGGCCGACAGGCCGAGCGGCACCGAGCTCGCGCGGGTCTCGGGCGGCAGCATCGGCTGCACCCTCGCCGCCCACCGCGTGCAGCAGTCGAGGCCATCCATGCCCGGCAGCTGGCCCATCCGCTTCTCGATGTAGCTCATCACCTCGAAGATCTTGTCGCCGGGGAACAGCTGGGCGACCAGCCGCGCGCCTTCCTCGTCGGTCTTCACGCCACCGCCGACCGGCGCGTAGAACCGCCTGGCGATCCAGCGGGTGAACCGCTGGGCCCAGCCCTGGCCCTCGAGCTTGGTCTTCGCCTGGCCGAAGTAATACGCGAAGTGCCGGCGCTCCTGCTTGGCGATCCGGCGGCACAGCTCGGCGAGCACCGGGTTGTTGGTGTTCTTGGCGAGCTCCTCGTAGGCCTGCGTCGTGAGGCACTCCTGGAGCGAGCCCCAGAACATCCACAACGCGACGAACGTCCTGGGCATCAGCTTGGCGATCAACGTCTGGGCGAAGTCTTCGAACCGGGCCTTCCAGCGCGCGCCGGCCCGGATCTTGGTCGAGCGATCGGTCGCGCTCTCGACGGCCACCCCGCACTCCCGCAGGAGCCGGGTCAGGGCATACGAGTGGAAGTACTCCTCGTAGTTCCACATGGTGAGGAAGGTGAGCAGCTCCGGGTCGCGCGCGACCTGTAGCTTGGCGACCTCGAGGAAGTAGTAGACGGTCTGGCTCTCGATATCGGCGAAGTACGCCAGGCTCTCGATTTCTTGCCGGGTCAAGCCGACCTTGCGCGCCGTCTCCCAGTCCAGGTCTTCAAATTCGACTTTATGCGAGACCGCGATGTGCTGAGCGATGTCTGACACTTCTAGTAGCCTCATCCCGGCGAAAGCGCCGTCTCTCCAGGTACGTCTAACGTCCCCACACGGATCACCTCCCTGAACCCGGCCCAGGTTACATCAGTTTACGTAGGCCAGGGCAGCATGTGCGCCGCGACCCGGTCCGGGTCGGTCGCCCCGAGGTCCAGGAGGCCATCCCGCGCGGCCTCCGCGCGCGCCAGACCCCCCGCGTCGCCCTCGAGGATGCCGCGCCGCAACCGCGCGACGTGCAGGAGGCCGGACATCCCGGACGCGGCGAGGTCCGCTTCCGCGAGCGCGAGCTCACCGATCGCGTCGTGGTCGCTCCACGCGAGCACCGCCGCGCGCACGAGGTGGCCCAGCGCCGACGCCCAGGTCGCGCCCTCCTTCAGCAGGTCGTCGGCCACGCCGCGGGCCGCGCGCAGGCGATCGGGCTGCGTGACGTCGGCGAGCAGGGTCCGGGCCCGCAGCAAGCCGAGCTCGACGCGCGGCTGCTGCAGCCGCAGCACGCCGATCTGCTCGATGTTCGGCCACGCCTCGAGGAGCCGGCGCGACGCCGCGGCGGCATGGCCCAGGTAGAGCTCGATGTTGATCTGCGCGACCACCGCCTGCACGTGCGGCAGGTGAAAGCCCTCGCCGAGCGTCTGGGCCGCCGTGGCGAGCTGGGCCTGCGCCTCGTCGGGGCGGTTGAGCAACAGCCAGGCCATGTTGCACCGCCCGGTGCGCAGCCCCTGCAGCGCGACGATGTCCCCGCGATCGCTCGCCTCGCGCAGGAGGAGCTGGGTCAGCCGCGCCATCTCCCGCCACTCGCCGAGGTAGAACAGCGTCGCGAGCCAGAACGTCTCGCCGATGTCGATCTCCCAGCGCACGCCGGCGCCGTGATCGCGCAGCGTCGCGAGCCCGGCCTCGAGGTGGCCGCGCGCGTCGGCCCAACGGCCGTTCATGTGGGCGGCGATGCCCATCGCAGTATCGGCGAGCCCGACGACGTGCGGGTAGGCGAGCCGGAGCGCGACGGCCTTGAGCCGTGCAGCCACGGCCTCGACGACCGCGCGGTTGCGGCTCCCGCCGGCCGCCGCATAGCAGACCTCCTGCGCGAGCGCGAGGCACACCCGCACCGGCTCGCCCGCGTCGAGCGCCGCGCGGACCAGCGAAGACTGTACGACCCGCCCGAGCGTCGGATCGGCGAACGCCAGGCTCGACGCGATCGAGTACAGCACGTCGATCGTGAGCAGGTCGTGCGCCGCGACCTCGGAGGCGTCGCGCTCGACGTAGTCGAGGCCGCGCAGCTTGACCTGCAGCCACTGCGTCGCGAGCCGCGTGCGCGACATCCGCCCGGCGAGCGGGATGCGCAGGCCGACCTGGGCGAGCAGCTTCTCGGCCGCGGGGAGCGCCTCGTCGAGCCGGCCGCGGCGCAACAGGACCTCCACGTGCAGGCGCTCCAGATCGATCGCGTCGGCGTCGGACAGGAGCTGGGCGGCGTGGGCGTAGACCTGGGCGGCCTCGTCGAGCTGGCCGGCGCACTGCAGGGCGTGCGCCTTGCGGCGTAGCAGGTCGCGCTGGCCCGCGGCGTCCCACGGCCCGTACGCGAGCGCGATCTCGTAGAGCTCGGCCGCGCGGCGAAACGCGAACGCCTCCTCGACGCGCAGCGCCGCGGGCACCGCGTGGTGGGCGGCGTTCGCGGGGTGCCCGGCGGCGAGCCAGTGCTCGACCACCGCCAGCGAGTCGAGCTGCGCGGGCCCCTGCACCGCCTCGAACGCGCGCGCGAGCGCCTCGTGCCAGCCGGCGCGGGCCTCGGCGTCGAGGCTGGCGAGCACCGCGACCCGCACGTGGTCGTGCGCCGGGTGCAGGATCATCTGGTCATCGACCTGGCGCAGCGTCGCGAGCCGCAGGGCCGAGAGCTGGGTCGCCTCGTCGTGCCCGCCGACCACGCCGGCGGCGTGCGCCGCGATCTCGACCGGCAGCGGCCGGGCCGCGATGCTCGACACCGCCAGCATGGCCTGCGCGTCGGGTGACAGCTTGAGCGCGCGGGCGCGGACGAGGTCGTCGATCCTCAGGGCGGAGGTCACCTCGGGGACGCGCGCCATCTCGGTCAAGACGAGCGGGTTGCCGCCGCCGGCGGCGACGACCTCGCCCGACCGGACCGGGTCGACGGCGAGCTGGGTGACCAGGGCGACCGCCTCGGCCTCCGACAGCGGCAGGATCTCGAGCTCGCGAACGTCGCCGTGCCGCACGTTCCCGCCGGGCGGCCGGCGGACCTGGGCCATGACCCCGAGGTAGTCCTCCGGGCGATGCGCGATGAAGATCAGCATCCCGGGCTCGGCGCCGTGGATCAGCTCGGCGAGGAACACCGCGCTGTCGGCGTCGCCCCAGTGGGCATCATCGACGAAGATCACCACGGGCCGCAGGCGCGCGAGCCGGTCCATCAGCGCGCGCAGCGCCGCGAACCCACGGCGCCGCATCTCCTGCGGATCGGGCGGCACGGCGCCCTCCGCGGCGAGCTCGCTGAACGTGGGCACCCGGCGCAGCACCGGGAACAGCCGGACCAGCGACCCCAGATCGCGCGGCGCGAGCTGCTCGGCGGTCGCGACCGGCAGGCCGACGATCGCGCCGGCCAGCGAATCGACCACGCCGTCGAGCATCTTGAACGGGACCGCCTCGCGCTCGAAGCAGCGGCCCTCGAGGACGAACACGGCCTCGCCCAGCCCGCGCAGGAACCGGCGAATCAGCGTGCTCTTGCCGATCCCGCTTCCGCCCTTGACCAGCATCGCGACGCCGCCGCGCCGGCTGTCGGCCAGCGCCCGCCGCAGCACGTCCTGCTCGGCCGATCGCCCGATGAACACGGGCGGCGGGTAGCTGCGCCCGATCGTGCGGGTCGTCTCCGACGGGGCCGCCCCCAGCGCATCGAGGATCGCCAGCCCGCTCGGCCGCGCGCGCGGCGACGGCTGCAGGAGCTGCATGCACAGCCGCGACAGCTCCGCCGGCACCTTGCCGTTCACCTGGTGCGGCGCCTGGGGCTGCTCGGTCTGCTTGCGCGTCATCACCTGCTCGGCGTCGCCTTCGAACGGCCGCCGGCCGATCAGCGCCTCGTAGAGCATCGCGCCGAGCGAGTACCAGTCGCTCGCCTCGCCGAGCGGCTGATCCGCCGCCTGCTCCGGCGACATGTAGACCGGCGTCCCCACCGCCAGCCGTTCCGGCTCGCCCTCGGCGACCGTGGCCACCAGCCCGAAGTCGAGCAGGGCCAGCCGGCCGGTCCGGGTCACCAGCACGTTCGACGGCTTCAGATCGCGATGCAGCTTGCCCGCGCGATGCAGCGCGATCAGCGCGTCGACGAGCTGGACCAGGGCACCCTCGAGGCGCGCGACATCCACCGGCGACGCGCCGATGTCCTGGCGGGTCCGCGTCGGGCCACCCTCGCCGCGCGACGGCCGGACCCAGTCGATGAACGAGACGCCCTCGACCAGCTCCATCGTGAAGTACCACTCGCCGCCGGCCGCGTGCAGCTCGTGCAGCGCGACGAGGTTCGGGTGGACGATGTCGGCGAGCGCGCGAAACTCCCGCTTGAACCGATACAGATCGCGGCCCGACGCCTGGCGCAGCAGCTTGAGCGCGACCTCGCGCCCGAGCTGCCGATCGAACGCGCGATACACCACCCCGGCCCCGCCGACCCCCAAGGTACCGCGCACCTCGAACCGGCCGCCTCCCAACACCGGCGGCGCGTGGACGGCGTCCATCGAGACCTTCACGATATCATCGCCGTCTCACCGGCACCCGGTGGATCGACCCCGGGCGCGCGGTCCTCGATGTGCACGTTTGGTTCAGCCCGCGTTGCGGCCGGCGTCAGCCAGGGTCAGCGTGATCTCCGCCTAGTTCAGATAGATCATCTTGCCGTTCACGCGGACCTCGCCCTCGCCCTCGACCTTGATCTCGTTGTCGCTCGCGAGCTGAAGCGTCTCGGTCGCCTTGATCTCGACCCGCTTGGACTCGATCTCGACCGCTTCACTCGCCTTCATCTGGAGCCTGACCGCCTCCATCTGGAGCACCGGGCCCTCCTCGGTCAGCTTGATGCGAAGCTCGACCTGGCCCGACGAGCTGCGGATCTCGACGAGCTCGTCGGATCCGGCGGTCTCGACGGTGAGCGTGCGGCCCTCGCGCAGGTACACTTCACGCCGATCGGACGTCTCCTCGGCCTGCTGCGCCAGTTGTTCCTTGGATTTCGCCGACATGAGCTCGAAGTTACCACATGCTACGGATCCGCCCGCCCGGGCCTCCCCTGGTGGCGAAGCTACCGGTACCCGGCTGCTTCAGCGCCGGTCGCGCGCCAGCCATGCCTCGAGCTGGCGCAGCGCCCACGTCCGCGGCACGGCAAGCGCCGGCGATGAACGCGCACCGATCGCCCGGGCGCGCCCCGCCCTCCCCCTCGCGGGATCGCCTCCCCGCGCGAGCCGGCGCAGCAGCAGCCGGGCGTCGGCCGCCTTGCGATCGGGTTTCGGCCACGCCGCCAGCCCGTCGATCTGCCTCCGCGGCAGCCCCGCCGCGCGCGCATCGCCGATCAGCGCCTCCCAGCTGCGCTCGCGATAGAACCGCCCGCGAGCCAGCGCGACCAGCGCCGCGCGGGTCCGCGCGCCGAGCATCGGGGCGCGCGCGATGCCATCCCGCAGGTTGACCAGCGCCTCTGACGTCGCGCGATAGCCATACGCCTCCGGCAGGTGCGCGACCGCGACCTCGTCGTCGGCGACGAGCGAGCCCTCGGCGAACCCGCGATAGATCGCCCCCACGCCGCGCATGCCGAACGGCGTCAGCTCCGCCGCCCGCAAGGCCCCCATGCTCGCCGCGCCCCACACCGCGATCCCGCGCTCGAGCGCGACCAGGATCTCCTTGTGCCACACGGCGGCCATCCGCTCGAAGTACCCATCGATGATCGCGATCCGCGCCACCCCGCGGCGCCGCACCAGCGCCAGGATCTCGCCGACCGCGACCGGCGGCATGACCGTCGCGCCGGGCAGCCGCGCCGAAACCTCCGCGGCGGGCAGCGTCGGTCCGACGAACACGAGGGTCGACAAGCCCGCAGTATCCCCCACGATGGCGAGCGAAACCAAGCGGCATGACGCAGAGCACGCGAGGGACCACGGAGCATCGATCGCCGTCCATCCGCCAGGCAGGTGTCGTCGTCCACCGCGTGACGCAATAGCCAAGCACCGGAAGTGGTACAAAGAGGGATGCGGAACGCCCTGGTGCTCGTCATGCTGCTCGGATCGACAGGCTGCGCGAGGGACGCAACGCTGGCTCTGGAGGCGTTTGCTGATCGCGCCTGCGCCTGCGCGGACAAGCAGGACACGTCGTGCGCGCAGGCCGTGGTCGACGATCTGGTGAAGTTTGCGAGCCAGAACAAGAATGCCCGCGGCGACGAGACCAAGACCAAGGCCACCGGTCAGCGCATGGGGACGTGCCTGGTCCGAGCCGGGCTCGATCCGAACAAGTTGCGATCAAGGCTGCAGGAACTTGGGGAGTGAGCCTGACCGGACCTCGGATGGTGATCGCTTCGCCCCATGTACGGAACGACTGCTGGCGAAGAACACCCACTTCGCTGGCGCGGCGAAGACCGCCTGCCGGCCTGTGACCTGCGATTCCGCTGGTTCAGCGGCTGCGGAACGCAGCTCACAGCCCAGATGCTTGTGCGGAGCGTCTCGGAATTGATTTTTTATAATCAATGATCCAGAAGAGTGTACCGCGCCTGTCGAGGAGACCCGGTGGCAGGCCCGAGGACGCGCTGCCGGCCGACGGGATCTTACGCTGCAATAACCGGTCAGAAGATGCCTCCGCGAGATGCATCGGCACCGCCTGACACGGCAGATTCATGATGATGGCAAGTCCACTGATCACCGACATAAATCTCTTGAAATCCAAAATACAAACAACCCGAGAGGCGTCGCACGGGCATCTGGGCTGTGAGCTGCGTCCCGCAGCGATTGAATCGGCCGCGTTCGCAGGTCACAGGCCGGGTGGAGATCTCCCGCGGCATGTTCGAGGGACCGATCGGCTATTGATCAGATGAGGAGCGGCGATGACGAAGGTAGAGCTGGTGGTCCACCGTCGCGTTCATGCCTTCGGGGCCGGACATCGCCGTAACGACTCGAAGATCAATCGCTCGAGCGTCACCTCCGCACCCTGCGCTGCCGCGGCAGCCGCGACCGCGGCGGCAGCGATTGCCGGCTTCCATCCGAGCGCGATCAGCGCCGCTTTCGCTTGGGTATGCAGGATCGCAGCATCGAGCCTGCTGGACCGACGTACGACCTCGCCCTCGTCATCCTCGTCTGTGACCCAGGTCGTCACGTCGGCCGCGCCCACGTGGGCGGCCGAGCCAGTGGTCGAGGTCGTCACGTCGGCCGCGCCCACGTGGGCACCAGTGCCAGTGGCCGAGGTTGACGCGTTGATCACGCTCGTTCGGGCGCCATCCGTGGTGACCGAGGTCGCCGAGTTGGCCGCGCCCACGTGGGCGTTTGAGCTTGGCTTGGCCCGCAGGCCGTGGGCACCTTCCGCCGAAGCTGCTTGCCCGGGCCGCCGGACTTCGAGATGATCTGCAGTACCGGAGATCGTCAGCACGCCGGCGTGGTGTGACTGGTGACAGGCGCTGCAAGCCAATATGATATTGGTTGCATCGTGACTGCCACCATGGGCACGATGGACGACGTGATGTAGCTCCAGCCCTCGGGATGAACGGCAGCCATCCACTCGGCAACGACCGCAATCGCGGCGCCAGACAAAGCGCGCGACGCTCGGTGGAATATCCTGGTACGCCCGTTCGGGCGCTGAGCCGTCGATCGATCCGATGTGCTGGGCATCGCACATCGCGCGATCGACCGCCGCGGGATCGATCGCGACCTGCGCCCCGGCGCCTTCTTGCCAGCCTTGGCGACATCGCTGGCAGACGGTCACCGCGATCTGGAACTTCGCACGGCCGGTCGGTTCGGTCGCGGGCGCGTCATCGAGCACCGCGCTGCACAGCGCGGCGATGAATGCATCGTCGGGCAGGTTCTTACCGTGTTCGTCGTCGAGCACCGTGCGGGCCTGGCGCAGGAGCGCAAAGGTCTCGGCGGCAAGCTCGAACCGGACCACGTGCGTGCGTGCCTCGGGGGCTGGCGGATCATCAGGGCGATCGCCCGGGCGATGATCGGCCACGAGATCTTCGATCTGGCGCAGATTCTTGCCGGTCGCAGCCGCAATCCAGGGCGCCTCGGTCGCGGGTGTTGCCACGCGCGTCAACTCGCGCACCGCGGAGAACGGAAGCTCTCCGCCGGCGAGTGCGGCGGTGAGCTGCGGCAAGGCGCCGAGCGCCCGGGCGACCCGCAGCCGGTCCTGGGCGGTGCGCGGTGCATAGCCGAGCACACGCTCGAGGTAATCCAGAGCAGACACCATGCCGAGGCGGCGCCAGATCTGCAGCGCCTCGGCCTCGCGAAGCCAGCGCGCCTCGTCGGCATCGAGCGCGGCGCGGCGAACCGAAATCTCTCGCAACGCGCGGTCCACGGTCCGCCAACGTGGCTCCGCTTGCCGCCGAGGTTCGGGCGCCCACGTGGGCGCGGGTTCTATCTCGACTGCTGCTTCCTCGATCCCATAGTGTAACATGCCAGTCTCCTGCACGTTTCGCGCATCACTTCTAGCATGCAAGTTTTCGGTACCATGATTTGCTCACTGCGCGACGATTCGTGGTTGTCGTCGAGAAATCGCAGGCCACGCGCGATTTCGCTCGCACAAGGCACGCCAGCGCGTCTCATGAAAGATCAAAGCGCGGTTCACAACCTCGTACGCGATAGGGACCAATTAGCCGTCAAGAGAATTCGACGCTCATGCCATTAAATGCCATATTCACCGAATGCGCTGATCGTTCGGCAGGCTGCTCGAAGGATGCGACCAAGGGCCTGGAGGCGTTTGTCGATCGCGTCTGCGCCTACGCGTCTCCTTGAGAGGTGGTGGCACATCTCTTGATCATTAATTATAAAATCAAATCCGAGACGCTTCCGCACAGGCATCTGGGCTGTGAGCTGCGTCCCGCAGCGATTGAATCGGCCGCGTTCGCAGGTCACAGGCCGGGTGGCGATCTCCCGCGGCATGTTCGAGGGATGATCGGCTGTTGAGCAGGATGAGGAGCGGTGATGCCGAAGGTAGAGCCGGTGGTCCGTCGTCTGGGTTTGTGAGTGAGGTCGTCGGTCGCGGCCCATGTGGGCGATGGCGCCAGCAACCGAGACCGCCGCGTTCGTCGCCCCCCACGTGGGGCCACCTGTGGTGACCGCAGTCGCCTCGAGAATCGCGCTTGCGTTTGGCAACCGTGCTCGTGCTGCGGGCTACCCCATCGCCTCGACGTCGGTCGCGAGGCCCGGCACGATCACCTTGACGACCGGCACGCCGAGGGCCGGGTGGGTCAGATCGACGGCGATCACCTGCCGCAAGGGAGCGACCAGCTGATCGAGCGCGTCGCCGAGCGAGCGTGCGGTCAGGCGCGGCAGATCGTCGAACGCGACCGGCTCGTCGCACGGCGCCGAGAACCGCTGCCATAGATCGGCGAGCAGCTCCGGATCGGTCGCGCGCTCGTAGTCGAACGGGAAGAAGTCGTCGCGCGCGCCAGCGATGTAGGTGAGTCGGGTCTGCGCGGCCTCGGTCAGCGCGCGGGCGATCGCGATCTCGGGCAGCCAGTGCGCACCGAAGCCCTGATAGAACCCGAGCGTTCGCCACGCCGGCTCGTCCGGATCTTCCATGATCGCCGCGGCGATCACCGGCACGCGGCCCTCGGGGCCGGACAGATCCCACACGAACACCCGGGCTCCGGCGTGCGTGATGCGATCGATCAGCGCCCGGCATGCCAGATCGGCGATCGAGTCGAGCACGATCCGGCGATCGCCGCCGGCCCGCCGCCACGCCGCCTCGGCGTCGCGCTCGATCACCTCGCACAGGCCGTGCACGATCGCCTCGACGAGCAGGTTGCCCGAGGCCAGGCCGTTCGACGAGATGTCGAAGATCGGCGGCGCGCGGAACGTCGTATCGAGCGTGACCGCCTGCTCCGGGACGAGCACCGGGCGGCCGGCGACCAGGTCCCAGCCCTCCACCCAGCGCCACCGGGCGTCGCGATCGAGCCGGCCGCGCGGCCGGGGCAAGCCGCGAACATCGACGGCGCGGTCGCGGAGCGCGCGCCACGTGCCGCGGATCACCGGCAGCGCGACGTGCTCGGCGCTCCAGGTCTCGAGGCTCTCCATCAGCGCGCTGACCTTCGCCGCGAGCGCCGTCGTCCCCTTGCCCTGCTGGGTCGACAGCGAGCGCCCCATCGGCCGGATCGCCGCGAACACCGGGATGCCGAGCGTATCGAGCCCGGTGAGCTCCGCGATCCGCGTGATGCCGGCGGGCCGGGCCGCCGGTGCAAATCGCCGCCAGGTCGCGCCGAGGGTCGCGGCACGGTGCGTCCCGTCACGCAGCCGGATCGGCGCGTCGAGGAGGCGGCCTGAGAACGTCCGGGGCACGGGTCACGAACATACTGCTATGATCGCGGCCGTGCGGTGCTTGCTCCTCGTCTTTGCATGCCTCCTCGCCCCGTGCCTCGCCGGTTGCCCCAGGGCCGGCGGCAACTACGTCCAGGGTGACCGGCGCGGCGGCGACGTCGATCGCGGCGAGACCAACGGCCGGCGGCTCGACTTCGTGTCGAACAAGCCCGAGCAGGACGAATGGCAGATCCGCATCACCGGCAGCTCGATGTGGGTCAGCTACGCCAAGGACGCCTCCGCCGACAAGCTCGGCTCGATCAACCTCACCGAGAAGGAGACCCGCAAGGTGTGGCGGCTGGTCGACAACCTCGATATCCCCAACCGCAAGAAGGGCAAGCGGGACGAGGACGAGGGCTACGTCAGCCTGCAGCTCAAGGAGCCCGGCGGCGACAACGGCGGCGAGCGATACCATGTCTACATCTCGCGCGCGTCCAAGGATGAAGATCTGATCGCCCTCGCCCAGTACCTGCAGGATCTGACCGAGAAGTACAAGAAAGAGCGTCCGAACTTCTAGCCCTGCTCGGCACCCGGCCGACGCTCGGTGCGGCGCGTGGTCGTCGCCGCGCCCGAGCTGGATCAGGCCGCGGCCGCCCGACTGGCGGGCTCGCCGGCGGGCTCGTCGAGCGGCCGGTAGCGGCCGGTCTCGTACGCCCAGTCGAGGTGCCCGCGGATCAAGCTTTGCAGCATCTCCACGTAGCGCTGGACGCTCGCATCGGCCGCCCCGAACGACGGGATCTGCTCGACCTCCTGGAGGAAGCAGAGGACTTGCTGGTCATGAAGCGCGACGGTCGCTGCCACCGCCTCCGCGATCGTCCACTGGCGCTCGTTCATCAGCACCAGCACCAGGTTGTGGATCTCTCCCTGGATGATCTCCTTCTCGTACGTGAACAGATCGTTCGCCCATCCCACGATGTTGCTCGCGCGCGTCGCCAGCTCGCGCACGGCGGGGTGCTTGCGGATGCGATCCGGCAGGCGGAACTCCTCCAGGAGCTCCACCAGCGCAAGCATCACGTGGATCCCGACGGTGACCTCGCGGAGCGGCAGGTACGAGGCGACGTCGGGGATCTGCCCGCGTTCGCGGTTCCGGGCCTCGGCCACGTTGGCCTCGAAGATCTCCTCCACCTGATCGACGAAGTGCTTGAAGTGGCGCGGTGTCCCCAGGGCCAGCATGCGCTGCCGGAGGTCGATCATCCCCGACGCAAACGGATCGTCCAGCGCGCCGGTCATGCCGGACCGCAAGAGGTGAAGCAGGTACGGCAGGTACGCCGCGACCTCGTCCGCGGCGCCCAGCGTCTCGATATAGTCATCGAGGACGAAGAACAGCATGGTCGCATCCGCCGCCAGCTGGAGCCCCTGCCGGGTCGCCGCCGGGAACGTCCGGGCCGCCAGATAGCCCAGCTTCGCTTTGTGTGCGGACCGGACGTGGTGCTCCGTGGGCAGCATCCCCAGCGCCCGCGCCCACAGAACAGAGCGTTCGTGGACCAGGGCCGCATCCGGATGGAGGCTCTGGGCGAACGGACAGTACAGCGAATCTATCCTTGCCATGGTAGAGACACTCCAGATCGATCGTTGAGTGAAACGAGTTCAGATCGCCGCGCGGCGTTCCTGCCCCCCTGTCCGGTCAGCGCCTCGTCATCGCCGTGAGGAGCGCCGCACCGGCCGGTGCGGTCGATCCACCGACGACCGGCGTCAGCTCCAGTTAAGATCGCACCCACAAATCGACATTACGTGAGTCCCCCTATCAGACGTTATACGACACAGTGACAACCGATATTATGGTTGCTTACGGCTTTAGCCCCCACGTGTCGTTGACGCGTATCGGTAGGCCTCGAACTTGCGGAATAACGCAGGGCGACTTGACGCTGAGCGTCGCTCGGGCCCGGGCGATCTGCCGGCAGAACCTGAAGCATATTAAGGTTATCCGCGAGCTTGCGATCGCGGCACGGGCTCGACGCTCGATCGATCGCGAGGACGACGGGTTGCCCGTGCGGCGTGCTGCTACCCTCACATGTGACCGAGGATCATCACGAGCGACACCTCGTCAGCCACGCGTTCAACATCGCGATGGTGGTGT
>Ga0308175_100001265_pt1 | contig 17065 bp, 10 predicted proteins | sample PhyCR1_3_FD_203893 | JGI IMG/M metagenome (GOLD analysis project Ga0308175, IMG submission 203893) | Soil microbial communities from UC Gill Tract Community Farm, Albany, California, United States - DLSLS.C.R1 | ecosystem: Environmental > Terrestrial > Soil > Agricultural land | place: USA...
TGAGGTCTTGTTTCCATGTTGCTTGTTTTTGAGGTGATTGAATGGAAACCCTCTCTTAATTTACAACCTTACCGGTACACTTTACGCTGACGATTTACACCTAATCCTCAAGGAAAGGAACAGGTGAATCATATTGATGGAAATAAGCTAAACAATCATGTTTCAAATCTCGAATGGTGTACACACAGTGAAAATATAAGGCATGCATTCGGATTAGGGTTAATTCCAAGAAAGAGAATACCTGTCATTGATAATTGTTTGGGAAAGATGTTTAGTTGCAGCAAAGAAGCGGCTGAGTATTATGGGATAAATCACAGCACTATGCGCAATTATCTTTCAGGAAACATTAAAAAAAATCCAACTTGCGCACAGTATTTAAGAGGCGCAGCTTAAAGAAGAAGTCGCAGGAAAATACTCCTGCGACTATTTTTATTTCCGCTTTTTCTGCAATTGCTTTCTTAATTTTTGCATATCCTCACTTATTTTAAGGTCAGTGACAACCGCATATTGGGCAGTAATTTTTGTAGTAGTATGTCCCAGAATCTTACTGATGGTTTCAAGACCTATGCCATTGGCAAGTGCAATAGTAGTAGCAAAGGTTCTCCTACCAACATGTGAGGTAAGGTTCTTATTGATTTCGCATAGCTCAGCTATTTCATGCAAATAGGCGTTGAACTTCTGAATAGCGTAGAAATCGAATAGAGGCTTTTTTGTATCAGTTACCCCATTATTATACTTTTCAATTAGCTCTTCTGCTTCTAACAGCAAAGGGATAGCAGCACGTACATTGGTTTTCTTTCTTCGGGTAATTATCCATTTGCCACCATCTATTCCCGGAACAATATTTCCAAAGGTCAGCATTGCCATATCGCTATACGCCAGCCCAGTGTAGCATTGGAAAAGAAAAATATCCCTCACCAGTTCCAATCTTGCTAACCGGAATTTCTTCTTATGCAAAATATCCAGTTCGTGCTGAGTTAAATAAACCCTATCAACATCCTTATAGACAGACACATAATGCTCAAATGGACTATTTTCAATCCATCCATTACGAACTCCCACATTAAGAATCTTTTTCAAGTTTTTCAAATACTTAGTGGCTGTATTATGTTCGTTGCCGTCATGCTTCTTGAGATAAAAATCAAGGTCTGCCATGAAATTAACCGTAAGGTCTCTAAGTCGTATATCCTTCTTCTGATAGCGAAAGGGAATAAATTCAATCAGCTTTCGATGAAGTATGTCATATTTTTCAAAAGTGGATTGTGTGTAATCAGTTCCTATTCGTGACTGAAAATCCGAATTATGATGTTCAACCAATTCAAGCAATGTGCTGTTATGAACATCTCTTCCAAAAAACCTGTCCATAAGCTTGTTAAGGTCAATATCCTTTTCTTTTAGCATTTCATTGAAAAGCTCCATCAATTTCGCCTTTGTTTGGGATATGTAAGCATTGATAAGAACGGCATCCTCTTTTAAGCCTTTTACTGTGCCCTTGATGCCATCCCAACGCTCTGGAAAGATGTTGTATCCGGTAGATAAATTCTTACGCTGATTATTATAAGTGAGCCTTAAATAAAGAGGCACTTCGCCTTTCTTATTGAGCTTCGATTTGTGAAGCCAAAAGAGTATTTTAATGTTATTGGTAGGCATATTATTGCAGTGGTGGATTTTCCACCTTTTTAGTGAAGAATGAGAAATGAATGGCAAAAGCTTCAAAATAGGAAAGCCTTGATAGGAGCGAGTTTCAGCGGAAATTTTTTCCACCTTTTTTAAAATAGCTTTCCACCTTTTTTCCCACCTTTCAGGTGAGGATTTGGACAAATCAGGGAGGTCGTAGAAATAAAAAAACCTTGCAAATCAATGACTTACAAGGTTTAAAATATGTATGAGCTCCCCCTTCAGGACTTGAACCTGAGACCCTCTGATTAACAGTCAGATGCTCTAACCAACTGAGCTAAGGAGGAATCCAACAAAATCATTTCTGATTTCAGGACGGCAAAAATAGGCGTTTTCCCTTTCCGGCCAAATCAAAAATTGGCCTTTTAAAATAAAATTTTCTAAAGACCAAGCCCTAGAAGAAGCCAAAGAATTTACGGCTGTCGAAACCAATAAATACACCGTCTTTTCGGAACTCTACCGGCCAATGTTTTAAATAATAGCCTTCGCCGCTTATGTTGCGGCCATTTTTCATGCAAAATTTATAGCGGTGCACCGGACAAACCACGTTGCCCAGCGCATCAATAAAACCTTCGCTAAAAAAGCCGCTGGCGTGCGGACATTTGTGTGCAAAAGCAAACAATTCTTCTTTATACTTCCCGATGCAGATGCGCTTGTCGCCGGCCATTACTTCCGCAATTCCGTTTGCATCAAATGGAATGTCGCTTACACTCTCCGCAATCTTCACCCAATTGATTCTTTTCTCCATCGTAAACAATCCAGACAAACCTTTTAAAATCCCGAACATCCGCGATCAGTAAGAAAAATCCGTTTTGTACGGATACCGAATGCGGTAGAGTTCCCGCACTTTATCTAGGATGATTTTCCGCAGTTCGTCAATGTGAAGGCGTTCCAGCGCTGAAACAAATATGGCATTGCCGCCGGTTTCATTGTGCCAGCGGGCTTTTAAGTCGCTGATGATTTGCTCCTTTGTTTCTTCGCTCAACCACTCGTCGAAGGTTTGCTTGATGTACAAATCCATTTTGTTGAAGACCATCACCACCGGCTTCTCGTGTGTCTTCATCTCCTGCAAGGTTTTGTTTACCACAGCCACTTGGTCTTCGTAATTCGGATGCGAAATGTCCACCACGTGCAATAAAATATCCGCCTCTCTTACTTCATCAAGCGTACTCTTAAAGCTTTCCACAAGGTGATGCGGCAGCTTTCGGATAAAACCTACCGTGTCGCTCAGCAAAAACGGCGTACCCTCGTACACAATCTTTCGCGTGGTGGTGTCCAGCGTGGCAAAGAGTTTGTTTTCGGCCAGCACGTTGCTTTTGCTCAAAAGATTCATTAGGGTGCTCTTGCCCACGTTGGTATAACCCACCAGCGCCACGCGAATAAACTCACCGCGGTCTTTCCGTTGCGTAAAAGCCTGCTTGTCTATTTCGCTCAAGCGTTTGCGCAGCAGCGAAATTTTATCCCGCACAATCCGGCGGTCGGTTTCAATTTCGGTTTCCCCCGGACCTCTCGTACCGATGCCGCCGCCCAAGCGTTCCAGGTGTTTCCACATGCCGCGAAGCCTTGGCAGGATGTATTGGTACTGCGCCAGTTCCACCTGCGCTTTGGCCTGTGCAGTTTTTGCTCTCCGCGCAAAAATGTCGAGGATCAAATCCGAGCGGTCAATGGTTTTTACATCCGTTTCTTTTTCGATATTGGTGATTTGCGAACCGTTCAACTCATCGTCAAAAATCAGGAGGTTGATGTCACGGCTTTGCAGATAGTTTTTGATTTCTTCCAGCTTGCCTTTGCCCACGTAGGTCCGGCTATCGGGGTGCGGCAGTTTTTGGATGAATTTTTTTACCGCCACGGCGCCAGCGGTTTCGGCCAGAAAGGCCAGTTCGTCCAGGTATTCCATTACTTCCTGTTCGCGTTGGTCCTTGTGCACCACGCCTACCAGCACCGCTCTTTCTTCTATGTTTATCTTACTTTTCTTGTCCAGCATTTTTTTGCTTTAAGCACAAAACTAAAAAAGCGATACCACCTTCCGGCGCACCGCTTTTCTTTCCATAGAAATATTTTTTAAAGGCCGCTTAGCGTCAAACCAATGCTCATAGCGTTCATCTGCGGGCCAACGCCTTCTTTAAGCAAAGAAGTCAACGAGTACGAACCAAAAATGCTAAAGTGTCCGTAACCCAAGCGGGCCGTGGCCGAAATGCGGGTGGTGTTGAAGAACTTTTTGCTTTTCTCCTTTTCAATGTAGTCGTTAAGCGTCGTGCCGGCGCTGTTTTGCAGGGTTTTGCCTTTTGTCCACGCAGCCAACATGGTGCCAGCCCGCAGACCTACAGCGGCTTTAAAGCTCTTGCCGTCGGCATCGGGGTTTGACGAGAAGCGCAATTCTACCGGCAATTCCAAAAAGGCCGTAGAGACTTTGTATTTTTTAAAGTGCGTGGTGTCGCTTCCGTTCTTAAACACAAGGGTTGATCCGGTGCTGGTAATGTTGGCGGTCATCTTGTCCAAAAACACGTTGTCCGTAGAAAGGCCGGGGCCCAAGGCGATGCTGAATTTCGGCGAAGTCTTGAACGGGAAATCAAACATCAGGTACATGTTAAAGGTGCGGGAAAAGCCGCCCGTTTTAATAGAGTCCGGTTTGTTTTGCCACATGGCGCCGCCCAACTGAATCATGAAATGATCTTTGGCGCGGGCCTGCATGGGACGAAAAATTTTCACGGGTCCTGTCGTATCGGATTGAGCGGTTGCAAGCAAAGCCAGGCAAAAGAAAAAAGCGCTGAAAAGAGTTCTTCTCATAATCGGGGTTAAAAGGAAACAAATGTATTTGCCAAGGGGTTAATGAAAGGTTAAACGAGCGCAAAGATAAGGGTCGGGTTTGTGGTTTACGGCTGGTGGTTTGTGGTTTCGTGCCGGTGCAAAAAGTTTCCCGCTTTAAGCGGTTCAAAACCGGATAGTGTTTCCGGTTTACCACGCCAACCACAAACTACAAACCACCAACCACAAACCTTCTTTCGTCTTTTTTTAACCAAGTGAAAATCTGATTCAATTATTTTTACCGCTACTATTCAATTCGTATGAAAAAATTAGTCGCCGCTCTCTTTCTTTTTTACGCGGCAGCCTTGTGCGCACAAACTTCCGCCGGCGGTTACCAAATTAAAGTAACCCTCAAGCCTTTTAAAAATCAGTACATCTACCTCGGTCACTATTATGGCAAACAGTTGCCCATCATTGATTCGGTAAAGCTGAACGACCGCAGCGAAGGCGTTTTCAAAGGCCCGAAAAAATTGGGCGGAGGCATTTATCTCATCGGCTTTCCCGACCGCGCCAACCGGTTTGAGTTTTTGGTAGGCAAGGAGCAGAATTTTTCCATTGTGGCCGATACAGCCCATCTTGATAAAATCGCCTTCATCGGCTCCGCTGAAAATTCTTCCTTCAAGGCTTACCAGGAGTTTATGGGCAAGAACGGCCGCACGCTTGATGAACTTTACAAAAAGCGCAGCGGTTCCTCTGTTGCCGATTCGCTTAAAGCCAACAAGGAAATTGATTCCATCTCGAAAAAAATTACGGCTTACCGCACGCAAGTCATGGCTAAAGAACCAACCGGTTTGCTTACTACTTTGCTCAAAGCCATGCGCGAACCCGAGGTGCCAAACAATCCCGAAGCGGCGAAAAAAGATTCGCTGTACGGCTATCATTATTTTAAAAAGCATTACTGGGACGACGTGAATTTTTGGGACGACCGCCTGGCCCGCACCCCTTTTTTTGAAGGCCGTCTCGACAAATATTTCGAGCAATTGGTTTATCCGGCTTCCGATTCGGTGAACAAGGAAATGGACTGGATGCTGGGCTACGCTACGGCTTCGGATGAAATGCAAAAGTTTCTCCTGCTCAAGTTTGTGAACCGCTACCTGAACATGAAATACATGTGGGAAGACGCGGTGTTTGTTCATCTCTATGAAAAATATTTTGCGCAGAAAAATTACGACTGGCTTACCGACAAAGGTCGCAAGATGATTACCGACCGTGCTTACAGTTTAATGGCCAACATCATGGGTTCGCCGGCTTCGGAAATTGAATTGCCCGACACCACCGGCAAGAACGTAACGCTTTACAGTTTGGATGCGCCGTACACGCTGGTGGTGATTTACGACCCAACCTGCGGCCATTGTAAAGAAACCTTGCCCAAGATTGACAGCTTCTATCAAGCCAAATGGAAGGGCGAAGGCATGAAGATTTACGCCATGGCCAAACAAACCGAAGGCGTAAAAAAAGACGACTGGCTCACCTTCATCCGCGAACGCGGCCTGAAAGGCTGGATGCACGTTTATTATTCCAGGGAAGCCGAACAGGCAAGGGTTTCGGCCAACGTTCCTTCCTATGCGCAGTTGTACGATGTGCAAAGTTTTCCTACTTTGTACCTACTTGACAAAGACAAGCGCATCATTGCAAAAAAAGTCACCGACAAGCAGATTGATGAAATCCTGGATCAACGCATTAAAGCAACAACCAATAGGCAATAAACAATGTGCAGTTTGCAAACAGTGATTGATAACTGCTAACAAACGAACTAAACTATCCACCTCTCAAATGAAAAGATTATTAACTGTTTTTTGCGTGCTGGGCTTTTTTTCAGCGCCTGCGCAAACCTTGTTCACTTACGACAAACAATCCGTTTCCGCCGACGAATTTCTTCGCGCCTTTCAAAAGAACAACACCGGTGCAAAGGATGAAAAAGCAATGCGGGAATATCTTGATCTCTACATTTCTTCGCGCCTGAAGGTGGCCGAGGCCCGGGCAAAAAAGCTGGATACGCTGCCGCAGTTGAAAAGCGATTTGGCCAATCTGCGCCAGCAAATTTTACCGGGTTATTTGAGCGACAAGGAAAGCCTTGACGGCCTGATAAAAGAAGCCTTTGCGCACGAGCAGAAAGACCTGCACGTGGCACACATCTTTATCGCGTTTACAAAGAATAACGTGACCGATACAGTGGCCGCGGCAAAGAAACGCGACGAAGTGTTAAGCGCTCTTGCAAAAGGTTTGTCTTTTTCCGAAGCGGCCAAACAATACTCCGACGATCCATCGGCGAAAAATAATGACGGTAACCTGGGTTGGATTACGGCTTTCACCTTGCCTTACGAATTGGAGTCGGTAGTTTACGCAACGCCGGTTGGCAAAACCTCGGCTGTTTATACGTCAAATGCCGGTTATCACATTTTCAAAATTCTGGGTGAACGAAAAGCACTTGGCCGCATGAAGGCTGCGCAAATTTTACTGGCCTTTCCCCCGGGCGCCGATGAAGCCTACAAAGCAGCTTTGAAGAAGAGAGCCGATTCTTTGTACAACCGCATTCTTGCCGGCGATGATTTCGGCAAGCTGGCAACCGCGTTTAGTAACGATGTGATTTCCGCTGCTTCGGCCGGGCAAATGCAGGAATTTGGCGTAGGCGAATACAGTCCGGTTTTTGAAACAACGGTTTTTGCCTTGCCAAAAGACGGCGCCGTTAGCAAGCCTTTCTTAACCGAACACGGTTACCACATTGTAAAGCGAATAAAATTGCTGCCCGTGCCCGCGAAATTAGATGCACAGGCAAGCGATGAATTGCGCAACAAAATTGAAAGCAGCGACCGGGCAGCAGTGACGAAAAAAATTCTTGCGCAAAAAATATTAAAGCAAGCCGGCTACAAAAGCCTGCTCGCATCCAACAACGAATTGTGGGCTTATACGGACAGCGTGTTGAACTTTACAAAGCCTGCTGTAAAGTTGACGATTAATCCTGCAACACCGGTTTTTTCGCTTGGCAACCGAACGCCCACGGTGAAAGATTGGGCTGAGTTTGCGCAAACACATCGCTACCGTGCAAACGGCGCAACAAAAACCTACCCGCAGCTTTGGAACGAATTTGTACAAGCCGCTGCTTTGCAGTATTACGAAGATCACATGGAAGATTACAACGCCGATTTCAAACAGCAGATAAATGAATTTGCCGACGGCAATTTGTTTTTTGAGATCATGCAGCGGCAGGTGTGGACGCCGGCACAAACCGATAGCGTTGCGCTCGTGAATTATTACCAAAAACACAAAGGCAATTATGTGTGGAAGCAAAGCGCTGATGCCGTTTTGTTTTACGCCAATAATGCCGCCAGTGCTGATGAATTTTATAAGAAACTGAAAGCCGCTCCCGCGGCATGGAGAACAACAGTCAGCAATTATGCCGAGCAGATTACCTCGGATTCCGGCCGCTTTGAATTGACACAAATTCCAAAAGGTAAAGAAGAGTTGCTGGGTGCAGGCGCGGTTACAACGCCTGTTGTCAACAAAGCCGACAATACCGCTTCTTTTGCCTACGTGCTGAAGCTTCATAACGGCAAAGAACCGCGCAGCTTTGCCGATGCAAAAGGAATGGTGATCAATGATTACCAAGCCACGTTGGAAAAGGCTTGGGTGGCGGAATTAAAAAAGAAATATCCCGTAGAAATAAACGAGAAGGAATGGAAGAAGATAGTGAGTGGTAAGTAGCGAGTACTTACTGCGTACAATCTTACTTTAATAAAAAACTCTCTGAACGTCAGAGAGTTTTTTTATTTGAGAAAAATTGCGCTTAAAGGCTACTTGCTATAATTCTCTTACCACGTTCGCCACCACGTTTGGCTTACCCAGTGTGTAGTAATGCAACACCGGCACACCGGCGGCTTTTAATTCTTTCGATTGCTTCAATAGCCATTCCTGTCCCACTACTTCCACTTCCGCATCGGTCTTGCATTTCAATAAATCCGATGAGAGTTCTTCAGGGATGTCCACGTGAAAGGTGCGGGGAATGATGGACAGTTGCTTCTTCGTATAAATAGGTTTCAATCCTGGAATGACCGGCACGTTTATGCCGGCATCGCGGCAGCTTTTTACGAAGGCAAAATATTTCTGGTTGTCAAAAAACATTTGCGTAACAATGTACTCCGCACCGGCATCAACCTTTGCTTTTAAAAAGGCAAGGTCGGTTTGCATGTTGGGTGCTTCAAAATGTTTTTCGGGGTAGCCCGCCACGCCGATGCAGAAGTTCGTTTTGGTGGCGTTCTTTAAATCTTCTTCAAGGTAAATGCCGTTGTTCATGTTGTTTACCTGTTGCATCAACTCTATCGCATAACGATGTCCGCCGGGCTCGGGTTCAAAGGAACTTTCGTTCTTTGGCGCATCGCCGCGCAGCACCAGCACGTTGTTCACGCCCAGAAAATGCAGATCAATGAGTGCGTCTTCGGTTTCTTGCTTGGAAAAGCCGCCGCAAATTAAGTGCGCCACCGCATCTACTTTGTAGCGGTTCATCAGCGCGGCGCAAATGCCTACCGTGCCCGGACGCTTGCGCACTTCCACTTTGTCAAAGGTGCCGTCGGGCTTTTTTTTGAACATGCTTTCGCTGCGGTGATACGTCACGTTAATGAACGAGGGCTTGAATTCCATGAGCGGATCAAGGTGTTCCCACAAGGCATTGATGCCTTTGCCTTTTAACGGCGGCAGTATCTCAAACGAAACCAGGGTCTTTCCATTCGCCTCGTTGATGTAGTCAATTACTTTCATAAAGGATGCAAACTTAAGGGAGAGAAAGATATTGGATAATAGATATTGGATAATAGATACTGAATAATGGTACTAAATCACGGCAGGGGTTCTTTAGTTTAAAGATTTGTCAGAAGACTTTTTAAGTTTCTTGATGTAAGCGTTCAACTTAAAATGAAGACCTTTTAATTTTTCAATGAGTGTTGTGTATTCTTCCAGGCTGATAAGTGCACGGTTGGACGATTTGTGTAGCCAGCTTTTTGTTTCCATTAACGATCCACGGCTGTAGTAACAGAATTTTTTTCGATCCTTGTAAAAGTAACGACCGTAACCCTCGGCTATATTCGCGGCAATTGAATCGGCAGCTTCAACAAACTGTTTGCCGACAGTAGCTCTGGAAAAGCGATCCCATTTTTCTACAATCTGCCAAACGTCTTCGCCTATCTGCAAGGCAAGCTAATAAATTTCAAGATCATCAAGCTTTAGTACATCCATTAGAAATTGGTATTCCCGCAGGGAATTTAACTGTTTCAAAATAGATAAATTTTCAGCAACTTTCTACTATCCAATACCCATTATCCAATACCCAATATCCCAATATCCTATTTTCGCCACCATGAGCATTCGCATTCATACCCACGATTTGGTGAAGCGCTACGGCAAACGCACGGTGGTGAACCACGCATCCGTTGAAGTAAAGCAAGGAGAAATTGTGGGCCTGCTGGGACCCAACGGCGCCGGCAAAACCACCACGTTTTACATGGTCGTCGGTTTGATCAAACCCGATGAAGGCGCTGTGTTTTTAGACGACGAAGACATTACCAAACTGGCCATGTACAAGCGGGCGCAGTTGGGTATTGGTTATTTGCCGCAGGAGGCTTCGGTATTTCGCAAGTTGAGTGTGGAAGACAACATCAGTGCGGTGCTGGAAATGACAAAGCTTTCGCGCAAGCAACAGAAAGAAAAACTCGAAAGTTTGCTGGATGAATTTCGGTTGCACCACGTTCGCAAAAGTCCCGGCGATGTGCTCAGCGGCGGCGAAAGAAGACGTACCGAAATTGCCCGTGCATTGGCCGTTGATCCCAAATTTATTTTGCTCGACGAACCTTTTGCGGGCATTGACCCAATTGCGGTAGAAGACATTCAGGCGATTGTTGCCAAACTCAAATACAAGAACATCGGCATTCTCATTACCGATCACAACGTAACAGAAACGCTTTCCATTTGCGACCGGGCTTACTTGTTGATTGAAGGAAAAATTTTTCAGCACGGTACGGCTGAAGAACTGGCCGTAAACGAAGACGTGAAAAGGTTGTATTTGGGACGAAACTTTGAGCTGAAGCGGAAGGATTATTTGTACGAAAGTTTACGAGAAACGAAAGCGGCGAATTTGGAGAACATCGTTCGTAACCTGGATGATTTGTATGCAAGGGAAAGCAACACCAGTCCGCGGTTAGAGGCTGCAGAATCCGCTGCGGCTACGGTTGCCGGTCTTACAGGAACAGAGGATGAAAGAACCGACAACCGTATGCAAATGGACAAGCAGTTTTCAGAAACCGTCAACGCAATCGAAATCTTTCTCTCCGAAAAAGGCGACAACGAATTGAAAGCCGAAGTGGCAAATATTTTTGAAGCGAATTATGAAAGAAGAGGAACCGTGGAGGCTTTGCTAAACACGCTTCGCAGGTATCAATTGCAAAATGAAACCGTCTAAAAGACACGCCGTAAATGCTTCCCTGCAATTCTTCGCAACTTACTGCTTTGCATCTTTGCGTGAAATGCTACACGGCATCAGGTGTTCACCATCTCCAAAAACTGGTCTTCGCTTAAAATTCTTATGCTCGCAATCTTCTTGGCTTTTTCCAGCTTGCTGCCGGCATCATCACCTACAACCAAATAATTCAGCTTACTGCTCACTCCGGAAACAATCTTGCCGCCGTTCTTTTCTACCAATTCTTCCGCGTCGCTGCGTTTTAGTTTGTGCAGTGTGCCGGTAAACAAAAAACTTTTTCCGTCAAGATTGCCATCGCTGGCCGCTTCCTTCTTTTCATTCTTCAATTGAAGACCAAGTGTTTCCAATTCCTGAAGCATTGCAACGTTGTCTTCGTTGGCAAAGAACTGCACCACGCTGCCCGCTACTTTTGGCCCAACGTCTTCAAGCGTTTTTAATCTTTCTTCGTCAAAGTTTTTCAAGTCAAGCAAATGGTTAACGGCATTGGCCAATGTCTTCGCCATCGTTTCACCAACGAAGCGAATGCCGAGTGCAAAAATCAACCGGTGCAGCGGCTGCGATTTTGAATTGGCGATTGCCGCTTGCAGATTTTCAATTGACTTTTTTCCAAAACCTTCGAGCTTACTAAGAGCCTCAAAGTCTAATTGATAAACCTGCGGAATAGATTTAAGCAAGCCGAGATCATAAAATTTTTTGATGTTGGCTTCGCCGAGGCCGCGAATGTCCATCGCATCCTTCGACGCAAAGTGCATCAATCGCTCCAGCACTTGCGCAGGACAATTAATGTTTACACATCGCCACGCCGCTTCCTCGGCCGTGCGTACAATTTCATCGCCACAGGAAGGGCAACATTTTGGAAACTGGATCGGTTGTTCGTCACCGGTACGCAACTCCGTTAATGCTTTTACGATGTACGGAATCACATCACCGGCTCTTTCTACCAAAACCGTATCGCCAATGCGAATGTCTTTTTCTCTTATCACGTCTTCGTTGAAAAGTGAAACGGAACTCACTGTAACGCCGCCGATGTGCACGGGTTCTATCTTGGCAACAGGACCCACGTTGCCGGTGCGGCCAATCTGGTATTCGATGCGAAGCAGTTTCGATGTGGCTTGCCTTGCTTTAAACTTGTAAGCCATTGCCCACCGCGGATGATGCGTGGTCATGCCCATCTTGTCTTGCAATTCAAAGTCGTTCACCTTAATCACCATGCCGTCAATTTCATAAGGCAAGTCATCGCGCTGCACCTCAAATTCGTTGCAGTAATCGATCACGGCCTGAATGCCTTTCAACACTTTTTTTTCTTTTGCCGGAGAACGAAAGCCGAGATTCCAAAGCATGTCCAGTGTGCCGGAGTGTGTTTTCAAATAAGATGAGATATGATTGATGACAGATGACGGTGCATCACCGTCATCTGTCATCTGTAACCCGTCATCCGTTTTCTGCACGCCTTCTTTGCTCACGTAATAACTAACGTGATAAACGAAAGCTTCAAGGTTTCTTCGCTTTACTTCCAACGGATCTTTAATGCGCAGTGTTCCTGCAGCGGCATTGCGTGGATTTGCAAGCGGCGCAAGTCCTTGCTCGGTTAGGCCTTCGTTGAATTTTTTAAAATTGTTCTTGTTGATCAAAACCTCGCCGCGTATCTCTACCGTTTGCAAACCGTAGTCAGAAAATTTCGCAGACAAAGGAATTGTTCTTATTTGTTTGATGTTGGGGGTGATGTCGTCGCCGCGAACCCCGTCGCCGCGAGTGGCACCGCGTTCCAATTGATCGTCTTCGTAGATGAGCGAAATGCTGGCGCCGTCGAACTTCGGCTCTACGCAATATTCAATTTCATTCAAGCCGGTTAGTTCTCTTGCCTTACGGTCAAAATCAAGAAGGTCTTCGCTGTCGTAAGAATTGTCCAGCGAAAGCATGGGCACAAGATGAGGCACGTTCGGAAAATCTTTCGTCAATCCTTTGGCCACGCGTTGGGTGGGTGAATCCGGCATAATTAAATCCGGTGCTTCGCCTTCCAACGCTTCAAGACTTTTGTACAGCGTATCGTATTCAAAATCCGAAATCAGCGGATCGCTTTGCACGTAATAGCGATGCTCGTGAAAGCGCAGCACGGCCCGCAGTTGATCAATATCGCCGGTAGAGATTTCTTCTTCTTTTATTTTCTTCAGCAGGTCAACCGTTGCTTGTTGCAGTGCCTTTACGTTGTCCGTATTCATGGTTGTAAAAATAGGGATGAAGCGGCCCATCCCGACCTTCCCGGTGGGAAGGCCATCTGCACACAGACCCTCGCTTTTCAACGTCTCCGCTTTTTTGCAATCATTCTGAAAGCAAAATGTTTCATTTTACTTTCATCCTCATCCGCCTTCCCACCAGGAAGGGCTTTAGCACTGTCTATCTGCTTTCGGAAAAAGTTATTGGGATGGGCCGCCAAAAATTTTCTGCTTAATGTGTAATCGGTACATATTCCCTTTATCTTTAGCCCCGCAAACCTATTTTAATGAAACGATTGCTGCTGCTGATTGCCGCGAGTTTTTGCGGGCTTCTTTCTTACTCGCAACTGCTTACATGGACGCCTTCTTTTCCCACTGAAAATAACGCTGCGCAAACGCTGGTTATAACAATGGATGCCAGCAAAGGCAACCAAGGTTTGTTCAATTATTCATCAACGACGGATGTGTATGTGCACGTCGGCGTCATCACCAACAAAAGCACTTCTTCGTCGGATTGGAAATACGTGAAGTTTACCTGGGGCACGACGAACGCCGCCGCTAACGCGGCTTCCATTGGCAACAACAAATGGACATATATCATTACCGGCAGCTTGCGAAGTTTTTTTGGCATTACCGATGCAACGGAAACGATTCAAAAGATTGCCATTCTTTTCCGCACCGGTAACGGAAACACTGTGCAGCGCAACGCCGATGGCAGCGACATGTACATTCCCGTTTATACTTCTTCATTGGCCGTGCGCCTCACGCAACCGCCTAATGAACCGAAATACATTCCAACACCCGAAACGCAAAGCTGGAACATCGGTACAAACTTTACGGTTTCTGCGGATGCAAACAAGTCCTCGGCGATGAAGCTTTATCACAACGGAACTGTCATTGCTTCGGCTTCAAATGTGACGACGCTCTCAGGATCATCAATCGTCACCTCGGCAGGGAACCAGCAAATCATTGCCGAAGCGAACGACGGCACTATAATCAAATACGACACGCTGAACGTTTTTGTGCTTGGTTCAGGTTCGCCTATTGCGGCGTTGCCGGCCGGTGTTCGCGACGGCATCAATTACAACGGCAACACATCGGTAACGCTGGTGCTTCGTGCACCAGGAAAAAGTTATGCTTCGGTGATGGGTGAGTTCAACAACTGGACGCAATCAATCATGAACAAAACACCCGACGGTAAATTCTTTTGGATAACAATTAATAACCTTACTGCCGGTACTGAGTACGCTTATCAATACGTTGTAGACGGCACAATAAAAATTGCCGATCCCTACGCCGAAAAAATTCTTGACCCGAACAACGATGCCGGAATTTCATCAACAACGTATCCGGCCCTGAAAGCTTATCCCCCCGGACAAACGGGCATTGTGAGTGTGTTGCAAACGGCTGCACCGGCGTACACGTGGACGGTGAACAATTTCAATCGTCCCGATAAAAAAGGCCTCGTGATTTATGAATTGCTGGTGAGAGATTTTGTGGCGGCGCACGATTGGAAAACCGTTGGCGATAGTTTGAATTATTTACAAACGCTGGGCGTGAATGCCATCGAAGTCATGCCGTTTAACGAATTTGAAGGCAACAACAGTTGGGGCTACAATCCCGATTTTTATTTTGCTCCCGACAAATATTACGGCCCTGCAAATACGCTGAAGCAATTCGTTGACAGTTGCCACCGGCGCGGCATTGCGGTGATCATGGACATTGCATTAAACCACTCTTTTGGTTCATCGCCGATGGTGCAATTGTATTGGGATGCGGCAAACAATCGCCCGGCAGCAAACAATCCTTGGTTTAATCCCGTGCCAAAACATGCATTCAACGTAGGTTACGACATGAACCACGAAAGCGCCGATACAAAATATTACGTAGGAAGAATTGTTGAACATTGGTTGCAGAACTACAAGCTCGATGGCTTTCGCTTCGACCTTGCCAAAGGCTTCACGCAAAAGCAAACCTGTGATGCGAACGGAAACAATTGTGATGTGAACGCTTGGAGCGCTTACGATTCATCGCGGGTAAAAATCTGGAAAGGTTATTACGATACGGTGCAAAACAAGTCATCAAATGCTTACGTGATCCTTGAACACTTTGCCGCCGATAACGAAGAAATTGATCTAAGCAATTACGGCATGTTGCTTTGGGGAAATCTGAACGACAGCTACGCACAAGCCAGCATGGGTTATACCGACCGTTGGGATTTTTCCCGCGCTATTCACAGCGTTCGCGGTTGGACGCAACCGCATTTGGTGGCTTACGCCGAAAGCCACGACGAAGAACGCATCGTGTACAAGAACGTCACCTATGGAAACAGTTCGGGAAGCTATAACATCAAAGACACAACGACGGCTTTAAAACGTGCCGAACAAACAGCGGTCTTTTTGCTTACGATTCCGGGGCCGAAAATGATCTGGCAGTTTGGTGAACTGGGTTATTCTTACTCGATAAATACTTGCACAAATACAAGCCTCATTGCAGACAGTTGCCGCCTCACGCCAAAGCCAATCCGTTGGGATTATCTGAACGACTCACGGCGGAAAAATCTTTACAACGTGTACAGTGCCTTGAACAAACTTCGCTTTGATTCAAGATACCTTGGCGCTTTTCAAACCGGCACCGCAACCCGCGATTTAAGCGGCGCATTTAAATGGCTGAAACTAACAACGGCAAACGATACGGCTGACGTTGTGGTGATTGGCAATTTTGACGTGGTTGCGCAAACCGGCAGCGTTACCTTCCCAACTGCTGGAAACTGGTATGATTACTTTGGCAACTTTATACAAACGACAACAGCCTCCGCGCAAAGCTTTACCCTGCAGCCCGGCGAATACCATGTGTACGTAAACCGCAACGTGAACAACGTAACGGCTACACCTGTTTCCAATGTTCCCTGGAACGGCACAACGCTGGAAGCAAAGCTCTATCCCAATCCCGCGTTTGCAAACAACACAACCTATCTGGAAGTAAAGCTGCCGCAGAGCGGAAAAACAACGGTGGAACTTTACAACAGCGTGGGCCAGCAGGTAAAAAAACTTTATGACGGCATTCTGAACAACGGAACCAAGGTGCTTTCTTTACCGGTATTGCACTTGCCGGCCGGCGCTTATTTTTTAAAAGTGCAGGTGAAGGAGAAAACCAAAACCCTTTCGTTAACCCTTCAATAAGACAACATGCTAAAACTAAAAACTGCTGCCATTGAAAAGATTAGCCACAAGGATTATTTCAACATTGCCTTGTCGGTGGATTGCGTGATTTTCAGCTACCAGGAAAAGGCACTGAAAGTCTTGCTTATCGAGTCGGATTTAAAAGAGTTTGAAGGCATGCATTCGCTTTTGGGTGACCTGGTAAAACCCGGTGAAGACCTGGACGAAGCGCCTTACCGCGTGTTGCAGGAACGCACGGGTTTAAAGGACGTTTATTTAGAGCAAGTACACACCTTTGGAAACGTGGAGCGGCATCCTTCGGGCCGTGTGATAACGACGGCTTATTTCTCACTGGTTGATGCAAAACACAGCAAGCTGAAACTAACGCACAACGACGTGGCCTGGCACAATGTGGCCGGCGTGAATAGATTAGCCTTCGATCACAAAATGATTTTGAATACCTGCCTGCAACAATTGCAGGAGAAGGTTATGGAACATCCGATCGTATTCAACCTCTTGCCCGAAAAGTTTTCGCTGCGGGAATTGCAGGATTTGTACGAAGCCATTTTGGGGATAGAATTAGACCGGCGGAACTTTCGCAAACGCATTACCGCCAAGGACTGGCTTGTAGATTTGAACGAAATGGAAGAAGACGTGCCGCATCGTCCCGGCAAATTGTACAAGCTGCGCCCGGGCTTAAAAAAAACCGGACGATTACTATCGGGCGTTGAACAGAGAATGGCTGT
>Ga0308175_100001266_pt1 | contig 17063 bp, 12 predicted proteins | sample PhyCR1_3_FD_203893 | JGI IMG/M metagenome (GOLD analysis project Ga0308175, IMG submission 203893) | Soil microbial communities from UC Gill Tract Community Farm, Albany, California, United States - DLSLS.C.R1 | ecosystem: Environmental > Terrestrial > Soil > Agricultural land | place: USA...
ACCCTTTAGGTGTTTCAGGTAATTATGATAGAATAACATTTGCTCCTTATTACTTATTTAAAGATTTAATAACTATTTTCATCTTTATCTTTGTTTTAAGCTCATTTGTTTTCTTTATGCCCAATGTGTTGGGGGATAGTGACAATTATATAATGGCAAATCCTATGCAAACTCCTGCAGCTATTGTGCCTGAATGATATTTATTACCTTTCTATGCTATATTAAGATCTATACCTAATAAATTATTAGGAGTTATTGCTATGTTTAGTGCAATATTAGCCATAATGTTATTACCTATAACAGATTTAGGTAGATCAAAAGGTTTACAATTTAGACCTCTAAGTAAATTAGCTTTCTGAGTTTTTGTGGTAAATTTTTTAATATTAATGAAATTAGGAGCTTGTCATGTGGAAACTCCATTTATAGAATTAGGACAATTAAGTACAGCTTTATATTTTGGTTATTTTGTATTAATTGTACCTGCAATTAGTTTAATTGAGAATACTTTAATGGATTTATCTTTAGGGGGGAAGTAAAAACCCGTAGCACTATAATTATTATGAGTAAAGTTGGTATAAATAATAATAGTCCTAGGATTTTAAAAAGATCTTTTCATAGTACTAAGAGTCTTCGTTGTAATTTTATACTTGAAATTTCGAGTATTTTTCAATTGGAAGATATGAAAATTATAATTACTGAGGCAGTAAGACATTTACAAATGCAGGAATATTCGGATCCTTATGTAACAAAAGCGGTTAATTTATTATTAAGTAAATCAAAAGCCGTATATGAAATACAAGCTGATATAGGGGGTTTGATACTAGCTTATTAAAAGGTGATAGAATAGAATCTGAAGATGCCCTAAAAGAATTTAAAAGATTGGAAACACGTATAAATAATAAGTTAGATAATGGTAAGCTTGCAAATGAACTAGCAAAAAGCCTATATAGAGGGGGATATATCTAGAGAAGCAGTAGAATTATCACTTAGAACTAATTGAAAGAGATAAGTAATAATTATTTTTATTTGTATAAGTTATATTATAATTCGTTTTAGTCAAGATAAATGCTAATTTCATTAATATTAATAAATTAGGGGGTTTGTCATGTACTATGATTTCTAAAAAAAAAATAAAACTAAATAGGTAATATATATAAAGAATACTTATATTCATTATTTATTTAATCCTTTTAAATAGGTTTAATAAAAAGTGGAGAAACCATTTTTAAATGCGTTTAAAAGAAAAGGGAGAAGCCTTAATTTTTGTAGCTAACTAGCTTTTTTATACTATAATAATTAAAAATTTTAAGTTAAAGCCCTACTTATTTCCTCTTATCATAGCACATTTAACATTATTTATTTCGTGTACATAGGTAGCTAGCGGCCTTTTAGCTTAAAGCCAAATACTTCTAATATTTTTATTTTAGTTCAAATCTGAAACAGGTCAACTTAGGAATTTTTTGTTAATATTTAATTAATTAAAAAATTAATATAAATTTATATGTTACTGATTAATCAGTTTAATTATTATTTAATTAGATATACTAGTATATCATCCATATATATTTGGATATATAGGGAGTTATGTGGATATAATAAATTTAGAAATAAAATGAAAAACTAAGTTTTAAAAGATCAATCTGCAGGAAACCCTATATAAACGCTAAATTATAGGAAGCTCATTAAGGAATCTTCAGAGAGTATGCACGATACAATTATAATGTATTTATAATTGAAGATATAGCCCGATCATAGTAGAAATATTATTAATTAAGACATCATCAATTTAATCTTTATTTATTACTATACTATTTTTCATACTTAATTTAGTCTTATTTGTTGCATGTTCAACAAAAGGAGTTACTCGTTTATTTCCTTCTTAAAGAGGTTCAATTAAATTATCTGATGAAGTTAAATAAGTACTATTGGGGATTATGCTCGGTGAGGCCAGACCCACATAGTAAGAAGATAGCCAACTGCTAATTCTATATTAATTTATCCTAAAACTAGTATAAAAGATAAGGAATACTTTTATTATGTTTTAAGTTTATTTTACCCCTTTTTTGTGTAAAAGATTATAAACCTCAATCTAGATTAGCAGTGGACAATATAACTATAAAATCATATAGTGCTATATCTTTCAGCATTATGCAGTATGCAATTTCATTGTTTTAAATATATAAGGTGTATTAATTTCGGATTTAAATCGAATAGAGATAGTAACAGAAAACATAAACTGTTAACGCGAAATATGCTTTAGCCTTTTTTTATTATAGATGACGGAAGTATAGACGGTAGGGGTCTACATATTAATGTTTAGGGGGGGGGGTTCGAACTGTATATGAGCTTCATCGTTTTATGTCCCAGTTGATAAATATAAGGCTTATAGCAGGTTGATCAAATATGTCTCATCCTGCGGTAAATGGAGTATATAATATATCCACGGCTTTTATTAATTAATAGGCTTCTTCTTTATATACGTCTATACCATGAAAAAAAAATGAAGAGTTAAGGGGTTTGATTTAATCTTAGGATACGGCGTCCTACTCCTATAAAAAAAAAGGGTTTTTAATTCTTTAATTTACTGTATTTTATGCTGCAACTAGTTTAATAGAGAATCTTTCTCTATACATATAATTAAAGAAGTAATAATACACTCCCTGAATTAAACATAATAAAAGTCTGTTAGTTGTTGATATACATGGAATTCCTTTGTATATTTTAATAAAAAAATTTTTTTTTAATAGTTTGTTTATTAAGTGGCTGCTTGCTATTGGTTGCTGCTACGTAGGCTATGCCTAATTGTATCCCTGATTATTGTTCATAAACTTATTATTTTTTATAAAATAAATAATAATGTTATTATAACAAAAAGTATATAATATATATATTATATATGGATTATGAGGTAAATAATTTAGACTTTGATTGCAAATCTTAAATATAGGTTCGATCCCTATATAATCTTAATTAAATTTACTAATTATCTTAATAAAGAGGTAAGATATGTCTATATATATATAGATACCTTCGGAAAAGGTTAGTGATTCAGAAGATGAGGCAGAGAGTTATACATCGTATTCGTCCCAACCTAGGGTTATTTCTAGTTGGGTTGAGCGGTGATTGTTGTCAACAAATGCTAAAGATATAGGTACTCTGTACCTTATCTTTTCACTATTTTCTGGGTTATTAGGTACAGCTTTTTCTGTATTAATTAGAATGGAATTGAGTGGTCCCGGTGTTCAATATATAGCAGATAATCAATTATATAATAGTATTATAACAGCTCATGCTTTATTAATGAGTACGCCGTTTTACCTTGTTTTAGCGTTGTTATTCACAATAACCATACAGATAAGCTGGTATGTAAAGAGGAATCGGGCCGGTGGTGTCGAACTCCGCGGGGCAACCCTTACGGCTAAGTCGATTTTAAAGGAATTGTTCATATCTAACCTTAGAGATTTGGATAGCAATTCTGATCTAAGTAGTGTTACGTTTAGGTTAACGAACTTGATACGTAGAGTATTATATCATAATGGTATCACTGTCGAAGGATGGACTAGCACATTGGTTGATTCAATTTTATCATTAGTTTTGAATCTGCTTATATCTAATGGTACATGTCGGACAGAGGACAAAAATCTACGCAAGAAACCGATCACTAAGTGCGCAGACAAGGGAACTCGGGATTACCTGAGGTATTTCACCTCAGGTAACGGAGCCATCGTAGTACGGGAGTTTTTATCTCTCGAAAGGGTGACAACCAACAGAAAATTGATTAGGAAGTTTAGTTCAAAAGCCGGTGAAAACACGTTACGCGGCAGCGAAAAATCCAATCAATCAGTTAAATCTAACATAAGTATAAAAGATATTAGCAACTTTAAAAATCTAGTAGCGGGTTTTGAATTAATAAAAAGTAAGCCAGGTAATATAACAAAAGGGGTTACTGGGGAAACCCTGAGTGTAATTGACCTTGATTACTTCTTAACAATTGAAAGGAGGCTACAAGATGGAAAATTTAAATTGGGTCCTGCTAGAAGGATTAAAATCCCTAAACCAGGGGAAAATAGTACGAGACCTTTGACTATGGCTTATATCAGAGAAAGTATAGTTAAAAAAGCCGTACAATTAGCCTTAGAACCCGTGTATGAAGAAAATTTTAGGTATTATTCACAGGGATTTAGACCAGGTATTAAACCCGCAATTCAGTTTTTAGAGTCTAATTTTCATAGTTCCAAGTACATCATTGAGGCTGATTTTCATAAAGCTTTCCCCTCTATTCCGCATAATAAATTAATATATTTATTGAAAACTAGAATCAAATGTGAAAAACACTTTTGTTTAATATGTTTCGATTTAGAAGCAGGATACGTTGAACTGGGTCAACTACAAGGGCGATCCGTTTCAGGAACTCCGCAAGTAAGTCTTCTAAGTCCCCCCTTAAGTAATGTTTATTTTCATGAATTGGATAAATTTAGGGATGGTATTCTAAAAGAATATTCTCAAAGTAAAACTTGTAGAAAGAGGAAAGAATATGAGAGTTTGGAAAATAAAATGAAGTACTGACGAAATAAGGGTTACGATCAATTAAGACCCCTAGAATTTATAACTCTAAAAAGAAAACTTCTTAGCACATCTAGTATGAGACACGATCCCTCCTTTTGTAAGGTTGTTTATGTGAGATATGCAGATTCTTCTTTTGTAAAAGGAAGCTTCTCTATTGCAACAGAGATCTTAGATCGAGTTAGCTATTTTGTAATAAATGAACTATCTTTAGTTCTCAATCCGGCAAAAATGGGAATTGTATACGATTACCTTAAACCAGTTAAATACTTGGGTTATAATATTACGGGACCAAAAGGTTCTAGGGATGCTATCTTCCTAAAAGGGAGACTGATATCCCGTAGAAAAAAGACTAGAACCCGAATCAACATGGATAGGTCTAAAGTTATAACTATACTCGAGAACCTTGGTTTAATAAGGAAAAGAGTTTCACATTCTGATCACAAAAATCTAATATTTAGGGGAACCTTTATGGGAAACCTTATTAATCTGGATCACGCGGATATAATATTGTATTATAACTCTATCATAAGATATATATACAATTATTATGTCTTTGTAGGGAACAGACGTAAAATATTATGAGTATATGGGTTAATTAAGGAATCGTGTGCTTTGACTTTAGCCCGTAAATTTAAAATACGAACTCTGAGAAAGCTATTCAGTAAGTTTGGATGTGACCTTACTTCCTCAGTAATAGGGAAAAATGGTGCAACTTATACTAGAAGCTTTATTAGCAGTAAAGACCTGAAACCGGGGGGTCACTAGCTATTAGAAGACAAGACGTGAAAGTTTTAAACCTTGATCAAATTTGAAACGCCAAATTCACTAAATCAAATCTTAATAAGGCTTGTCTAATTTAAGGTCGGAAACAACATTGAGATTAATTAAGTTAGGGCTTGTGGGATTAGAGATTTTAGGTCCGATAATAAACTAGATTTCTTTACTAGACAGATGGATGGTATATTGAGTTATTAATAAAAAAAAAAGTTAAATTTCCTTTTGTCATAACCATCGCTCTTTATGCAAACACATTATACGCATAAGAAGGTTGTCTATTTTAAACCCTGTCTAAAAAAGAAAACCAATGGAACAGAGTCTTTAGGTGTGTCTTTAACTATATCATCGTAATCTAAACGTTTTATTACTTATGATACAAAATCTTTATCTTTAATAGAGTCCAGGACTTAACTAATAAGGAATCTCTATCCTGAAGTCGCTGAGGAACCTGGTTCGTCTATTTTACCAGAAAAGGAAAAATGAAATGTCTCAAAAAGTAGTAATTTTTCTTTATTTTAACATTATGAGTAAATTTCAGTAAGTGGTAGATGAAAAAGTTAATGAGTGAGTAGAGAAAGTATATTAATTATATAATAATAATTATAAGAATAATAATCCAATTAAACCTCTCAAAGGCGAGAACGAAGGAGAAAATACTCTTAAGAAGTCCTCCTGATATATTTTATGAAGATGAAACTAATGGGGAGGATCTAGAAAATATCTTCAAAGAGAAAGGGAATGATTAATAATCTTAATATTATTATTAAATAATAGTATTCAATCCATTATTCATAAGAGGTTTTCCAGGTAACCCAAGGAAATAATATTTGTTAAATATCCGATATACTGTGTTTTTATTTAATATAAAGTAAGTAAGTTGGTGGAGAGCCGGATGAAGGGTGACTTTCAAGTCCGGTTCGGAGGGAGGTAGTGTAAAAACTAGACCTACCCTACTATTTTTTATGGTTATGCCAGCTTTAATCGGAGGATTCGGGAATTTTTTATTACCATTATTAGTCGGTGGTCCTGATATGGCATTCCCAAGACTAAATAATATAAGTTTTTGATTATTACCTCCTAGTTTATTATTATTAATATTCTCTACATGTATAGAAGGAGGTGCAGGTACAGGGTGAACTCTTTACCCTCCTTTATCAGGTGTGCAAAGCCACAGCGGACCTAGTGTAGATTTAGCTATATTTGCTTTACATTTATCAGGGATAAGTAGTTTATTAGGAGCTATGAACTTCATAACTACAATAATGAATATGAGAACTCCTGGTATAAGATTACACAAATTAGCTTTATTTGGATGAGCTGTAGTTATAACAGCAGTGTTATTATTATTATCTTTACCAGTTTTAGCCGGTGCTATTACTATGCTTTTAACTGATAGAAATTTTAACACATCATTTTTTGAAACAGCTGGAGGTGGGGATCCAATTTTATTCCAACATCTTTTCTGATTCTTCGGACACCCCGAGGTTTATATTTTAATTATACCTGCTTTTGGTATAATAAGTACAACAATATCGGCTTATTCAAATAAAAGCGTATTCGGTTATATTGGTATGGTTTATGCCATGATGTCTATTGGAATTTTAGGATTTATCGTTTGAAGTCATCACATGTATACAGTCGGTTTAGACGTGGATACAAGAGCTTACTTTACTGCAGCTACATTAATTATAGCAGTACCTACAGGAATTAAAATATTCTCTTGATTAGCTACTTGCTATGGAGGATCTATTAAATTAACACCTTCAATGTTATTTGCATTAGGTTTTGTATTTATGTTTACAATAGGGGGATTATCAGGTGTAGTTTTAGCTAATGCATCTTTAGATATAGCGTTTCATGATACTTATTATGTGGTTGCTCATTTTCACTATGTTTTAAGTATGGGTGCTGTGTTTGCAATGTTTAGTGGATGATATTTCTGAGTACCTAAAATATTAGGTTTAAATTACAATATGACTTTATCTAAAGTCCAATTCTGAATTTTATTCATAGGGGTTAATCTTACATTCTTCCCTCAACATTTCTTAGGTTTACAGGGTATGCCTAGAAGAATAAGTGATTATCCTGATGCATTTTCAGGGTGAAATGTAATAAGTAGTGTAGGATCTCTCGTAAGTGTAATATCCGCTTTCTCATTCTTAGTTATTGTTTTTTTTCAATTAAATGGAGGTGAACCTGTAGGTAGAAATCCATGACAATCCCTGCAGTATTATACTGATGTTCTGCAAGGTGGTTTAAATAGAAGCTATCCTAGTTTAGAGTGAGCTTTAAGTAGTCCACCTAAACCTCATGCTTTTGTGAGTTTACCTGTACAAAGTAAAATAGTTTAAAAAGTTTAACCAAACATTTTACTATAAAAAATTTCGCTTTAGCTCTAGTTATGTTTTTTATTTTTTATGTCTTAAAAAAAACCATATCTGATATAGTACTTAATTTAGATTATGAATATGAAACGGATTCTGAAGCAGGGGGGAAACGCACCTTCTCCTTCAGATGACCCTTTTGGAGGATCTAAATCAATGGCCATTATATATGGAAATGAAAATATTATAGATCGAGAGCAGCCTGTGCCTGCCTCAGAATCAGAAATAAAGCGTCTAACTAAAAAAGAAGAATTATGTCTAGAAGAGTTAGGAAAAAGAAGTTCTCAAGGAGAAAACGAAAGTAGTCTAAAAGGTGCTGAAGATAAAGGTAAAGAAAAATCCAATTAATTTTCTACTTGGAGAAATGGCGAATGTAGTATAGTAGTTATTATATATGTTTGTATGTGAGGATAAAGGCTAGTGATTATTAGAAGGTGATCCCTAAATTATATATAATTATTTGAGTGACTACTATATATATATTATATGTAAGTGAAGCTGAGTAGAATGATGTGGTATTACGGGTTTTTAAGATATAATAGGTTAATACTAAAAAAAAAGAAATGGGAACGTATAGTGTCGATATTCTTATACCTAATGAGGTATTCGGCCTTATTCCTAATACGGATATTAGTCAATTCTTAAGTCTTATTCAGTCTAAATTAAGTGTTTTGGATCTATATCCTAGTATTAGTTAATATGCTACCTGATACTAAGACTGAGGTTTTGGGATGAATTGATCAATTTTCTGTTGATAGGGGGGGGGTTTAATTGAAGTCAGTTCCCTAATTTTAAACAAATATACATGTATAAATTACATTTAGTAATGCAAAAAAATCAACTTATGAGAGACAATCAAATTATAAATTTGGCTTTACAGAATAATCCCTTTGGGGTTTTTAGTAGTAGGCCATAGTTTTATGCTGAAATAAACTCTTTATATAGATCTTCTTAGTTAAGTAGATTTATAGTTTTAGGTATACTATTTAGTATTTTATTTGTATTATATAGTATTGGGGTTATTTTTTTTGATATTTTTTAATATATAACATTATATATTAAAAAAAACTATGTCGAGTAATGAATAAATGTCTTTTAATCGATCTTCTATATGATCTATTACTAGTGATACCACCACATTTACACCTATTGAGGTTAGACCTAGAGCTAATGGTGTATTAACAACTAACGGTCATGATTATAGTGATGAGGGTGATCGTAATAATGACAACTTTCTTCGTTATACTCCTACTGGTAATAATTCTGAACTTAATAGACGATTATTACTTAGTATATTAATTATTATGTTAAGGGATGTTAATATAATACGTAGATACGGCGGTCCAGGTTTTTAGTGATACTACTGGGATAGTTTTAGGTATTATTGTGGTTACCATTAGGTCACGCCGGTGGATTTGGCCCTGAGTATTCATGTCGATTTTATGATATTTTTAATCTAGATTATTTTCTTTATGTTATATAAGAAGGATTTTGGTGAAGAATTGTGACATGACCCGTATAGAGATTATACATGGGACATGCTACAGAGACTTTAGGGTTGTTCTTATTCATGTATTAGACCTAGTTTGTCCTGATGAGAATGACGACTTGACTGTTGCTCAAGCTATGGATGAGTTAGGTCTTCACCTGCGTTAAACGGGGTGAGGTTATTTTTTTTTTCGTTGTTAATTATTTTATGTAAAGTATAGTAAATAGCTTTAATATATATACAAATATATTGTATATATATTACTATAGTATTTACAATTCTTTGTGTTATATTAATAATGTAATATATGCTCTACCTAAATTAAAGGGGTTTTAAAGATTTAAATTTATATCCTTGTTTATTGTTTACTGTTTACTGTTTACTGTTTACTGTTTACTGTTTACTGTTTACTGTTTACTGTTTACTGTTTACTGTTTACTGTTTACTGTTTACTGTTTACATGGTGATTATATGAACTTTTGCAAATTTTAGTTAGTCCTTGTCCAGTATATAAGCAATGCACCTTTTATTTAGAATTTATTTCAGAATATTTGAGGTGAAAATTTGAGATTATTTTAGGATAGGACCCTAGATGATTAAAAATATAACGATATAATTTATATTTGTAGTGTCTAGTCAGTTGTATAGGTAAACTCTAATTGAAAGATGATTTAGTGTTTACTTTATACTCCCTAGGATAGGGAAAGTAGGCACGGCCTGCTAGCACAATGTTATTAAACTAATCCCTTTTTACTCTCTCCTCCTCTCCTTTTCCCTTTTTTTTTTAATTTAAAATTTATGTATTATTCACCTACTATCATATCATTAATTGAAGTTGTTTTGGTATTAGTTCCAGCCTTGGTTGGTATTGCTTATGTAACAATTGCAGAAAGAAAAACTATGGCAAGTATGCAAAGAAGATTAGGTCCTAATCTTGTAGGATATTATGGTCTACTACAAGCATTTGCGGATGCGTTAAAACTTTTATTAAAAGAATATGTAGCACCTACGCAAGCTAACATAATATTATTCTTTTTAGGGCCTGTAATTACATTAATTTTCTCCCTTTTAGGTTATGCGGTTATTCCATATGGACCCGGGTTAACAGTTAATGATTTCAGTTTAGGTATATACTATCTGTTAGCTGTATCTTCTTTAGCTACGTATGGTATATTGTTGGCTGGTTGAAGTGCTAATAGTAAATATGCTTTTTTAGGTTCCTTAAGAAGTACAGCTCAATTAATCAGTTATGAACTGGTATTAAGTTCAGCTATACTTTTAGTTATTATGTTAACGGGTAACTTGAATCTTACTGTAAATACTGAATCTCAAAGAGCTATTTGATATATTCTGCCTTTATTACCCATATTTATTATATTTTTTATTGGATCTGTAGCTGAAACTAATAGAGCTCCTTTTGATTTAGCTGAAGCGGAGTCAGAGCTTGTTAGTGGTTTTATGACAGAACATGCAGCAGTAGTTTTTGTCTTCTTTTTCTTAGCTGAATATGGAAGTATAGTTTTAATGTGTATACTTACAAGTATTTTGTTTTTAGGAGGTTATTTATTGATTAATAATTTAGAGATATTTAATATAAATATCTTTGATATTATTCATTTTTTAATTCTTTATAACCCTGTAGAAGATTTCAATTTATATTGAAAATATTATTATATTTATACAGAATATTTTTTTAATAATTCTATTGTAGATGGATTATTTTATGGATTAAGTCTAGGGTTAAAAAGTTCTATCTTAATCTTCATATTTATATGAGTAAGAGCTTCTTTCCCTAGAATACGTTTTGATCAATTGATGGCTTTCTGTTGAACAGTTTTATTACCTATACTGTTCGCTTTAATAGTTCTAATACCTTGTATACTATATAGTTATAATATATTCCCTGCTAATATATCTTTATTATAATTAATAAACTCCTTCCTTTTTATATACATAATTATATAGTTATATATATTATTATAATAATAATAATTAATTATATAATAAGTGCTTTAAGTGTAGTTATATAATTCTAAATATATGTTTTTATCGTACTCCCTGTTGTTTTACTTTTTCAAATAAAAATATATAAACATATCATATATTGGTTATATATTTCGCACAATGTACTATTAATACAGCATAAGTTACCTAGCGAAAATCGTAAAGTACTCCTCCATAGTCTAGGAGGTACGAAACATGTAGTACAAATCACAGTTATTGGTGCTTTTACTGTCAAACATGAAGACTACCAGATATCAGATGTTTTTCAATATCTTCAGCAATCTATTTCTGGTGTGATGTTTTACTGCGACGAATTGGTGTACAAGTAAGGGTAGCGATCTCGTTGGGGGTGTCTTTATTATATGTTTTGCTAATTATACCTATTATAGGAATATTTTTAATCTCTACAATACATAGTTTTTATCCTGTAACAGTACCAAGGGTAAAATCTGAGGAGAAGGGCGTCCGTCAGCATAAAGCGTCTTTATATTTTTCAGAGGGAGATGTTTTTAATGGAGAGAATAAAGAATCTTCTTTTTTTGATGTAAGTTATTATAAAAAAATCGCTTTTATAACTACTATACTAAATCTAATAGTATCATTAATAATATATATGTTGTTTGACTTTAGCAATAATCAATTTCAATTTATACAAGAAAATTTGGATTTAAGTTTTTATGACATATATTTAGGGGTGGATGGTCTTTCAATATACTTTGTTTTATTAACGACAATAATAATGCCTATAGCATTAGTATCTAATTGAAACTCAATAATAAACAATATAAAATCCTACTTAATAATAATATTGCTCTTAGAAACTCTATTATTAGCAGTATTTTTAGTATTAGATGTATTATTATTTTATATATTTTTTGAAAGTATTTTACCACCATTATTTATATTGATTGGTCTATTTGGATCAAGTAATAAAGTAAGAGCTAGTTTTTACATATTTTTATATACATTATTAGGATCTTTATTTTTATTATTATCAATATTAACTATGTCTTCAATAATGGGTACAACTTATTTCGATGTTTTATTCAAAAGTAGTTTTGAATATACTACTCAAATATTTTTATTTTGCGGTATATTTATTGCTTTTGCAGTAAAAACTCCTACAATTTTTTTAAACAGCTGATTATTAAAAGCTCATGTAGAATCACCTTTAGGTGGAAGTATCGTACTTGCGGGTATTGTTTTAAAACTAAGTCTGTACGGTATATTTAGGTTAATTTTACCCTTATTACCTAAAGTATCTTTGAATTATACTTTCATTATATTTACTATAGGTGTTATTACTATAATATATGCTAGTTTTAGTACATTAAGAACTATAGACGTAAAAGAACTAATAGCATATAGTTCAGTATCTCATGCCGCAGTTTATTTAATAGGGGTATTCAGTAATATAATTCAAGGAATTGAAGGAGGTATACTTTTAGGTTTAGCACATGGATTTGTGTCCAGTGGATTGTTTATATGTGCAGGAGGAGTACTTTATGATAGATCAGGTACTAGATTAATTTATTATTACAAAGGGACTGCCCAAGTAATGCCTTTATTTTCCATACTTTTTTTCATTCTGTCTTTAGGTAATTGTGGAGTGCCTTTAACTTTAAATTTTGTAGGAGAATTTATGTCTCTTTATGGTACATTTGAAAGACTCCCTTTTTTAGGTATATTATCTAGTTCTTCTATAATATTCTCTGCAGCATATACAATATATATGTATAATAGAATATCATTTGGTGGATCTTTCAGTAAATTTTTTGAAGAAAACATAACTGATACAACTAAAAGAGAATTCTTTTTATTATTTACTTTAATTGTGTTTACTATACTTTTTGGTATTTATCCTTCTTTTATTTTAGATGGTTTACATTATTATGTATCAAGTTTATTGTACAATATTTAAAATTATATATTAAATATGGCGCTATGCTATAGATGATGCCTTGTACTAGATTTTTTTTATGAATACGGGTCTCACTGTTTGCCAGCTTAGCTGGATATTAAATTTTAGCCCTGTTCGTATATTTAATAATAATCCTCATTATTTATATATATAAATATATATGATATGAATATTTAGCGAGAATAGTCTTACGTACGATCTATATATGTATATGGAATCGTTACGTAAGATTAACTCTTTACAATTATATAACCCTCCTCTATAATTAATTTATAGGAATAGTCTTAAATTAGTAATTCTACTCTTAACATTCCTTAATAATACGTATTACGTAGTAGTAATATTACATATAATATAGTCCATAAAATTTGGAGGTTTACTTATTAAATTTTTACAGAGTACTATAGGTTTATTCTTCCCTATCCCGCATCACCTAGTATATTCAAGACATAACTTAAAATGGCGACTTCTTTCCTATAGGAGAGAATTTAAAGCACATCTGAACTTTTACTTTGTAAAGTTAGACCATCTGCTTTTAAATCAAGGCCTAACCTGCCTATATGTTATGGATGATATCTCTGTGTATGGTGAGGTTCGAAAAATCTAGCCTTCCTTGTTGTCTGCTTAACGTGAATATTTGTCCGTTAGTAGGTTCGATAGGGTTCCTTCTTCAATTAATTATTATCTTTTTTTTAGTAAAATAATGCCTCAATTAGTTCCTTTTTTTTTTGTAAATGAAATAACTTTTACTTTTGTTATAATTGCTCTAACTGTTTATATTTTATCTAAGTATATTTTACCTAGATTTGTTCGTTTATTTTTATCTCGAACTTTTATATCTAAACTATTAGATAATTCTATAAACAAGTAGTACTAGTAAGTACCGTATATGGATATGGTTACTAACCTTGTAGCCTATTATAGCCCGACCCTATTATACATAGATATCCAGTGACTACTATACCCTCGATAGTTATATATAACTTAGGATCACCTTTTAAACCACGTCTTTATCCTCACATACACACATATATAGTAACTACTCTACTACATTCGTGATTATATGTAAGTGTGGTTGTAAGTACAATGATGTGGAACTAAGGGTTTTTAAGATATAATAGGTTAATACTATTCTAATATGAATCTGGTTAGTAATTGAAGCGAGAATTTAAGTCCTCTAAGTCAGTTTGAAATAAGAGATTTAATAAATCTAGATACACCTGTATTAGGTAATTTACATATCTCCATGACTAACATCGGATTTTACTTAACAATAGGGGCTTTGTTTTTATTAATTACAAATCTTGTAAGTACAAATTTTAATAAATTAGTGAGTAATAATTGATCTATAAGTCAAGAATCTTTATATGCAACTATCCACAGCATAGTAACGAATCAAATAAACCCTAGAAATGGTCAAGTATACTTTCCTTTTATTTATACTTTATTTATTTTTATTTTAATAAATAATTTAATTGGAATGGTTCCTTATAGTTTTGCATCAACAAGCCACTTCGTTTTAACATTTGCCCTTAGTTTTACGATAGTTTTAGGTGCAACTATTTTAGGTTTTCAAAAACACGGATTAAAATTTTTTTCTCTATTAGTTCCCGCGGGTTGTCCTTTAGGATTATTACCTTTATTAGTTTTAATAGAATTTATATCATATCTTGCACGTAATGTTTCTCTAGGATTAAGATTAGCAGCTAATATAACTGCAGGTCATATGTTATTAAACATTTTAAGTGGTTTTACTTATACTATAATGAGTTCAGGGTTTATATTCTTTTTACTAGGTTTAATACCTTTAAGTTTTATTGTAGCCTTTTCAGGTTTAGAATTAGCTATTGCTGTAATTCAAGCGCAGGTTTTTGTGGTCTTAACTTCTTCTTATATAAAAGATGGCTTAGATTTACATTAATTTAACTGAAATATGATGTTTATATTTTTATTATATAGAATTTATTTATTTTATGAAGTAATGCATATGAAATATGCCGCTAATATGGTTTATATTTATTTCGGAATCATTGCTATTAACACCTTTGTTAATATAATATTATTAGGAATATTTGAAATGGAGATTGTACATAGTCTAATTAGTAGTAATAGTGTCACGGAAATAGGTAGTGAAAAAATCATTTTGCATATAGATCAGGGTAAAGAAAATCCGTATTTAATACAAACACGACAGGAGGCTGACCCAAATGATCTTAAAAGTAAAAATGAAATAGATTCAGTTTATGTGAATAAAGATGAATCTAAAGAAAAAAATTTCAATCCGTTGAAGGATTTACATAAACGTCTATTATTTGCAGATAAATCTCACTTTCCTAGCTATTTCCAGAAAGACTGTCTTCCAAAAATTTCAGAGAACGCTCCTGTTTACGGTAATAAATTAGTTACTTTTAAACCCTCATCTTTATTGCAAGATAGAAATTTACCAGAAATGTCTATTGAAATACCCAAAACCAGAAGTATAGGGAAACTTACCGAACTACATAAAGCTATAGATGGAGCCGATGAAGCTGTAAAGTTATATGATTCACAATTCATTAAATTTAATGAAGTTTTGTCTGGTATCCAAAGTGGTACGGAGAAGTTTTACCCTGATGAAGCTAAATCTTTAATGGAAACTTATGTTGATCTTGTAACTATATTAAGTAATCAACAAAAAGTTATGGCTAATGAAGCCATAAATCAACTCCATCAATTGGACTCTAGATTTTCTCGTGAGTTATATCTCGTAAATAGTAGTAGGGCTACACCGGAAGCTGTAATAGCACCAGTTCCGGAAACGGGTAGCGGAGCTGGCGTTGTAAATATAACTGCTATAGAAAAGCAGTAGAAAGAGGAACTAGTGAAAAGTCCGTTGGAGCTATTGAACTATAACATTCTCCTAGCACAGTGTAGAGCATATAGAGATGTATTAGGTCGTAACGAATCTTTAGTAAAAATAACGCTTTTAATTTATGTATTATAGATGATATAATTCAATCTATATTAAATAGCATTAATACCAAGTAGTATATTTATATACGTGTAATTCGACTAATTCTTAGCTTTGTGGAGGTTTTTATTTAAAATATAAACCTCAAAGATTTGGAGAATCGTACTAAATTTATTTGTAAAATAAAGTATTAAAAAAATTCATATGAATTTAAGATTGTTTAATCCATAATACTATATCTTAAAGCTCCTTTTCTTTTTTTCCAAACATTCAGACCTGATTTAATTTAGTGATTAAATGTAAAGTTATATGTATAATATATTTTTAAATAAAAATTTTAAGTTTTTCATAGAAAAAAATAAACAAGTGATAAATAATTTAATATTAAGTAGTTAACTTTAAGTTGCGGACTTACAAACTAGAAAATCTTCTTTTATTTAGTAATTATCTGTAACATGATATAGCTTGTTTTAATCCTGGTTAAATTTTAATAAAAAAACTTTTTTTAAAATTTATAAGTGATGTACTTAAAAAATAAAAAAAAATTTTTTATTGCATCAAATTTTTTAATTAATAGAGTTTGGTGATGGCTCTGATTGAACGCTGTCCAAGTACTTGACACATGCTAATCGTACGTTTAATTTATTGAAGGGGTTTATACTCAGCTCTTTTTTTTTTATAAAAAAAGGCTAAAATTAAAAGTGGTGTACAGGTGAGTATTTGATTTTTTGGCCTCTCCTAAAGAAAAGCTAAATTCTTTATATAAAAAAGGGTATATCCCGCTTTAGGTGGAAAATTAAAATCTCAGGGATAGGTAGTTGTTAAGGTAATGGCTTAACAAGCCCTAATTCTCTTAGTCGAAGCTGAAAGGTTGATCGACCACATTGGGGATGAAAAAATCCCAAGGCAAATAAGTACAGCAGTGAGGAATATTGGTCAATGGCCTAACGGCTGAACTGGTAACTTGGAAGA
>Ga0308175_100001268_pt1 | contig 17058 bp, 13 predicted proteins | sample PhyCR1_3_FD_203893 | JGI IMG/M metagenome (GOLD analysis project Ga0308175, IMG submission 203893) | Soil microbial communities from UC Gill Tract Community Farm, Albany, California, United States - DLSLS.C.R1 | ecosystem: Environmental > Terrestrial > Soil > Agricultural land | place: USA...
CACCTGCTGCTGCTTAAAGCTCGCCACCACTGAAGTGTCGGTGAGCTCGTGGTCGGAGAACACCTCGAACTTCAGCGGCACGGTGCTGCCACCCTTCACGGTGTTCAAGACACCGCTCATGTCCACCGGTGCGTAGAAGCCCTTCAGTGTCCAGGCCATCACCGTGTACTCCAGGGTCTTCGAGTCGCTCAGCCCTGCGCCGTTGGTAGCGGTCGCCGTGACAATGTGGGCCCCGACGGTGCCCGGGTTGTCGGCACCGGTAACCACACAGCTGGCGCCGGACACGTCGTCGACGGCGGAGCACGTGGTCGGAACCTTGGGAACCGAGCCCCAGTAGTAGGTGTCCCCGCCGGTGACTTCCGCTCCGTCGACCGGACCGAACGCGATGTCGGTGGGTGCGGTCGTGTCGATCTTGAAGCTGCGCGAAGCAGTGCCCGCGGGGGTGGTGTTGCCGGCGCCGTCCGAGAACTGCGGGCTGTCCACCACGACATCGACACCCTCGCCGCTGCTGGTGACCGTCTGGCTCTGCGACGCCGGGCCGGATAGCGCGTCTGTGGCAGTGAACTGCACCGCCACGTCAGAGGTGTACCAACCGTCGGCGCCCGAAGTGCCGTCGGTGACTCCGTCGTACTCCACCGTCGGGGCGGTGCCGTCGCGCTTGATCGACGCAGTGACGGGGTCGGTGCTGCCGCCGGCGCTGGTGGCCGCGCAGGTGTAGGTGGTCACGTCCTGGTCGGCGATGATGCCCTGGTCGACGCACCCTGTCTTCGTGAGCGAGTTCGGCGAGTCCGGGTCGGAGACGTGCCAGGTCAGGGTGACGTCGCTCGTGTACCAGTCGTTCTTGCCGTCGGGACTGGCGGGGTCGAGCGTGTACGTCACGACCGGCGCGCTCGGGTCGACGATGTTGTAGGTCACCGACGACACGGCCTCCAGCCCGCCGCTGTCCGTGTGGTCGCAGGTCGCGGTCTGCGACCCGATCCCGTCGCGGAAGTAGGGGCCGGTGATGTCACCCAGGGTGGCCTCGAAGCTGCTCGGGCCGTCCTCGGCGTCGGCGACATCGCAAGTGGCCGACGGGACGTCCCCAACGTCGTAGGTCGCCCCCTCGGTGACCCCAGTCACCTCAACCGTCGGCGCTGTGTTGGCCGGCGCCGGGGCGGTGACATTGACCGTGAAGGTCGCGGGCGCGAGGTCGAAGGTGCCGGCCGTGGAGCTCGACGTCTTCGTCAGTGTCACGGTCGTGGAGCCCACGGCGACTGGAGTAACCGAGACGGATTTGACGTCGCCACAGGACCCGAAGGTCAGAGAGGACGGGCTCACGGTCGCCACCGTGGGATCGGACGAACTCACGGCTACGACCAGCGTGGTCGACCCCGTGAGGTTGCAGCCGCTCTTGCCGTCTTCTCCGGTCGGATTGACGTACAGCTGAACGGATGTCGCGGCGCTATTTGCATTGAGTGGCAAGATTTCGGCCGTCGCGTCGATTGAGCCATCCAACTTGTTGTAGATCTGGTCCGCCATGGCCGCCCCGGCTGTGGCGCTCAGGAACAACGGCACCGCGGCGAGTGCGGCGGTCAATGATCGTCTACGCATGTGCTTCCCCCCAAGGAAGTGTCCGGTCCGCTCCCCACGCGGACTTCCTCACGGTAGGAAGGGCTTCGACCCGTTTGCAGGCAAATCGCGTTCAACTCCCTGAACGCCCATCGTTCAGACCTCTGAGCGCGCAGCGGACCGACCGGGCCAGACGGCCGCCGTTCGGCGTCCCCAGTCATCCCGGACGCGCGTCGTACTCACAGCCCGGACTGTCCGAATGTGTTGGTATCGGTAGGCTTTGGGTACTTGAGACGTGGTCGGGACGTCGAACGCACCACGCCGTCGGGCATGACGGCGCGATCGATGGTTCCGCGCGGAGCGTTGAACGGAGCCGTTGCCAGGTGGATCGCATCCTCGCAGATCTACATGTCTTCGTCGGGATGACGGAGGCGATCAACTCCAACCTGGACCTGCGCGCGGTGCTCCAAGGGGTCACCGACGCGGGCACCAAGCTCTCCGGCGCCCAGTTCGGCGCCTTCTTCTACACCCCCACCGACTCCGACGGGCAGATGTCCCGGTTCCACGTGCTCTCCGGCGTCGACGAGAGCGTGTTCGCGCAGGTGCCGCCGCCGCGGCTGTCGCGGATCTTCGAGCCGGCCCGCACTGGCACCGGCACGATCCGGGTGGGTGACGTGCTCAACGACCCGCGGATCGAGTCGCTGCCGCACGGGCACCTGCCGGTGCGCAGCTACCTGGCTACGTCGGTGATGTCGCGCACTGGGGAGATCATCGGCGCGCTGATGTTCGGGCACGACGACCCGCACGCCTTCGACCAGCGGAGCGAGGACGTCGTCCGACTGGTGGCCGCGCAGGCGTCGGTGGCGATCGAGAACGCCCGGTTGTTCGCGGCCGAGAAGAGTGCCCGCAAGCAGGCCGAGGAGGCCGTGGACCGGCTCGCGCTGCTCCAGACCATCACCTCCCGGCTGGCGAACGCCTTCACCTCCCGGGAGGCCCTCAGCGCGGTCGTCGACACGCTGTCGGGGCCGATGGGCGCACACCGGATCGGGGTCTACCTGCGTGAGGACGGGGTGTTCCGGCTGGTCGCCGGCACCGGGGGCGGCACGGGCCAGCCCAGTGGGGAGAGCTCCCCGATGCGCCTGCTGCGTGCGGACTGGCCTTCTCCTGCGGCGACCGCGGCCGCGACGCGCGAGCCTGTGATCCTCCGGTCGGTGGAGCAGATGCGCGGGGAGTACCCGGAGCTGGCCATGAGCCTGCGCGGGGTCGAGGCCGGGGTCTGCCTGCCGCTGACCTTCGGCGACAACACGCTCGGAGTACTGGTGCTCGCCTGGCCGTACCCGCGCGCGTTCCCGACGCGGGAGGTCGAGATGCTCTCGGCCGCGGCCGGGCAGCTGGCGTCCGCGCTGGAGCGGGTTCGTCTGTACGACGCCGAGCGGGCCGCCCAGGACCGGCTCGCCGACAGCGCCGCCCAGGCGATCAAGGTCTCCCAGACCCTGCAGCGCTCGCTGCTGCCGAGGAGCCTTCCCAAGGTCGAGTCCGTCGAGGTGGCCGTGCGCTACCTGCCCGGCACGGCCGGCGCCGAGGTGGGCGGCGACTGGTACGACCTGATCGCCGGGCCCGGCGGCGTCGGGGTGCTGGTGGTCGGCGACGTGCAGGGGCACAGCATCGGTGCGGCGGCGGTGATGGGACAGCTGCGTACGGCGCTGCACGCCTACCTGGCCGAGGGCCACGAGCCGCACGTCGCGGTGGCCCGGGTCAACCGGGTGATGGCCGACCTGGACGCGCACGTGCTGGTCACCTGCTGCCTGATCGCGCTCGACCCGGCCTCCGGGGAGGCGAAGATCGTCCGCGCCGGGCATCCGCTGCCGCTGCTGCGCCGAGCCGACGGGTCGGTGCAGGCGATCGCTGAAGAGGGCGGCATCCCGCTCGGGGTGCTTGCGGACGAGCAGTGGCCGACCGCCACCGTCCGCCTCGAGGCGGGCGACCGGCTGCTTCTCTACACCGACGGTCTGGTGGAACATCCCGGCGACGACGTGACCACCGGTGTGGTCGCGCTCATGGAGGCCACCGCCGCGGCCGGGTTCGGGCGGGCCGACGCCGACGCGGACGCCATCTTGGCGTCGCTGGGCACGCACCGCCGCGACGACGTGGCGTTGATGGTCTGCGACTACGCCGGCGTCCCCGCCGGCCGCCGCACGGCCACGTTGACCGTCGAGGACGTGGACGCGGTGTCCCGCGCCCGGGCGTTCACCCGGGAGACGCTGCACAAGTGGCGGATGGCGCCGCTGGAGGAGACGGTCACGCTGCTGGTCAGCGAGATGGTGACCAACGCGCTGGTGCACACCGACGGCTTCGCGGAGCTCGAGCTGCGTCGCGACGACAGCCAGGTGCGGATCCTGGTCACCGACGCGCACTCTCGCGTTCCGCGGCCGCGGGAGGCCGCTCTGGACGCGACCGGCGGCCGAGGTCTGATGCTGGTGGAGTCGCTCGCGGAGGAGTGGGGCGTGGTGCCCTCCGGCGGCGGCAAGACGGTGTGGGCCGCGGTCACGTCCGCCTGACCCGTCGTACGACGCCGCGCCGAGCTGCTCGTCAGGTCGAGCGCATCACCAGCACGTCGCCGTGCCCGCCGTACCCCATGGTCTGCTCGGCGTACCCGGTGCCGTCGAAGGTGAGCAGCAGCCGGCTGCCGTCGGGCAGCGGGACGGTCTGCGGGTGCGGGATGTTGGTGGGGTACGGCGCGTGGAGGCGGTCGCGCTCGTGCAGGTCGAGGTCGAAGACCGGGTAGCCGCGGCCGTCCCCGTCGCTCGCGAGCAGCCACCACCGGCCGCCGCTGCGGGTCAGGAGCGGGCCCTCGCACTGGGTCAGGTGGCTGGCCGCGCCGCGCAGCTGCAGGCTCTCCTGCCAGGGCGTGCCGGGCGGGCCAGCGGCCAGCGCGGGGTGGAACCGGAACGGCCGCTGGGAGGCGCTCTCCACGAAGCTGACGTGCCAGCGGCCGTCGATCAGCGCGAGCCCGGGATCCCAGGTGGCGTGCCGGGTGGGGAGCGCGAGCGGCTGGGTGTGCAGCAGGTGCACGCCGGTGAGCAGGTCGGCGGCCGTCTCGGTGTGGCGGACGTGCACGCTGCCGGGGCGGAAGTCGCCCCAGGCGCTGGTGAGCACGATCCAGCGGTCGCCGTCGCGGACCAGGTGGCCGGCGTGGTCACCGAGGAGCAGCCCGTCGCGGGCGGTGTAGAGCTGGGCGGTCTGCTCCAAACCGGCCGGGTCGTCGGGGTCGAGGGCGAAGACCCCCCAGTGCGCCTGGCGGAAGCCGCCGAGGCCGGCGCAGGTCCAGGTGAGGTACAGCCGGCCGTCGCGCTCGTAGGGGCGGCCGTCGGCGTGGGTGACCAGGTGCGGGTCGCGCAGGCCGGTCATGCCGAAGGGCCCGGCGCGGACGGCGCCCAGCTGGCCGGTTGTGTCGCGGCCGGTGCGGTCCGGGCCGGCTGTGTCCGGGCCGGTGCCCCACGCGTAGCGGTAGCCGGCCAGCGTCTCCGGGCGGCGGAGGTCCGGGCCCTTGCGGGGGCGGGCGGTCAGCACGGGCTGCCAGCCGCTGCCGTGGTCGGTGAGGGCGGTGATCCGGTTCTCGCACAGCGCGAAGGCCAGCCTGCTGGGCCGGTGCACCGTGGTGCGCTTCACCGTGCTCGATCGCCCCGCCCGTCGTACCTCCAGAGCCAGGCGGTCGTCGCGCAGGACCAGCCCGACGAAGTCACCCGCGGGGGTGGCCAGCCCGGCGCGCACGGTGTCGGAGTCGCCCGTCTCCACCTCGACCGCGGCGAACGGGGCCGGTGGCCCGGCCTCGGAGAGGGTGAGGCCGGTGTGGGCGCGGGGCCGGTCGGTGGCCTGCACGAAGCCGTCCGCGACGATCTGGAACGGCCGGAACCGGGCCACCTGGCTGAAGGTCAGGTCGAGAATCGCGGTTCCTCCTGACTCGCCGTCGCTGCTCACCCGTCATCGACACATTATTGGTACGGCTACCGCGACCCATAGGTCGCGTCTCCGACACGACATCGGTACGGCTACCGCGACCCATAGGTCGCGTTTCCGACACGATGTCGGTAAGAAGGACGGGCGGGTCAGGAGACCCGGGTGAGCCGGACCCGGAGCGAGCCGGTGTTGTCGCTGTAGTCGAACGGGTCCCAGACGCGCACGTGCGCCCGGCCGCCGACCGGGGCGGTCAGCCGTCCGACGTACCGGTGCGTCGGGCTGCACGACCTGTGCCCGCCCGATGCGCGGAGCCGGACCTGGACGCCGTCCACGAACAGCGACAGGTGGTCGGCGCCCGGCTGGCTGAGGTCCATGGTGTACTGCGACCGGTAGTGCCCGGCGTAGTCGACACACTTGCCGTCGAAGGCGACGCTGCCGCTCTGCGCGACTCCGTTGACCACGATCCGGTACCGGTGGCCGGCCCGCAGCGCACGGTCGGTCAGCGCGCCGCGCCGGTGCGTCGCCGGCACGGTCACCCGCTCCAGCTTCAGGCGCCGCGCCGGCGGGCCGACGTGACGGGCCGGCCGCGGCGCCGCGCCGGCCACCGGCGGGTGCGAGGCGACGATGCCGGCCTGGAGGTCGGGACGGACGATCGCGAAGGTCAGCGACCCGGCGTTGTCGCGCGGGGTGGTGTCGCCGACCCGCAGGTGCAGCACGCCGGTGCGGTGCGCGGTGTAGGAGGCGACGTGGGTGTGCCCGTCGGTGCACGAGTCGGTCCACGGGCTGTGTCCGTTGACCAGCAGGCCGGTGCTGCTCGGCGCCCAGCCGGAACCGTTCCAGGTGCAGGCGGCGTCGCCGATGCGGGACTCCGGCCCGAACCGGTAGAGCCCGTCGGCGACGATGCGGTACGTCGTACCCTTCGTCACCCGGAACGGCGTGCTGACCGCTCCGCCGCTGGTCGGCACGGTCATCTTCACCATCGCGGTCTGCACCGGGTCCAGCCTCCGGGTGCCCGGGTAGAACACCGGCACGGAGGGAACCCCGTGCTCCCGGTAGAACGAGGTCTGCGCGGACGCGCCCGCCCAGGACAGCGAGATGTGGATGTGGTCGCGGTGCTGCAGCGTCGGGGAGCACCGCTTCGCGGTCTTGCAGCCCGAGGCGAGGTAGTCGCGCTTGAGGAACGCCGGGTCGGTGTAGGCGCCGTAGATGTGGTCGTCCCAGATGAGGTACATGATGCCCATCCGCCGGGCCAGCGCGTCGGGGTTGCCGTGCCGATCGGTGGCGAAGAGCCGCTGCAGCAGCGCCGCGGCCTGCGCCTTCTGCGACGGCACGGTCACGTCGGTGCCCCAGTCCAGCGCGCGGCCGTCCTTGTGCTCGGTCACCCCGGGGGTGTCACAGGAGCGCATCATCGAGGAGAAGCCGGAGTGCGGGTAGTGCCTCTGCAGCCAGTGCAGCAGGTACACCGTGCCCGGAAGCGGCGTCTTCCGGCAGGTGGTCTGCGGCTGGTACGTCGAGAAGGCGTCCACGCTCGAGGCCTGGGCGGTGCCGGCACCGAGCCCGAGCAGCCCGAGCAGCATGGCCGCGGCGAGCAGCGGCGCGCCGATCCGGCGGTACGACGGACGGGGCCGGTGGGCCGGGGGCAGCATCACGTTCATGGGCACGCGGGAGGATCGGCTCTCGCAGCGACGGCCTCCCAACCGACGCCCCGACCTGGTCCGCCCGGCGTGTCGTCTTGACATCCCCGAGCCGCCACAGCGTAACCAGAGTGGTCGCTGTGACGGGCGGGAATGGGGGAACTGGTCAGTGGCGGAAGTCGCGCGGCACTTCTGGGACGCACGGGGCGGCACGCCGGTTGACGCGCCGACGTCCCACTATGGACACCGGCCGGTTTGTTGATAGTCTCAGCGCCGCTGCAGATGCAAGTTCCAGCAGGTAGACGCCCGCGGAGTTTGTGATCCGACGGCGTTTCTTCTCAGATTTGCTCACAGCTTGATGAGGGGGCACGGCGTTTCACCCGCATCTGCAGCTGGGGCCGCCGCGGTGGCGGTTCCCAACCCCCTGTCAGAGGAGTAACTGAGCATGGCTCAAGGCACCGTCAAGTGGTTCAACGCCGAGAAGGGTTTCGGCTTCATCGCGCAGGAGGGTGGCGGCGACGACGTCTTCGTCCACTACTCGGCCATCCAGTCCCAGGGCTACAAGTCCCTGGACGAGAACCAGAAGGTCGAGTTCGACGTCACCCAGGGCCCGAAGGGCCCGCAGGCCGAGAACGTCCGGGCGCTGTAAGGACGCGCACCGGCTGAACTAGGCTTCCGGCGCGACACGCGCCACCAGAAGGGCCCCGGCGGGCGACCGTCGGGGCCCTTCTCGTTTGTCCGAAATGACTATGGGTACGACGTTGGTGGTCCGCCACAATGGATGCACGGGGGCAGACGGTCTGGTCGCACGGGGACGCCCGCCGTGTCACGCTCGGGCATCACATTCGAGGCAGAGATGAGGATCGATGAGGCCTGGAGGGAGCATCCTCGTGGATGACCAGCTGAACGTTCCTCTCGAGGACTCTGAGCTCCTCGCCGAGGTTGAGCTGACCACCAACCTGATCATCGCCGCGAGCGAGTCCGACTCCCCCCTGGACCAGGAACAGATCGACAACCTGCTCGGCCTTCCTCGGGTTCCGGAGCAGGGTCGCCGCTGATCGTCGTACGACGAACGGCACGCCCGTCGTACACCTCGAACCGGCCCGGACCAACCCGGGTTGGTGGCAATGCCCGGCTTGCCCCTAGCATGTCTACGGTTTGTTTCCTTGACACAGGAGTTCGCCGTGCCGTTGCGCTTACGCCCGGTAGACACGACGTTTTACGACCTCTTCACGCAGTCGGCGACGCACCTGGTCAACGGGGCTGAGCTGCTGGCGGAGATGCTCGGTGAGGGCAGCGACCGCGAGGCGATCGCCAAGCGGATGCGGGATGCCGAGCACGAGGCCGACGAGACCACCCACGAGATAGTCCGGCGGGTGAACACCACGTTCGTGACCCCGTTCGACCGGGAGGACATCTACTCGCTTGCCTCCCGTCTCGACGACGTCATGGACTACATGGAGGAGGCCGTCGACCTGGTGCTGCTCTACGAGGTGGAGCGGCTGCCCTCGGAGCTGGCCAACCAGGTCGAGGTGCTGCAGCGGGCCGCGGAGCTGACCGCGGAGTCCATGCCCCGGCTGAAGACGATGCGAGACCTCGAGGAGTACTGGATCGAGGTGAACCGGCTCGAGAACGCCGGTGACAAGAGCTACCGGCGGATCCTGGCCAAGCTGTTCAGCGGCAAGTACGAAGCGCTCGAGGTCCTCAAGCTCAAGGACGTGGTGGACTCCCTCGAGGGCGCGATCGATGCCTTCGAGCAGGTCGCGAACATCGTCGAGCAGATCGCCGTCAAGGAGTCCTGAGCGTGGCTCTTGCCATCGTGATCGCGGTGGTGGTCGTCGCCCTCGCCTTCGACTACACCAACGGCTTCCACGACGCGGCGAACGCGATCGCGACGTCGGTCTCCACCCGGGCCCTCACCCCCCGCATCGCGCTGGTGATGGCGGCGGTGATGAACTTCGTCGGCGCGTTCCTGGGTCAGGAGGTCGCCAAGACGGTCAGCGAAGTGATCGAGCCTCCCAAGGGCAGCGCCGGGCTGATCGTGGTGATCGCCGGCCTGCTCGGTGCGATCACCTGGAACCTGATCACCTGGTACTTCGGGCTGCCCTCGTCGTCCTCGCACGCCCTGATCGGCGGCCTGGTGGGCACCGGTATCGCCTCCGGGGCTCTGGTGCACTGGACCACGGTGTGGAGCAAGGTCGTCATCCCGATGGTGGTCTCGCCGCTCGTCGGTTTCGCGGCCGCGTTCGTGGTGATGACCTCCATCCTGTGGATCTTCCGGCGTCGGCACCCGCACCGGGTCACCCGAGGCTTCCGGCTCGCCCAGACCGGCTCGGCCGCCGCGATGGCGCTCGGCCACGGCCTGCAGGACGCGCAGAAGACGATGGGCGTGATCTTCCTGTCGCTGATCACCGCGGGCTACCTGCCGGCCGACACCCAGAGCCTGCCGGTGTGGGTGATCGCATCGGCGGCGGCCGCCATCTCGCTGGGCACCTACTCCGGGGGGTGGCGGATCATGCGGACCCTCGGCCGGAAGATCATCCACCTCGACCCGCCGCACGCGTTCGCCGCGGAGTCGGTCGGGTCCGGGGTGCTCTACATCACCGCGTTCGTGTTCTCGGCGCCCGTGTCGACCACGCACATCATCACCTCGGCGATCATGGGCTCCGGTGCCACACGCCGGTTCTCGGCTGTGCGCTGGGGGATGGCCCGCTCGATCGTGACCGCCTGGGTGCTCACGCTGCCGGCCGCCGCGGTGGTCGCCGCGGTCGCGTACTGGATCCTGCGCTACGTCTTCCGGCTGCCCTGACGCGCTGGGGTTCGCTCTCGACCAGCGACCGGGGTCAGCCGAAGCGGCCGGAGATGTAGGCCTCCGTGGACTCCTGGTCGGGGTTGGAGAACATCTGCCGGGTCGGGCTCATCTCGACCAGCCGGCCCGGCCTGCCGACCCCGGCCAGGTTGAAGAACGCGGTGTCCTGCGACACCCGGGCCGCCTGCTGCATGTTGTGGGTGACGATCACGATCGTGTACGACGAGCGCAGTGACCCGATCAGGTCCTCGATCGCCGAGGTGGAGATCGGGTCCAGCGCGGAGCACGGCTCGTCCATCAGCAGCACCTGCGGCTCGACCGCGATCGCCCGGGCGATGCACAGCCGCTGCTGCTGGCCACCGGAGAGGCCCATCCCGGGCTTGGACAGCCGGTCCTTGACCTCCTCCCACAGGTGCGCCGACCGCAGTGACTTCTCCACCGCGTCGTCGGCCACCGACCGCGGCAGCCGGCCGCCGTTGAGCCGCATGCCGGCCAGCACGTTCTCGTAGATCGACATGGTCGGGAACGGGTTCGGCCGCTGGAACACCATGCCGATCTGCCGGCGTACCTCGACCGGGTCCACCTCCGGTGCGTACAGCGACTGCCCGTCGATCACCACCTTGCCCTCCACCCGGGCACCCGGGACGAGCTCGTGCAGCCGGTTCAGCGACCGCAGGAACGTGGACTTGCCGCAGCCGGACGGTCCGATCAGCGCGGTGACCGACCGCGCGGGGATGGTCATCGAGACACCCTCCACGGCCAGGAAGTCGCCGTAGTAGATGTCCAGGTCGGAGATGTCGATGCTCTTTGCCATCAGTGTTCCCTTCAGCGGTGGCGGGCGATCAGCCGCCCGATCAGCCGCGCCAGCAGGTTGAGCGCCATCACGATCACGATCAGCACCAGCGCGGCGCCCCAGGCGCGCTGCTGGCCGTACGTCGCCGGCACGCCCGGCTGCGTGAACGAGTAGTAGATGTAGACCGGCAGCGTCATCATCCGGCCGCCGAACAGGTTGGTGTTCACCGAGTCGGTCGACCCGGCGATGATCAGCAGCGGCGCGGTCTCGCCGACCACCCGCGCGACGGCCAGCGTCACCCCGGTGATCACGCCGGGCAGCGCGGTGGGCACCACCACGCGCAGCACGGTGCACCACTTCGGCACGCCGAGCGCGTACGACGCCTCACGCAGCTCGGCCGGGACCAGGCGGAGCATCTCCTCCGCGGAACGTACGACGATCGGGATCATCAGCAGGGACAGGGCGATCGCCCCTCCGAAGCCCATCCGCACTCCGGGTCCGAAGAAGATCACGAACAGCGCGTAGGCGAACAGGCCGGCCACGATCGAGGGCAGCCCGGTCATCACGTCGACCATGAACGTGACCGTGCGCGAGAGGCGGGACCGTCCGCCGTACTCCACGAGGTAGAGCGCGGTCAGCAACCCGACCGGGACCGAGATCACCGTGGCCGCCAGCGTGATCAGCAGGGTGCCGGCCAGCGCGTGGTAGATGCCGCCGCCGGGGCCGACGATGTTGCGCATCGAGTAGGTGAGGAACTCGGCGTCGATGACGCCGGCGCCCTCGGCGACCACCTTCCAGACCAACGACACCAGCGGCACCATGGCCAGTGCGAACGCGACCCAGACCAGTGTGGTCATCAGCCGGTTGCGGGCGGCGCGTCCGCTCTCGACCAGCGCCGACCAGGCCGGCAGCGCGACCGCGTACAGGACCCCCGCGACGCACGCCCCGCCGGCCAGGTTCCAGCCGAGGCTCAGCGACACCAGTCCGGAAGCGCAGACGGCCAGCACGGCGACCAGCAGCGGCGCCCAGCGCGGCAGCCGCGGCCGGGTCAGCCTCAACGGGGTGCCGACGGCTGGCCGGGGGAGCACGTCGACGCTCATGTGCGCTTCCTCTCGCTGCGCGCCACGATCGCCCGCGCGGCCGCGTTCACCGCGAGCGTGAGCACGAACAGCGCGAGGCCGCTGGCGATCAGCGCGCTCACCTCGTCACCGGTGGCCTCGGGGAACTTCAGCGCGATGTTCGCCGCGATCGTGGACGGGTTGGTGTTGCCGATCAGGTCGAGGGTGACCACGCCGCTGGCGGACAGCACCATCGCGACCGCCATGGTCTCCCCGAGCGCGCGGCCCAGGCCGAGCATCACTGCGGAGACCAGCCCGGAGCGCGCGCTCGGCAGCACCGCCATCCGGATCATCTCCCAGCGGGTGGCGCCGAGCGCCAGCGCGGCCTCCTGGGTCAGCAGTGGGCTCTGCGCGAAGATCTCCCGGGCGATCGCGGTGATGATCGGCAGCACCATGATCGCGAGCACGATGCCCGCGGTCAGGATGGTTCGTCCGGTCGTCGACCCGGGCCCGGCGAAGAACGGTATCCAGGAGGCGTGCTCGCCGAGCCAGACGTACGCCGGGGCGAGGTGCACGCCGAGGAAGCCGATGCCCCACAGCCCGTAGACCACGCTGGGGATCGCCGCGAGCAGGTCCACCACGTAGCCGAGCGTCCTGGCCAGCCGCCGCGGCGCGTAGTGCGAGATCACCAGCGCGGTGCCGATCGACAGCGGGGTGGCGATCAGCAGCGCGATCACCGAGGCCAGCACGGTTCCGTAGACCAGCGGCCAGAGGTACGACGCGAAGCCGCTCGCGCCGGCGAGCGCGGCGGGCCCCGCGCCGAGGGCCGGGAAGCCCTCGACCGCGAGGAAGATCGCCACACCGGCCATCGCCAGCAGGATGGTCAGGGCGGCCGCCCTGGTGGCGCCGGCGAACACCCGGTCTCCGGCCCTGCGGGACCGGCCGGTGCCGAACCGGCTGACCCGGTCGGTGCTCAGTTGTCCAGTGCTCACTGGATCTTGGCCACCTGAGCCTCGGCGCGCTTGCTGAAGTCGGCCGACAGCGGCGCGCTGCCCGCGGTCTTGGCGGCGGCCTGCTGGCCCTCGCCGCTGAGCACGTAGCTGAAGTAGCCCTGCACCAGGTCGGCGGTGTGCGAGGAGCCGTAGGTCGGGCAGCCGATGAGGTACGAGACCAGCAGCAGCGGGTACGCGCCCGGCGCTGTCGTGGTCCGGTTCAGCTGCATCGCCATGTCCCCGGCCGGCCGGCCGCTGACCGGCTGCGAGGCGTCCAGCGCCTTGGCGGCGCCGGAGGCGGTCGGTGCGACGTACCGGCCGCCGACCTTCAGCTTCGCGACGCTGAGCTGGCCGGCCTGGCTGGCGTCGGCGTACCCGATCGTCCCCGCGCCGCTGCTGACCGCCTGGACCACGCCGGAGGTGCCCTGCGCGCCCTCGCCGGACTTCACCGGCCAGGTCTCGCTCGCCGGGTGGCTCCAGGCGCCGCCGGAGGCCTGGCTCAGGTAGTCGGTGAAGTTGAACGTGGTCCCGGAGTCGTCGGAGCGGTGCACCGGGGTGATCCGCTGCGCCGGCAGGCTGACGCCGGGGTTGTCGGCCTTGATCGCCGGGTCGTTCCACTGGGTGATCTGTCCGTCGAAGATCCTGGCCAGCGTCTTCGGGTCGAGCCGCAGGTCGTCCACGCCGGAGAGGTGGTAGACGATCGCGATCGGGCTGACGTAGTCGGGCACCTCGATCGCAGACTTGCCGCCGCAGACCTTCGTGGACGTGGCGAGCTGGTCGGTGGTGAGGTACGCGTCGGACCCGGCGAAGCTCACCCCGCCGGCCAGGAACTCGTCGACGCCGCTGCCGGAGCCGACCGGGTCGTAGTTGACCGTCACGCCCGGGTGCTGGGTCTGGAAGCCGGCGCGCCAGGCCTCCTGGGCGGCCTGCTGGGCGCTGGAGCCCGCCCCGTTCAGGGTGCCGGTGAGGCCGGTGGCGCCACTGGCCGGCTGCTCGTTGGGAGCGCCGCAGCCCGAGAGGCCGAGCCCGAGGGCTACCGCCGCGACCGCGGGCAGCGCGGCCCGGCGTACGAAGGAGCTGTTCACGTCGTGTCTCCTGTGCTGGATCTCTGTCGTCGCTGGCGACGGTAGGCAGCGCAGGTGAAGCGACCCGATTGCTCAGGTGAACGGCACGTGAACGGTCAGCGAGATGTGTCCCACACGTGCTCGACGGCGACCCCCCGGCCGCGCCGGTGGTGCACGACGAACATCGCGCCCGGGTCCAGCGGCCGGATCGGCAGCCCGAGCGCGGCGAGCACCATCGGCAGCACCGGCCGGTGGGTGCACAGCACGGCCGGCTCCCGCAGCCCGAGCAGTCGCTCCACCTGGGCGCGTACGTGCCGCCCGGTCGCGCCGTGCTGCGACAGGTCGTCGCGGACCTCGAGGTCCCCGTCGAACAGGTCGGCGTACGGCGCCAGCGTGGCCCAGCAGCGCCGGCTGCTCGAGGACACCAGCCGGGTCACGCCGTACGCCCCCAGCAGCGGCGCCAGCCGCTCGGCCTGCACCTCGCCCTCCGGCGCCAGCGGCCGCTCCTGGTCGTCGCCGGTCCAGGACGCGCGTGGGCAGGCCGCGGCGTGCCGCAGCACGAGCAGCGGGCTGGTGCGCTTCCTCCGGTGGACCGCATCGGCGAGCGTGGCGCGGTCCCGCGGGTAGCTCAGCCGCCGCTCGGCCTTCGCCAGCGGCATCCAGCGCACAGCGTCGACCTCGGCGTTCGGGACGTACGACGCGACGTCGTCGCCGCCGACCAGTCGGCCGACCCAGTAGTGCACCCGCTTGCGGCCGGCGGCCACGCCGTACTCCTGCCACGGCAGCGGCGGCCCGAGCCGTACGTCGAGGCCGGTCTCCTCGGCCACCTCGCGCACCGCCGCGACGGCCGGGTGCTCCTCGGGGTCCAGCTTGCCCTTCGGGAACGACCAGTCGTCGTACTTCGGCCGGTGCACGGCCAGCACCTCCGGCCCGTCGTCGCCCTTGCGGAACACCACCGCGCCGGCGGCGAGGACCTCGGGCTCTGGCATGCCGCTAGTCTCGCAGCGAGTTGCCCGAGGCAAGGACGGAGTTTGCTGGTGCGCAGGCGTGTCGTGGTCCCGGTGGTGGTGGCCGTGCTCGTGCTGGTCGCCGCCGGGCTGGTCGGCTGGCGGCTGTTCGCGCCGCCGTCGACGTACGCGCAGGCCGTGGACGCGCTGCCGGCCTCGACGCTGCGCGCGTCCTACACCGACTGGCAGGAGGTGCGCGCGCTGGCCGGGGGTACGACGCTGGGGCCGGCGTCCACCGGCGGGGAGGTCGGGGCGTTCCTGCGTCGGGCCTACGACCGGGGCCTGACCTCGGCCTCCGCACTGACCGGGAGCGTGTCCGCGATGGAGCGGGTGTACGGGTTCTCGCCGATCTCGGCGCTGTGGGAGAGCTACGGGCAGTCGCGGCAGGGGTCGGTGGACGTGCTGCGGCTGCCGGACGGGACCGACTTCGACGGCATCGAGCAGGACCTGCGCACGCTGGGCTACCGGTCGCCCCGTTCGGGGATCGGCACCGGCGGGGTGTGGCGCGGGTCGGCGAACCTGGTGGCGCACATCTCGCCGGGGCTGACGCCGGTGCAGCAGAATGTGGTGGTGCTGGCGTCGCAGGGGGTGGTGCTGCTGTCCGACAGCGCGTCGTACGCCGCCTCGGCGGCCTCGGTCGTGCGCGGCAAGGCGCCCTCGCTGGAGTCCTCCCTGACCTCGGTGGCGGGATCCCCGGTGAGCGCCGTGCTGTGGGCGCGGGACTTCGCGTGCGTGGACCTGAGCATGGGCTCCGCGTCGGCGGAGGACCAGCGGGTCGGGTCGCGGTTGGTGGCCCGGGCCGGGGCCATCAACCCGCTGTCCGGGCTGGTGATGGCGCTGCAGCCCCCTGCGTCTCTGGACATGACGGTGGGCATGGAGTTCGAGGACTCCGACCAGGCCTCGGAGAACCTGCAGCCGCGGGTCGATCTGGCCTCCGGGCCCGCCCCCGGGCAGGGAGGAACCTTCCCGGGACGGTTCCGGATCACCTCCGCGCAGGCCAGCGGCTCCTCCGTCGTACTCCAGCTGCAGCCGCGGCACGGCGAGCAGCTGCTCTCCGACCTGTCCGAGGGGCCCGTCCTGTTCGCCACCTGCTGACCCGTCGAACCGTCGCTCCCCAAGGGATCCGGCTGGTCAGCGGCGGCGCTTCGTGGAGATCAGCGTCTCCTGCAGGTCCCGGAGCGGGGAACCACCCTCATCGAAGGCGTGGCGCTCCCACGTCCCGGCAGAGGTCAGCCACCACGACGCCGTACCCTCGTCGAACGCCAGGTCCAGCACCCGGCCGACCTCCTTGATCTGCGCGGCGCCGGGCAGCTGGACCAGCGTCTCCACCCGCCGGTCCAGGTTGCGGTGCATCAGGTCCGCGGAGCCGATCCAGGCGGACGGCGAACCACCGGAGGCGAACCAGAAGATCCGGCTGTGCTCCAGGAACCGGCCGAGCACCGAGCGAACCCGGATCGTCTCCGAGAGCCCCGGCACTCCGGGCCGCAGCGCGCAGATGCCGCGCACCAGCAGGTCGACCGGCACACCGGCCTGGGAGGCGTGGTACAGCTCGTCGATCAGCGCCTCGTCGACGACCGCGTTCGCCTTGATCCGGATCCCCGCCGGCTCGCCAGCGCGGCACGCGGCCACCTCTGCGCGGATCCGGTCGATCAGCCCGCTGCGCACCGACTCCGGCGCGACCAGCAGCCGCTCGTAGGTCGCCTGTCGCGAGAACCCGGACAGGTTGTTGAACAGGTTCGCAACGTCGTCGCCGATCGTCTCGTCGGCGGTGAGCAACCCGAGGTCCTCGTACTGCCGCGCGGTCTTCGGGTTGTAGTTGCCGGTGCCAAGGTGCGTGTAGCGGCGGATTCCGTCCGGCTCGTCGCGCACCACCATCGCCACCTTGGCGTGCGTCTTCAGCCCGACCAGGCCGTAGACGACATGGCAGCCGGCCTGCTCCAGCGTCCGCGCCCAGCTGATGTTCGCGCGCTCGTCGAAGCGGGCCTTGATCTCCACGATCACCAGCACCTGCTTGCCGGCCTCGGCGGCGTCCACCAGCGCGTCGATGATCGGCGAGTCGCCGGAGGTCCGGTACAGCGTCAGCTTGATCGCCAGCACATGAGGGTCGGTGGCGGCCTGCTCGAGGAACCGCTGCACGGACGTCGCGAACGAGTCATAGGGATGATGCAGGAGCACGTCGGAGCGGCCGAGGGCCGC